>SL_3KL_010_SEDDRAFT_10000550_pt1 | contig 31134 bp, 27 predicted proteins | sample SodLakKL_010_SED_2_FD_10381 | JGI IMG/M metagenome (IMG submission 10381)
AGGAGAAAGCTTCCACCTGGGCCGCGCTACTAGGCAGGGCGAGCGGCACGGGCCCGGAATCTATGCAGTCCCCGGGACCCGTGCCATCCATCATGCGCCCCGCCCCCTTCACCTTGGGACGGGGATCACGGGCCAGGGGTCAGAAGATGAATCCGGCGCCGAAGCGGAAGACCGTCTCGCCGTCATCCTCGAAGATCCGCCGAATCCCTCCCTGGCCATAGATGGGTCCTAGATGGACCGTGGCGCCGGCATCCAGGAAGAGGTCCGTCCGATCTTCCTCCCGTCGGAGCTGAAAAGGCTCGGCGGTGGCGCTTCCAGAGAACCGTTGATGCATGACCCCCACTCGGGCCGAAGGAAGGAGGACCGCGCTTCCGTTCCCACCACCCAGGCGGGTCCCCAGACTCAGGGCTGCCGGGAAGGCCCAGCGAGAGTAGTCCAGGTCTACCCCTCCGACCTCTCCGTCCCAGAAGTCATGCTCCACCCCTACGACAGGACAGAGGGAGAGGGCCCCTCGGGGTGCCAACTGAAAAGCCAGCTCTCCTGAAGCAGTCGTGATGTTGTCATCGGCGTCATCCAGATCGATGACGCCCAGCCGGGCACCCAGGGCCATCCGCCCTGCCGGGTTTGCCTGGGACTGGACGCCGTACCCCCGGGCATCGTCGGCCAGATCCAGGGTTCCTCCCACGCTGAACTGACCGGGCGCGGTGGCAGCGCCCAGGCAGGTCTGGCCCATGGCTTGTGAGGGGAGGGCCGTGGCGGCGGCCAGGGCCAGGACGGACAGCCCGCCCATGAGGAAGGCGGATCGGTGGCCTGGACGGCGTGGGCCTTCAGAATCTTCATATGACATAGCTGCATCTCCTCCAATGGAAATGTGTGAATCCACAGGCACCAGGAGGTGCAACAGGGAGGCCAGCGTTGCCGTTCGATGCCACAGACGGGTCAAGTGTTTGTTACAAAACGTCTTACGAAACCCACGGCCCCATCCTCCCAGAGCGGGACAACCTGATCCAGGGAAGAAGCTTCCGGGTGGGACAGGGGAGATTACCGGGCGGCCCCCCGGATTCAGGTGATCCCGGAAGAAACCGGCCACCTCAGAAGCGGCTATACTTGGGGAGAAGGGCGTCCCGGCTGACCTCGGTGCTCAACCCGGGCCCCCGCCGGACTTCGTTCCCGACCCTGATTCGTTTCGACCCGAACCGTACCTCCCACCCTCACCGACACCCCATGCTTCCCAAGCGCTTCCACCGTCTTCGGAGTGTCCTGGCCCGGCGGCAGCCCGACCTGACCGTCCTCATGGAACGGGTCCACAAGGAGCACAATGTTTCGGCCATCCTCCGGAACTGCGATGCCGTGGGCGTGCTCGACGTCCACGCCGTGGCCCCAGCTGAGGGAATCCGGGTGCATCACGACACCTCAGGGGGAACGGCGAAGTGGATCCCTGTGCACCGGCACGAGGGCATCCGTCAGGCCGTGTCCACCTTGAAGGGGGATGGCTTCCAGCTCGTGGCCGCCCACCCGGGTTCATCTGCAGTGGACTACCGGGAGGTGGACTACACCCGGCCCACGGCCCTTCTGGTGGGGACCGAGCGCTTCGGGGTGAGTGAGGAGGCGCTGGAGCTGGTGGATGTGACGGCCGTCATCCCCATGGTGGGAATGGTTCGATCCCTGAACGTCTCGGTGGCTACCTCTCTCTTCCTTTTCGAAGCCTACCGGCAGCGGGAAGTGGCAGGGTATTACGAGGACGCCCGGCTGGACCCCCACCAGTTCCGGAGGATCCTCTTCGAGTGGGCCTATCCTGACTTCGCCCGCCGATTCCAGGAGGCCGGAGAGCCCTACCCGGAGTTGGGACCGGACGGGGAGATTCTGGGATCCCCTCTTCCTACCGGGGAATCCCCTGGGTCCACGTCATCCTGACGGCCAGGGTCCCCAGGCAGGATATGGCCCCCGCTCGTCAGGGATTGAGCCGGGAGGCGGTCCACGGCCCCCGCGCCTCCCTCCGGTAGAGAACCCGATCGTGAAGTCGACCCTCACGGGCCAACCAGAACTCCAGCTCCACGGGCCGGACCTGGAATCCCCCCCAATGGGGTGGCCGGGGGATGGGGGCGCCATCGAACCGCTGGGCCACCTCCCTGACCCGAGCTTCCAACTCCTCCCTGGACGACAGCTCCTCACTCTGTGCTGATGCCCAGGCTCCGATCTGACTGACCCGGGGCCGGCTCGCGAAGTAGTCGTCAGAGTCGGTTTCCGGGAGGGTCTGGGCGTGGCCGCGTACCCTGACCTGGCGCCCCAGGGCATCCCAGTAGAAGGTCATCCCCACCCGACTGTCCCGGCTCAGGGCCTTCCCCTTGGATGATTTGTGGTTGGTGAAAAAGACGAAGCTGCCATCCTCCAGACCTTTCAGGAGGACGATACGTCCGTCGGGATACCCTTCATCATTCACGGTGGAAAGGGTGACGGCATTGGGGTACTCCATCCGGCTCTCCGTCCGGGCCTGATCGAACCAAAGCTGGAAGAGCTCCAGGGGATCGGGATGGATTGTCAGGGTGGAGGTGGAGTCCTGGGTGTGAGAAGGACGGCTCAAGGTTCCTCCTGTCTGGTGAGGCTGAAGAGTTGGCAGGCATTCAGGCGCATGACTCGCTCCAGTTCGTCCTCCTCCAGGTGTCCGGCCAGAGCCGCCCGGAGGGCCCGGTAATGCTCGTAATGACCTGACCCGAAATAGGTTGCATCGGTCCCGAAGAGGATCCGTCTGGGCCCGACCTGCCGGAGGGCCAGGAGGACGGCTTCCACCGGAGCCTGGGCGGTCTCCAGGTAGAGACGGGCGTCTCCTCGCTCTCCAGCTTCCTGGGCTGCCTGAATTGCAGGCTCGTAAGGCCCCCTGAAGCCCATGTGATAGAGGACGACCGGAACCTGGGGGTGACGTCGAGCCAGCGCATGGATCCGGGCCGCTGAGGCTTGGTCCACCTGGCCGTCGCAATGGATTACCACCGGAACGCGGTACTTCCGGGCCAATTCCATGTAGGGATCCACAGCCGGATCATCGGCTGCAAATCCATTCATCTCCGGATGCAGTTTGATTCCCACGAACACCCGGCGGGTCCAGGGGTCGTCAGCCAGGGGAGGAAGGTGCTCGTCCAGGAAGGGGGCCAGGTTGGAGGCCGATCCCGTGTTGGGTCGGGCCCAGAGGAGGCCTCGAAGTCGCCGCCGATTCCGATGGACGGCATGAGCTGTAGCTCGATTTGCCGCCCCCTCATCCAGTCCACGGGTCTTTCCCGGAACGTCGGCCCCGTCGATGTTGGAGACCAGGGCGAGAGCTACATTCCCCCGGTCCAGTTCGGCCAGGAGAGTCTCCTCGCTGAGATCGTATCCCCGGAACTCTCCCAGGTGCGCATGGCAATCGATGGTGCCGAGTGGCACGGTCAAAGCGAACTCGCTCCTCGTTTCGATGGATATAGCCGGTTTTCCGGATGTGCGTTGTCCTCATCAGTCGGCGACGGTCCGGCTACAGGGCATCATCCGACCCTGGGGGTGCCGACCCGCTCTTCCCGACCCCCGACCCGGGGAGGGGGTTCCCTTGCGGGTCACCCGGTGCCCAGACCCGTCGGGTGCTCCTCCATTCCAGTCCTGATTCAGGAGATTCGACCATGACCCGGGGAGGACCGGCTGCCTGGAAGATCTTCGAAGTCATGTTCCAACCCTGGCTTCGCCGGCGATTGGACGGGATCCATCTGGCCAACCTCCCTCCCGAGGTGGATGGCGAGCCCAGGGGCCCCCTGGTCCTGGTGGCCAACCACGTGAGTTGGTTCGACGGCTTCCTCCTCCGAGAGATACAGCGACGACTCCGCCCCTCCTCCGTCTTCAGGACGATCATGCTGGAGGATCAACTCAGGAGGAACCCCGTCCTTCATGGCCTGGGGGGGATGGGACTGGACCCGGATCGCCCCATCTCCTTCAAGCACCTTCTCCGCCAGCTTCAAGTCCTCCGAGCGTCACCGGGAGGAGGAGAACTGGTTGTCTCCTTCTTTCCACAGGGGCGGATCTACCCCTCCTTCCGCCGCCCTCTGGGATTTCAACCGGGGCTTCGGCTTCTCCTCCGGAGCCTGGCTCCATGCACTGTCCAGGAGGTAGGGATCCATATCGAGCCCGGCAACACCGTCTCCCCTGAAGCCTTCATCCTGGGTGGAGAGCGGCGATTCCAGACCGGGTCAGTGGGAGCCTCGGTGGAGGAGGTCGAATCCGGCGTGGCACGGACCCTGGACCGGATCCACACGCACCTGGCCCACCTGGGAGAAGACGCCGGGAGGGCGTGGCCATCGTCGCCTGATCTCCCCCTCCCAGCACCCACCCCGCATCCGGGCGACCCCATGGCTCAGGACTGAGGGGAGTCCTCGGTCACGCGTCCCAGTTGATGGGCCAGGGAGTCCTCCAGGTCGGGAAAGAGGAAGTGGTACCCCGTCGTCAACGCCCGCTGGGGTATGACCCGTTGGCCCTGGAGGAGCAACTCCTCCCCCATCTCTCCAAGAAGGGTTCGAATGGCCAGCGCCGGGGCCGGGAGGATGGTGGGACGGCCCAGGGTTCGACCCAGGGCCGCCGTGAAGGAGGCATTGGGCACGGGATTGGGCGCGGTGGAGTTCACCGGTCCCCTCAGGTCAGGGGTCCGCAGGATGTGGAGGATCAGCCCCACATGGTCGTCCAGATCGATCCACGACATGTACTGGCGGCCTGATCCCAGCCGTCCTCCAGCCCCCAGTTGGAAGGGGAGGAGAACGGTCCCCAGCACCCCTCCACTGGGAGAGAGGACGACGCCCGTCCGGAGGTGGACGGTCCGGATCCCCACCCCTCGAGCCGTGTGGGTGGCCTTCTCCCAGTCCCGGCAGACCTGGGCCAGGAACCCCCGGCCCGGCCCGGCGTCCTCGGTGAGGATCTCTTCTCCCCGGTCTCCGTAGTATCCCACCGCCGAGGCCGAAATGAAGGTGGTCGGTGGAGCCTTCAACTCCGCCAATGTCCGAGAGAGGAGTTCAGTCCCCTGCACCCGGCTCTGATGGATGGCCTCCTTCTTTGACCGGGTCCATCGGACTCCGGAGATGGGCTCACCGGCCAGGTGGACTACAGCATCCACCCCCTCCAGGTCGTCCCCATCCAATCGCCCCTCCTGGGGGTCCCAGTGGAGCCAACCCTCCTGGTCTCCCTTGGCCGGATTTCGGGAAATACGGGTCACCCGGTGACCACCCGTCCGGAGGAAATGGACCAGGCCCCCTCCGATGAGCCCCGTGCTCCCGGTGATGGCCACGTGAAGTGGCTGGCCTGGGTAGCGTTGATGGAGATGCAGATCGTTGACGAGCCGTCGACTGCGGAAGCCGAAGAGACGTTCCAGGGTGGAGTGGATGAAGGGCCCGGAGAAAGTCTGTCCCAGACTGCCCAGAGGGGGAGCCCACTCCACCACGTCCTCCAGGGCGCTCCGGCCGCCACCAAGATCGGAAAAGCGGTGCTCGTGTCGCCAGTGGGCGAAGGGGCCGGAGCGCTGCTCGTCCACGAAGAGGCGATTGGGCTCCAACTCGGTGTGCTCAACCTCCCAACGGAGCTCGGCCGGCCCCTTCCGAAGACCAAGCACGACCCGACTTCCCACCTCCAGCCCTCCGTCCATGGCGCGGATCCGGACATTCTGCCAGGGAGGGGACAGGCGCTGGAAGGCGCCGGGACGGGTGTGCCAATCAAAGACCCGTTCCACAGGGTGATCCAGCTCGATTCGGTGGGTAAAGGTAGGCATGGGCGGACTCGGCAGTTCAGCTGGGTTGAAGGGGCGTAGGGGGACGGCACCTCACCCCGAAGTGGGGCCGTATCGTTTCAGGTACTGGGTCAACTCCACCTTCCTCCGGGTGCTGCGGGAGGTCATAGATCGAACCTTTCCGAAGACGGGGCGCTCGGGCCACCCTCGATCGTAGCGACCCAGAGTCCAGAAGATCCCGGAGGTGGAGTTGGGATTGCGGCCGTCCAGCGCCCAGCGGTTGTTCAGCTCCAGCATCCAGTCCAGGGCGTCCTGGGGGGAGGGAGACCACTCCAGGATCTTCTTCCCCCAGAGCATTCTCAGGTAGTTGTGGATCGTTCCCTCCGCCCGGAGTTGTCGCTGGGCGGCGTTCCACAGAGGGTCATGGGTCCCGGCCTCCTGGAACTCCTCCAGGTCGTACAGGTGAGGGCGAGGATCGGAAGCGTGGGCATTCAGAGTGTCTCGAGCCCATTCGGGAAGTGTGTCCCAGCTCTCGTGATCCTCGTTCCGCCATGCCGTCAGGTACCCCAACTCCCGCCAGGTCACGAGTTGGTCCAGGAACCCTTCGGCGTCCGAAGAGAGTCCCCACCAACCTTCCCGCCGGCCGTCGGCCTCTGCCGCCAAGCGGTCCGGGCGCCACCCTTCCTGGTCCAACAAGGCGTCCACCACTTCCCGACTGGAGATGTGACCCCAATGGAGGTAGGGAGAGAGACCGCTCACGTGGGAACGGTCCGGGTGGTTTCGGCCCTGAGCGTATCCCGGGAGCCCATCCTCCAGGAACCGGGTCAGGGTTCGGGCTGCAGCCTGCCTCCCTCCCCGAATGGGGACCGGGGGCACCTGCTGGGTCAGAGGCAGGGATTCCACCAATGCCTGGGGCTCGTCCAGCTCGGTCCGAGACACCGGGGGCCACTGTTCCTGAATGGTTCTGGACACACCGGGAAAGGGAGGGAGTGGATCCCCGGTCAGGGGATAGGCCCGGGGACCCTCGGCCAGCAGTCCGGGAAGTACCCGCTGGAGGTACCGTCGAAAGGAGTAGGCCGTCCGGAAATCCCGGTCCGGCCGCTGGAGGGGGAGGACCCCATTGGAGTCCACCGCCTCCAGGCGCACTGGAAGGATGGATGCGGCAGCCGTCAACATCCTCGGAAGAAAGAACGAGGGGAAGGCGTCCGTGACCACCACCGAGGCGGTCTCGGCCAGCGCAGTCAGCAGCCCCTTCCCCTGGCTGGCTTCCCTTTCCACGTAGGGGTAGTACCCTACCCGAGTCCCATCCAGGCGCCGAGCGTGGTCCGCCATTCCCTCGATACAGAATCGGTGTAGGCGCTGGGAGGCCCATGGGTAGTCGATTCGGAGGGCCTCGAAGATGAGGAGAGGGTGGTCCAGTGTCCGGGCCCACTCCACCGCTCGTTCCAACCCCTGGTTCCATTCCAGGCGGCGGGCAGACGTCATCCAGTAGAGGACATGACTGCCGGATTTCCTGACGGGGGAGCTATTCCGGCTCTGGATCCGTTCGGGGTCGATCTGGCTCTTCTCCATATGGCCAGCCTACCCGCAGGAGTCGCTGCCGTTTCCCTTCCCGGATTCCCTGCTTCATCGCAGCGGCCGAGCCGATTCCTGGACTTCGAACCCCTTCCGCTCCATGGCTCCCCACTCCCCCCGTCGTAGAAGGGCTGAAATGGTTCCCCGAACCCGCCAGTAGGCCGTGAGCTGTCGGTACCCCACGTTTTCGATGACCGCCAGCCCGAAGAGAGAGAGGAGATCACGCCAACGGGGATAACGCCGGAAGGTGAACTCTTCCATGACCACGCTGACCAGCGAGAGAACGATGCCGAAGGCCACGGCCACTGCCAGGAAGGCACTCACATATTCGGGAGAGGCTCGGCCCGATACCACGGTGAAGATGAAGGCCAGGTAGCCCATGACCTCTAGGATGGGACCCAGCATCTCCAGGAAGAAGTAGTAGGGATAGGCCACCATGCCTACCCGGCCATACCGGGGGTTGAAGAGCATGGTCCGGTGCCGGAGGAGGGACTGGAGGAGTCCCCGCTGCCAGCGATCCCTCTGCCGGCCCAGGGCCTTCAGCCCCTCCGGCACCTCGGTCCATGCCACCGGGTCGGGCACGAACCCGATCCGGTAGGGCTCCCCTTTCTTCCGGAGGTGGTGATGGAGCCGGACGACCAGTTCCATGTCCTCTCCCACCGTGTCGGTGGCATAGCCTCCGACCTCCACCACCGTGGACCGTTTGAAGACACCGAAGGCGCCGGAGATCACCAAGCTGGCGCCTACGGCATCCCACCCCATCCGTCCCGCCAGGAAGGCGCGGAGATACTCCAGGGCCTGAAATCGGGCCAGGATCTTCCGGGGAAGCCCAACCTGAAGCACCTGACCGTGGCGTACCGTACATCCATTCACGACCCGCAGGATCCCACCGGCTGCCACGGTCCGCTCATCCTCAAGGAAGGGGCGCACGACCCGGATCAGGGCATCCCGCTCCAGGAGGGAGTCGGCGTCCATGGCGCAGAAGAGGGGCGTCCGGCAGTAATTGAGCCCGGCGTTCAGGGCATCGGCCTTCCCCCCATTCTCCTTGTCCACTACCCAGAGGTTGGGGTGGCGGAGACTCCGGTAGACCTGTCGAACCTGAGCAGTGGGGATCTCCGCCGTGGGAAGCCGCGGGGTAGCCTTCAGGTTGAAGGCTTCCGTGAGCGTCTCCAGGGTGGAGTCAGTGGAGCCATCGTTCACCACCACGATCTCGAAATCCTCATACTCCAACGTCAGGAGTGATCGGACGGATTCAACGACGGTAGGCGCTTCATTGAAAGCAGGGGCCAGGAGCGTAACGGGAGGAGTACCAGCTCCAGAGATCAACTCCCGGAGCTCGATACTCTTCATTCGGGCCACATGCTTCCGGAGGGAGGCGAAGGCCACGACCCCCAGACCCAGGTAGCTTCCGTTGAGGATGACGAAGTAGACGAGGATCAGAACGTTGAAGATCATGATCCCCTGCCAGAAGAGTTCGCTCATCAGCTCACTCCCCGTTCAGTCATGACCTGCCGCGCCACCAGCCCGTGGGCGCCATCCTCGGATTGGAGGGACCGAAGAAGGTCTTGCCCTCCCGCCTCATGGAGGGCGATCCCAGCCCGGATCGCTACCCAGGGCGAGTCATCGGCCAGGGCGCTGGCCAGGATCGGACGATCCTCGGGTGTTCCCAGGCGACCCAGCGCCGTCAACGCGGCCGCCCTGACCGCAAAGTCGTCATCGCTGACCAGAGATCGAACCACCGGGAGGTCCCCCCGGCTCCCGGCATGGGAGAGCAAGGCGAGACACGCCACCCTCAGATCCCGGTCCTCCGAACTAGTCGCTACCCTTCCGGCCGTCTCCACCGCGCCCGGATCGTCCAATTCCCGGAGGGCATCGGCGGCCACGGCCCGGACCCATGCAGACTGGTCGTCATCCTCAAGGATGGACCGGAGTGCGGGCACGGCACCGGATCCACCACTGGCCAGGGTGGAGGCCAGGAGACCTCGGCTCCAGCCACTGAACCGTTCGAGCCGGTCCAGGAATCGTTGGGTCACCGCCGGGTCACCGGAAGGAAGGAGGACCCGAGCCGCCGTCATGGCGACCACTGGAGCCGGATCGTCCAGCGCCTCCATCAGGGTGGCCTGCTGACTCCCGCCGGCCAGCGTCCCCAAGACCCGGATGGATCGGGCGCGATCCTCCGGTCGCCTGGACCGGAGGCGTCGGAGCATGACCTCCAGGTGAGGTTGAGCCAACGCTTCCGCCCGGGCTCGTTCCGCCCCCTTGACCCGGGTGGCGAACCGGAGGAGGAGGGTGAGAAAGATCTCTCGCTCGNCCGGAGGCACCGCCATCCGGACGTCCTCNACCTGAGCTGGATCATCCAACGCCTCCAGGATCCGGGGGATCCACCGCCCCTCCGCTTCATNCATCCGTCGGGCCACACGCTGNTTCTTCAAACGCGCGCCGATGGCCACAAGGGCCGTGAGGGCNGCCAGTCCCAGAAGGATCCCCATGCTGATGAGGAGGAAGCCCACCACCCACTCCTGCTCCGGAAGAGGGACGCCNGTATCCTGGACACCAGCGCCGGGCATGGAAATCGAAGCAATGGTCTGAGTCGTGGCGAAGACGGCCTCCGGAAGATGACGGATCGTCATGTCAGGAAGCGGTGGACTCGTGCCAGGATCTCCTGGGGCGAGAATGGCTTCACCACGTAGTCGTTGGCCCCCAGCGAGAAACCACGGACCACGTCCTCCTCACGACCCATACCGGTAAGCATGATGATCGGAATCCCCTGCCATGCGGGGATCCGTCGGAGCCGTTCCAGGAGCTCGAAGCCGTCCATGGCCGGCATCTTCACATCCAGTATGGCCAGTCTCACCGGGGTATCCAGCGCTGCCTCGTAAGCCGACGCTCCATCGGCAAAGTGGAGAAGTTCATAGCCTTCCCTCTCAAACCGATGACGGAGGAGCTCGGCCGTGAGGGGATCATCCTCAGCCAGGAGGATGGTGTTGGAGCCGCCCGGAGCCTGGGTTCGGGCTGTCACCACCTGGTTGCCACCGGCGCTCCGGGCCTCCTGGAGGAGGAGGGCTCCGGTGGCCAACGCCTGATCCAACGAAGCGTCCTCTCGAGGCTCGTAGACTGCCGCGGAAAAGGTGAGCCGGAAGGTTTCTCCATCGGCTCGAGGAAAGGGCTGGTCCCGGAAGCGAGCCAGAACGTCGGACATGAGCTTCACCGCCTCATCCAGCGCCGCTCCCTCCGGGTGAAGGATGAGGAAGGTGTCGTCGGCCCATGAAGCCGGAATGCTCGAGTCCGGGAGGAGTCGGACCAGTCGCTCTGCGGCTTCCCGCCGGACCTCATCGGCCAGGTGCCACCCCAATGCTGAAGTGAGATCGCGAAAGCCATCCAGCTCCAGGAGGGTAGCCACCGGCGGTTGCCGGCCCTGGGACCGAATTTGCTTCCACTGGTCCCTCACACCTGTCCGGTTCAAGAGCCCAGTCCCCGGATCCCGTACAGGGGACTGGCCCCCGGATCGAGCTCGGAGAACCAGCGCCTCCAGTGCCCCGTGGAGGGATTCCAGCTCCAGGGGCTTGGTCAGGACCTGGTCCGCCCCGGCCAGGAGGGCCTCCCGACCCAGGCGGCCGTCCCTTGAACCATCCAGGACCAGCAGAGGCACGGGGCGTTCCCGATATCGGGACTGGAGTTCGGCCAGAAAGTGCCGGCCATCCATGTCGGGAAGGAGGAGTTCGGTGATCACGGCCTGGGGACGCCACTCCACCAGCGCATCCCGGCCCTCCTGGGCCGAATGGGCCCGGCGGACGGTCCAGCCGAGATGGGAGAGCCCTGCCTCAAGGAGGTGCCCCAACTCGGGATCGTCCTCTACCAGCAGGAGGGAGCGGCCATTTTCTTCCATCACTGTCCCGTCCTCCCTGCCGAGCCGCTTGTCCCATCTTCCAGGAGGAGCCGGAGGTCATCCAGTGCCCGCTCCCGATCCCGTTCCTCCTGGGATCGGCGGCTCCAGAGACGCCGCAGGCGACGTCGAGCCGGCTCCGGAAGAGAGTCCTGGGCCAGGACCAGAAGAGGTGCCGGGCGGGTGCCGGCCCGCTCACGACTGGCATCGGCCAATTGGCTCATCAGTTGGAAATCCTTCAGGTCTGGTGCTTTCAATTTCAGGAGGACCAGATCCACCCCCACCCGCCGCAAGAACTCGACGGCCGCTGGACTGCTGGCGACGGTGTGAACCAGGAAGCCACTCTCTCGAAGGGGACGTTCCGTGTCAATTCTGGACTGGGGATCCTCGTCCACCACCAGGATCCGACCCGAGCCGTCTGCCACGTGCCCGTGGATGGCGGCCAGGAGCGTTTCCCGGTCCACTGGCTCCCGGAGGAGATCCACAGGGAGGGCATCCGGTCCCGGGATTCCACCGGCAGGAACCCCGGTCAGGATCACGGGGGTCAGAATCGGGGGATCGGTGGATCGAAGGGCTTCCAGGAACTCCCATCCACTCATCCCAGGCATGAGGAACTCTGTCACGATCCGGTCCACCGGGTGGGCCTCTGCTCGCTGCAGGGCTCGGTGGGGATCTCCCTCACCGTCCACCGTCCAACCCAGGTCGTCCAGGTATTCCTCCATGGCCCGGCGATGCTCCGGATGGGGGGTGACGACCAGGACCCTGCCAGGGCCAGCCCCCACCTTCTTCGACATCCCCTCCCCCTGCGCTCTGGGGAGGTTGGAGCGCATGTCATCTTGAACGGCATGGGCTCTCGCCACAGTGTCCCGGGTTTCGGGAAGGGGCTCGGCTCTGACCACATCGCCGGAGCCGCTGAGGTGAATGGAGAAGGTGGACCCCTCTCCTTCTTCGCTCTCCACGGCCAGGGAGAAGCCCATGAGGTGGCAGAGGGAACGGGAGATGGTGAGGCCCAGGCCTGTCCCTCCGTACCGCCGGGCCGTGGTCCCATCGGCCTGCCGAAAGGCTTCGAAGATCCGCTCGAGACGGTCGGCTGGGATCCCGGGGCCCGTATCCCGGACGTGGATGACCTCAGGTCGTCCGCTCTCGGGGTCGGCCGTCACCTCCACCGTGACACTTCCTTCGGCGGTGAACTTCAGCGCGTTCCCCACCAGATTGATGAGGACCTGTCGGAGCTTCTCCCCATCGGCCTGGATCGGTTGGGGGGCCACATCCCAGTGAACCCGGAGTTCCACCGGTCGGCCATGGGTCTGACTCTCCAGCCCTCGGACCACCGACGGAACCAGTTCCCGAAGATCCACCTCCTCCAGATGCAGCTCCAGCTTTCCGGCCTCGATCTTGGACAGGTCCAGAATCTGGTTGATGAGGTTCAGAAGGTGGTTTCCGTTGGCCACGATCCGTTGGAGGAACTCTCGTTCCCGGTCCGATTCTCCTCCCGGAGGTGGTGGGTGCTTCTTCAGGAGCAGGTTGGCGAACCCGATGACCGAGTTCAGGGGGGTCCGAAGCTCGTGGCTCATGTTGGCCATGAAGAGACTCTTGGCCTGGTTGGCTTCTTCCGCCTCCCGCTTGGCCCGCCGGAGTTCCACCTCGGCCCGCCGTCGCCGGGTGACGTCCCGGCTGAAGATGACCACTCCTCCCAGGCCCTCCGTGGTCTCGAAGGGATGGAAGTAGAGTTCGTAGCTTCGCAGGACGCCGTCCAGGAGCTCCTCCCGCGTCGCTGAAAAGCGGTTCCCGGCCAGGGCTCGATCATACGAATTCCGGAACCACTCCACCTCTCCGGGGCCCACCATCTCCTGGACTCCGTCACCGACCCGTGGCGTCCGGCCCGTCACCGCTTCCATCGTGAGGGCGAAAGCCGAGTTGAAGGTCACCAGCCGGTGCTCATTGTCCACTGACCAGATGGCGTCTCCAGTACTCTCGAAGAGGGCCCTGAGGTTGGCCCGGGAACGAGCCAATTCCCGCTCGGTACGGATCTGGGCCGTGACGTCTCGGAAGATGGCCCGGGTCGATACCGGATTTCCGTCTACGACCCGACAGTTCATCCCGCCGGAGAGAACCACCGACTCGCCACTGCGGGACCGGAAGACCACCTCCACATTTCCGGCTGCCTCGCCTTGGTCCACGACCTGTTGGAAGATCCTCTGGAAGGATTCCCTGGATCGGGGATGCACCAATTCGAAGACCTCCCGCCCTTCCACCTCCTCTGGGGTGTAGCCCAGGGTCTGGGCCCACGCATCGTTCACATAGGTGAGTCGGCCTCGGGCATCCGTACTCTGGATCAGGTCATGGGCGTGATCCAGGAAGTCCTGCAGCCGCTCCTCGCCCTCCTTCAGGACCCGTTCGGCCTCCGTTCGGATCTCCACCTCCCGAGCCAGCCGCTCGTTGGCCACCTGGAGAGCCTGGGAAGTCTCGGCCTGGTCCCGGAAGACCCGATAGACACTGATCAGGAGTCCAGAGAGGATCATCCCGTAACTCACCACCTTCAGTCCATGCCCGGTGATGCCGGCGGCGTCGTGGGGTACCTCCGAATAAACCATGATCCCCCCGTGGGCCAGCACACTCACCAGGAGGGCACAGATCAACCAGTGGTCGAAGGGCTGCTCTCGCCAATCTCCCTTCTGCAGGTATCCGCCGAGGGCCAGAAGGAAGAGACCCGCCGGGATGACGTCGGCGACTCGAGGAAGGGCACGCTCCGGTGCAAAGGCAGGAGCCAGGGGGATGACCGAGAAGAAGACAAAGATGATCCCGGTGAGGAAGAGCCCGGTGATGAGGACGGAGGAACTATGGTCCAACCGACCACGACCACTCGGACGACCTGACGACCCCGGTCGCTCCCAGACGAACCAGGCAAGCCAGCTGGTGAAAATGAAGAGGGCGAGGAAGACCCGGGACGTCAGCCACGTCCAGGCGTAGAGATCGTCAGCCGAGGCCCCGCCAAGGGGCGTGACCAGGGGCGAGCTCACCGTGGCGTGATAGCCATCCAGGACGGCGGTGGCCAGGAAGCCCGTGCCGAAGTAGAGGAAGGTGACGTCTTTCCGCGAAACGTATCGGACCAGCGCCAGGACCCCTACCATCCCGGCCAGAACGGTGGCTACGGCCTCCACCACCGTGTGGAGTTCTGGGGGGACGGACCAGTCCGCTCCGGCAACGGCCAGGGCCAGGAGACCGAGCCCTGCCAGAATCAGGAGATAGGTGAGGAGCCGCCGTCCCTCGGCGCTCACTGTCATCCGTCCTTCGGGAGCCTTCGGGCTATGGCCTCCAGGAGGAGTTCCTCGTCCACGATGGGTTTGGTCAGGTAGTCGTCGAAACCCTCTGCCAAGAACCGCTCCCTGTCTCCGGACATGGCATGAGCCGTCACGGCGATGACGGGGAGTCGAGCGAGTTTCACGTCCTCTCGGATCCGCTTCAGCACCTCCGTGCCATCCATCCCGGGAAGGGAGATGTCCAGAAGGACCAGGTCCGGAGCCTCCTGGGCCATTCCCGCCAGAGCGTCTGCGCCGTTCTCATACTCCACCACTCGATATGAATCCTCCAGGATGGCCTGCACCAGGAGCCGGTTGTCCGGGTTGTCCTCCACCACGGCAATGGTCCTCATCCTTCCTCTTCCTCCAGTCTCGTCGGATTCGGCTCGACACGCCTGAGCGCCTCGGCTGTTTCCTGGAACGCTTCCTCGAGCGCGTGCACCAGTTGGTCCACTTCCCCGCCTTCTCCCCGACGGCACGCTTCCTCGAGGGTGGCGGCGCCCAGGCGGAGACGCTCTGCACCCAGATTCGCCGCCGACGATTTGAGGGAATGGGCCGTGCTGCCCAGAGCGTCCAGGTCGCGGTCCGCCAGACCCTTCCGGAGGGTCTCCATCCGATCCGGACCAAGCTCGAGAAAGAGGCGGATCATCCGTCCCAGGAGGGGGTCGCCTCCCCATTCCCTCAGCCGCTGGATCGCCCCAGGGTCCAGGAGCCGGACATCCTGGTCGGATCGGCCCGAATCAGGGCCCTGCGTCGCTGCACTCATGCCGAGACCCGCCGGGCCCCGCCAGCCGCTGCCCGAAGCTTCTCCATGGCCCGGGCCAGTCCCTCCGGCGCCTTGTAGAGGGCCGATCCGGCCACCAGTACATCGGCGCCCGCCCTCACCACACTGGGTGCAGTGCCCGGGCCGACCCCTCCGTCCACCTGAATGTGGGGGAGGTGTCCATCCCCTCGGACCTCCAGGAGGGCCATCAGTCGCCGAAGTTTTTCTGGGGACGTTTCGATGAAGGACTGCCCCCCGAAGCCTGGATTGACCGTCATGACCAGAATCAGGTCGACGAGCTGCACCACCTCGCTCAGGCTCTCCACGGGGGTCGACGGATTCAGGGCCACCCCCGGGGACGCCCCTGCCTCCCGGATCCCCTCCAACACCCGGTGAAGGTGGGGGCAGACCTCTTGATGGACGGTGATCCGGTGGGCCCCCGCATCCACGAAGGCCTGTACGTATCGCTCCGGATTCTGAATCATGAGGTGGACATCCACCGGAAGGGAGGTGGCTTTTCGGACCGCCTCGGTGACCCCGGGACCGATGGTGATATTCGGAACGAAATGTCCGTCCATGACGTCCACGTGGATCCAATCCGCCCCTGCTTCCTCGGCTGCCTCCACGTCCTCGGCCAATCGGCCAAAGTCGGCTGAGAGGATGGAGGGTGCGATGAGGATCGGTGACCGTGTGGACATCATCCCGTCTCCTTTTGTCGGCGCCGAATCTGAAGCTCCCCTTGACCGTCGGAGGGGGCAACGAAGGCCGTGTCCGCCATTCCCAGGAAGAGACCGGTTTCCACCACCCCGGCGCGCATCCGCAGGAGAGCATCCAACCCGTGAGGGTCGGCGATGCCTTCATCGAAGTGGAGATCCACCACTAGATTGCCGTTGTCGGTGATGTACAACTCCCCGTCGCCGGTCTCCCTGGCCACGGGCCGAGCCCCGATCCTTCGAAAGAGGGAGAGGTGGCTTCGCCAGGCAAAGGGCACCACCTCCACCGGAAGGGGAGACCGGGTCCCCAACCGGTCCACTGATTTCCCGGCGTCGGCCACGACGACAAACCGGTGGCTGGCCTGCACGATCATCTTCTCCCGGAGAAGCGCGCCTCCCATCCCCTTGATGAGATCCAGGCCGGGCGAAACCTCGTCAGCACCATCAACTGCCAGATCCAGCTCTCCAGCTTCGGCCAGTCCGACCAGGGGGATGCCCAGAGCATTGGCCCGCTCCCGGGTCTGGACGGAGGTAGGAACGCCCTCGATGTCCTCCAGCCGACCCTGGGAGATTTCTCGGGCCAGGCCCTCCAGGAAGTAACGGACGGTGCTTCCCGTACCCAACCCGAGACGCATCCCACTCCGGACCTCCTCCACCGCCCGTTCTCCGGCCTCCCGCTTGGCTTCCTCCAGGGCATCGGTGGCCTCGGAGGGAGTCACGGCCCCTCCTGGGAACAGGGGGCCGTTACTCCGGTGAGCCGGCGTTGGTACCGGCTCCGATGGCTATGAGGCATGGGACATCCATCCTTCTCGCTTGGCTGTGGTCGTTTCGATGGGGTGGAATGTATTGACCCATCTCCGCGCCGACCAGTGGGCACGGCCTCCAGAGATCCCTCCCTTCGAGACCGGCCTCGTCCCCTGCCCCTCCAACTCGTCCCACCTTCCCTTCGAGCCTGATGCCAGGCGACGTATGGCGTGTCCTGGACAGCGAATCCAAGCTCGCTCCTTGACAGGAGGCGCAGGGTCCGGTACTCCTCCAACATGCAAATTTCACAGTCTCCCACCGGCTCGGCCCCTGCTGGCCAGATCCACCCGGCTCCATCCCAGTCATTGGAATGGTATCGGTGGTTTACCGGTTTCTATACCTCCGGAAGCCCGGGGAGGACTGTGCCTGAGTAGCCGCTGACACCGCACACAGACGCAGAGACCGCCGCTGGGCTTCCGGATCTACCGGAAGCCCTTTTTTTGTTTTGCTCGGTGGCATGGCCCACCATTCAAGGAGCACAGAGGAATGATCATCGTTACGACATTGGACGCCACGCCCGACGACGTTGACCGTATCCGGGAACGGGTGGAGTCCCTTGGATTGCGAACCCACCTTTCCCGGGGGGAGACCCACACCGTCATCGGCTGCATCGGCGATGAGGAGAAGCTGGACCATCTGCCCCTCCGATCCCTCCCAGGGGTGGCCCACGTCCACCGGGTCATGAAGCCCTTCAAGCTGGCCGCTCGAGAGTTCGCCGCCGGGCCATCCCGGGTCTCCATGGGCGATGTGGAGGTCGGGGGCCAGGACCTGGTGGTCATCGCCGGTCCCTGCTCGGTGGAGGGCGAAGAGATGATCCTGGAGTCGGCAGATGCCGTCCGGGCTGCCGGTGGAAAGGGGCTCCGGGGCGGAGCCTTCAAGCCCCGGACCTCCCCCTACTCCTTCAACGGACTGGGCGTTCGGGGACTGGAGCTACTGGCCCAGGCCCGGGAACGGAGCGGCCTGCCGGTGGTGACGGAGGTCATGGACACCCGACAGGTCCAGGATGTAGCCGGCCATGCCGATGTGCTCCAGGTTGGGGCTCGCAACATGCAGAACTTCGCCCTTCTGACGGAGGTGGGCAGGGTCCACCGACCGGTCCTCCTGAAGCGAGGGATGTCCAGCACGATCCGGGATCTGCTCCTGGCGGCCGAGTACGTCATGAAGCAGGGGAACATGGATGTGATCCTTTGCGAACGCGGCATCCGCACCTTCGAAACCGCCACCCGGAACACCTTCGACCTGGCAGCCATCCCGGTCTTGAAAGCCGAGACCCATCTCCCGGTCATTGCCGATCCCAGTCATGCCGGTGGCCGTCGGGAGCTGGTCGCTCCCCTCTCCTTTGCTGCCATCGCCGCCGGCGCCGACGGCCTGATGGTGGAGATCCACCCCGAGCCCAGCCAGGCGCTNTCGGACGGGGATCAGTCCCTCNACTTCGACGAGTTCCGTGAGTTCATGGTAGGGCTTCAGCCCTTCGCGGCGGCTGCCGGCCGGCGCCTTTCCGTCGGTGACCGGACCCCGGCCAGAGCGGCGGTTACAGGGTGATGACCAGCGCCACCGAGAGGGAGTGATCCACGCGGCGGAGAGGGGCCAGAACCTCCTGGCCCGTAGGTGCCCCTCCAGGAGTCATGAGGGGAAGGGCTTCAACCGGCGGCTCGTTGTCCAGACGGAGCTGGAGGGTGGTCTTGAGGGCCAGTCGATCGGTGAGGGAAGCGGAGACGGCCTGGACCAGGTCACCGCGCCAATCCGAGGGTTCCTTGGCGTTGCCATCCACCACCCACCTGACGTCCAACTGCGTTCCCTCGGTGAGGGGGTGGGCGTAGTCCATGGTCAGGCGAAGACCGGCGAAGGAATCATCCCGTTCCGGATCCGGGGTCACGTCCCGCTGGACGGTATAGGTGAGCCCCGAACCCAGCTTCAGCTGCCAGTCCCTCCCCTCCCCCCACTGGCTACCGGCGCCGGCGACCCCCACCGTGCGGTGATTGAAGCCGGCAAAGGTATTTCGTTCCCAGCCCACCCCACCAAAGGCGAAGATCCGCTCGGTCATGTTTCGGTCGTAGCGGCTCTGGACGGAATACCGTTCAGCAGACCGCTCCGTCTCCCGTAGCTCCTCCACCTGGAACTCGTCAGGCGACGTCCCCACAGCCTGGCGGGAGATGCGGGTAGCATCGGTCCGGAGGGCGGTCATGTCCAACCGGAACTCCCCATTGGGCCCTGTACGCCGCAGTGAATTCCTGAGACCCAGGGTGCTGGCCTCCGAGTTCCCGCCATCCATGAGAAAGGTGATCTCGGCGGCATTCCGCCAGGTAGCCTCTTCAGCAGTGTTCACCTGTCCCTGGAGCGTTGAAGGGAGGAGGGTCGCCGTCGCGATCCCCAGGAGAGCCAGCCGAAGGGTCCATCCGGACTGCTCCCCAGAGGAGCTGGAGGTGGAGCGGGACTGGAGCAAATGGGGGGGCATGGCTTCTCGCAGGAGGGTTCTGAAGGCTGTCGAAGACGTGGGGTCCCCCTGGACGAAGCTTCGGGGGCCCTGGACCGAGGGAGGCACGACCCCTCAGTCCCCTGCCACGTTCCCCCGGTGCCCCACTTTCCACGCCTCCAGCGTCTCCCGTGCCTGTGCCAGCTGGGCTTCCACTGCCGCCCGAGCCGTGCCTCCAGCCGCCTTTCGTGCCTCTACCGAACTCTCCCAGCGGAAGACGTCTCGCACCGACTCGTCGAAGGTGGGGTGGATCGCCTGATACCGCTCCAGGGGGAGCTGGGAGAGAGGAACCCCCTCCTTCTCCGAGAGGGCCACCAGCCGTCCCACCACCTCATGACTGGTTCGGAAGGGGACGCCTCGCCGCACCAGGTAGTCGGCCAGATCAGTGGCAAGCAACTCTTCTGAAAGGAGCTCGTTGGCCCGGGACGGGTTCCACTCCGCTCCTCTGAGGGTGCCGGCCACGGCCGGAAGGATCAATCCCAACTGGTCAACCGTGTCGAAAAGCAGACGTTTGTCCTCCTGCAGGTCCCGGTTGTATCCCGTGGGAAGGCCCTTCAGGATGGTCAGAAGCGAGACCAGGTTCCCTGTGAATCGACCACTCTTTCCCCGGATGAGTTCGGCTACATCCGGGTTCCGCTTCTGAGGCATGAGCGATGAACCGGTGCTGAAGCCATCGGGAATCCGAAGCAGTCCGAACTCCCTGGACGCGAAGAGGATCAGATCTTCGCCCAGGCGAGAGAGGTGGCTCCCCACCATGGCGCCGGCGTAGAGTGCATCCGCCATCCAATCCCGGTCGCTCACCGTGTCCATGCTGTTCTCGGAGACGGTGTGGAAGCCCAACTCATCCCGGAGCACTTCCCGATCCACCGGGAAGGGGCAGCCTGCAAGAGCCCCACAGCCCAGAGGAAGGACGGCCGCCGCCTCCCGAGCCTGAGCCAGGCGCTCCAGGTCGCGAGTCAGGGGCCAGTAGTGGGAGAGGACCCAATGAGCCGCCCGGACTGGTTGCCCCTGCTGGAGATGGGTGTATCCGGGGATGACCAGATCCACCGACCGCTGAGCCAATTCCAAGAGGCTGGCCATCACCTCCTGCACTCCCTGGCTCATCCCTTCCAGCGCTTCCATCCCCCAGAGACGCATGTCGGTGGCAACCTGATCGTTTCTGGAGCGGCCCGTGTGAAGCTTTCCGGCCACATCTCCAGCTTCTTCCCCAAGGAGGCGCTCTACCAGAGAATGAATGTCCTCATCCGCAACCTGGGAAGGGAATCCCTCGGCCAGGCGGGCCTCGACCCGGTCCAGCCCCACCAGGAGGGCCTCCACCTCATCGGCGGTCAGAACCTCTGCCTGGCCCAGGGCGCGGGCCCAGGCCCGGCTTCCCTCCAGATCTTGACGCCAGAGGCGCCCATCCACGTCCAGCGAGAGGTTCAGGGGTACCATGGCCGGGGCCATACCTCCCTCAAACCGACCGCCCCAGAGTGCCCCCTTCCCATCTCCCTCTCCTTTGCCACCCATACGACCTCCTGCAAAGCAGTTCTCTGGATGTGGGCCTTCCCACATCGGAACGGATCCGGCTCAGGCCAGGGTCTCCACCCTCAGAAGACCGGCCCAACATAAAAAACGCGACGGGCCTCGGGAAAACTCCCGGCGACCCGCCGCGACGTCCCCCCCGGGACGTAACCTATCGGACTCCTGCTACCTCCTGAAGGACCTTCTCCACCGGACCTGCATCCTGTGCCGGGAGCGGTTCTACACCGGAGTGGAGCGGCAGCCCGAACAGCCGGATGAATCCCTCGGCATCGGCCTGATCATAGACCCCGTCATCGCCGAAGGTGGCCAGGGCCTCGTCGTAGAGTGAGAAGGGGCTGGCCCGGCCCACCACTCGTACACTCCCCCGATAGAGCTTCAGCCGAACCGTGCCGGTGACCCGCTTCATGAGGGAGTCCACCAGGGCGTCCATGGCCTCCCGCTCCGGGGTCCACCAGCGACCCTCATAGACCAGGTCGGCGTAGCGGGGAGCCACCTGGTCCTTCAGCGCCAGAGAACGCCGGTGAAGCACCAGCTGCTCCAGCTCCTGAAGTGCGGTGTAGAGAATCGTGCCACCGGGCGTTTCGTAGATGCCTCGGGACTTCATCCCCACCAGCCGATCCTCCACGATGTCCGCTCGCCCCACACCGTGCCGGTTGCCCATCTCGTTCAGCATCCGGAGGAGGGACACGGCATCCATCGTCTCACCATCCACACTGACCGGTGTACCCTCGTGGAAACCGAGCTCCACCACCTGGGGACGCTCTGCCGCCCTCTCCGGCGCCGTCGTCCAGAGGAAGATATCCTCCTCTGGCTCATAGGCCGGATCCTCCAGTGGTCCTCCCTCATGGGAGATGTGCCAGAGGTTCTCATCTCGGGAGAAGAGTTTGGTTTCATCCACCTCCAGGGGGATTCCCCGTTGCCTGGCGAAAGCCAGGGCGTCTTCCCGGGACCGGATGGACCACTCCCGCCAAGGGGCGATGATCTGGAGGTCCGGGGCCAGAGCCTGGAAGGTGAGTTCGAAACGAACCTGATCGTTCCCCTTCCCGGTGCACCCATGGGCCACGGCTGCTGCGCCCACCTTCCGGGCCACTTCCACTTGGCGCCGGGCAATGATGGGACGGGCCACTGACGTTCCCAGAAGATACTTTCGGCCGTACACCGCGCCGGCCTTCAGGGTGGGCCAGATGTATTCAGTGACGAAGTCAGCCTTCAAGTCCTCACCGAAGTAGGCCGAGGCACCGGTGGCCAATGCCTTCTCCTCCAGTCCCTCCAGGCCCTCGGATTGCCCCACGTCGGCGGCCATGCAGATCACTTCGGCATCGTACGTTTCCCTGAGCCAGGGAACGATGACGGAGGTATCCAGCCCCCCGGAATATGCGAGCACTACCTTGAATGACATGACTCTATCGACCTCGTTTCCGAACCGTCAGAATTGAAGGGGCCCGCTCTCCCTGCATAGCCGTGACCCTCATGGGGATAATTATACACGTTATGTGCATAGGGTCAACACCTATACCAGGATGGCGTTCAGGGATCAGGAGGTCACGTCCAGGAGGAGGGTCCGCTCCCGGCACTCTTCCCGGAAGGGACAGGTCGTGCAGTCCAGGGCAATCTTTTCAGGGATCCGTGAGCGAGGAACCTCCAAGAAGCCCAATCGGAGGAAGGGGCCAGGACGGAGGGTCATGGCAAAGGTCCGGTAGAAGCCCCGAAGGAGTGATTCCTCCACCGCCCTCTCCAGGAGATGGGTGCCCACCCCCCTTCCCTGCCACCCTGATGCCACTGCAAAGCCGATGATCTCTGCCAGGTCCTTCCGGAGGGGCCGAATACCAATGCATCCGGCTAACTCTCCGCCAGGGCCCATGGCCAGACGATACCCCTGGATTCCCCTCCGGATCTCCTCCTCCGTCCGGGGGAGCATGAGCCCCTCCGCCGCAAAGGGACGGATGAGTTGGGCGATGGCCGGGGCGTCCTGGGTCCGAGCCTTCCGGATTCCCTGAACGGCCGCAACCGGAGCCAGAAGTTCCATGATCAGGCCAGGCTGCTTCCCATGATGCCCACCCCTCGCTCCAGCTCATGGGTCGTCACCGTCAGCGGAGGAAGGAGGCGCACGACCTTCTTGCCGGCCGGGACCAGGAGGAGGCCGGCTTCCCTCGCTTTCTCCACCACCGGCCCGGCCTGACCCGTCAACTCTACCCCCCACATGAGGCCTCGTCCCCGGAGCTCCTGGACCTGACCGCTGTGCCGTGACTGGAGGTCCTGGAGGAGGCGGTGGAGGAGTTGTCCCTTCTCCTGGACTTCCTCCAGGAAATCAGGTGCCGCCACCGTATCTACCACCGCCCGTGCCACGGCAGACACCAGGGGCCCCCCGCCGAAGGTGGTGCCATGGTCGCCGGGCTGGATGGTCTCCGCCACCTCCTCGGTCATGACCACGGCTCCCATGGGGAGGCCGCCGGCCAGGGGCTTGGCCAGCGTCAGGATGTCAGGCAGGATCCCCGACGCCTGGTAGGCGAAGAACTCCCCGGTTCGTCCCAGGCCACACTGGATCTCATCCAGGACCAGGAGAACGTCATTGGCCTGAGTCCACTCCCGAAGCCGACGGAGCACCTTCTCGGGAAGAGGCCGGACGCCTCCCTCTCCCTGAATCGGTTCAGCCACAAGCGCAGCCACCGCCTGCGGGTCCACCCCATCCAGCGCCTCCGGATCCTCAGGATCCACGAAGCGGACACCGGGCATGAGGGGTTGGAAGGGTTCCTGATACTCGGGACGATCCGTCAGGGCCAGGCTTCCGAAGAGCCGCCCGTGAAACGCTCCTTTGAGGGAGACGAACCCGTGCTTGGCCGAGCCCCCCTTTGTCCGGGCCCACCGGCGGGCGAATTTCAGGGCGCCCTCCACCGCCTCTCCACCCGAGTTACAGAAGAAGACCCGGTCCAGGCCCGACAGCTCCGCCAGTCGGGCAGCCAACTCTTCGCCAGGTCGAGTCCGATAGAGGTTGGAGGTGTGGACCATCCCCTGGTCCAGCGCCCCCTCCACCGCTTCCCGGATCCGGGGATGTCCATGACCCAGAGCGGTGACAGCGATCCCCGAGGTGAAATCCAGATAGCGGCGCCCGTCCGAATCCACCAGGCTGGCCCCATCACCCCGAACGAAGAGGGGGTCGGCCGGCTTGTAGACCCCCAGGAGGGCGGATCGGGGATCAGTGGTAGTGGCTGGCTGGCTCACGACGGAGCTCCAGCACCGGCCAGAGCCTCAGAGCGGATCCGGGTGCCGGGCCCTCCTCCCAGGAGGGCGCCGTTCCCGATCCGAACGTCCATGCCCCCGGACGCGGCGGCCAGGGCCCGATTCACCTTCACCGCCATCCCACCGGCAATGATCCCAGAGCGCTCCAGTCCCCGGGCCTGATCCTCGTCCAGGCTCTCCAGAACCTCGCCCTCCAGGATGACCCCGGGAACGTCCGAGACCAGGAGGAGCCGATCGGCCTGGATGGCCTGGGCCAACCCCACGGCCGCTTCATCTGCGTTCACATTCACCGGCTGGCCATCAGGCCCCCGGGCCAGGGGCGAAACCACCGGGGTGAACCCTGCGCCCAGGAGAGCCGACAGGGGTCGAGGATCCACCTCGTCCACCTCGCCGACCCGACCATACCGAGCCTCATCCAGGAGGCGCGCCCGGAGGAGGGGACCATCCTCACCAGACAACCCCACGGACGCCCGGCCCGCAGTACTCAGGGTCGAGGAGACCCGTTTGTTCATCCAGCCCGAGAGGACCATGGAGGTGAGCTGAACCCCTTCACCCCGAGTCACTCGAAGCCCGTCTTCCCACTCCACCGGGAGGTCCAGACGGCGGGACCAGCGAGAGATCTCGCTCCCGCCCCCGTGGACGATGATCACTTCGCCGGGCATCTGGGCCAGACTCTCCAGTTCAGCGCTGGATGGTCCGACCGAAAGCCATGCTCCACCAATCTTCACTACCGTTCGCATCGAATTCCCTTGTTCAAGGTCCAACCCAACATCGTATTCATGTTCTGCACCGCCTGGCCGGCGGCTCCCTTTCCCAGGTTGTCCAGGGCGGCCACCACCGTCACTACTGGCGGCTCCACCCCATCCACCTCCGTCGCGCCAAGGAGGAGGAGGTCCGTATTCACAACGGCCTGCAGCGAGGGAAGTCCCCGCTCCAGGACCTGAACGGCCCCACCGTGGCCGTATCGGCCCCGCCAGGTCTCCCGCACCTGCTCCACGTCCACCCCTTCCACCACTGGGACAGTGATCGTCTCCAGAATCCCCCGGCTCACCGGGAGGAGATGGGGCTGGAAGAGGAGGGAAAGCTGAGGAAGTTCGGCCCGGATCTCCTTCAGGTGCCGATGCCGATTCCCCTCTCCGTAGGCCCGGTAATTCCCGGCCACCTCGGCGAAGAGGAGGTCGGTCCGGGGAGATCGCCCGGCTCCGGTCACACCCGACGCAGCGTTGATCACCGTCAATCGCTGGGTGTCCACCAGTCCTGCATCCTGCAGAGGGCGCAGGGCCAGGTTGGCCCCTGTGGGATAACATCCAGGATTGGCCACCAGATTGGCGGAAGCCACCGCATCGCCGGCCAGCTCGGCCAGCCCGTAGACCGCCCCGGACTCACGGCCCGAGCCAGGCCGGTGGTCGGCCGTGAGGTCGATGATGCGGGGCCCCTCTCCGATGAGCTCTACCCAGTTGGCTCCTTCTCCGTGGGGGACACAGAGGAAGACCACCTCCACCTGCCGGCAGGCCTCGGGATCCGGTTCGGAAAAGGTCAGGCCGGAAATGAAGGTGGACTCGCCGGCCTGACTCCGGGACGTGGCGAAGCTCACCTCAACTCCAGGATGCCGGGCCAGAAGCCCAAGCACCTCGGAACCCGTGTATCCGCGGGCGCCAACCACACCCACCGGGACCTGGCGGGACTCAGCATGTTGTTTCGCATTCATGGTATATCTATACACCCGTATTCAGCCAAGTCAAGACTGACGGAAAGAGGTATCCACACCCCTGACGTAAACCGACAGGGGTTAATGGAAGATCGGACGCTCTATTCCCGGCTCGAGGCTGGATGGGTCCGTTATGGGATCTTATTCAAAATGAGTCGCGAACCCCTCGCATGGAGAGGCCCGACTTCAAGGAGGGCTTGCTTGCAGGTCGTCAACTAGGTACTCGGAAGCCCGATCAGTGTTTCAACCCGTCAGCGGCGCCCGGCGATGCGATGGATCCGTTCCACCACCTGGGGTACTTCCTCGGCGTCGCGTAGAATGAGGAGGATGGTGTCGTCGCCGGCAATGGTCCCCAGCACTTCGGGCCACTCCTCCCAGTCGATACCCAGCCCCACTGCCTGGGCTCCACCCGTGAGGGTCTTCACTACCAGAAGGTTCCCTGCCCCCTCCGCCGACAAGAAGAGTGTAGGAAGGAGTCGCTCCAGGGGAGGGGTATTCTCCCATTCCTCAGGGAGGGTGTAGTAGGGCTGTCCATCGGCCCCCTGGACCTTCACCAGCTTGAGATCCCGGATGTCCCGGGACAGGGTGGCCTGGGTCACCGCGATCCCTCGCTCCTGAAGCACCTCTCGCATGGCCTCCTGGGATCCGATTCGATCCTCTCGGATGATCTCCAGGATCGCGTCCTGCCTGGACCGTTTCGTCATGAGGTTTCACTCACTCGCTGGATTGGCTATTGGGCTTTGTCATCGGCTGGCCGGAGTCCCCGGAAAAAGAGGGGGCCTGCGGCAGTGCACGGATCATGGCCTTCAGGCGATCCGGCTCCACGCCCAGACTCCGATCCACCTCCTCACCCTCCTGGAAGAGGATGACGGTGGGAACGCTCCCGATGGCAAGGCTACGGGTCGCCTCCGGAGCCTCGTCCACATCCACCCGAGCAATGAGCACCCGCCGCCGGCTTTCCCGAGCCAACTCCTGGAGAATGGGGTCCAACCACTTGCACGGACCACACCAGGTGGCGTGGAAGTCGACCATGACCGGGCCGGGCCCCTCCAGAGCAAGCCGTCTGAAGTCGTCCTCCGAGAGGTCGTGGACCACCCTGTAATCCAGGGACTCTCCGCACCGGCCACACGTGAACGGCCAAGGCAAGCGGGATCCTGAATCGTCCCCCGCCCCGCACCTGGGACAGGGGGACGAAGGATTCGGGGTCGAGGCCAGTGGATGATCCTCCATCATCGAACCCTGGATCGAGACGGACCCATCGGTCCCAGAACTTCATGAAGAAAGTGCATCAGTCCGCCGCCATCCGGTGAAATTCCAGGACCCCGGCTTCACGTTGCTCGGTAGAGGACCGGACCCACTCATTCCGGAAGAGTAGGAGCGGTCGGTGTCCCCGGTCCCGGACCAGTTGGCAGTCGTATCCAGCGGCGACCCGACGGATCTCCTTCTCGGGTCCCACCACCCACCGGGCATCCCTGTAAGGGAGGGGCTCCAGCTGGGCTTCCACATTGTATTCGCTGTCCAGGCGGTGGAGGAGAACGTCGAACTGCAGCGGCCCCACCGCCCCCACTACCGGGGCGGGGCCGGTCACTCCGTCGGTGAAAAAGACCTGGACGGCCCCCTCCTCTGAGAGCTCCAGAAGTCCCTTGTCCAGATGCTTCCGACGGAGAGGATCGGGAACCAGGACCCGGGCGAACCGTTCGGGGGAGAAGGAGGGGATGGGGGCGAACTCCACGTTTCCCCCCTCGGCCAGGGAATCGCCGATCCGAAGGCTGCCTCGATCATGGATCCCCACCACGTCGCCAGGCCAGGCCGATTCCACCGCCTCCCTTTCCTGGGCGAAGAACGTCTGGGGGCGAGCCAGCCGCACCTCCTTGCCGGTTCGCATGTTCACCGCCGACTCACCGGCCCGGAAGTGACCGGAGCAGATCCGGACGAAGGCGATCCGGTCCCGGTGCTTCGGGTCCATGTTCGCCTGGATCTTGAATACGAACCCGGAAAAATCGGGATCCAAGGGATGGACCTCGTCTCCCTGGACCGTAGCCCTGGAGGTGGGTGGCGGCGCATACTCCAGGAAGCGGCGCAGGAAGGGCTCGACGCCGAAGTTGGTCAGAGCACTGCCGAAGAAGGTGGGCGCCACCTCCCCTGCCAGGAAGGCCTCCCGGTCGAAGGTGGCACCGGCAACATCCAGGAGCTCCACCTCCTCCGCCAGCCGATCCCGGGCCATGCCACCCAGGAGATCCTCCAACCGTGGATCGTCCAGCCCCGTCACATCCTCTGGTGGTCGGGTGGCCCCGTGGTCGACCCCCTTTTCGAAGAGGTGCAACTGACTGGAAAAACGGTCGTACACGCCCAGGAGGTTGCTTCCGTCGGTGACGGGCCAGGTGATGGCGGTACAGGCGATGCCCAGCTCCGCCTCCACATCGTCCAGGAGCTGGAGAGGGGACACCCCGACCCGGTCACACTTGTTCACGAATGCGAAGATGGGGGTCCGCCGGAGACGGCAGACCTCGAAAAGCTTCCGGGTCTGTTCCTCCACGCCTTTCCGGTTGTCCAGAAGCATGACGGCCGAGTCCGCGGCCAGAAGGGTTCGGTAGGTATCCTCGGAGAAGTCCTGGTGACCCGGGGTGTCCAACAGGTTCACCCGCTTACCCTGGTAGTCAAACTGGAGGACCGACGAAGTGACGGAGATCCCCCGTTCCTGTTCCATCTCCATCCAGTCGGAGGTGGCATGCCGAGCGGCCCGCCGGGCCTTCACCGATCCGGCCAGGTGGATCGCTCCTCCGTACAGCAGGAGCTTCTCGGTAAGGGTAGTCTTCCCGGCGTCGGGGTGACTGATGATGGCAAAGGTCCGTCGTCGCTGGACCTCCGACTGCAACTCGCTTTCGCTCACGTACTCCCTTCCCTCGTGCTTCGGTCACCAGCCTCCGACTGAGCCGGAGGGGGCACCGTACGTTCCAGGGCTCTGGAACCGGCGAACCCGGTCCAGGGCGGCACCTGCAGTGTCCCGGGGACCTCCCTGGGATGAGACGGCGTAGTCTAATACAATTGAGGGGATTTCCCAGAGTCCCCCGAAGATGCCCTCGACGCCCGTCAACGGGTTCCAGGGGCGATCCCGATCCTCCCCAGCCTTCCATGCGCCCTTTCTCTCTGACGGCTGTAACCACCCTCCTCCTGGGGGTCTTCATCCCCCTGCCCGGCCTTCCCGGATCTCTCCTGGCCGAGGTGGGGCAGACTCCCCAGGGTTGGGAACAGTCAGCCGCCCGATCCGGCGAAGCATCCACATGGGAGTGGAACACCACGGAGGTCCTGGAGCTGGTGGAGCTGGCACAGCAGGCCCGTCGTGAGGTGGCGAGGGATGGCGACCTGGAGAGTTATTCGGCCCTGACCGAGGGCCACGTCTATTTCTTCGTCGACCCGGAGGAAGGAGATCCGTCCCTCATCCGGGTGGATCAGGTGGCGGTGGAGCTCCTCTGGCAGGCCCCGGATCTGGTCCAGCAGCGGGTCGTCGGCGAGCGGAGTGAAGCCCGCCTCCCGGTCCGGGATTTCCAGTATTATCTGGATCGACTGACACTGGTCCAGTATGGGTTCGGCGATGAGATCCAGGTCGGATCGGGGATGGATGTCTCCGGCGTGCCCCACCCACTGGCCCTTCAGGTGGCTCCGGGGACCGAAGGGGCCTACTACGACTACCGCGTCTCCGACGAGCTCTCCCTCCAGCTTCCTGGGGAGGACGCACCCCTCCGGCTCGCCGAGATCGAAGTCCGCCCCACGAACCATGACCAGCCCAGCGCCCTGGGCACCATCCTTCTGGACCGGAGTTCCGGGGCGTTGGTCCGGATGAACCTCTCCTTCACCCCGGCCTCGTACGTGGATCGCCGGACGGATCGAATCTCGGTAGAGGTGGACTACGGTCTCTGGGAAGGCCGGTTCTGGCTTCCCAACCGGCAGGTCATCGAGGTCCGCCGTGAGATGCCGGAGCTGGACCTGGGAGTGGGGACGGTCATCCGGGCAGTCCTTCGGGTAGGAGATTACCAGTTGAACGCCCCGGTACCTCCGGGGCTGGCCCAGCGCCCTCAGGTCGTCTGGGCCCCGGAGGAAGATCGGGAATCCTATCCCTTCCGAGAGGCGCTCCTTGCCGGGCTGGAACGGGATGGGGTGGCCGGGCTCGACACCCGACCCAACCCCCGTCGAATCCGAGCCCAGGCTTCCCGTCTCCTCTCCGGGAATCCCAGTTCTGGACTTCGCCCCATCCGGCTCCACCTTCCCCACTTCTCCTCGGCCCTGCGGTACAACCGGGCAGAAGGGCTCTTCGTCGGTTTGGGGGGGACCCTCCAACCCTCCCCTGAACTTCGGGTTCGCACCCACGGCGGCTGGGCCGTCGGGGCTGGCCTTCCAGTGGCTTCGGTCCGGGCCGATGGCCTCTGGGGTGATGGCCATGGGTGGGAGGTCCATGGGACATTGAACCAGTTGGATGACCTGGGCGCCCGATCTGGAGATGCCCCCGTGGTCTCATCGTTGGCCGCCACCTTCCGGGCCGAGGACTACCTTGACCCATTCCGGGTTTCCTCGGTGGGCGCGGCGATCCACCTGGATCCACCCTCGCCGTGGCGGCTGACCCTGGCCACCTCCGCCGAACGTCATCGGAACTGGACCCTGACCGCTCAACAGGCTCCCTTGGATCGGGGTCGGGTCTTTCGCCCCCTCCGCCTGGTGGAAGAGGGAAGCTTTGTCCGGGCCCGTTTTCAGGGGATCCGTCCCTTCGCCCTTCCTGTGGAGGGGACGGGGCAACTCGCCACCACCCTTACCGGGCTCACCGGTCTGCACAGTGAGGGAACTGCCGGTGGGGTGGAGATGGAGCTGACCGGGGGATGGGCCAGCCCGGCCGGGTCCAGGGAGTTGGATCTGCGACTCACCGGGTGGAGTTGGCATGGGGAGGCCCTCCCCCAGGTCCATGGTCTCCTCGGTGGTCGAGGCACCGTCCCCGGTACCTCCTTCCGGGGCTGGGCCGGGCAGACCGGGGCAGTGGCCACCGTGGAAGGGGCGGTAGATCTGGGCTCGCCCCTGGTGCGACTTCGCAGCGGGATCCATGCCGGATGGAGTGGGCGGCTCTCACCCCAGGTACGGGAGGCCTGGAATGTCTCGGCCTCAGGGGGGATTCAGCCGGCGGTGAGTCTGGGGTTGGGACTGGGTTGGGATCTGCTGCGGGTGGCCGGAGCCCGAGGACTCCGGGACGGAGAGTGGCAGCTCCTCTTCTCGCTGGATCCCCGCTGGTGGGATCACCTCTGAAGGGGAGGAGGGCCCTTCACCGTACGATCGCCTGGAAAGCCTATAATGAATACATTATAGGAAGTGGCCTCAGTAGCGCTCCCACCGGTGCCGCTGTGTACTTCCTTCCACCGCCTTCTAGGCGGATCCGGGATCGGGTCCGGGCTC
>SL_3KL_010_SEDDRAFT_10000551_pt1 | contig 31126 bp, 33 predicted proteins | sample SodLakKL_010_SED_2_FD_10381 | JGI IMG/M metagenome (IMG submission 10381)
ATCAGCACATCAGCTAATTATCTTCGGGTTGTATGTCTGGAATGAGCTGTTTCAATAGTAATATAAAAAGTCGGTTTTAATTTTCAGATATTTTCTTACGGCGAAAAATGTGGCGATGAAACTGATGATCACACCCAGAAAAAACACCCCTGCAAACAATATCAAAAGCATACGGATGTCGTAAAACATGGCCAGTTCGGGGACTTGCTGCTGACCTACATAAAGCGTTGCAATCAGCAGCAAAATGGTGATTGCTGCCCCGATGATCCCCTGAATCACCCCCCTTAAAATGAAAGGACGGCGGATAAAACTTTGCGTTGCGCCAATCAGCTGCATGCTTTTGATAAGAAACCGTCTGGAGAACACGCTGAGCCGTATGGTGTTGTTTATCAGGGCAAAGGCGATGATCAGAAGCAGCAGGCTGAATAACAGCAGCCCGGTTCCTATGCGCCGCACATTTTCGTGGACCAGGTGAATCAATGATTGTTGATAGTCCACATCGGTGATCATGGGGTATTGTTTCAGGGTTTCCTCAAACATTTTCAAGCTGTCAGGATTGGCATATGTTGCTTTGAGGCTGATGATGATGGAAGCAGACAATGGGTTGTAGCCGAGGAAGCCGACAAAATCTTCCCCCAGCTCTTGCATCAGGTCCTCTGCTGCTTCATCACGGGAAACGAACCTGGATTCATTCACGGCAGGCAGCCTGTTCAATGCCGTTTGCAAGTGCTCAATTTCCGTTGATCCCGCTTCTTCATCGATGAAAACAGAAACGGCGATGCTTTCCCTGACATGTTCAGACAGCTTTTTTGCTTGCAGGACCACCAGTCCCAATAAGCCGAACACGAACAAAACCAGGGTGATGCTTACCACCGTGGAGATATACGAAGACCTTAGCCTCCTGCCAATGATCCTGTCTTCTTGCCTCACATTATTACTGTTTGGGATGTGCTGCGAATTTACTAAAAAATGTTGAAAAAGAATGTGCTTCCCCGGATTCCCTTACCGTCCCTCCCGGACCGCTTAATTCAAACTGTCAAGAAATACAAAAACAAAAAACAAATAAAAAATGCATATAATGTGTTATATTTGCATTAAATATAGACAAAACAAATATGGCCGGGCAGTGATCTTTGATATGTTGCCCGGCAGCGGAAATACAGCAGCAGGTTTTATTGAATGGCTATGAACAACGAACGAATGTACCAGATTGCCCTCACTCAGATCCCTGGTGTAGGGGGGGTAACGGCCAAACGGTTGATCTCTTATTGCGGTGGGGTAAAGCAGGTGTTTGAGGAAAAGTTCCGGTCGCTGGTCAGGATCCCCGGTGTGGGAGAACGCATTGCCAAGGCGGTGTGCAGGCACCAATTGTTTGACAAGGCGGAGAAGGAAATTGATTTCATGCAGAAGCATGGCATACGGCCACTGTTTTATCTCGACAAAGAATATCCTTACCGTTTAAAGCAGTGCGATGATGGTCCGTTGTTGTTGTTTGTCAGGGGCGATGCCTGTTTGAACCATTCCAGGGTGGTGGCGATCGTGGGTACGCGCAACATGACCGGTTATGGCCGGGAACAGTGTGAGCAACTGGTCCGTGACCTGCTGCCTTATCAGGTTATGGTGATCAGCGGATTGGCTTATGGTGTGGATGCATGCGCCCATCAAGCTGCCCTGCGGCACAAGCTGCCAACAGCAGCGGTGCTGGGGCATGGACTGGACCGGATCTATCCTCCGCTGAACCATCACCTGGCTCAGAAGATCGTCTCCGAAGGTGCACTGGTCACAGACTTCCCTTCGGGGACCAGGCCTGATCGGGAAAACTTCCCCAAGCGCAACCGTATCATTGCCGGCCTTTGCGATGCCATAATCGTGGTGGAAGCGGCTGTTACCGGAGGCGCACTGATCACCGCCAACATTGCCAACACGTATAACCGCGATGTGTTTGCACTGCCTGGCAAGGTAACTGACAAATACAGCCAGGGCTGCAACAAACTGATCAGGATCAACAAGGCGCATCTGATCGAAACGGTTGCTGACGTACAATACATCATGAACTGGGAGCCAAACGGTCAAACAAAGGAAGGCAAACAGACAAGCCTTTTTGTCAGTCTTTCCACAGAAGAGAAACAGCTGGCGGCGTTTCTCAAAGATCACCCGGAAGCCGGTATTGACCGTATTGTGGCAGGCACAGGGTTCAACCTGAGCAAAACTTCATCCATTTTGTTGAACCTTGAATTCAAGAATGTGGTAAAACCGTTGCCGGGAAAAAAGTTCAGGCTGAGCGGCAAGCTATAAGCCTGGCCACGGTATTTTGGTGATGGAAACAGCCGGGGGCAATAAAAAGGGAGGGGTTTGCCTAATGGGTTTTCGTCATGGTGGCGGGAACCACAATGATGAAGTCGGCCAGGCCGTGATGCTGTTCATCCAGCTGCCCGGTGCCTTCCTGCAATACCGTGCTGATGTTCATCACCCGCAGTGGTGTTTTGGCAGTTTGGTGCAGGTACCATACGATGCCTTCGTCATTGTTCGAGTGGTACGCACCATTGAAGTGGATGAAGACACCCTCGGGCGGAAGGTTTTGGATGATGAAATGCGCCATGGTTGCATCTTTGATGGCTTGTGCGCGGGGAAAGTTCTCCGTGCCATGTGCGGGCAACCCTTCCATTTCGAGCATGGCCCTGTAACCCGGCAAATCCGGATCGTAGGGCACCGGCAAGGGCGCCATGTATGACTTGCCTTGGTCACACAGGTCCTCAAGCACCTCAAATCCACCACGGTGCACCATCGCAGCGTAGCGCCGGGGGATGTTTGTGGCAATAAATGACAGCTCATTTTCCCTGGCAAGTTCTACCAGCGGCCTGTAGTCGGTCTCGTAATTGCTCCACAGCTTTGCCTCGGCCTTAAAGTGGCGCTCCTGGATCCGGCCATCGAAATATTCATCCAGTACGATCTGGTCGTCCGCTTCAAACATCTCCGCACCCAAAACAAGACCTGGCCCGATGGCTTCAAAAAGATCCCTGCTCAACTCAAACTGAAGCCAGTGGGCAATGGGGTTGTTGTGAAGCTCACCGAAAAGCACCACTTCGGCATCCTGCGATGCCGACAACATGGCTGCATAAGATGCCGGCTGACCATCCCGGTAAAAGATCTGATAAGCAGCCTTTTCCTGTCCTGACAAAAATGATGTGTACAGTAAAAATGAAAGAACGGAGATCATTACAGTTCTTGAATACATATGTCGTGTTTTTTTATGAATGCATATGTTGACTACAACTAGGCTGATGGGCTTGTGCCTGCAGATGGTGTCGTGTCAGCATGGGCTTAGTGTGCCCGGGTCTGGATCTTTTGCACCATCTTGCTAAACATAATCCATGCGCAGCCTAAGGAAATGCGCCGGTTTCCGTTTTTGACCCGGGAACAAATCTCTGCGGCTTAACCGTTGCAATGGCCCAGACACAACACTGATGTGGGTTTTGACAGTGACGCCGGTTTGCTGCCCCCGGGACCATAAACATATGAACAGCGAAGCCATTGAATGGTTCAACACCATCCTGAACCAAGGGGCAACAACCGGGGTTTGTTCAGGTCGCAGCAATTACTGATCCGTTTTCCTTTTCAGGCCATTGCCAGAAAAAGAGAGGGGCAGCAGGTCTTTTACCCTGTCAATAATGAGGACTTTCCCATCCTCTTTGCTGAGCAGTATTTTCATGGGTACGCGCTGTGTGGATTCATATTCCAGGAGAACCTGGCGGCATGCCCCGCATGGGGATACGGGGTCTTCCACCTTCAGGCGGTTGGAACGTGCGCTGATGGCAATCTTTGTCATGGCAACATCCGGAAACATCGCAGAGGCTGCGAAAGCAGCAACCCTTTCAGCGCACAGGCCACTGGGATAGGCACCGTTTTCCTGGTTGGATCCCTTTATCACTTCACCATTTTCAAGCAAGATGGCAGCACCCACATAGAAAGCCGAATAGGGCGCATAAGCCTGTTCACACATCTTGCGGGCCAGTTCCACCAGCTCCCTTTCTTCAGGGGTCAGGGCGGCAACACTCTCAACCTCATAGTAATGGAATAATATATCTCTTTTTACCATGTCGCATGATTTAACCCACGGGCAGCTTATCCGGCAAACCGAATGCTCCACCAATGGCCTTGTTCTTTCATCAAAAAAGTGATCAATGGTTTCTTACAATATATATACGTATTTATTTCGAAAATGTTAGATTTATTGCTCAAGATCAAAGAAATAATTGTGTTTTGTGTAATTTATGCTTATCTTTGTTATATAGTTAAAAGATCAAAGAATTTTTGCTCTTTGGTTGTTTTAATCGATTGTTTAACCTAAAATTTATATGTCATGAGTAGTTCAAACGGAAAAGTCTTTTTTGGTTTTATATTTGGAGCGGCTGTGGGTGTTGCAGCGGGTCTGCTCTTTGCGCCCAGCTCCGGAGATGAGACGCGTAAAAAGCTGAAAGAGAAAGGTAAAGAATATTCTGATGAACTGGCCAGGCAAATGAATGCCAAAATTGATGAACTGAAGGATTATGTCACCGACAAGACCGACGATGCCAAGGCGAGGATTAAAAAGGCAATGCCTGAGGAGAATAAATAATTACCAACCCTCTGATACATGGAAGGCAAGGAGCTGTTGGCACACATTGCCGATTTAAAGGACAATTTGCAAAAATACCTTGAGACCAAGATCTCTTATTATGGGATTGTGGCTTTTGAGAAGGGTGTAAAAGTGCTTGGCATGTTCATGGCCAACACTGTTGTTATGATGGCCGGCTTCCTGGCTGTATTGTTTTTGTCAGGGGCCGCTGCCATTTACCTTGGTACCGTATTGGAATCCTATGTGATCGGAATGCTCATCGTCGGAGGCTTCTATCTGATGATGCTGCTTATTTTTTATGTTGGGCGCAGGCGTATTTTTGGCAGGCTGGCGATACGGATCCTGATCAATGTTTTCATCAAAGAGGATGAAGACAGCATATAACCCCCAACCAACAATTGTTTTCGATGTTAGAATCACTGAAGGACATAAAAAGCATACAGGACATTAAGGTGCTGAAGGCACGGATGCGCTATGAAGCTTTGCTGGCCGAAAACAAGATGCTGGAAAGTTTCCGGGCGGTGGAAAAACTGGTTACCTTCGTTTCCAATGTGCGACGCGCCTCTGCAGCTTTGCACCAGGCCTACCGGGTCTTTTCAAAAATAGGTGCTTTCTTTGGCCGGCTTTTCGGCAAAACAGAAGAGGGAAAGGCGCCCGAAGAAGAGACAAAAAAATATTGACCAAATTGTTTGAAAGGATTCAAAAGGTGGCATGGCCTGCCCTGCCTGTGATTTGTTTCTAAAACGAAATGTTGAGTTGAACGATCTCCGGCCGTTTCCCAACACGGACAGGCGGTCCCCAGGTGCCAACCCCGTTGGAAACGTATACATGCATGCCGTTCACCTTGCCGTAGCCGTGACTGATGGTATAAATACCCCGTGTGATTTAGTTCAGCGGCCATAATTGTCCGTGGTGCGTATGTCCTGACAACTGCAAGTCAACCCCGAGCTGCGCTGCCTTTTCAAGATTGAAAGGCTGTTGTTCCCATATGTGCACTGCAGGGTCGGGGACCAGTGCACAGAAAATACATTCGTGACAGACACTGGAAAAGATGCCAGTGTCACACAAACATCAAACGCTTATGCATTCAAAGGGAAAAACAGCTGTCATAACAGGTGCCACATCCGGCATCGGCCGTGAAACAGCCATTGCACTCGCCGGGGAGGGGGCATATCTTGTGTTGCCTGTGCGCAGCATCGATAAAGGAGAGGCGTTGAAGCAAGAAATAAGGGAAAAGACCGGTAGCGGCTCCGTAGAACTGGTGGAGTGTAAGCTTGACGCTTTGGAATCGGTCCGCCAGTTTGCCAGACAGTTCAAGGAAAAGCACGACCGGTTGCATATCCTGGTCAACAATGCCGGAATATGGGAGGCGAAGCACAGTCTTTCGGAGGATGGCATTGAGATGAACTTTGCAGTGAACCACCTGGCGCCTTTTCTGATGACCAACCTTTTGATGGACACTGTCAAAGCCAGTGCACCTGCACGTATTATCAACGTTTCCAGCAACATACACAAGCAGGTCCCCATGAACCTTGACGACCTGGAAAGTCAAAAACGCTGGCAGTTTGGCATGCGCGCTTATGCCCAAAGCAAGCTGGCCAACATATTATTTACAAGAAAACTGGCCAGCGACCTGAACGGGAGTGGCATAACGGTCAACTGCATGCACCCGGGAGTGGTCAACACCCGTTTGTTTAACCAACTGCCTGCCTTCATCCGCAAACCATTCAACTTATTCATGATCTCTCCCGACAAAGGTGCACAAACCGTTATATACCTGGCCACCTCCCCTGAGGTAAAGGATGTAACAGGAGAATATTTTATCAAAAAGAGGATCGCCCAAACCAGCCGCCATGCACGCAATATGCAGGTGGCCGAAAAGCTGTGGGAAGTGAGCAAGGCCTATTGCGGTATCTGACGCATGTGCTGACACCCTGTTTCCTCCGGCCTGGTTCGGAGCAATTGCCCCCTCTGTCCACAGACCGCCGGTAAACCCGTCGTCAGGCCTTGTGCCTGGCCTCCAGCTCCCGGACAATATCAGACAGTTTCAACCCTTTTGCGATCAGCAACACCACCAGGTGGTATACAAGATCGGCTGCCTCTTCCGTGAAACGCTTCCGCTCACCGTTTTCTGCTTCCAATATGAGCTCTACAGCCTCTTCACCCAGCTTTTTGGCGATCTGTTTCGGCCCTGCGGCAAACAGCCGGGCCGTATAACTTTTTTCGGGACAAGCATTTTTTCGTTCACGCAAAAGCGTGTAAAGCTTATCCAGAAATGACAGATCTCCACCCTGTTCTCTTTCGGGCGATTGCCCTGTAATGTTTGATGACGGGTTTTGCTCACCAAAGCAGGTGTCTTGTCCTGTGTGGCATGCGGGGCCCAGGGGCTCAACCTTTGCCAGCAGGCAGTCGCTGTCGCAGTCGGTCAACAACTCCTTCACCAGCAAAACATTTCCGGATGTTTCCCCTTTTGTCCATAACCGGTTCTTGCTGCGACTGTAGAACGTTAGTTTTTTTTCAGCCAGGGTTCTGTCCAGTGCCTCACGGTTCATGTATGCCTGCATGAGCACTTTCCCTGTAGTAACATCCTGTGCAATTACAGGGATCAGCCCGTTGCCCTTTGTAAAATTTAATGTGTCCAGGTTCATCTTATTGCCACTCCTTTCTTTTTTAAGAAATACTTCACTTCTTCGATGCTGATTATGCCATAATGGAATATCCCTGCGGCCAAAGCAGCATCGGCATTTGCACGGGTAAACACATCAAGGAAGTGGCTGGGTTTGCCTGCCCCTCCTGAAGCGATGACGGGGATCGTGATGCTGCGTGCCACCTCCCCGGTAATGTCAAGTGAGAAACCTTTTCTTGTGCCGTCGGCTGTAAAGGAGGTGAGCAGGATCTCTCCGGCGCCCCTGTCGCAGGCTTCCTTTGCCCACTCTGTTGCCAGGATGCCTGTGGGCTTTGTGCCGGCATGGCTGACCACCTGCCATGTCCCCTCCAGGTAACGTGCGTCGATGGCTACCACGACACACTGGTTGCCAAAAGCATTGGAAAGCTTGGTGATCAGACCGGGATCGAGCAGGGCAGAGGTGTTTACCGACACCTTGTCTGCCCCTTTTGAAAGAAGGGTTTCGACCTGTTTTTCATTGGAGATGCCTCCCCCTACGGTGAAAGGTATGGAAACAGCTGCAGCGACATCCTCGACCACCTGCAGAAAGGTGGAGCGGCCTTCCAGTGTGGCAGTGATGTCAAGCAGACACAGCTCGTCGGCCCCATAGCCGGAGTACCTTGCAGCAAGTTCCACAGGATCGCCTGCGTCCTGAAGGTTGCCGAAGGTAACCCCCTTGACGGTGCGTCCGTCCTTGATATCCAAACAGGGTATGATTCGTTTTGTCAGCATGCGATATGTTGTTTTTGGTTTTGTTCATTGACAGGATGGCTTTCCCCGATGTGACTGTCCGGGTGCCTCCATGGTGTTTCGTTTATGATGTTTTTTTGAACGGATTCATTGCTGAGTGTTTAGCTTCGCCAGGTCTTCCAGGCTGATCCTGCCTTCAAAGAGGGCTTTTCCGGTGATGGCAGCATATAGACCGCAGGATTTGAGCATCATCACATGTTCGATCGATGCAACACCGCCGCCGCCGATGAACCTGGCGCTGGCATACTTGGCGGCCAGTGGTTTGTAAAGATCCGGGTCGGGCCCTTTCAGGGTGCCGTCGCGGCTGATATCTGTTATGGAGAAATAACGCCAGCCGTTTTCCAGGAGGTTTTCGATGACTGTCGCGGCATCAAGGCCGGAGCTTTGCTGCCATCCTTTTATGGCAGCTTGCCCATGGTCGATGTCGACGGCAGCGATAAGGGCATCTGCGCCAAAAGCTTCTATACAGCGCCGGGGCACTTCGGGTCCCGAGAACAGGAAGGTACCCAGGTTAACCTGGGCTGCGCCTGCTTCCAGGGCTTGACGGATAGCCGGTATGCTGCGTATGCCACCCCCGAAGTCAATCCTCAGGGTCGTCTCTTTGGCCAGGGTTTCCAATATGTGCAGGTTGGCCGGCCTGCCTCTGCGGGCACCGTCAAGGTCGACCAGGTGCAAATGGGTAATGCCTGCCGCCTCAAAGGATCTTGCAGTGTCAAGCGGATCCGCATCATAGGTCATGCATTGGTCGAAACGGCCCTGCACAAGGCGCACACAGCGACCGTTCATGATGTCAATGGCTGGGATTACGATCATAGCGTTATAAAGTTTTTAAGGATGGTCATGCCGGCTTGCCCGCTTTTTTCTGGATGAAACTGAACACCGAAATACTGATCCCGGGCAATGGCTGCGGTAAAATTGCCGTAATAGCTGCAGCGTGCGATGGCATGCTTGCTGTTGGGCATGAAATAGCTGTGGACAAAATATACATGGCTCCCTTCGCGAATCCCACGAAACAAGGGCCCTGTAACATCATACAGGCTGTTCCAGCCCATGTGCGGTATTTTTGGCTGACTGGTGAAGCGTTGGATTTTTTCAGGGAAAATGCCCAACCCATGCATGTCGCCCTCTTCTGAGCTGGCCGCCATAAGTTGCATGCCCAGGCAAATACCCAGCACAGGCCCTGCGAAGTTTTTGATGGCCTCATCCAGTCCCGCCGCCTTCAGGTTCGCCATGGCGGGCTTGGCGTGACCCACGCCGGGAAATATCAGCTTGTCGGCTGTTTTCAGCGCTCCTGGGTCCGACGCCAGCTCCGCCTGGATGCCCAGACGAGCCAGCGCATTCATCACGGAAGCAATGTTGCCCGCCTTGTAATGTACTATTTTAATCCTTTGCGTCATGAAACTTGGTTTTTGCTACAATGGTTTTTTGCTGGCCGCAGGCAGTTCATCAACAAACATCATCATACCCGTCAACACGTTTTTGTTTATGCCACGACATGCCATCCGGAAAAAGACAAGACGTTGCTTTTTCACAGCATCCCTTTCGTTGTGGGCATGGTGTCCGAGTCGTTTCGCGACACAGCCATGCGCAATGTCCTGGCAAAGGCTTTGAAGATGGCTTCTGTTTTGTGGTGGTCATCGTCGCCTGTTGCTTTCACATGCAGGTTGCATTTTGCTGCTTCTGCAAAAGAACGGAAGAAGTGCCGGAACATGCCTGAGGGGATGTTCCCGATCTGTTTTGCATCGAACCTGGCATCCCATTTCAGATAGAAGCGGTTACCGAGGTCAAGAAGCACACTGGCTTCGCTGTCGTCCATGGGGAGGGTAAAGCCGTAACGCTCCACACCCCTTTTGTCGCCGAGTGCCTCCAGCAGTGCTGTCCCCAGGGTAATTCCTGTATCTTCAATGGTATGGTGGCAGTCCACCTCCAGGTCGCCCCTGGCGATGATCTCCAGGTCGATCATGCCATGTTTGGCGACCTGGTGCAGCATGTGGTCAAAAAAACCGATGCCGGTATGTATGTTGGACACCCCTGTGCCATCCAGGTTAATGTGCAGGGTGATATCTGTTTCTGCTGTGGTGCGCCGGTATGTGGCTTTACGGGCTTTGGGCCCTGACACAAAACGCCTCTCCTTGAAGCCGCCAGTCACTGTCGGTTCATCCCTGTCGGTGAGGGAACGGGCTGTCTGCAAGCCGTTCACGCCCCCCTTTTTTTCAAATGCGGCCCATGCCCTGACAAGATGCTGGTTTTCCTCCGCTGTTCCGATGGTGATACGGAGGCACCCCCGGCAGCCGGGTTCGTTGTTGCGGTTGCGTACCACCACGCCCTGTCTGGCCAGGTGGCTGTAGAGGGCGTTGGCATCACTGGTTTTGACAAGCAAAAAGTTGGCATCGGAAGGATATACTTTTTCCACCAGGGGCATCCTTGTCAGCTCTTCGGCCAGTTGTTCCCGCATACGTAAGGTGCGGGTTACATTCAACCTCAGGTCGGCATGGCTGTTCAGTGCCTGTTCTGCGAGGCGGATGGATGCTGTCCCCAAATTGTACGGGCAGCGCACCTTGTCCAGGAACTCAATGATCTCAGTGGAAGCATATGCCACGCCAACCCTTGCACCGGCGAGGCCGAAGGCTTTCGAAAAAGTCTGAATGACCATCAGGTTGGGGAACCTCTCAAGCAGTGGCAGCAGGCTCTTTTCCGGAGAAAAATCTATGTAGGCTTCGTCTGCCACCACGATGCCACGGAACCCTTCCAGCAACGGGATGATCTTTTCCCGCGGCTGGGCGTTGCCGGTCGGGTTGTTCGGATGGCAGATGAACATCAGCGGGGTCTCTGGTGTGAAAGCATCCAGGGCTTTTCCTGTATCGACAAGGAACCGGCTGTCGAGGTCAACGGCCCTGACGCCTAGGTTGTTGACCCTGGCCCTCACGGCATAAATGCCGAAGGTGGGCGGAAAGATCATCACCTGGTCTTTTCCCGGTCTTCCAAAGGAGCGCATGACAAGGTCAATGACCTCATCGCTCCCATTGCCCAGGAAGATCTGTTCAGGGTCAACACCTTTCACAGCGGCCAGCTTCTCTTTCAGAACGGATGGCTCGTTGCCGGGATACCGGTTGATGTATGAGGGGAGGCCATGAAGGGCCTGGGGCAGTTCGTTGGCATCCAGAAAGACGCGGTCTTCACGGCCGCCCTGGAAATCATCGCGGGCTGAAGCATAAGGCTTTAACTGTGCCAGATGTTTTGGGATAAGGGATTGCAGGTCAAAAGACATGGCTTGTTCATTTGGGGTATATAAAAAGTTATTTTTCCTCTTGTATTCTTTGCATCACGGCGTTGGCATGTGCTTCCAGCTGTTCGGCCCTTGCCAGCTCCAACACTGTGGGGGCCAGCCGCATGAGCCCTTCCCTTGAGATTTCCTGGACGGTGATGCTTTTCATGAATGTTGTTGTGGTGATGCCGCTCCACGCCCTGGTGGCCCCTCCCGTTGGCAGGGTGTGGTTGGTGCCGCTGGCATAGTCGCCGGCTGATTCCGGTGTGTGGTTTCCCAGGAATATTGAGCCGGCATTGTGGATACGCTCTGCTGCCCTTGCCGGGTCTTTCACCGAGAGGATGAGGTGCTCCGGCCCATAGTGGTTGCTGATATCCAATGCCTGAGCTGTGTCGTTCACACGGATGGCCAGTCCGTGCTTCAGGGCTTGCCGGGCTGTTTCTTTGCGGGGCAAACGTTCCAGCTGTCCCTCAACTGCCTTGATGGCGCGTGCGATAAAATCCATCGAGTCAGCAAGAAGGATCACCTGGCTGTCGGTGCCATGCTCGGCCTGCGAAAGCAGGTCGGCAGCCACGTATGCAGGGTTGGCGCTGTTGTCGGCGATCACCATCACCTCGGAGGGCCCCGCCGGCATGTCGATGGCCACCCCCTGTCCGGCGAGCTGCATCTTGGCGCTGGTAACCCATGCGTTGCCTGGACCAAATATCTTGTCGACCTTCGGGATGCTTTCAGTACCGTGCGCCATCGCAGCAATGGCTTGCGCACCGCCAACGGCAAATACCCGCATGTTGAACAGGCTTAGAGCATACAGCAGCTCCGGGGGCGCCCCCGGAGGAGTGCATGCAATGATCTCGCGGCATCCGGCCAGCGTGGCCGGGATTGCGGTCATAAGCACAGTTGACAAGAGCGGGGCGCTTCCTCCCGGTATATAGAGACCGACACGCTCAATGGGGACGTACCGTATGCTGCAGCGAACACCGGGCATGGTCTCCAGAGCAACAGGCTGAGGCTTCTGACCTGAATGGAATGTCCGGATATTTTGCATCGCTTGCCGGATGGCCGATTTAAGAAGGTCATCCACATCATTAGCCGCTTGATGCAGCTGTTGGCGGGAGATCTCCAACGCTGCCGGCACCTGTCCATCGATCTCAAGGCAGAGCACACGCAATGCTTCATCACCGCCTCTTTTCACCCTGTCGATGATCTCCCGTACTTTCGCCTCTACCTTCTCATGTCCTTGCAAAGGGCGCTGCAGAATACGACGATAGTCAGCCGGTTCTATGTTGGGGATGACCGTGATCAGATGTTTTTTCGGTTGGGTCATGGCATGAATATTTATGATGGGTTCATTTTGTTGATCTTTTCTGTTCACTGCAAAGCCAGGGGCTCGGGACATGCGCCCCTGCGGCATTCAGGTAACCATCTTCTCAATGGGAACCACCAGGATGCCCTCGGCACCGGCCTCTTTTAGGTTGTCAATGACCTCCCAGAAGTCATCTTCCCTGACAACAGAGTGCAGGGAGTACCATCCTTCCATGGCCAATGGCATGATGGTGGGACTTTTGACTCCCGGGAGCAGGGAGATGATGGTATCCAGCTTTCCTTTCGGCGCATTCAGCAATATATATTTGTTGTTGGCTGCCTTTTGCACGGCACTGATCCGAAACAGGAGCTTTTGCAGCAGCCTGTTGACCTTATCTGGTAATCCGGGCTTTGCGATCAGCACCGCCTCACTTTGCAGAACGGTTTCCACCTCTTTCAATCCATTGCTCAGCAAGGTACCCCCTGAACTCACGATCTCAAAAATCGCATCTGCCAGGCCCAGGCCGGGGGTCACCTCCACCGAGCCACTGATGGGGTGGATCTCTGCCTGGAGTCCGTTTGTATCCAGAAACTCTTTCAGGATGGCCGGATAGGAGGTGGCGATCCGTTTGTTGTTCAGGAACGCCCTGCCGTAGTAGTCTGCATCACGGGGCACAGCCACCGAAAGCCGGCACCTGGAGAACCCCAGCCCTTTGACGACCGTGACGTTGCGGTTTTTTTCCCGCACCTCGTTCAGGCCAAGGATGCCTGCTGCGGCGACACCATCTTCCACATACTGGGGGATGTCGTCATCGCGCAGAAATATCAGCTCCAGCGGAAACCCGTTTGCCCGGGCTTTCAGGTGGTTCCTTCCGTTCTGTATGCCAATCCCACATTGTTTTAACAGTTTAAGCGAACCTTCGCTCAGGCGGCCGCTTTTTTGAATGGCCAGTGTCAGTTTTTCGTTTTTCATTGTCTGTCGTGTTGAAGATGTCAAGAATAAAAAAGGGGTCCGCTTTTTCCGGCGGCCCCCTTTCTGGTAATTGATTTTTTTAGGATTTCTTCCACAACCAGCCCGGTCTGCCGCTAAAAGCGCAGATGATGATGCAGGGGGTGGCTATGATTGTTGTGTTGCATATACGAAAAAAGCCCCGGGGTATTTCCCGGGGCCTTTGTTTTATGTAAACATCCATGGCATCTCCGTTCAACACCCTTTGGGGTATGAGGTTGAATGATGCTGATGATGGATTGTACAGTTCATAAGTTTTGATTGCCGGGTGTAAAAGTACAACTTCTTTGATAAACAAACAAAAAATCATGTATATTTTTACCCCGTCTGTGACGAGAGCCACAGCATCCTGAGGTCTGCGAGGGCCATGGCTGTGATGGCTTCGATGACCACCGGCACCCTCCGTGCGATGCATGCGTCGTGGCGTCCTTTCACCTCAAGTGTTTCCATGGTATTTGATGCCAGGTTAAGGGTTTTTTGTGGTTTTGATATGCTGGAGGCAGGTTTAACAGCCACACGGAAGACCAGCTCATTGCCGTTGGTCAGTCCTCCGCTGACACCTCCTGCATTGTTTGTGGCTGTTTTCCCCGTTTTGTCAGTGATGGGGTCGTTGTGTTCACTGCCTTTCATGCTTGCTGCCGGGAAGCCGGAACCAAACTCAATGCCTTTGATCGCTGGCACGGCAAAGGCCAGGTGGCTGATGACAGACTCCACGGAATCGAAAAAGGGTTCTCCCCAGCCAGCCGGGATGTTGTTGGCCCGGCATTCGACGATCCCGCCAATGCTGTCGCCGGCATCCATGGTTTCCCTGATGGCTGCTTCGATGTCCGTATTCCCTCCTGCCTCTGTAAGGCGCGCAGAGATCGTTATTGTGTCGAGCATCTTTTTGGCTACCACGCCGGCAGCTACCAATGACAGGGTGAGCCTGCCTGAAAAGTGACCGCCGCCACGGGGGTCGTTGAAGCCGCGGAAACGTGTTCGGGCTGCCAGGTCGGCATGTCCGGGACGGGGGGTGCTGGCCAGGTGGGCATAATCTTGCGGGCGGACATTTTTGTTGGCAAAAAAGATGCACAGTGGGGCACCACTGGTGTAGCCGTTAAACCAACCGGAGACGATCTGTGGCAGGTCATCCTCTTTGCGGGGGGTTGTCCCCCTGGCACCGGCTTTCCGCCGGCCGAGGTCAGACAAAAAATCATCTTCCGATAATGGGATGCCGGGCGGACAGCCGTCAATGACGGCACCCACATGGGCCCCGTGTGACTCCCCGAAAAGCTGTACTCTGAATAGGCGGCCAAAAGAATTCATGGTGATGTGATTTGTTGCAGGTCGTGAAAAAATGTTGGATACGATTTGTTAACGGCTTCTGCCCCTTCTATGTTCACAGGGCCGTTGGCTTTGAGGGCGGCAGTGGCGGCTGCCATTGCAATGCGGTGGTCGCCATGCGACTGCACTGTGGCTGCTTTTGCCTGTCCGCCTGTGATGAACATGGTGTCTTCCTCAACGCCAATATCTAATCCCATGCGGCGAAAAGTCTCTTTCAGGGTTTTGGCCCGGTCGCTCTCTTTGGCATGGAGCCGTCCGGCTCCTGTTATGCGGCTTCTCCCACGGCAGTTTGCTGCAAGGACCGCCAGCGGAGGGAAAAGGTCGGGACAATGGGTTGCGTCGAAGTCAAACGCCCGGAGGGGCTGCTGCCTGGATTCAACCCAGCCGGCCCCTTCTCTAATGGATGCCCCGGCAAGGGACAGCGCCTCCATGATTTTTCTGTCGGCCTGAGGGGAGGACAACCTCAGGTTGCTCACTTTGACACCCCCGGCGATGGCGCCTGCCACCAGCAAAAATGCCGCCCCGCTCCAGTCACCCTCCACTTGAAACCGGCTTCCCTTGTATCGCTGCCCGCTACGGATGAAGAAGCTTTGATGTGCCCTGTTGGCAACGGTTACACCAAAAGCCTGCATGATATCCAGGGTCATGTCAATGTAGGGTTTGCTTTTCAGGCCCACAGCCTCCAGATACACATCTGATTCGGCAAAGGGGGAGCCGATCAGTATCCCTGTCAGCACCTGTGAGCCCTGTGAACCGTCAATGATGGCCTTGCCTCCCCTGATGGGCCCCCTGATATGTATGGGCAGGTAGCCGTTGGTCGTTTTGCAGTATACCCCCAGTGCATGCAACGACGACTCTACGGCATGCATGGGGCGTTGAAGCAGGCTCCCTGTGCCGGTGAGTGTTATGTTGTCGCTGAGCGTGGCCGTCACCCCTGAAAACATGCGGATGCCCAGCCCGGATTCCCCGCACTGCAGTGCATGCCCGGGTGGCCGGATGCCACCGGTGATTTGCAGGGTNTTATGATGTTCCCTGACCTTTGCCCCCAGCGAGCGGCATACATCCATGGCCGCCAGCACATCGTTGCAACGTCCCGGGCCGGAGATCTCTGACCCTCCCTCAGCCAATGCTGCAATGGCGATAGCCCGCTGGGCAGCGCTTTTGGAAGGTGGTGCATGCAGATGTCCGTTAACGGCCGAAGGCCATATCTTTTTCTTCATGGATCAGTTGATTGACGGTGCTGTCATCCAGACCAAAGGACGAGATAACCAGGTCGTGAGGCTGCCGTGAGAACCTGTCTATGCTGTCCTCACTGAGGATGAATATACGCAGGGAGTCTTCTTTCAATGTGGCATCCAGATTGCCGGCCAGTGTACCGGGCGATGGTTTGACGCCCAGGTAGAAGGCCGCCGCTTCGACTCCCTGATGTATCAGCCAGCGTTCACCACCGATAGAGGGGATGCCCTGTGCTTTGCTGTGCGCTGTCATTTCTGAGGGCTTGTAAACGGCGTCCAACATGACATCGTATTTCAGTTCGCTGGTAAAGGGCGGCACGGCCTCCGGCAACAGGGATGAAACAACTGCGTCGAAGGGGGATATTGGGCCCGTGTGGTTCCATGGGATAACCGCACAGTCGAACGTGCCGGCCAGCTCTAAGGCTTTGGACAGCGTCCGGTTGCTGATGCTCACGCTGGCACCTGCATGTACAAGTCCATAAACCGCAGCCCTGCCCGCCCCGCCGGCACCCAGCACCAACACCCTGGCCCCGTTCAGGGAAAGCCCCGCCTCTTGCAGCGCACCGGTCACACCATGATGATCAGTGTTGTGGCCCTCTAAGCGGCCATTATCCAGGCGCAGGCAGTTCACCGCACCGATGGCCCGGGCTGCCGAAGATGACATGTCGACAAGCGGGGCCACATCCTCTTTGAAAGGAGAGGTGATGCTGGCACCCTGAATGTTTAGCAGGCGGAAGATATGGACAAGGTCTTCCGCCGACCGGGGACGGATCCGGGTATAGCATACCTTGTCTTCTTTCCGGAACACCGGACCGAATAACTGTGGACTTTTGCTGTGCAACACCGGGTTGCCGAAGACGGCATAGAATGTATACATATGATATTTCCGGGTTTGGGCCCTCAGACCGTGTTCAGTGCTCAGTGCTCATTGCATGTCTTTCCAGTTCAGGCAAAGGCAGCAAATCAACCACCACTTCGCCGATCCCTTTCATCAGCACGAAATGGATATGGCCCGACTCCCTTTTTTTATCTTTTGTCAATGCACGGAATATTTTTTGCGGGTTTGTACCGCTTTTTACAGGAAGTCCCAGCGATTGCAGCAGCTCAACAACCTGTTTGCGATCACGGGGGGGCAGCATCCCTTTCCGTTCAGACAAGACAGCTGCGAAGGCCAGGCCGATGCTAACCGCCTGGCCATGAGGGATGCCATCGGTTTTTTCCACGGCATGGCCCCACGTATGACCCAGGTTCAGCTTGCGCCGCTCCCCTTGTTCTGTTTCATCTTTGCTGACAATGCCCGATTTTACCCGGATAGAGTGACTGACCAACTTGTTGAGCAGTACCTCGTCGAGGCCCAGGATGGCCGGGACATTTTCCCGGATGATGTTAAACATATGCTTGTCGGCAATCAGCGTATGCTTAATGGCTTCTGCCAGGCCGTTTCTCAGCTCCTCTTCCGGCAAACTGTGCAGCATCCTTGTATCGCACAGAACGAAGTGAGGCTGGTTGAATGTGCCGATGATGTTTTTGAAACCATCCAGGTTGACGCCATTCTTTCCACCTACGCTTGCGTCTACCTGTGCCAGCAATGAGCTAGCCACCAGTCCGAAGTTTATCCCCCGCATATAAACAGAGGCTACGAAGCCCGCCATGTCGCATACCATCCCTCCGCCGACGCCCAGAAGGAATGCATCACGCCCGGCCCCTTTTTCCAGGAGCCACCGGCAGATAGCCAATGCCGATCCGGGCGTTTTGTTTTCCTCGCCGGCCTTCATGACATAGACAGGAAAGCCGGGGAACGCTTGTCCGTAAATGTTGTGAACATGGTCGTCGGTGAGGATAAACACATCTTTGTCAGGCATGTGTTCAGGGAGCTTGTCCATTGGTTCGCCTACCAGTATGCGACTCTCACGAAACCTTCCCTTTACGAATATGGTATCCATTGTATCGGCTTATATTGCAAAGGTAGGATGAATTCCTGAATTATTTTGTGGCCGTATGTTGCTGGGCTGCTGCACCGACAGGGACTCATGGTGGATGTCGTCAAACAGTTTCTCTATAAATCCCCGGCGCAGGCCTGCTTCCCTTCCCTTTGTGAGCACTTTGCTGATTACCTGCTTCCAGCGTTCGGGCTGTAGCGGTTTCATGTTGTGGGTGGTCTTGACGCCCGCAATCTCGCCCGAAAGCTTCATCCTGTTAGTCAGTGCCCAGATCAGCAGATCGTCCATGACGTCCACCTCTGCCCTCAGCTCTTCCAGGATGTTGCTGGCCGCTTTGTCTTCCCCGGGATTTTCACCAAAGAGCTGCTTGATCAGTCTCACGAAAGCCACCGGGGTCAGTTGCTGTGAGGCGTCGCTCAGGGCCTTTGCCGGTTGCGGGTGCACCTCTACCATCAGGCCGTCCATCCCCATTTCCAGGCCCCTGTGTGCGACCATGGGCACCAGGCGGTGGTCTCCGGTAATATGGCTGGGGTCACAAAGTACAGGCACATCAGGCATCCTTTCTTTCAGCATCATGGGGATATGCCACCATGGCTGATTGCGAAACAAGGACTTTGTCCAGTATGAGAAGCCTCTGTGGATGGCGCAGATTTCTTTGAGCCCCGCTTTTTTAAAGCGTTCAATGCTGCCTGACCAAAGGTCCGGATCGGGAGCCATGGGATTTTTAACCATCACCCGGACACCGGTCCCCTGCAAGGTGTCGGCAATATCTTGCACCAGAAAAGGGTTGCTTACGGTACGGGCACCAATCCACAGCATGTCCAGGTTGTGTTTGAGGGCTTCTTCCACATGCCTGACGCTGGCTACCTCGGTGGCTGTTTTCAGGCCGGTGGTCTGGCTCACCTGTTGTAACCACCGGAGCGCCTGTGTCCCCATCCCCTCGAACGATCCGGGGGCGGTTCGAGGCTTCCATATCCCGGCACGGAAGTAATCCACATGTCCGGTGGCTGCGAGGATGGTTGCCGTTTTCATGAGTTGCTCGGGCGATTCGGCGCTGCATGGGCCTGCAACCACAATGGGTCGCCTGATGCTGCTCTTTCCCGGGATCGTTTTACGCGTTTGGGTTGCTTTCATGGTTTATTAATTTATTGTCAGGTTGATGATTTCCTGAATCTTGTTTGCTGAGGCGATCATTTGATTGATTTGAGTGCTGTCTCGCTTTGCAATGTGGTTGCGAAACATTGACAGCTGATCGATATAGGCATCAAGCGCTTCAATAATGGGCGTTGAATTTTCCGAAAGAATCGGTGTCCACATGCTTGCGGCACTGGCAGCGAGTCGTACCGTAGAGGTGAAACCCCCGCCAGCCAGGCTGAAAATACGTTTCTCGTTCTGCTCTTTTTCCTGCACACAAAGGGAAAGGGCGAAAGAGGCAATATGTGAGATATGGGAGACATAGGCAGCGCTGACATCATGTGGTGTTGCCTGCATATGGATGATCTGCATGTTCAAGGTGTTGTACATTTTTTCCACCAGTCTGAAGGCATTGGCATCACTTTGTTCCCTGTCGCAGAGGATCACACACTTGTTGTCAAACAAGCCGCTGATAGCGGCGAGAGGCCCTGAATGCTCGGTGCCTGCCATGGGATGCCCCGCCACGTATTGGCTCCTCCGGGGATGGTTTGCTGTGATGGCCGCCAGGCAACCCTTGGTGGATCCGGTGTCGGTCACCACTTTTTCGGTGCCGCCTGTCATGTCGAGAACTGTGGGTAAAAGTTGCCGGATGGCATCTGCCGGTGTGGCGATAATGACAAGGCCGGCCTTCTGCACCCCTTCCTCCAGGCTGGCAGCCTCGTCTATCAAGCCCTGCTGCAGGGCCACCTCCCGGTGGCCTGCATTGTTGTCGACACCAATAATGTGACGGGAAAAACCCCGCCGCTTCAGGTCAATGGCCATGGATCCGCCTATAAGTCCCAACCCTATAATGCATGTGTTCATCTTCACGTGGTATTGTTCATTAAAAAAAAAAGCCCCCTGGTGGAGGCTTTCTGATATGTGATCATTGGCATGAATACAACAGTCAAAGCCCCCCTGCGGGTGGTACACCAGCATAATAATAATATGTCGAGCAGTGGGTGCTGTGATTTGTCATCCCTGTCAGTATAAAAAAAGCCCCGTCACAACGGGGCCTGAATTTTCTGTTTTATAATATAATGGACAAATGAAAACAATGGCAGGCCCCTTAAACGGAGAAATAATAATGCCTGCTATAATATGTTTTCTTTGTACCCATTGTTTGCTGTCAGGGTGCAATATTAACCCTTTTTTTTAAAAAAACAAAAAAAATTTGCAGACAGGCCGCACAACCGGTGTCTGGATGCCATGAATGTATAATGGTTATGCCGGACAACTTCTGGTTGTTTTCAAAGCAGACGGATCCCTTTTTTCTTCAGGCGTTCTTTTTCCCCCTCGGGCCATATACCCACCTGCACTTCCCCGATATGGGTTTTTCTGAGCATGAACATGCAGACCCTCGACTGTCCGATACCACCCCCGATGCTTTGCGGCAGCTCACCTTTGAGCAGCATCTGATGAAAAGGATAATCCGCTTTTTCAGGACAACCCCTCAGCACCAGCTGGCGCTGAAGTGCTTCCGGATCAACACGGATACCCATGGAAGATATTTCAAATGCATCTTGTAATACCTCGTTCCAAACAATGATATCACCATTCAGGCCAACGGTGCCCTCTTCGTTCTCTGTTGACCAGTCGTCGTAGTCGGGCGCACGGCCATCATGCGACAATCCGTCCGAAAGATCGGCTCCAATGCCGATAATAAACACAGAACCATGCTCCCTGGCAATTTCAGCCTCCCTTTGTTTCGGGGTCAGACCGGGGTAACGTTGTGCCAATTCTTCGGCATGAATGAACGTGATCTGGTCGGCAAGTGTCGGAGTAAACTCTGTAAAAGCTTCGCACACCTGCTTTTCTGTCTCCTTCAGGGCCTCATAGATCTTTTTAACAGTGGCTTTCAGAAAATAAAGCCTTCGTTCCTCAGGCAACATATGTTGCTCCCAGTCCCACTGATCAACATATATTGAATGCAGCGGTGTGTAATCTTCGTCTGGCCTGAGCGCCCGCATATCTGTCAGAACACCCATGCCCGGCGTTATATCCAGTTCTTTCAGGCGCAGCCGCTTCCACTTGGCCAGGGAGTGAACGATCACTGCAGGGCTGCCATTGGCAGACTTCACCATGAAATTGACCGGACGCTCCACCCCGTTGAGTTCGTCATTCAGTCCGGTGTTCTCCAATACCGCGATAGGGGATGACACTTTGAACAGGTTCAAACGGTTCGACAGTGCCGTTTCAAAATGGTGTTTGACAAAAGCAATGGCCCGTTCGGTTTTCAGGATCTCTGCTGTTACTGACATGATCGTGTTGGTTTTAAGTGTTGGCAAAAAAAAAGCCCGCCATCCGGCGGGCTTATATGATTTTCAGGCATAACAAAGCAACCGCCTTGATTAAGGTGGGCAGTTATTGTTATTGTTATTGATGAAAAAACCTTTTAACATGTGTTGTCTGATTTACCGGGTTAACGATGATACAAAGATACATGAATTTTTTTCATTCGATGTACCTTTTCTATGGTAAAAAGAAAGATCACTGCTTCCAATTCATCTGCAAAAAACCACGGCTTTTGCCTTATTCATATATCTTTGCACAAAAAAAAAGACCATGAAAAGAGAAGATGCCCTTGAATTGCTGAGAAGCCATGTTAAGAATGAAAAACTCATTGCTCATTGTCTGGCGTCAGAAGCCGTGTTGAGAGACCTGGCTGTGCGCCTTGGAGAAGACCCTGAGTTTTGGGGTTTGGCCGGGTTATTACATGATCTCGATGTGGAGATGACCAATGCTGATCCCAATACACATGCCATGGAGGGAGCCAGGATGCTAGAGGAAAAAGGGATCGATCCTGAGATTGTTGAAGCGGTGAAGTTGCACAACGAAATGGCGGCGCATGGTCAGCAGCGACACAAAAAGTTGCATCATGCCCTTGCGGCAGGGGAGACCATCACCGGTTTGATTACAGCAACCGCCCTGGTATATCCCGATAAAAAAGTGGCCAGCGTGAAACCAAAGTCCATCACCAAAAGGATGAAAGAAAAGGCTTTTGCAGCTTCTGTAAACAGGGACACCATCAGGGAATGTGAGAAGCTGGGTTTGAGCCTGCAGGAGTTTGTTGAAATTTCTTTGAATGCCATGAAAAGGGTTGGTCCGCAGATCGGTCTTTGACGCCGCCACCTTTGGCCGGTTACCTCGCTACAACCCCTCACTCACCCGGCCTTCCGGTCGCCCGGTCATGAGCGACCATCATGGTATCTTCTTGAAGGGCTTTCAGCGCCCTGATCAAGGCACGGTCCTGGGTATGCAATACAGGATAAAAAGCTTCTGCACCGATGATGTTCCTGCCGATATACGCTTTGAGGTTGGTTTTTATCAGTGTTTCTGTTTGCCGGTCCACATCATCTGGTGTGCGCACGCCCAGGTCGCTGACATAGGTGAGAAAGGCATTATATGTTGCTTCAGAGAGTACAAAGTCATCAACGAAAGCACGGGCATTCCTGTACCGGTCGAGGGCAGAACGATTCCTGTCGGCGTAGTCGAAGGCGAATGTATAGATATGTCCCCTGTTGAAAACCTGGTTAAAAAAGGCAATGTTTTCTTCAACCGGCACAAAGATGTCGGGCATGATGCCGCCTCCGCCATACACGATCCTTCCTGCGGGGGTTTCAAAGCGCAGGCTTTCGTCGAAGCGGATGCTGTCGGGACTCATCATCTCGCCATTATGGTACCGTTGAATGAACTCATTAAAATAGGCTTCTTCTCCTTCATCATAGGGTTTTTGTATGCTTCTTCCCGTGGGTGTATAATACCGGGCAACGGTCAGCCGCATGGCAGATCCATCGACCAGCTGAATTTGTTCCTGAACGAGGCCTTTCCCGAATGACCTTCTGCCGATGACCAGTCCCCTGTCGTTATCCTGGACGGCGCCGGCGATGATCTCACTGGCTGATGCCGACCATTCGTCGATCAGGATGACCAGGGGTTGTGTTTCCAGCCTCCCGGCACGCCGTGCACGGGCGTAGGTCCGGGGCCGGTTTTCCCCGTCGGTGTAAACAATCAGTTTTCCCGGCTCAAGAAGCTCGTCAGCCACCTCAATGGCTGCATCCAGGAACCCCCCGCCATTACCACGCAGGTCCAGGATCATCTTTTCCATGCCTTCCTGGTGTAACTGATTGATTCCGTTAACAAATTCCTGGTGTGTGGTCGCCGAAAATTTGCTGAGGTGGATGTATCCGGTGCTTTCATCCGCCATGTAGGCAATCTCCATACTTAAAGAAGGGATCTTGTCGCGGGTGAGAAGAAAGGGCAAAAGGTCCGGAACGCCACTGCGCAAAACGGATACTTGCACGGTGGTGCCTTTTTCGCCCATCAGCATGTCTGCCACATCGTCGGTCGACATGTTAACGCCTGCGATCAGGCTGTCACCCACCATAACGATGCGGTCGCCCGGCATGATCCCCGCCTTCTCGCTCGGGCCGCCGGGAATGGGATGAATCACAACCACCGTATCCTTGATCATGTTGAACTCAATGCCGATCCCTTCAAAGCTGCCCATCAAAGGGTCGTTGAGACGCCGGAAATCCGTTTCGGGGATATAAGATGAATGGGGATCCAGGTTTTTCAGCAAACTGCGAATGCTCTCTTCCGTGAGATGCTCCCTGGAAACACTGTCCACATAAGCATTGTGTATGTAATTGATGACATCATTGACCTTGTTGTATCGGTCAAGGCCGACGGAGAAAAAGCTCCTTTCCGATGGCCCGCTGCCGGACATCCTCATATGCAGTCCCAGGTAGAACCCGGCAACCAACACCAGTGCCATGATGGCGGGCATGTAAACCCTGGGGGAAATATGTCTTTTGCGGTGCTGCATCATAAAAACATTGCAGGATTCGTGGTATATATTTTAACAACAATCAAACCAACCAGTTGCAAAATTAGGCATTAATGGCCACGGATTGTGTTATTTTTTCTTAAAATCCAAAGGGACAGCCGGAAAACAACTTATGTTGTTTGGGTTTGCGGATCCGGCCTGGTGCCACGGACCATCCATTGAAAGATGCTGATAGACGGGCATTGACCTTGTCAGCTCAGTTGTTCGTCGTCGCTGACCTTTTTGATCTTATTGATGATGCTTGTGGTGGAGAACCCTTCTAGCAGGGGGATGGTGATCACTTGTCCTTTATTTGCCCGGACGGTCTTGACGCCGGCAATCTCATCGGGCTGATAATCCTGCCCTTTTACGAGGATGTCAGGAACAATTGTCCGGATAATGTTTTCCGGTGTTTCTTCTTCGAAAAGGACAACGGCATTCACAAACGAAAGGGCAGCAAGCATTTTTGCACGGGCGTTCTGGTCGTTGAGGGGGCGATGCTTCCCTTTGATCTTGCGGACTGATTCGTCGGTGTTCAGGCCAACGACCAGCGCATCCCCCAGGTCGGCAGCCCTGGCAAGCAAGTCGATGTGGCCTGCATGGAGAATGTCAAAGCAACCGTTGGTGAAAACAATCTGCCGGCCGGCAAACCGCCAGCTGGTGATAAGGCGTTTCAAAGTGAGTCTGTTGTCCGGTTGAATGATCTTTTTTTCCATGTGGTGGAGCTTGCTGTGCTTCATGTGTTTATATTTTGGTTGACAGGTTAAGCCTTGTTGTTGGTACTGTTTTGTTTTTCATCACCTTGTGTAGTGACTCAAGGTTTTCTATTTGCCATTGATGACGGAGGACCGAAGACGGAAAACGAAAGACATTCATCCTCCTTCGATCTTCCGGGTCCCGGTTTCGAGCTTCGTTCCGGCGTTGCAGGGTCGCACCGTCGTCACGTCCTTTTGTGCCTCCATTTTTTTTTTGCCTTTGACGGACAGAATGATCCATGAGGCGGAGCCTGCAAGTATGTTCACCACGATTTGCGTGGCGTGGGTGAGGTATGCGTAGGAGGTGGCAGGTTCGGAGGCGATCCCATAGAGTTCTGTCAGGGTGATGATGGTGAGGAAGTGATAGGTGCCGATACCGCCTGGCACGGGTGCCAGTATGCCCAGGCTGCCAACGGCGAGAAGTGTAAGGCCTGCGGCAGGGGTGAGGTGCGTGGTTGCCGAGATGGCAAAAAAGACCAGGTAAACTGTCATGTAATACAATCCCCAGATCAGGACGGTATAAAGGACAAACCAGCCTTTGCCTTGCATGGTGCGGATGGTCCTGATGCCAACCATGAAGCCCCGGAATTGTCGTTTCAGCCTGTCAAAAAAACCGCCCTCGACAGGATTTTTGATTTTCTTGTTGACGAGGAGGATGATGCCTGCAAGCAGTAGCAGCATGATAAAAGCCGAGGCGGTGATCGGAAGCCAGTGTTCGCTGCTTTTTTCGAGGAGAGGGTCCCAGAAGACCCTCCGGAGGAAGCTTCTGAGGAATCCAAACTGGGTGGCGATGGTGATAAAGACGATGACGGACATGCTGATGAAGTCGAACACCCGTTCAGCCACAACAGTACCTGCCAGAGCATTGAAAGGCGTGTTGGACGATTTGCTCAGGGTGATGCAGCGGGTTATCTCTCCCATCCGGGGGATTGCCAGGTTGGCAAGATATCCTGTCATGACAGAATAAAATGTCCGGAAGGCATTGGTGCGATACCCCATGGCGCCGATAAGCATGTTCCATCGGACGGCCCTCAGGAAGTGGCTCAACAGTGCACAGCACATGGCCAGCAAGATCCACCCGTAGTTTGCCCTGCGAAACTCCAGCATGAGCTTTTCCAGATCCTGGCCACGGGTTATCATCCACAGCAACAGAAGTCCCAAGAGAAGGAATATGATTACCCTTGCATATCTCCTGACACGTGTTTTCAAAATGCTGAATTAGATTTTGTTGTTGTGGCTGGGAAAGATGATCTTTGGCACAAAGGTGCTGGCCTTTTCTGCATCCATGAGTGCGTAAGCGATAACAATGACAATGTCGCCGGGTTGTGCCTTTCTGGCGGCGGCGCCGTTCATGCACACCTTGCCGCTCCCCCGCTCCCCCTTGATGACGTATGTTTCCAGGCGTTCGCCATTGTTCACGTTGACCACCTGTACTTTCTCATTCTCCAGAATGCCGGCGGCGTCCATCAGCTCTTCATCTATGGTGATGCTGCCGATATAGTTCAGGTCGGCCCCGGTAACGGTAGCCCTGTGTATCTTCGATTTCAATATTTCTATAAGCATGATGCCGGGTTGTCAAAATGACTGCACCCGTATTTGGGGCAGTCGTGGACAAAATTACGAATTTATGGCAAGATTGTCAATAAGCCGCACACTGCCGGCATGCACGGCTATGCAGGCAATGGCTTTCTTGCAGGGGACGCAGGCTTTCACCGGGAGCAACGTGTCTGGCCGTACCATTTCAAAATACTCCACCTCCAGTTCAGCAGACGCATTGATAAAGGATATTATTTTTTTCTTGATGGTGTCGGGGGGGTGGCCGGGACACATCTGTGCTGCCATCTGCAGTCCCTGGTAGATCCTGGGTGCTTCCCTGCGCTGGGCTTCAGATAAACGCCTGTTTCGGCTGCTTGATGCCAGACCATCAGGCTCCCTGTGTGTTGGGCAGCCGACGATCATTATGTCATGGCCCTCGATCCTTGCCATGGCCTTTATGATTTGCAGCTGCTGGAAGTCTTTTTCACCGAAATAGGCACGGTGCGGCTGAATAATGCTGAACAGTTTGTTGACCACGATGGCCACGCCGTTAAAATGCCCATGCCGGAACCTGCCCTCCATCACCTTGTCAAGATGTCCGAAATCATACACCCTGGTTTCTTTTTCAGGGTACATCTCTTTTTCATCCGGACAAAAGGCGGCATCGCACATGGCTGATGCCAGCAGGGCCAGGTCACTGTCGGGCGTGCGGGGATATTTTTTCAGGTCTGCGGGATTGTTAAACTGGATCGGGTTGACAAAGATGCTGCAGACCACCACGTCATTTTCCTTGCGTGCCTTGTTTACCAGTCCAAGATGACCGTCATGCAATGCGCCCATGGTTGGCACCAGGCCAACGGTCTTTCCGGCTGACCTCTCCTGCCGGAGCCATTCGCCCAAAGCATCCCTTTTCTTGAAGACCCTCATGATGGAAGACAAAAGACTGTTTTTACGATATGTTGAAAACTAAGCAACACAAGTTACTGCCCAAAAAACAAATCCGCAAAGCTAAAAAGGATTATTTGAATAATAGCAAAAAAAACCGTAATTTTGCATATCTTTTTAACAGTCCTTAATTAGTTCATTTATTTATGGAAAAGCCCAAAGTTCTTTTTGTCCAGCAGGAAATAAGCCCTTACCTGAAAGAGTCCCATATGGGTCATATTGGCCGGTATCTGCCGCAAGGGATCCAGGAAAGAAAGAAAGAGATCCGCACTTTCATGCCCCGTTTTGGTTGTATCAATGAACGACGCAACCAGCTTCATGAAGTGATCCGTCTGTCCGGGATGAATCTGGTGATCGACAACACCGATCACCCATTGATCATCAAGGTGGCATCCATACAATCAGCGAGGATGCAGATTTATTTCATTGACAATGAAGATTTTTTCCAGCGAAAGTTCACGCTGACCAACAAATCTGGTAAGTATTTTGACGACAACGACGAACGTGCCATCTTTTTCACCCGGGGTGTGATCGAGACGGTAAAAAAACTGGGATGGGCCCCGAGCCTTGTGCACTGCAACGGCTGGTTCACAAGTTTAATGCCCTTTTACCTGAAAGAGGTGTTTAAAGACAACCCCGTATTTTCGGAAACCAAGGTGGTCTATTCCATTTACAATGATGGGTTTCCCGGACATCTCAGCCTGGACATGTTTAAAAAAATGAAAACAAAGGGCCTGGGCAGCGAGATCCTGGAAAAATATGCCGATCCTTCGTTCGAAAACATCAGCAAGGTGGCCATTGATTATGCCGATGGTATCATCATCGGAGAAGAACCGGTCAATGCTGAAGTGGAGAAATATGCGAGGGAGAGCAACAAGCCGTTGCTCGAATACCATGGCAGGGACACATACATTGATGCATACAATCAGTTTTATGACGAAATACTGGTGACCGAAACAGTGTTGGAGCAATAATAAAATGCATACCTTTGCGTTCAGTTTAACCGGAACGGTCCCCTTTTAGCTCATAAAAAATCTTGACCCTTGAAAACAATCAAAACCCCCCGTTTGTACGGGGTTTTTTTCGCCATTTCAAAAAAATTTTTTCTGGTATTTTCGTTGTTCCTCCTGGTACAGGCCTGCACGGATGAGCCTGATGAAATTGGTCTTGACCTGTATCAGATCGACGGGCAATTTGAGGTTAAGCTGGAAGCCCTCGACACACTGACCATTGAAGCCCTTACCAACATCAACGACAGCATGGCTCTCTCCCAGACGGCCGTAAATGTTTTGGGGATGATCGATGATCCGGTTTTCGGGAAAAGCCGTGCCAGTATTTATACAGAGACACGGTTGCCCTTTAACAACCTGTCGCTGGGCGATGATCCGGTTCTCGACTCCATCCACCTGGTATTGGTTTACACCGGCGATTACTACGGAAAGCTTCAAACCTTTCAAAACCTGCAGGTGTATGAGCTTAGTGAAAATTTTCCCGAGACAGACACGCTTTACACAACCCTGGAGATTCCCCGCTACCCCGAAATGATCAACAGAGACCCCGCAGGGTTTCTTTTCCGGCCTGCACCTCAAGACAGTATAATGGTGGACACCGTTCTGCAGGCGCCGCAAATACGTATCCCACTTTCCGATGCCTTCGGCCAGAAGTTTATCGATGCAGATGACACCGAAACCTTTGCCAATGTGCCCAACTACCTGGAAACCTTTAAGGGGTTGTATATCACCGTTGATGATGAAATGGATGGCCTGGGATCAAAATACAAGCTGAACATGTTGGCCAACAGGAGCTCCATTGAACTGTTCTATCATAACCAGGGCGATACCATACAGCGCATGCAGCGTTTCCTGATCAATGATTTTGCCAGAAGAGCCACCCGGATGGAGCATTTTGAATATGAGAATGCACATGAGTTGCTGAGAGCACAGGTCCTGGAGCAGGATCAGACAAAGGCCGACAGCCTGCTGTTTTTGCAGTCGTTGGGAGCCCTGCGTGCCAATATCGACATCCCCTTCATTGATGAAGTTGCTGCTATTCCAAGGCTGTTGATCAACAAGGCGGAATTGGTCGTTCCGGTCGCTGAAGGTTTTGATTCTGAGGAGCTGCCCTTGTCCACCGACTTGATGCTGATCCGTTTTGATGAAATGGGCCGCCTGAGGTTGCTGGACGATTATTTTGTCGGGGCCTCCTATTTTGGCGGGAAGCTTGATGAAGAAAAGAAGCAGTACACCTTTAATGTCTCGATCTATTTTCAGCAGCTGCTTGACGGCCATTTTGCCAATGAGGAGCTGGCTCTGGTTGTTGGCGGGTTAACAGACGACATGAGCCGGGTCGTATTGCACGGACCGGGAAGGGTGGATAATCCCATGCGCCTGGTCATTTATTACTCGGTGTTTGATTAGAGCAGAACACAAACAACTCATTAAGGAATGTGCGGCATAGTCGGTTATATCGGTACCAAAAAAGCTTATCCCATTCTTATCAAAGGCCTGTACAGGTTGGAATATCGCGGTTATGACAGTGCCGGGGTGGCTTTGTTGGATGGCGGATTGAATATTTATAAAACCCATGGCAAGGTGGCTGACCTGGAAAAGCTTGCCACCAATTACAATGTTCAGGCAAACATTGGCATCGCCCATACACGCTGGGCAACACACGGCGAACCCAGTGACCTGAACGCCCACCCGCACCACAGTCCCTCAAAAAAGCTTGCGATCATCCATAATGGCATCATTGAAAACTATGGAGCCCTTAAAAAGGAGCTTGTTAACCGTGGTTATACCTTCAACAGCGACACCGACACCGAGGTGTTGATCCATCTCATAGAAGACATACAGCAGAATGAGGGCCTTGCTCTTGAAGAAGCTGTCCGCGCCGCCCTCATTCACGTTATCGGTGCTTATGCCATCGTGGTGATCTCAGAAGCGCAACCTGACATGCTGATCGCTGCAAAAAAAGGGAGTCCCCTGGTGATAGGCATTGGCGATAACGAATATTTTGTGGCCTCCGACCCGTCGCCCATTGTAGAATACACCAAAGAGGTGGTATATCTTGAGGACGAAGAGATGGCCATCATTCCCAAGGATGGTGAATTGTGTGTCAAGACCATCAGGAACCAGGAAAAAACGCCCTACGTCTATCACCTGGAGATGCAGCTTTCATCCATCGAGAAGGGTGGGTTCCCCCATTTTATGCTCAAGGAGATCTTTGAGCAGCCAAGAAGCATCAAAGACAGCATGCGTGGGCGCCTGAATGCCGGCACAGGCATCATCTCCCTGGGTGGCATCATCGATTATGAGAATAAACTGATCAATTGTCAGCGTATCATTATTGTTGCATGCGGCACATCCTGGCATGCGGGACTTGTTGGTGAATACCTTTTTGAAGATTTGGCGCGCATCTCTGTTGAGGTGGAGTATGCTTCAGAGTTCAGGTACAGAAATCCGGTGATCAATGAGGATGATGTGGTGATTGCCATCAGCCAGTCGGGCGAAACAGCCGATACGCTTGCCGCGGTGGAAATGGCCAGGGCAAAAGGTGCCACCATCATTGGCATATGTAATGTTGTGGGGTCCTCCATTGCTCGGGCGACCCATGCCGGCTCCTACACGCACGCCGGCCCTGAAATTGGCGTTGCATCAACCAAAGCGTTTACTGCACAGGTGACAATACTGAGCATGATGGCGTTATTCATTGCGGGCAAGAAGGGAAGCATATCACAATCACGTTACCATCAGCTGCTTGGTGAGTTGGAAGCCATTCCCGCAAAG
>SL_3KL_010_SEDDRAFT_10000552_pt1 | contig 31077 bp, 35 predicted proteins | sample SodLakKL_010_SED_2_FD_10381 | JGI IMG/M metagenome (IMG submission 10381)
AATGTCCATGACCGGGCAAGCCTCCGACACACAGGAGAATGATTAAAACGTCATGGACATTCTATGTGACCTTAGAAATCCAAAATTATAAACACATGAAAGAGTGAGCTCATGATAAAAGTACTGGTTGTTGATGATTCGGCGCTGGTGCGCAAAATCCTTTCGGAGGAACTGAACCGTCAGTCGGATATTGAGGTGGTAGGCACCGCCATTGATCCTTATGCTGCACGGGACAAGATCGTTGCTCTGAAACCGGATGTGCTTACCCTGGATTTGGAGATGCCGCGCATGGATGGTCTTTCTTTCCTTGCCAAACTGATGAAACACTATCCGATGCCGGTAGTGGTCGTGAGTTCGCTGACCCCCAAAAACAGCGAGAATGCACTGCAGGCCCTGCGTCTGGGCGCCGTTGATGTGATATGCAAGCCGGGGTCCGCCTATTCCACACAAAACATATCCATCCCGATTATCAAAGCGGTAAGGGTGGCTGCACATGCCCGTTTCGATCGCGGATCGACAACAACCGAACCACGTACATCCGTGACAGATACCCTGACAACGGCAAGGCAGATGCCTGTGATACAGCGAACCGGGCTGACTCATACGACCAGCAAGATCATTGCCATTGGTGCATCAACCGGTGGTACCCGCGCCATTGAAGCGGTGCTGACGGCTTTGCCTGCGGATACTCCCGGCATAGCCATGGTGCAGCACATGCCGCCTGTATTCACCGCCACGTTTGCCGAGCGGCTGAACCAGGTGTGCCGGATGGAGGTGCGTGAGGCACGCGACCGCGAACGGCTGGTTCCGGGCCTGGCCCTGCTGGCACCGGGGAATTACCACATGCTGGTCGAGAAAAGCGGGGCCAATTACTACGTACGTGTAAAACAGGGTCCGCCAGTACATCACCAGCGTCCAAGTGTAGACGTCCTGTTTCATTCCGTGGCCACTTCTGCCGGCGTCAATGCCACTGGTGTACTGATGACCGGGATGGGTGGTGACGGCGCCAGGGGTATGCTGGCCATGAAGGAGTCGGGCTCCTACAACATTGTACAGGATGAGGCTACTTCCGTTGTTTTCGGAATGCCCAAAGAGGCCATCCGCGTGGGTGCCGCCTCTGAAGTGACACCACTGCAGGGCATACCTGCAAGTGTGATGAAGCAAATTGCCAAAGCAGAGGTATCGGCAAGTGCACTATGATAGATAAAGTAAAACATGATTGGAAAGGTTATGAAATGACCATGACCGGGCTGGCGCCCGGACACACAGGAGCATGATTAAAAACGTCATGGACATTCTATGTGACCTTGGAAATCCAAAATTTAAAAAACATGAAATGAACATGACAGCCTCCGGCTGACACACAGGAGGATGATTAAATCCTGTCATGTGAATTCAATCTGACAATATGAATCCAAATTTTTAAACAGATGAAACTGAATATTCTCGTTGTTGATGACAGTGCTGTGATGAGAAAGATGATCATCAAGACGCTTACAATGTGCGGCATCGGAATTGAAAACCTTTTGGAGGCTTCCAACGGAAAAGAGGGGCTGGCCCTGCTGGACCAGCACTGGATAGACCTGCTCCTCGTAGATATAAACATGCCCGTAATGGATGGTATGGAAATGCTCAACCATGTGCGCAGCAATCCGGAGACGCGGGATATTCCCGTACTTATTGTTTCAACGGAAAGCAATGAACAACGCATTGCCAGTTTTTACAAACTGGGTGCTTCCTTTGTGCACAAACCATTCACGCCGGAAGATATAAAGCATGAAATTAGCCGTATGACGGGCATAGTGTCCTGAAAGGATTTATATATATCAGTCCGCCCGTTTTCCGGAATACCGTTATGCTGTCAGTTTGGAGGTAACAAGAGGCTGAATGTGATTCCCTCTTCTGCAGAATTACGGACAGGAATAATGGTAATGCCCAGTTGACGGGCGATCTGCATGGCCAGAGTCAGACCAAGCCCCATGTGTTGGGCTTTGTCGGTGACGAAAGGATAAAACATTCTGGTGCGGATATACTCCGGAACCGGATCACCAAAATTGGTGATGCTGATTCGCAAAGGGGACTCTGCGGTGATGACGACAGGAAAGTTTTTCCCGCTGGGATGTTCAAGGGCATTTTGAACGAGTATTTTCAACAATTTTTCCAGCTTTTCCCGGTTTCCCCTGATCACCCTGTTTTCTTTTTCCTTGCGGAATTGTATCCGGTTGTCTGCATCCACATTCATCTCTTTGATCACATCCAGGATAACCGAAGCTACACGTATATTGGTCGGTTTATAGTCCCACTCCTGCGTGTGCAGTGATTCCAGTTCATCAAGCATGGCGTTGAGCTGGTCCATGCCGGATGCCAGTTTGGCTACGCGTTTGCGTATCACATCTGATTCCGGACTGACTGCCAGAAGATCAATATACCCCTGCATGCCAGTCAGTGGCGAGCGCAGCCGGTGGAGAACCAGGGCGGCCATGTCCCGCGCACTTTGCGCTTCCGCCGGTCCCGGCAGGCCGGGGAACGGTTTCAGCAGTACAATTTGGCACGCCGTTTCACCCCACTGGAAATCATGGTATTCCATCACCAGCCAGGACTTTTCGAAATAGGCCATTTCAGGCAAATTTCCGTCTTTTTGTCTGTAGCACAGTATGCCGTGGAGTTTTTTTCCGGCTATGTGATTGCCGGGAAACCCCCGGGCAGCATTTGCATTTACAGTTAAAATGGTCTGATCCCGGGCTTCGGTAATGAAGGCCGGGAATGGATAAAACTCCAGTAGAAAACGTAGCTGTTTACGCGATAAATGTGCCGCTTTCATTTTCTGCAGGTCTGGGTCCGGTCCAGGGATGTCACCGGGCGCAGCGGAATGAAAGCCTGCTTCTTTCCCGGTCAGGAGTAGTTCATAGGTCGTATTCACCAATTTACAAAAATAATGTATAAAGAATCAGGCAGGGTATTAATGTCAACGATCGGCGCTGCCCTTCAGCCGATTACGCCATTGTTATCAGCCACCGGGTGAAACTTAAGCGTTTTCACGGGACTGGAAAAATATGCCTTCAGATAGCATTTCCGGCCGCCGCTAACGGCGTTTGAACAGTGATTGAAGAGAGTGAAAGAGGGTTTTCAAAAATGGCACGGCAGTTGCTGTAGATTTCTTGAATCCAAAAAATATAAACACATGAAACTCATTGACGACCAACATTCGATGCTGTTGGGCAGGGCCATGGACGCCATGACGCTCAGGCAGAAGATGACGTCTTCCAACATTGCAAACCTCGATACTCCGGGCTACCGGAAGCTTGATGTGCGTTTTGAGGAGGAGCTGCAGCGGGCTCAGGCAAACGGTGGTGTTCGTAAAATGAATACGGTAACCCCCTACATTGAAGAAACCGACCAGAAACCTGTTCTGGAGGATGAGTTACTGGAAATGACGGACACACAGATACGGGTGAATGTACTGACCCGGTCACTCCGCCACCATTTTGAAATGCTTCGGATCGGAATAACCGGTATCAATCGCTAAACAAAACGCATTCCTGACTCATGTTACCAGAAAGAATTTTTTCATCATTCCAGACGGCTGCGCAGGGTTTGTCGGTACAGCGAAAAAAAATTGCTGCTGCAACGAACAATATTGCCAATGCCGGGACTACGGCACCAAAGGGTTCCGCCCAGGTGTTCCGTCCGCAAACCGTACAGACCGATACCGGCAACCGGCAAGATTTTCAGCGGACGCTTCTGAACAGCATATCCACACTGCAGAGGAACCGTCCGGAGCACATCTCACCCAACGCGTCTTCCGGTAACCCGGGTTCGATCCGCAGCAATCTGGGCCCGACAGCCGGCATTGTTGAAACGGATAGCTTCCGGTATGAATTTGACCCGGACCATCCGGATGCCGACGAGAACGGCATGGTACGTTACCCGGATGTGGATCTGATCCGCGAAATGACGCAGCTTGTAAGTGCCAACCGGCTTTATGAAGCCAATCTGAGCGCCATCGAAGCGGAAAAGCAAATCATCAAACGATCACTTGAAATATAAACGGAACAGTAAATACCGTCAGTCATGAATGTATCACCACTACAACATATTCCAATTCAGGAGCAGGACTCCCCAAACAGTCTCAGAAAGGCCGCCTCGGCTTCTCCGCCCCCGAAGCTGACCGACGAGGAGAACCGTATGATCCGCAAGGAGTTCGCAGATGTGAAGCAGGTCAGTTTCTATAAGGGGAATGGTCAGATGCATCAGGAGACCATCGGGACCCGCGGCCGCCACATCGACACCTTAATCTGACACAAAAATTAATCTGATAGCAACAGCAAGGGGATAATCATGAGCAGTCCGATTGAATTGAAAGGCATAAAGCCATTTGAGCTGGAAACAGGCCTTCGGCGTCCCGAAGTGCGCACCGCTGATACCGGTGACAGCTTCGGAAATATGCTGGCGCGTGCCGTCAGCTCCGTTGATCAGACCATGAAAACTTCGGAACAGGGCATCCAGGACTTTGTTGCCGGTAATACCGAGAATGTCCATGAGGTCATGATCAACATGCAACGGGCGCAGTTGAGTTTTCAGCTGATGGTTGAGATGCGCAATAAGGCCATTGAGACGTATCAGGAAATCAGCCGGATGCAAATTTAATTAGAGGTATAAATGATGGGACGCGTTACTGAGTCGATCCGGTCTTTTCTTGAACCGCTGAGTGCCGCACAAAAAGCTATATTCGGAATGCTGACCCTGGGGCTTTTTCTGTTCCTTGGTACCGTATTCTACATGACACTTAAACCGGACTACGCCCTGCTGTTCGGTTCATTGTCCGGGGACTCTGCGCGCGAAATCGTAGAGGAGCTTGAGGAGCAAGGGGTTCCGTACAGGGTTGGCCAGGGCGGCAGGGCCATTTACGTCCACCGGAACCGTGTGGATGAACTGCGTATGAAACTGGCACCGGTCAGTCTGAACCATTCCGATTTCCGGGGCTATGAGCTGTTTGATGAAAATGCCCTCGGGATGACCGATTTCATGCAGCGAGTAAATAAGCAGCGAGCACTCGAAGGTGAGCTCTCCCGCTCCATTAGCAGCCTGGAGCAGGTTGAGCATGCACGGGTCCATCTGGTTTTGCCCGAGCGGAGTCCGTTCCAGCGTTCAGCGGTCGATGCATCGGCTTCCATCATGGTCAATCTTAAGAGAGGCCGATCCCTGAACCAGGCACAGGTACAGGGTATGACGGCATTGGTTGCCGGTAGTGTGGAGGGGCTGGAAACGGATGCCATTACCATTCTTGACCAGCACGGCAACCGTCTTACAGAGGAAATGCATGCCGGCACGGCACTGGCTTCGGGCTCCATGCAGATGCAGCTTCGTCAGAAATCCGAAGCCTATCTGACCGACAGGGGGCAGTCCATGCTGGACCGTGTGCTGGGGCCGGGCAACAGTGTGCTGCGCGTAGCGGTAGAGCACGATTTTGAAAAACTTATTCGTGAATCAGACCTGATCGATCCCGATAGCAGGGTCATTATTTCAGAGGAGCGCCGTTCGGAATCCAACAGTGACGAATCTTTTCAGCTGGTGCCGATCGATGAGTTCACGCCGGTGCAGCTGCGTGGCGAGACTTCGCTGAGCAGTTCGAGGAACGCGGAAAGCACTATCCAGACCCGCAATTACGAGGTCAACACCATCCGGGAACTGTTTGAAAAACAACCGGGTGATATCGGCAGAATCACGGCATCGCTGTTGCTCAACCACAAACAGACCACGCAGAGCGACGACAACGGCGACACCATGATTGCCTATGAGCCCCATACCGAGCAGGAGCTTGACGAGCTCAGAAGCGTGGTGGCATCAGCCCTCGGCATAAATATGGAGCGCGGTGATGTTATAACCATCACACAGAGACAATTTTTTGACCCGTCCACAGGTCCGTACTCACATTTTGTGGAACAGCCGCTGCCCTGGATACAGGTAATCCGATGGGTGCTGATTCTTGCGGCACTGGCCATTTTTGCAGCACTCATGTACAATATCTCCAAACGATTCCGCGAGCAGCAATATCCGGTTCTGTTCGAGGACTTCTCAAAGGGCAATGATGTCGCACTGAGAGAAGACGAGTATCAGGAAAGTGGCAAAGAAGCCGCAGTAACGGAAGAGGAAGATGATTTCTACAACCGCAAATTAAGTCCCGCAGCCAGAAAGCAGATTGAAGGCAAGCAGCAAATGCTTGACGAGATCCGTGACTTCGTTGAGATGCATCCGCAGGATGCTGCAAATGTGGTACGATCCATGATAGCCGATAACACGGCATAAACGGTAATAACATGAATGATATGATGAACAACACCGGCGAGATTATTGATGATGTAAGTAAACTCAACGGACTGAGAAAGGCAGCGGTGCTTGTTATCTCTCTCGGCATGGAAACGGCATCCAAACTGCTTAAGACCCTCCGCGAAGAGGAAGTTGAGGCGATTTCGATTGAGATAGCACGCATTAAAAACGTGAAGCCGGATGTTCTTGATGCGGTGAACAGGGATTTTCACCAAATGATGCAAGCCAAGCAGTATATAATGGAAGGTGGGATGAATTATGCCCGGGATGTGCTGTCTACCACCCTGGGTGCTGAACATGCCGGTAATATGTTTCGAAGGCTGGAAGCGGAGACCGGCTCGAGTGCATTTGGCGTATTTCAGGCCAACGAGACTACTCAAATTGCCAGTTTCATCCAGAATGAACATCCCCAGGTAGCTGCGCTGATCCTTTCCCAGATGAAGGAGCAGCGGTCGGCGGAGGTACTTTCACACCTCGAAGAAGATTTCCAGGGTGAGATTAGCTTCCGCCTGGCATCCATGGACAAAATATCTTCAGAGGTGATTGATGAGATTGAGGAAGTGATCAAGGAGCAGATGGGTGGCGTGGATGCGATGGGAGACCGGGTCAAGGGCGGAACTTCCGTTGTCGCAAGTATCCTGAACGAGGCCAATATCTCCGTAGAAAAGAACGTCATCAAGCTTATCGAGGAACGCGACCCCGTACTCGCAGAAGAGATCAAGAAGCAGATGTTCCTTTTCGAGGATATTGCACATTTCGACGATCGCACCGTCCAGGTTATCATCAACGAGATGGACAAGTCGGATCTGGTACTGGGACTCAAGGGTGTCAGCGAAGAACTTACCAACAAGTTCCTCAAGAATATGTCCACCCGCGCTATGGATATGCTGAAGGACGATATGGATGCGCTTGGCCCGGTCCATGTGAAAGACGTGGAGGAGGCGCAGCAGCGGATTATCCGCAAAATCAAGCAGCTTGAAGAGGATGGCCGTATAACCACCCGGAAAATGTCCGAAGACGAGATTGTGGAGTAATCGGGCATGGCAAGAAAAATCATCGAAAAGGAACGGTTTTTCTGGAAAGAGGAAGAGCGCTTCCGGCTGGACTACAGGACTGTTTTTGAGGAAAAGAAGGAAGAGACCGGCCTGTCGGGAACGGATCATCAGCAGATCATGGAAAACAAGCTTCGGGAATGGAATGATCAGCTTGAAGACGCACGTCGCACGGCTTTTGACCAGGGCTACAACAAGGGCCTGGAAGAAGGCAGGATTCAGGCCAGGGATGAGCTGGAACAGCATCTCGATGGCATGAAAGAGCAGTTTGTCGCTGCATCTGCGGAATGGAAAACAACCATGGAACTGCTCAAGCCGGGCCTGCTGAACCTGGTCTTTGATCTGGCTGAAACCATTCTGGAAGTGCCGGTAACCAACGGCGCCATGCGTAATAAACTTGAAAAGGAACTGCATGAGCTGCTGCAGGGTATNGAAACAGACGCCCGGCCAGTGCTATGGGTCTCACAGGATGATTTCGAGATGGTTGAAGAGCTGGTTGAGACATACGATGGGGCGACCGGTGTCATCGTACGTGTGGGGAGCAGGTGTAAACCGGGTGAATTCCAGCTTGAGACCAACAGGGAGCGAATCGTGCGCGACTTCCGGCAGATGCTCAACGATTTCAAGGAATCCCTCATCCTCCCTCATTCATAAGAATAAGGCGGCGCAGGCGGCATGGAAGAGACGATCATAACTGGAAAACCATGAATACCATAATAAAACAGGATTTTGCCGGGCACATGGAGCAGATTCGGCAAAAACTTCCACTCATCTCCACAGACCCGAAGCGATTTGGCAAGGTCTCAACAGTGATCGGAACCATTGTCGAATGCACAGGACTGAAGGCATGCGTTGGTGAAATCTATGCCATCCACAGCCAGACAGGCAGAAAAGTACTTTCAGAAGTGGTGGGCATTCGCGAAAACGAGACGCTGCTGATGCCCTATGACCGTATCGAGGGGCTGAAATCGGGCTGCCTTGTGGAGTTGAGCAGTCGTCCGCTGACACTGGCGATAGGAAACGATTTGCTGGGGAGAGTGGTGGACGCCGACGGCGTGCCCATCGACAAAAAGGGCGGTTTCCTGAACGGCGAACATCAGCCGGTTTATAATGATCCGCCCGGCCCGCTGGAACGGGGACGCATCGACAAACCCATGTTTACGGGGATAAGGGCCATCGATGCCATCAATACACTGGGTATGGGACAGAGGATGGGGATTTTTGCCGGTTCCGGTGTGGGGAAAAGCGTACTTATGGGTATGATAGCACGCCATTCTTCGGCGGATGTAAATGTTATTGCACTGATCGGCGAGCGGGGCCGGGAAGTGAGCGAGTTCATCACCGATGCTCTGGGAGAAAAGGGCATGTCCCGCTCTGTTGTGGTTGCCGTGACCTCCGACATGGCGGCCATGAGCAGGGTGAAGGGTGCTTCAACCGCCACCGCCATTGCAGAATATTTCCGCGACAAAGGAAAAAATGTCCTCCTGATGCTTGACTCCGTGACACGCATAGCCATGGCGCAACGGGAAATCGGACTGGCTTCCGGCGAACCGCCTACCACAAAAGGTTACCCGCCCAGCGTTTTTGCACTGCTCCCGAAACTGCTTGAACGAGCCGGTAAAACAGGAAAAGGAAGCATTACCGGACTTTATACGGTACTGGTGGACAATGACGATATGAATGAACCCATTGCTGATGCTGTGCGCTCCATACTGGACGGACATATCGTGCTTTCCCGTCGCCTGGCCCATAGAAACCACTATCCGGCCATTGATGTGCTGGAAAGCGTCTCCCGGGTCATGCCCCACATCGTATCACCGGCTGACAGGACGGTAGCCATGAAAGCGCGTGAATTGCTGGCAACGTATCGGGAAGCGGAAGACCTCATAAATATCGGGGCCTACGTGAAGGGGTCCAATCCGAAAATTGACGAAGCGATTAAAAAAAATCCGGGTTTGGAATCATTTTTGAAACAGGATATGGAAGAAGCTGATTTTGACGGGGACCTTTGGGGTTCCCTGAAGAAGCTGACAAGTTGAATCATCTTGAAAACCGGTAAGCGGCCGGACGGCAGGCCGCGATCCCATCAATCCAAATTACCCCAGCAATATGACATTCCGATTTTCACTCGATCCGGTACTTCGGGTGCGTGAGCACAAGGAGAAGCAACAAAAGCAAAAGCTGGCCCGTGAGATGAAACGAAGGCAAAACCTGGCCGATCAGAAAAAGGATATTGCGGCTGAACTCGAGAGCTTCCTCGGCCAAAAGGATATTCATAAAGTTCATGATATCAGAAAACTGAGGAACAGCTACGCGCATCTGGAGCATGCCCACAATGTGATGGGAAAACTGGACCGTGATATGAAGAAAGCCGATAAGGCCATATCACGCGAAAGGGACAAACTCATTGTCGCACATCGCGAGATGCACATTATGGAAAAAGTTCGGGATCGTGAGTATACCATCTACAAAACGGAAATGGAAAGGGCTGACCAGAAAGCCATGGATGAAATAGCAACCCATAGCTTCAACAGGTAGCGGAGATGCAAATAGCGAAGATTTTTGGAATTGCCGTCGGTGTTTTTGCCGGCTTGTTCCTGCTGCTTTTCTTCATTTACCCCATGATCCAGCCGGAGAGGGTGGAAGAGATCAGAAGCGCCGGTGTGGACGAGGAACTGCTGGTACGCGGTGACAGGCTGCCGGGCGGGGCAACAACATCCGGTGTGTTCGAAAGTCTTAAAAACGAACTGGATTCGCTTCAACGTGATAACGACAGGCTCAGGCATCGGCTGAACTCGCTGAAGTTTGCCAACGACAGCCTGATTACGGAAATGGAAAAACTGCAGGTGCGCAAGGAAGAGCTCGCTGCCACAACACCAGCAACAACTGCGACTTCGACTGCCAGCCATGTGGACCAGCGTGTTGCACGGGCCGATGACCCGGGGAATATCATGAACGATGAAGCCCTTTCAGAGCGCGTGAAAAGCCTGCTCAACCTCGATGAAGAGGAACTTGCAGAAATCGTCAAGCATCTGGATGAAAGCCAGTTGCTGATGCTCTACCGGTACTCCGGCAATATCCAGCGTGAAAAACTGCTCCGCTCACTCGCACCCGACCGGGCCGCAAAACTTATGAGGACAGTGATGTTATGAGCCAGCTGACCTTTATACCGCAAAGGGATACAAACGCCTCACCGGGTACCTCTTCCCGTACGGGAGACGCCAGGGACCATTTCGGCACCAGAGGAGACCGCAACGGGCAGGCAACCCGCTGGTCTGATGTATGGAGTGAGTGCCGCAATCACCGGGGCAGCGAAAAAAAAGCAGGCAGCGCTAATGTTGCAAACACCCTGACAGAGCCCACGGACCAGAACAAGCATTCGGCTCAAAATGAACATTGTGACCAGAACAAGCATTCGGCTCAGAACGAACATTCGGCTCAGAACGAGTCCCCTGCCGTTTCCGGCAGTCCGGGTTTGGGTGGCATGTCCCATCATCAGGATGGGTCAGGCGCGGCACCGGGTTCCGGGGTTCTGATACCTGGTATGTCATATTCTTCTTTTAATAATTCTACAACCGGTGCGCACGCAGCTGAAGAAAAACGGCAACGGGATGAAAGCAACATGGCCTTTCCCTATAATTCAGGGAACAGGTCTGGAGGGACGCTACCCGTTGCCGGCCGGTTGGATACTTCGGGGTGGGTAGCCGGACACGAGCAGCAACGTGGGGCCAGTCGGCCTGACGGCAACACTCCCGGGAGCAATGGCAATACATCAGATTCAATGGGAAGGCCCGAATGGAGCGCAGGTGGTCTTGCAGGCAGTCTTGCAGGCAGGGGTGCGGGATATGAGGCACGGGCGCAGGATCTGCCGGGTATGGCATCCGCAAGCAAGAGCCATGCATCCGCAAGCAAGGGCCATATTGCGGGGCAATCCGTAATCGCACAAGCCTCTTATCCCGGATCCGCCACATCAGTGAAAGCGGATACGCTTCACTCATTTGCGGGTAGCAACATCCCCGGGCCCGGTGTGGCTTTGACGGCAGGTCCCGGTACAGGTATGTATGTTCCGGCGTCTGAAAAAGGAGCGGATCCAATGGCTCCGGGAAGTGCTGATCCCTCAAGAGCATGGTTTGCCAATGCCGGCTCCGGTGAATGGGCACAAAAGCAAAAGGTGAGCGGCGCTTCAGAACCGCAGGCGCGTGTGCCGTCCGGGGCATCAGAATCGCAGCTGCGGAATGTGCCGGGCATCGCTGAACCAAAAGTTTCGTCTGAAAGAGGCGTATTCCCGGGAATGGATCGGGAAATGGAACTGAAACAAAATGGCCGGGGTGATCAACCCGTGACGCAGTGGTTGAGTACGAAATGGGATACGGTCCGGGAAAAAATCTTCAATAATGCCGGTTCTACTGCGCCGTCAGATGATGCCAGGATGCCGGGAGGGCAAAAGGGCGGTCAACCGATAACGGGACAGACCTACATGGCGGCCAGGACAGAAGGTGCGGTATCAGGCGCGGTATCGGGCGCGGACCCGGAACCCGCATCCCGCTGGCAGGAGAAGGTACGTATCTTGTTCGAAGAGAAGAAGATTGGTCGTCAGAATGTAAACACCGATCGTCATAATGCTCATATCCGCTCGTTTGCCGAGCGTGGCTCAGAGCCGGTTACGACAAGATCACCAGGGCCCGGGGGAATTTCTGCGGCTTCGGGTGAAACGGTCCTGCCGAGGCCCGTACAGTCGCTCACCCCTTCCCCGCATCAGACAAATATCAGTTCCGGCACGTTTGAACAGAGTCAATTTGACTGGGACAAGATCACCGTGGATACGGATGCCGGCATGGATGAAGCCGATGAGCGAAGGGATGCAACCCTTCAGTTATCACTGATCGGACGTCTTCCACTCACCAGTGCGGATCTTCGGCGAGAGCTGCTTCCGGGCCTGGTACGCATCCAGCAGCATGCCAAAGAGACGGCGGCAAGCCGGAACAACGCATGGCAGAACCACCGGATCCAGATTGCCGACGGGAGCAATATGCGCATCTCCACCCGTGAAGTTGACGGCGTACTGCAGCTTAAACTGGGATCCTCAAACACAGAACTCAACCGATTGCTTCAGCAGCACTTTCACGAAATCAGGGAGCATTTGGAGAAAGAGTGTGAAATAACGGTGGAACTACAGCTCGACAGTGGGCAGGCGGATGGCTTTGAGCGTTTCTTCGGCCAATCCGGAAAGGAGGAAAAAGGAGAGCATTACCGTGAATTGTCAGAAATCCGGACCGAACCCCGGTCCGTGGAGAAGGTGGCACCTCAACCGGTACGCAATTTTGGATACAATCAGATGGAATGGACCATATAAGACGGTAAATCATGGAACTGCAAAACATTAACTCACAAACTTCAGCGGCCTTTGCCCAGTCTCCGGAAAGAAAGAACGAAATGGGCCAGCAGCAATTCCTGCAGTTGCTGGTGGCACAAATGCGGCATCAGGACCCGATCAATCCGCTGGACGGTGCCGAATTTGCGGCACAGCTTGCCCAGTTCAATTCGGTGGAACAACTCATCAATGTGAATAGTGGCATTCAGCGATTGCAGATGAGCCAGGATATGATGAGCGCCGGCCTTACCAACTCGCTGGCGGCTTCCCTCACCGGGAAAAACGTCAAGGCCATATCCAACAGCGTCCCGTTCACACCCGGAGAGTCCAGTGAAATCCGGTTCAAGCTGAACCACTCCGCAACGGAACTGGACGTCGTCATTCTGAACAAGGATGGCCGGGAAGTGCGCAGGGAAAGCCTGCAGCATGTTGCAGCCGGCGACAACAGCTGGGAGTGGGACGGACGCAATGCGGCAGGTAACCGTTTGCCGGAAGGAGAGTACTTCGTACGCATTGAGGCCAAGGGTGACGACGACAGCAATGTAATGGCCATCACATACATTGAGGGCATGGCATCGAAAGTGCGCTATACCAGTGAAGGCGTAAAACTGTTTATCAACGGTATCGAGGTGCCCATCGGGGATGTCGAAGAGGTCGGCCTTCCGCTTTAGAATTTCAGTAACAACAATAAAAACATACCGCAGACAGCGGTTTGCAGCCGAAAGGTTGCAAAAAAAAGGAGAACCAACATGGCATTAATCAGAGCATTGAATTCAGGTGTAAGTGGTCTGCGTTCATTCCAGACCAAAATGGATGTTATCGGAAATAACATCGCCAATGTGGAAACCAACGGGTTCAAGTCCTCAAGGGCAACCTTCGCGGAGCTCATGAACCAGAACATGGGCAGGGCCGATTCCGGCGGTGAGTCGTCGCCGCAGATGAATAACCAGGTGGGTCTCGGTGTGCGGGTGGCTTCCATCGACCGTGATTTTTCACAGGGCGTGATGCAAACCACCGGCCGCACTACAGACCTTGCCATTGAGGGTAACGGGTTTTTCCTGGTCACGGATTCCGCTGAAACCTACATGACGCGGGCAGGCAACTTCGTTTTCAACAAGGATGGGTATCTGGTGGATCAGGGCGGCCGTTTTGCTCAGGGATATAATGCCCGGGACGGACAGGTGAACCCAGGTGGACGCACCGAGAATATCTTTGTCGATTTTGACCAGGTCATGGAACCAAGAGAAACCAACGCGGTCATTCTCACCGGAAACCTGTCCGGTGAAGCGGGCGACGAACGCGTGCTGAGCACCACGATCTATGACAACCTGGGGAACGCCCACTCGCTGATCATCACGCTGCAGAAAATTGATGAATACAACTGGGACTACGAGGTGACCTTCCCTGACGGTGGTAGCGCTACAGCCGGTACGACCGGTACCATTACCTTTGACAGTGATGGAAATCTCGTTGCCGGCAGCGAAATCTCAATAGAGGGATTTCAGGATCCGGCCAGCGGCGCCAACCCGACAGATTTTACCGTGCAGTTCGGCGATGACGACCGCGGAATCCGATTCACCCAGTTTGCAGGTTCCCATACCGCAAAAGTACTTTCTCAGGATGGAAACGCTCAGGGACAACTTCTGGACGTGGAGATCGATGGTGATGGACGCCTGCAGGGTATTTATGATAACGGTGAAAACCGTACCCTGGCCCAGGTGGCAATCGCCCAGGTGCAGAACAACAATGGCCTTGAAATGGTGGGTAGCGGCCTGTTCCGTGCTTCTTCGGCCGCAGGTGAAGTATTCGTCAATTCCGCCAATAACCTCTCGGATACAACCATCAACTCCGGTGCACTGGAAGGCTCAAATGTGGATCTGGCCAAGGAGTTCACCGAAATGATCACCTCGCAGCGTGCTTACCAGTCCAACGCAAGGGTAATTTCCACAGCGGACGAAATGCTCATGGAGGCGGTCAACCTCAAGCGGTAATAGCTTATTTTTCAAGTAGTGGCCCCGGGTAGTCTTCATCTCTGATGCACCCGGGTAGTCTTCATCTCTGATGCATCCGGGTAGTCTTCATCTCTGATGCAACAGGCAAAGCTACGGGTGCCTGAGACGTGCCCGCAGCAGGGTCCATGGACGCGCTTTTTCTGTCCGCCTTAAAAAAAAATTGACGGTACGGTCTTGAGTTTCTGACTGTACCGTCGATAATAATCCTATGTTAGATCGTTCATCTCTCATAGGATTCTTAGGTGGCTTCAGTCTGGTAGTCATCGCCATCATCACCCAAGGTGAGTTGATAGCCTTTGCGAGCGTCTCCTCTGTACTCATCGTATTCGGTGGTGTAATTGCATCGACCATGATCAATTACAGCTGGGACGATATCAACGACAGCTTCAAGACCATATCCAATATGATGAAGGCGCGCAGTATTGATCTGCGCACGGATATTGAGCTTATGAACCTGTTTGCGCGAAGGGCAAGGAGAGGTGGGTTGATCTCTCTGGACAGGGATATCAGTTTTATCGAGGATAATTTTCTCAAAACCGCCTTGCAGCTGGCTGTCGACGGCATCTCAAAGGCGAATCTGGCCGCCATCATGGACGATCAGATCAAAAGCAATCAAAGACGCGCAGAGACCTCCGTCAATGTTCTGTACTCCATGGCATCATATGCACCGGCATTTGGAATGATCGGAACCGTGATAGGTATGATCCTGATGCTGCAGAACATCAGTGACCCCGAGAGTCTGGGACAGGGGCTTTCGGTGGCATTGCTGACCACACTCTACGGCACCATCTCCGCAAATATGTTATTTAACCCGCTTGCAGGGAAGCTCGAGTACCTGACGGAAATCGATATCAACAGAAAGCACATGTTCCGCGTCGCTGTCATGTCGATCGTTGAAGGTGAAAACCCGCTCATCATGGACAGGAAAATGCTCAACTTTGTGGATCCCAGAGATCGTGCGGAATATCTTCAGTACCACGATGAAGTGCGTATTACCAAGGAGCTCGAGGAAAAACTCTATAAAACCTGGCATGAACAACAAAACAGCACATGGGTCGATCTAAAAAGAACACTGGAAATTGGCTGATGACCTACAGCGACATGGTTACGCTGCTGCTGGTCTTCTTTGTCGTACTCTATATGCTCACACCCGGTGTGGATATGGATACGCTGCAGCAATTTCTGCGTCGGTTCCAGGGTGGGACGGGAGTGCTGCAGCAGCAGCATACCGTGGTCAACCGCATGACAATGGATCGCGAGGATGATCTCAAGGAACAACGGCTGGAGCGGTGGCAGGCTCTTGTCGATTTTATTGAAGACCGCCAACTCGAAGAGTATTTTGAAATAGACCTGATTCCGGAAGGAATCCGCATTACGCTGAGTGAGTCAGTAACGTTCAACAGCGGGTCGTCGGATCTGCTGCCGCGGGCGCAACACATTCTGACTGAGATAGGCGAACTGTTCAGCGATGATATTTACGAAACAGAAGTCCAGGGTCATACGGATGACGTTCCACTGCTCCCATCCGCCCGTTACAGGTCGAACTGGGATCTTGGAGCGGCACGCGCCATTTCGGTTGTCCGGTTTATAAAGGGCATAAGCGAACTTCCTCCCGAGCGCTTCAAAGCGAGCAGCTATGGAGAATATCGCCCCATTGCTACCAATAATACAGCCATCGGGCGAAGCACCAACAGGCGTGTGGAGATTTATATCCGGTATGATGACGAGTACTTCGACCTTATTGAACCGTACAATTTGACCAGAGTCCCAGTCTCGAGTATCCAATAATATTATTACGCTCAAAACTATGCCAGCATTCAGCAATGAAAATCAGTCCGAGCCCGAAAAAAACGAGGCCGTTGAGGAGAAAAACGAGGAGCATCAGGTTCAGGAGAATCAGACGGGCGAAAAGCAGCGTTCAAAATTCCTGATTGCAGGAAAATATTTCCTGTTGCTGATCCTTGTCTTTTCACTGGGGGGATCCGCCTATTTCCTGGTGGACAGATATTATGAAGAGATATACGGGTTGACGCTGGGCCGTTCCTCCGATGATACCGTAACGTATGTGATTAACGAGATTATCGCTAACCCCTCGGGTACCAACGCGTCACGCTTTCTGGTTGTGGAAATCGGCCTTGTGCTTGCCAGCAGCAGTGATGCCGAGTTGGTTGATGGTAATATCATGCAGATCAAGGATCGCATCAACGAAGTGCTCTCAACAAAGCCCGTCGATGAGCTGATACGTCCGGAAGGACGGAGCGAACTGAGAGTGGAGCTGGCCGAGGAAATAAATCAAGCCATTGGAGTGCGTTCGGTACGCAATTTGTACTTCATAAGATATGTCATTCAATGATGTGTTTTAACCGACGCCCTTTTTATGGATCAGAATCAACCAACTATCGCCCCCCGGCGAAAGAAGTATGTAGAGCCCTACGACTTCAAGCATCCGAAGCTCTTCAGCAAGGAGATCATGCGGACGCTGCGCACACTCCACGAAGTGATGGCACGCAGTATCAGCCGGGTATTCAGCAGCGGACTCAGAGCCAAGGTTGATGTCAAGCTGGTAAAGATCGATCAGCTCGCCACAAGCGAATTTGTCAGGCATATCGACACCCCGAGTGTCATTTATATCCTGGGGGTGGATGAGCTTGGAGGGGATGTCGTTCTCGTCATGAAACCCGGTTTCTGCATACACATGGTTGAAAAGCAGAGCGGAGGCCGGGGACAAGGGCTTGAAGAGCGTCGCATGCTTACCACCATTGAGGAACGGATCATGTCCCGCATAATGCGAGGCGTGAATCGGGAAATCATAGCGGCATGGGAACCGATCATGAATTTAAACATCAGTTCCACGACATACGAAAGCAAACCGGAAAATGTGCATATGATTTCGGCAGATCCCGCCATTGTGGGTGTTTTCCGTGTGGATCTTGGTGATGAAAGCGTAGAGATGAAAATCTCCTACCCCTATAGCCTTCTCAAGGAGTCNCTGAACGAATCCATTCTTCAAAGCGGCAATCATAAACGACAGGCAAAACTAACCGAGGAACAGCTCAAGGGCTATGAGTATACGCTCAGCAAGGCCAGAATCAAGGTGCAGCCACTTCTGGGCACCACAACACTGACCCTGGGCGAGTTGCTGGATCTTGAAGAGGGGGATGTGCTTACACTCAGGCAGAAGGTGGTACAGCCGTTGGATGTGCGCATTCACGGCGTCGTAAAAATGACCGCTTTCCCGGGTACACTGGGCAAAAAGAAGGCAGTGAAAATATACCAAATACTGGAAGAAATCAACGAACAGGAATTGTTATGAACGCGGAAAAATTGAAAAAGGAACTGGAAAGCCATCTTCCTGATGTAGAAAAGTTTCTGACTTCGGTAATCCAGGAGGAGTCAGGTATCAAGGTCGCCTCGGCAGATCTGGTTTCCCGTGAAAATATCAGCAAAGAAGCCCAAAAGGAAGATATTTTTGTGTATGGCAGGGAACAACAGCTTGGCAGCGATGTGATCCTGGTCCTGGACAATGAGTGGTTCGGCCTGCTCTCAAGCATCATGTTGGGAGTGGAAGAAAAAACCAACAACGAGATTACACGAGACCTGCTGACAAAGTTCGCGAAAGAGCTGGTCACCATGCTGCAGAAAAAGTTCAAACTGGCCGGCCAGGAGTTCAAGTTTGGTGACGTCGAGGTGCTCACCCTCAGGCAGGTGGAGAAAAAGTTCGGGCACGGCAACTACTATCATGCAAAGATGGAGGTAAGCGGCCTGGCAGATGAAGACGTGCGTGCCGAATTACTGGTGGGTGAGCTGCAAGCTGTTGATGAAAAAACGGAAGAAAAAAATGCCGCAGACGGAACGGCTTCCACAGCAGGGGGCGCAACCGCATCTTCCGGCGACCGGGCTGCCTCTGCCGCAGATGAAACGGCCTCCCCTGATCAATCTGCCGCTGAGAAAGAAGGGCAGTTTGCCGGCATGGATACCGACAAGCTGGAAGAAGTAGGGAAAAAGGGAAGCATGGTGGAAGAAAGTGATGTGGTATCCGGTCGGAAGGTGGAGTTCGATGAATTCCAGAACGGCAATACGGGAGCCAACGGACACAGTCACAGCATGGCCCTGCTCAAGGATATCGAAATGGAGGTCTCTGTACAGCTTGGCCAGATTGAAATGCCGCTGGGCAAGGTGTTGCAACTCTCCAAAGGGTCCATCATCGAGCTGGACAAACTGGCAGGTGAGCCGGTAGATATTATGGTTAACGGATCAAAAGTGGCGCACGGAGAAGTGGTGGTCATTGATGAACACTTCGGTGTCCGCATCTCCAACCTCATAACTACCCGTGAACGGCTGGCCAGTCTTAAATGATGGATCTTAAGGAGTACATACCGGCCGGCGACCCGAAAAAAATCCTGGGTATCGTTGTTTCCATCTCGGTTGTTTTACTGGTTATCTGGTTGTTTGCCGTATCGAGAATGGAGTACCGCTCCGCCCAACCGTCTGATGACGCTGCCGGCCAGAGGGTGGAAAGCGTCCAGAGGATCATGAATGAGAGCAACGGTAATCAAAGGCCGGTCGACAGAGATTCATCGCGGATTTTCATGAACGCCCTGACCACGTTCACGGTGATGGTAATACTACTGGCAGCTGTCTGGCTCTGGTCCCGAAAGAGACCGGCACAGGCCCGTTCGGGCCGGTACTTCAGGGAGATCGGGCAGCATGGCATTGCTCCCGGACAGCAACTCAAAATACTTGAAATCAATGAGGAAGTATGGGTGCTGGCCGTCGGATCTGCCGGCACTACCCTGCTCCACCGATATCCGGCCGGAGAATGGAAAGGACCCCTGGAGACACCGGAATCTTCTTCAAAAACTGAAAGCACCTTCTACAAAATATTCAGCGGAACGTCATGACGGCATTACTCTTACAGACACTTCCGCAAATTGATCTGAGCATCGGTGGGGAGGCGGAGGACTTCTCGCTGGCCATCCAGGCGCTGATCCTGATAACGGTTCTCTCTTTCGGCCCGGCGTTCATCACCATGATGACCAGCTTCACGCGCATCGTAGTGGTCTTTTTCTTCCTGCGCATGGGCCTGGGAACCCAGCAGTCACCACCCAACCAGGTGCTGATCGGGCTGGCTCTCTTCCTTACCATTTTCATCATGATGCCCACATTCAATGCCGTGAACGAGCAGGCCATCCAACCCTATATCAATGAGGAGATGACCCAGATGGAGGCGCTCACCCAGGCCGCGATACCTCTCAAGGAATTCATGATTCGACAGACACGGGAACAGGACCTGCTTTTTTTCATGGATATGATGGAGATGGATCCGGTGGACAGCGTTGCAGAAATACCGCTCTATGTGGTGGTGCCATCTTATGTGATAAGCGAACTGCGCATCGCTTTTCAGATCGGGTTCATGATTTATCTTCCTTTTATGGTGATTGACCTGGTGGTGGCTTCCATTCTGCTTTCCATGGGTATCATTTTCCTTCCACCGGTACTTGTTTCGCTCCCGTTCAAGATCCTTGTCTTTGTTCTGACGGACGGATGGTACCTGCTTGTTCAATCGATGGTTCGAAGTTTCAACTGACAAACACTTATGAATACGGAAACCGGTATATATTGGGTCCAGGAAGCACTTACAGCAGCAGTGGTGCTCGCGGGACCGGTGCTGATCGGCGCATTGATCATTGGCCTGACCATCGCCATTTTTCAGGCGGCCACATCCATCCAGGAGATGACACTGAGTTATGTTCCGAAAATGGTTGTGGTGGTCATCATCCTGTTCTTCCTTTTCGGATTCATGCTTCAGTATGCCATCGGGTTCACGGAACGCATTTTTGACTTTATTCCGAGTATTGCACAATGACCCGCCTGCACTCTATAATGCACACGGCTTATCACGTTCCATATTGTTGCTCCGTCCCGCAACGACCGGCTCAGCAAAGGGCCTTCCAGCAACGGTCCGTCCCGCAACGACCAGGTCAGCAAAAGGCCTTCCCGCAACGGTCCGGCCCGCAACGACCGGGTCAGCAAAGGGCCTTCCCGCAAAGGGCCTTCCAGCAACGGTCCGGCCCGCAACGACCGGGTCAGCAAAGGGCCTTCCCGCAAAGGGCCTTCCAGCAACGGTCCGTCCCGCAACGACCGGGTCAGCAACGGTCCGGCCCTGCACATCCTGGTTCGCGCGACCAGATCCGGCATTAACCTGAATACGGTATCATGGCATTTTTCACCGTTGAATACCTTATTGCCGCATTCCTCATATTTGTCCGGGTCGGCAGTATGATGATGACCGCGCCTTTTTTCAGCACGACGGTATTTCCGGTTCGTGTGAAACTGTTTTTTGCCCTGATCACCAGTTTCCTGCTTTACCCCGTCATTCCCGCTGCTCATGTCATGCCTGATACAGGCACCACCTTCATTGAGCTGCTTGTGATCATTGCTCAGGAGGTACTTACCGGCGTGGCTCTCGGGCTAGTAGGACAACTGGTTTTTGCTGCGCTGGAACTGAGTGGCAGTCTCATCAGTATTCAGGCGGCACTCCGTTTTGCCAATGTCGTTGATACCATGAGCGAACAGCAGACCGCTGTGATCAGCAACATATTTGCCATGCTTGCCATATTGTACTTCCTTGCTATCGAAGGTGACAAGATCTATATCCTGGCGCTGGCTCACAGCTTTGAAGCAATCCCGGTAAGTACGGCCCAGCTGCAGGCCGCCAGCCCCCTCTTGCTGGAGATGGCCACAAAGCTTTTCATTACCGGAGTTCAGATTGCGTCACCCTTTCTCGTGGTGTTCTTTCTGCTGAATCTGTCGTTTGCCATTTTTGCCCGAATTATGCCCCAGGCCAATATCTTTTTCATTGCACTGCCCGTCAAAGTAGGTGTTGGACTTGTGATGCTCGTGCTTATTACACCCTACCTGCCCGTGGCCTTCGATATGCTTTTCCAAGGCATGTTCGACGCATTGTCACGTCTGATAGAACTGCTCGCACCATAATTGGGGCCTTTAATCATGGACTCCCGGGCTGCCGATGCGCTTCGGGACGGGACTTGTGGATGCGCTTCGGGGCGGAACTTGTGGATGCGCTTCGGGACGGGACTTGCGGATGCGTTTCGGGACGGGACTTGTGGATGCGCTTCGGGACACAGGCCCGAATTCGGATTCAGATTCAGATTCTAACGTCCAGTTTCCGTCCGATCTCTTCATCCACAGAAGCTGCCGGCGTTGACCTGATCTCCGAGGTTACCCTGGCGACAAGGGTGCGCGGTTTTTTGAAACATGGCTTGCCTTTGAGGGGGAACGCTGGACGTTCTTCCGGTTCTTTCCGGCGCTTTTTCCCCGATTGCATGGCTTCACGTTTCTTCCTTTTGATCTCGGGGATTTTAGCCAATTCCGATATGCGGGATATGGTTGTCATGATCGGTTTTACAGTAGCCGTTCAGAACCGGAAAGGTTTTGAGCGTTTGAGCAGGGTTAACGGGTATATTCAGGCATAAGATCACTTTTCAGTTGCAGCAGTAATTTACCCACAATCTGGGATATGCGGGCTTCGGAGCGTCCGAGCAGTACCGCGATTTCACTCAGGGTCATTTCTTCAAAATAATAGAGTGTAAGCACCAGCCGGTCCCGTTCCGGAAGCCGCCCGATTTTTTCCTGGAGCTTCCGTACGATGGCATCCTGCATAAGATGGCTGTCAGGCATGACTCCGTCGGGGTCAGGCAGCACGTCATAGAGCGATTGGTTATCCATCATCTGGTTGGAATCCAGTGACAGTGCATTGCGCTGCTGTACATTGGAAAGCAAGGATCTGTAATCTTCAAGGTCCATACCCATTTCATGGGCCACTTCGGCGTCATCAGGAATCCGTCCCAGTTTCTGCGTAAGCTGATCCACAATCTCAAGAGCGCGGCCGTAGTTCCCCCGCTGCAACCGGGGTATCTGATCCACTTTCCGCAGATAGTCAATGATACTACCGCGAACCCGGTAGTACGCGAACGTGTTGAACTGGATTTTTTTGGAACAGTCGTAAGAATCCAGGGCCTGAAGAAGCCCGGTCAAGGCGGCACTTTCAAGGTCTTCGTCCTGCGTGAGCGGATGGTCCGGCTTCCGGACTTTTCCTATGATGCTCCGCACAAGCGGGATGGATTTGCTTATAATGGCATTCCTCAGACCGTCAGCCGGATCCTGACAGTAAGACTCAACCAGTTCTTGTAGTGTAAGATCACCCATGGTTTACCTCTTGGTCTCTTCACTGGCGCGGGTGGTCTGTTCATTCACATTACCTCCCACAGATGCCGATGTCTCGTGACGATGGGAGATTTCCCGAATTATGTTGATCAGAAAAATACTTGTATAGAGACCGGCAAACAGCACAAGAAAGGCCAGTATGCTTCTATACAGTGCCTGATCAACCGACAGGCCTGCCATAAGCAGCAATGAAAAAAACAGAAGGGCTATTGCAATGATCAAGCGTATGAGCATGTCTTGTTCTCCTGTTATGGGTTTCTAACTGTTTGACTGGCAGCAGGAACCAGTGTTTCAGGCGCCTTTTCCAGAATTTTGTGGGTAATGTATTCAAACTCTTTTACCAGGTCCGTTCCGGGCTGAAGCCGGGTGAGCGGTGTCTGGTCGCGTATCGAAGCACGAACCTGCTCACTGGCCGGTATGAAACCGAGATAGGAAATCTGCTGCTGCATGAAGTATTTCAATATGGTGTTAAACCGTTCATGGATGCGCGCGGCATCGTCTTCACCCTCCGCAAAATTGATAATGCTCGCAAACGGATAGGTCGGGTCAATCTGGAGCACGTATTTGCAGAACCGGTACACATCGGAGATGGCTGTCGGTTCATTGACCAGAACAAGCATACCCAGATGAGCTCTGTCAAGCGCCCACAGACTCAAAGCCCCCGAACCCGCGGGAGTGTCGATAAAGATGAAGTCGTAATGGTCCGAGAGCGCCATGATAACCTGGTCCATGGCATCGAACAGCATTTCCATCTCATGATCAGATAAACCGGGCTTGCTGGCACCGGTGATAATCGTGAGGCCCTCCGAATCCAGGGGGAGATCCTCCAGGCTGCATTGACCCCTCACCCAATGTGCAACCGTTGCATCCACCTGCTCATTGAGAAGCGTTGCGCAATTTGAAAGGCCCAAATCCGCATCAATAACGGCAACGGTGTAGCCCATCATCCGGAGGGTATCAGCAAGGTTTACGGTCACCATGCTTTTACCTACACCACCCTTTCCACTGACAGTTGCAAGTATAAAGGGGCCGCTTTTACTGTTGTTTTTTCTCATAGTCATTCCGAAGGTCATGTATCTTGCAAAACTTGTTGTGCAAACCATGCGGGACTGAACTCCCTCAGGCCGGCAGGAATATCCGCACCGATGCTTATAAAACGTGAACCGCAACCCATCTCCGCCATGAAAGGAATGGCCGGTCCCCACTGAGTCGCTTCATCCAGGTGGGTGATGGCAATAAAATCAGGCTGCAAGGGGTGGTGCATGCTCCCCGATTCACGGAAATAGTACCGGTTTAGCGAAGCATTGATCACGTAATGGACTTCAAGCGGATTGGCTGCAGCCAGCGTCTGCCGAATTTTCCAGTATTCCCGGAAACCGCGTTCCTGCGTAACAGGAATGGATGGCGTATCTATTAGCACATGGTCAAAAGACTTCCATTCATCCAGTTCATCCTGCACGCCGTCTGAGGAGCGCAGCCCGAAATAGGGAATATTACGCTCACGGCAGAATGGTTCCAGGATGGTATAATAGGGGCCGGTTTTTTCATCCGGCAACATGGTTGCAACACCAACCTTTTTGCCGGCGAGGAACTCGGGATGCTGCACCAGCTTCATGATCAGTGACGTTTTGCCGGAACCGGAGGGGCCCGCAAAGAGGAGGTGACGTGCCATGGGCCGGTCGGCAGGGCCTTTCAGGGCTTTGCGGATAATATCGCCAAGCGCCGCCATAAACTGTTCCGGCTCTTCATCGGGATCAATCCCGGACTCCATGATTTCACGGAACCATCGGGCAATCACGGTTGTCCTGATTCCGGTGCGCACCAGCTGCTGGAACGCGGGATGGGAGGCATAGTCGAGGTTTGAAGAGATCAGGGCGGAATCCAGAAGCGATTCAAGCTTGTCGAATCTTTTGTGAAGAGCTGTGATCTCGCGTTGCTGTCCGGCCGCAACCCCCGCCGCATGGGAGGGCGATGGCGGTCCGTAAACCGGTGCGGTTGGTTCAAACGGGGTGGAAGAGGCCGTTCGTTTTGAAACTGTTGGCTCGGGAACATCCGGAGCAAACCGGGCTGAGCCATTGCTCTCAGCCCGGCCGTTCGCTCTTCCGTTACTGCGGGTAAGGCGCTCGGAGTTTCCACGCTCCTCGCGCGCGGCATATTCCCTTAATGCCATAAGGTTAGGGCTTACTTGTTCCCTTTGTTTCGTTTCTGCTGTAGTGTATGAAGGCCTGAGTTTGGCCTGTCCGGGGCTTTCCAGCTGGCTATCGACAGGCTGATACTCCTGACGTGCCCCAGGAATAAGCCCCGGACCCGGCCCCGGGTTCTGGCCCGGGCTCTGCACATCCCGGCCGTTAACCGGCTTGGTTGCAGCGTCTCTTCTTTTATAAAAAACATTTCTGAAAGGCGTTTTCTCACCGGAATCTTTTTCCTTTGGTGCTCCCTTTTTTTCCCCTTTCGACGGTGTATCAACCAGTACGGTTACCCCGGCCTCCCGGTCGCCATCAGGATGAAAAGACTCCAGGACCACGATATCATCGCCGTACATCTGCCGCGCACTTTTTCTCGCAACCTCAATCGTTTTCCCGAAAAACTTCTTTAGTATCATACGGAGCTGGGTTCTTGCAATTCTTTCTGTTTAAGCTGGATTCTGTCAAAAGTCTTTATTTGTACATCCGGACTTACGTCATTGTAAGACAGTACACTTACTTCAGGCAAAATTGGTACCAAAAAATCATAAATTGTTGGACGCAACACCGGCGAGGTCAATACTGCGGGTTCGAGACCCTGGCGAATCATTTTCTCAAGAATGCCGGAAGCGGTAGTATAAATCTCTTCGACGGTCTCCGGGGTGAACCCAAGTGTATTGGAATTAAGCACTCCCTGCTGTGCCTGACCAATCAGGTGCGACTCCAGCTGCGATGCCAGTACCACTACCTGTATGGTGTTATCCTCTGACTTGAACTGTCCCGTAATGGTCTCCGAGAGTGTTGCGCGACAATATTCGGTCAGTACATCGGTGTTCTTGGTTTGTGAGCTCTGGTCAGCAAGGCATTCCAGGATGCTTGTAAGATCTCTGACCGGCACCCGTTCCCGCAGCAGCCGTTTGAGCACTTTCTGGATATCACCGATTTTCAACACGTCAGGGATCAATTCCTCAACCAAGGCCGGTGAATGCTCCTTGAGATTGTCGACCAGGCGACGTGTCATCTGACGATCCAGCAGCATTTGTAGGCATTTTTCTTGAGCATCTCCATCAGGTGGGTCGTCATGACGGCACCGGGTTCGATAACAGAAAGGCCGTATTTTTCCGCCTGTGACCGGTTGTTTGCACTGACCCAGATGGCATCCATCCCGAATGTCGGGTCTTTGGTTTTGATGCCCTGGATATCGGGTTTGAAATCGGTTGGCAGCAGTGCCAGGAAATAGCCGGGCAACAACTCTCCTTCTCCCTGGATGATGCCCCGCATCTTGATCGTATAACGGCTGGCGTCAAGTTGTACATTGTCACGGATACGTATGGGAGGGATGATAATGCCCAGCTCTGCAGCCAGCTGCTTCCGCAGTGAGGACATGCGTTCGAGCAGGTCGCCGCCCTGTTGCTTTTCCACCATCGGTATCAGGCTGTAACCGATCTCAAGCTCCAGCGTATCCATAAGCAGATAATCTTCCACCCGGTCTTCCTTTTTCGCCGCTTGTGGCGTGTTACCGTTCTGAAGGGCATCCGCCTCCTCCTTCTGCTGTGCGAGATGTCTTCTGTATGCGACAAACAGCAGCAACCCGCCAATTGCCCAGAAAGGGATGACGGGAAGGCCGGGCAACGCACCTATGAACAGGACAAAAGCGGCGCCAATAACCACCGTCTTGGGATTGCCAAGCAGCTGTGACGTCATTTCGTCGCTCAGGTTGCCCTCCGATGCGGCGCGGGAGACGATAATACCGGCTGCCGTGGAGACCAGCAGCGCAGGGATCTGTGATACAAGGCCGTCACCAATGGTCAGCAGGGTATACACCTGGGCCGCTTCCCCCAGTGACATCCCCTGTTGCAACGTTCCGACAATCAGGCCGCCGATAATATTGATGAACGTGATAAGCAGGGCGGCAACCACATCCCCCCGCACAAATTTGCTGGCACCGTCCATGGCGCCGTAAAAATCGGCTTCGTTGGCAATGTTCTCGCGACGCTGTTTGGCCTCCTGGTCGGTGATCAGCCCGGCGCTCAGATCGGCGTCAATGGCCATCTGCTTGCCCGGCATGGCGTCCAGCGTGAAACGGGCCGCTACCTCTGCAATACGCGTGGCACCCTTTGTGATCACCACGAAGTTGATAATGATCAGCACGGAGAAGATGATGATACCGATGACGAAGTTGCCCTGCACCATGAAACCGCCGAAGGACTGGATCAGCTCTCCGGCATAGGCATCATTGAGGATCAGGCGGGTTGTTGCCACGTTAAGCGACAGGCGGAACAGGGTCAGGATGAGCAGCATCCCGGGGAAAACGGCAAAATCGAGCGGTTTGAGCGTGTAGAATGCCACAAGAAGCACTACAAGTGACAAGGAAACGCTCATGGCCAGAAAGATATCCACGATGCCGGCGGGCACGGGAAGGATCATGATCATCAGGATGATGATGATGCTCGATGAGATGAGCACATCGGTCCTGAAGAACATCTTTCGAAACTGGCTTCCGGTAAGATTGAATCCGGCCATCGGGATCAGTTGTAGCTTTTATTTTTCAGTTTGTAGACGTAGGCCAGGATCTCTGCAACCGCCCGGTAGAGGTCGGCCGGTATGAACTCGTCCTCCTCCGCCGAAGCAAAGAGCGCCTGGGCCACGGGTTTGTTTTCCACAATTGGTATGCCATAATGATTGGCAAGTTCACGAATGCGCAATGCTTTTTTCCTCTGGCCCTTTGCCATGACTATGGGGGCCTCGTTGTATTCGGGGTCATAGCGCAGGGCAACGGCGTAATGCGTGGGGTTGGTGACCACCACATCGGACTGGAGCACGGAATGGTCCAGACGCTTGCGGCGCGTCAGGGACAATGCCGTTTTGCGCCGTTTACTCTTTATGTGCGGGTCTCCTTCCATCTGCTTGTATTCATCCTTGACCTCCTGCTTGGTCATTCGCAGATCTTTCCGGTGCTGAAAGCGCTGATAGGCGGCATCGGCAATGGAGAGCAGGAACAGGGCGGAAAGGATACGTGTGAGGAACATGAGCAGATAGGAGCCCGATTCAGAGAGGGTATAGCCCATGGGCATCACCGAAAACTGGAGGAAATGCTCAACATCATTGCGTACGGTAAAGTAGATCACCACACCCACAATAAAGAGCTTCGCAAAACCCTTGACCAGTTCCATGAACCCCTTCATGGAAAAAATGCGCTTGAACCCGCTCATCGGGCTGATTTTGTTGGCTTTGGGCTTGATTGCCTTGGTGGAAAACACACCACGCGTCTGAATCATGTTGACCAGCAGGGCCGTGATCAGCAGGATCAGCATCAACGGGATGATCATTTCAAGGCCGAACCACAGGGCCGTTTCCAGATGGCTGATTGCCTGATCCTCATTATCCACCGGACTGGCGGCGTTCATGAAAAACGTTTCAAACATCGCATCCAACCGTTCATACATGAACGAGCCGGTAAAAAGGAGCATGGCAATGGCCGCAGACATCAGCATAACGGATGACACCTCCTTGCTGATGCTTACATTGCCTTCCTCACGAGCCTTCTCCAGCTTCCGTGCGGTTGGTTCTTCGGTTTTTTCCTGATCGTTTTTCTTTTGTGACATACCCGCCACCGTTCAAATTTGGTACCAGTCCATGAAAAAGGAGCCCTGCCGGAAACAGGAGGGGTTGCAGGGGGCAGGTCCGGCCGGCAGGGGAAACAAAAGCCCTCAGCCGCGGAAAACATTTCCTGCGGATGAACGGGTCTCCCTTTGCGGAAAAGTCGATGATGCCTGCTGCAGGCCGCCGGCACTGTGGCACACATTTTGAATGTAAGGCAGGGTACACAGGAAAAAAACAGATGCTTAATCCCATGATTGACAGACTACAATCCCAGATGCAGGCCATGCAGATGTTGTCCCGGGCGCAGGAGGTCACGGCAAACAATCTGGCAAACCTCAATACACCCGGGTTCAAGGCCGACAAGCTGTTCCACCGTATCCTGACAGAACAGATAGACGGAGAGCAGGTGTCGCGGACGGTTCCCATGCAGCATATTTCTCTGGCGCAGGGAGAACTGGAGCCGACAGGCGGCACATTCGATTTTGCCATTGTAGGCAGCGGTTTCTTTGTTGTTGAAGATGACGGGCAGTCCAATCTGACACGCAACGGCCGTTTCCAGCTGGATTCTGACGGATACCTCAGAAATGACCGGGGCGGTTATGTGATGGGGCAATCCGGGCGTATCTACATCCCCGAGTTCTTCCATGCCACAGACCGGGAGCATGGGGAGGCCCGCCTTGAAGTGGCAAAAGACGGTACCATCAGACTGAATGACGAGGTCTATGACCGGCTTAAGGTTGTCAGGCCGGAAAACCCATCCACCCTTGAACGCAGGGGCAACGCCTATTTCACGGTCCCGGGGACCAGTTTGATACAACAGGATCCGGAGAGCGAGGTGGTCCAGGGATTTTTTGAAAAGGGGAATGTACAGTCGCTGAGCGAAATGACCGACATGATCAAAAACATGCAGATGTTCGAAACGCAACAGCGGGCCATGAGAACGACGGACGAAATGTTGTCTCAAGCAACCAGTGCGCTGGGAAGATTCTAAAACCAAAAATGAAAGGAATACTATGTTTAGAGCTCTGAGTACAGGGGCACTCGGTATGAGCGCCCAGCAACGATCGGTAGATAACATTGCCAATAACCTTGCCAATGTGAATACAACCGGTTACAAACGCACCTCTATTGCTTTTCAGGACATGTTCTATGAAAAAGTGGCCTCTTCCAGCCATGGTGCCGCCGCAAGCCGACCGGCAAACGATGGCCCGTCTCTTGAGATCGGCCATGGCTCACAAGCCGTGGCCACGTTGCGGAACTTCATGCAGGGGCCGGTTGAGGAAACCGGTGCCGCCCTGGATATTGCCATCAGCGGATCGGGCTTTTTCCAGATCGAGCTTCCGGACGGCAGTGTTGCCTATACGCGTGACGGGAATTTCTCCCGGGATGCCACCGGCCTCATGGTCAACAATTCCGGCTTGCCGCTTAATGATATGATCGAAATACCCATGGAAGCAGTTGGCATTGAAATCTCGCAAAGCGGCGTGGTAACAGCACAAATGGCCGGTGACGGCGGCCAGCTGGACCTGGGCCAGATTGAAATTGCCAAGTTTATCAATCCGTCGGGACTGACCGCACTGGGCGACAATCTCTTTGCCGAAACCGAGGCCTCGGGAATGCCGTTTTACGGCAACCCCGGAGAGCCGGGCTTTGGTGTGCTTCGCCAGGGATATCTTGAACAGTCCAATGTGGATATCGTCAACGAAATGGTCAAACTGATTGAGGCCCAAAGGGCCTACGAAACCAATTCCAAGGTAGTTCAAACCGCTGAGGACATGATGTCAGTCACCAACGGTATTAAAAGATAATCCGTAATCGTATTTCTTGCCTCGCGTTACGCCGGGTGCTCGTGATAAACCCGGCCGTTCCGGGCAATCGTTATAGCCCCGGCTGATCCGGGAACTTGTGATAAACCCGGTTGGTCCGGGAACTTCTGATAAACCCGGCCGTTCCGGGCAATCGTTATAGCCCCGGCTGATCCGGGCAATCGTGATACACTGAGCAAATGATCGCATAAATCCTGACATGTAAAAAGATGAACCGACCAGTCTTTCTGCTGCTATTCCTGATGATGGTAGTTCCGCTGCCCCGCGTGAAAGGCGGGTTGACGGGATCACCGGCTGCGATGACGGGATCACCGGCTGCGATGATGGGATCACCGGCTGCGATGATGGGATCACCAACTGTCAAGGCGGAATTACCGGCTCAGGTGACGAAATCTCAGGCCGCGCCGAATAACGCAGGCCGGTCCGACGGTACCGTCCGGGTTATCCTGGAAGAGG
>SL_3KL_010_SEDDRAFT_10000553_pt1 | contig 31043 bp, 27 predicted proteins | sample SodLakKL_010_SED_2_FD_10381 | JGI IMG/M metagenome (IMG submission 10381)
TTCTTGTTTCATAGTATCACGATATCTAATAGTTACACAATTGTCTGTTAGACTTTCAAAATCAATTGTTAAACAAAAGGGTGTGCCAATTTCATCTTGTCTGCGATATCTTTTACCAATATTTCCATGGTCATCAAATTCACAGCGCCAATTATATTTTAATTTATCAAAAATTTCTTTAGCTTTCTTAACTAACTCCGGCTTGTTTTTAAGCAATGGAAAGACTGCAATTTTAATTGGAGCAATTTTATTGTTTAGTTTTAAAACTATACGATCATTTTCTTTTTCTTCACTGTAGGCATCACATAATACTGCTAGCAGAGTTCTGCCAACACCAGCTGATGATTCAACTACATGGGGAATAAATTTTTTATTAGTTTTAGGATCAGTGTAGCTAAAATCTTTAGCTGAATGTTTACTGTGTTGAGTTAAATCATAATTACCTCGAGCGTGAATACCTTCAAGCTCTTTAAAACCAAAGGGATAATTATATTCAATATCATAGGCTTCTTTAGCGTAAAAGACTAAATTTTCATGTTTGTGCCATCTTAAATTTTCCTCTTTAATACCTAAATTTAAATAAAAATCATAGCGCCATTTCTTTAAATCTTCGTAATGTTTTTTATAGCTATCTGGGTCTATAAAATACTGCATTTCCATTTGTTCAAATTCTCTAGTTCGGAAAATAAATTGTCGAGCAGTTATTTCATTTCTAAAAGCTTTACCAATTTGTGCCACACCAAATGGAATTTTTACTCGACTGGAATCTAGTATATTTTTATAATTTACATATATTCCCTGACAAGTTTCTCCTCGCAGATAACTTGGATCTTTTTCCCAATCACCAGTAAAATTTCCTAAATTTGATTTTACCAGTAAATTAAATTTTTTAGCTTTTGTGAAATCCTTTGCTCCACAACTTGGACATTTAATTTTTTCTTTATTTTTTGTAAATATCTCATTTATTTCATCTTCGCTCATTTTTTCATCAGCAAACACTCCATGGTCTTCTAAAAGATTATCCAATCTTAACCGAGAGTGACATTTTTTACACTCAGTTAAAGGGTCAGATAAATTCTTTACATGCCCTGATGCCTCCCAAGTTTTTGGGTTCATAAAAATAGCAGCATCAAGACCAACTATATCTTCTCGCAATTGAACAACTTCCTTCCACCAATAATTTTTAATATTATTACTTAACTCTACTCCGTATGGTCCTAGATCATAAACAGCGGAGAATCCTTCATAAATCTCTGAGGATGGAAAAACAAAGCCTCTTCTTTTACAAAGGGAAACAATTTTATCTAATATTTTTTTATCATTCTTTTCTGACATATAATTTACATTTTATTTAAAAACTTTATTCCCAATAATTTAAAACCATTTTCTAATACTTGTTTAGTGGATAAGATAAGAGCAATTCTGGCTTGTTTTGTTTTTGTTTCTGCTTTTAATATATTAACAGATTGATAGTAATCATTAAATAGGCTACAGAGATCAAACAGGTAACGAGCAATGATTGCCGAATTATATTCACCTGCAGCTTGCTTTATTTTCTCAGGATACAAAGAAAGCATTAAGACTAACTTCATCTCCTCATCTAATTTTAGGTATTTAGAATTAAATTTAAAAAATAGACGTGAATAAATATTTAATCCTTTATTTAATAAACTATTAATTCTAGCTCCAGTGTATTGCAGATAAACCGCAGTATAGCCATCAAAGCGCAGTGATGATTCAACATCAAAAACAATTATTTTATCCTGAGATACTTTTATCATTTCAAACTTTAAAGTGCTACTTGTAATATCTTTGGCAGTTTTTTCAATTTTTTTCTCTGACCAATCTTTCCTTCTTTTTTTTGTTTCTTTTTTAGCTCTTTCATAAACACTTTCGTAAGCTTTTTTGTAAGATACTGTGTTTCCTGACCGAGAAGACATCATGCCACTTTTTAATTTTACGAAATCATAAGAAAGATGTGTTAATTTTTGTTTGTAACCGACTTTTTCTAAGATTTTAAAAAGTTGTTTGAAATGGAGAGTTTGTCTAACATCAATAACATAAATTGATTCTTCTAAATTGTAGAGTTCAAATTTGGTCATTGCTAATGCTAAATCAGCTACAGGATAAAGAGCGGTTCGATCAGAGCGCAAAACTGGCATTACTTCTAAACCATCCTCTCTTAAATCTGCAATTACAGCCTTATCACTTACTTTTAAAATATTTTTAGCTAGCAAATCATTAACAATCTCAAAACCTCTTTTTAGCATTTGGCTTTCATAAAATATTTTATCCAACTTAATACCTAGTTGACTATAAATTTTATTAAAATAATCAATACTCCATTGTCTGGTTTCTTGCCATAGTTTATAATCCTCACCTTTTTTTTCTTCTATTGCTTTTTTTATTTCTAAAACTTCTTGTTTATATTTTTCATTTTTTTCAATTTCCTCTACCGCTTTTTGATAATATTTGCCCAGCACCTCACCTTTATTCTTTTGACTTTTTTCTATATTACCCTTTTGCTTTAAATACCAAATAACCTTTGCAACATTTATACCTATATCATTAATATAGGAAACCGCTACAGTTTTTTTACCAGCAGAATTTAGTATTTTAAAAATTGAATCTCCGTAACTTAGGTTTCTTAAATGACCAACGTGTAAATCCTTATGGGTGTTTTGATTAGCATGCTCTATCATTTTTAAGCGACCATTAACTGGATATTTACCATAAATAGATTTTAAAGATATTATATTATTTAATATGTTTTCTGTATATTTAGTCTTTTTAAAAAAAATGTTTAAATAAGGACCAAGCGCTTTTGCTTCCTCAATTAAAGCAGAATAATTTTTATCTTCATTTAAAATTTTAGCTTTTTCTTGAGCTAAGACCTGTGGACTTACTTTTTTTTGTTTAGCCAAATTAAATAAGGGCAAGCTTAAGTGCCCTAACTTTATATCTGGTGCTTGAGTAAATTCATTAGCAGAAACTTGCAAACTTTTGGCTAAATCTTTCTTGACTTTATCTATATAAAACATAATTTTACTTAATTTTTACAAACTTTCTTTTTCCTCTTTGAATTATTAAACCAGACTTTAATTTTATTTGCTCTTTTGGGTTTAAAATTATTTTAGTATTATTTTTATCAATAATTTTAATTGCTCCTTGTTGAACTAATCGTCTAGCCTCACTTTTACTTAATGATAAAGAGCTTTTTATTAACAACTCATCAAGCTGAATTTTTTCTTTTTCTAAACTTAATTCTTCTATATCATCTGGCAAGACTTTTTTTTGAACAGTGCTAATAAATGACTCTTGTGCTTCAATAGCTTCTTTTTCTCCTCTGATAGTTTTGGTAATTTCAAATGCTAACTTCATCTTTAGATCACGTGGATTAGTGTTTTTATCTTTTAAAGATTTTTCCATTTTCTTTATTTCTTCCAAGCTAATAAAAGTACATAGTTCAAAACTTTTTATAATCAAATCATCTGGCCAAGACATTATTTTTCCATACATATCTTTAGCGTCATTATCTAAAAATACAGCATTGCCTTCACTTTTTCCCATTTTTTTACCAGTATCATCAGCAAGTAATTTTAAAGTTAATACAAACTTTTCTTTACCAGTTTTAGCTTTCATTAAATCTCTACCACACATCATGTTAAACATTTGATCATTGCCACCAACTTCTAAATCAACATTCATATACAAACTATCATAAGCTTGAGCAAGAGGATATAAAAATTCGTGTAAATAAATTGGTTTTTCTTCTTTAAGTCTAACTTGAAACATATCTCTTTGAATCATTTGCTGGACAGTAAAATTTGATGAAAGTTCAATTAAATCAGTAAAATTTAATTTATCATTCCATTCATTATTATATAATACTTTAGCTGGATTATCTCCTGTAAATTTAAGATAGGAAGCGGCTTGTTTTTGGTAGGTTTTGCTATTTTCTAGTACTTCTTGACGACTTAATTTTACTCTAGCTGATTTCTTATCTGTTGGATCACCAATCATGCCAGTAAAGCTTCCAATTAAAAAGATAACTTCGTGACCTAATTTTTGAAATTGAGATAACTTATTTAAAGCTATAGCATGGCCAATATGTAGTGACGGAGCGCTGGGATCAAATCCACAATAAAGTTTTAGTCTTTTTTTAGAGTTTAATTCTTTAATTAAAGTTTTTTTATCAGGATAAACATTTTCTACTCCCCTTGAAACTAATTCTTCAATTAAATTTTTATCCGTATTAACTGATTTCATAAACTTGTTAATAATTTTATAATTATGCTATAATAATAACAAACTTAAGTTATTTTTTCAATTATATTTAATATTAAATTTATGTTTTCTTATCGTTATTTTCTAAAACAAGCTTGGGATATAACCAAGCACTATAAACATCTGTGGTTTTTTGGTCTTTTTGCATCTCTTCTTTATGCTAGCGGTGAATATCAAATAATTTCTTCCTTTTTAAGTCAAAATGATAGTGGTACTTTTATTGGCACTTGGATGATAATAATTGGAAGTCTATTTACTGCTGCATTTTGGACAGGGCTTTTTGATTTAGCCTCTCAAGATCCCGCACTTTTATGGACTTTTATTTCTATTTTAATTTTAGCATTAGCCTTATTTGTAATTATTATATATATTTCAGTTACTTCTCAAGCAGCCTTGGTAAATCAATCTGCTAAAATAATTGAGAGTAAAAAAAGATTAACAAATTTAAGTATAGGTGATGGATTAAAGAATAGTCGCAAATGGTTTTGGACAGTGCTGTGGCTAAATCTTGCTACTAAACTAGCAATTACTATTTGTTTTTTCATCCTTTCTATTCCTTTATTTTTTACAATTATTAATCAAGCTTGGTTTAGTGGAATTGTTTATGCTGGACTTTTTATTATCTTTTTACCGATTACTCTTTTTATTTCCTTTGTTATGAAGTATGCAATTGCTAGCTCTATAATTGAAGGAAAAAAATTTATTAAAGCTATAGATAGAGGAACAAAAATGTTTATTGATAATTGGTTAGTTAGTTTTGAAATGGCCTTTATTTTATTTATTATTAGTTTCTTAGTAGGTCTAGTTACTCTTCTTTTTGTGACCTTGTTTTTTGTCTCATTATATATGATTGGTATGCTAGTTTCTTCTGTAGCCTTAGTTGCCTTTAGTTTAATTCTTACTATCGCTACCATGGCATTTGTAGCCGCTTTAATGGGTGTATTTCAAACTGCTTCCTGGACTGGATTATTTTTAAAAATTAAAAAAGAAAAAGGTCGCAGTAAATTAGAAAGATTTTTTCTTAGAAAATAGAAATCATTAATAAATACTCTGAGGCAAAGTTAGTTTATAATTTCTTTGCCTCTTATTTTTAAATACTATGAGTGAAACAAATTCAATTGATGATTTAATTAATCCTTCTTCAAATGAGGATGGTGATCCTATTTCTAAATTTGATAAGAAACAAAAAGAAATTAAGCTTAAGGCAATTGAAAAGGAAACAAAACAAAGAGCTGATAAAATTGGCATGCCATATATAAATTTGGTTGGTTTTCCAATTAGCCCAGATGCTATTTCTTTACTTGAAGAAGAAGAAGCTAAACAATTAAAGGCTATTTCTTTTTTCTACGACGGAAAAAATATTCGTCTAGCTTGTATTGAACCTAATAAAGAAGTAATAGAAAAATCAGAACAATTAAAGAAAAAGTATTTTTGTGAAGTTAAGTTATATTTAGTTACAAAAAGTTCTTTTAATTATGCTTTAACTATATATCAATCAATTCCAAAAATAAAAAGAGTTCAAGGCGGAGTTGAGGTAAAAGAAGAGGATTTAGAAAAATTTAAAAAAGAAATAAATGATTTTAGAAAGCTTGATGAAATAATAAATAAAGTTAATGTCTCAGATATTGTTACTTTACTTCTAGCCACAGCTATAAAAATAAAAGCTAGTGATATTCATATAGAATCAGAAGAAAAGGGTGTCGCTATTCGTTTTCGTGTTGACGGAGTATTACAAGAAGCTACGATAATTGATAAATCACAATGGAAAAAAATTGTTTCTCGTATGAAACTGCTGGCTAAAGTAAAAATTAATATTGAAGATAAACCACAAGATGGGCGTTATACTATATTTTTAAAAGATGGAAAAATTGATGTTCGCTCCTCCTTTCTTCCTACTGCTTATGGAGAAAGTGTAGTAATGAGACTACTTGACTCAAAAGCAGTCGCTCTTGATTTAAAAAACTTAGGTTTAAGACCAGAAATGTTAAATATTTTAGAGGAAGAAATTAAAAAACCTAACGGTTTAATATTAACTACTGGTCCTACTGGATCTGGTAAAACTACAACACTTTATGCAGTACTAAAAAAACTTCATCTGCCGGGCACAAAAATTATTACTCTTGAAGACCCTATTGAATATCAACTAGAAGGTATTAATCAAAGTCAAGTAGATAAATCCAGCGACTATGATTTCGCTAAAGGTCTAAAGTCTGTTCTAAGACAAGACCCAGACATAGTTATGGTTGGAGAAATTCGTGATAAAGAAACTGCCCAAACCTCAGTGCAGGCTTCCTTAACTGGTCATTTAGTATTATCAACTCTTCATACCAATGACGCTGCTGGGGTAATCCCTCGAATGATTGACATAGGAGTTAAACCATATTTTCTGGTTCCATCCATTAACGCTATTATCGGCCAAAGACTAGCTAGAAAACTATGTTCTAACTGTAAAGTAAAGCATGTTTTAGATGAAAATGAAAAAGAAAAAGTAAAAAAAATAATTGCTGTTATTTCCCCTAAAGCAAAAATAGAACTACCAACTGAAATACCTGACATCTATAAAGCTGGCGAGGGCTGTGAACAATGTAATGGTTTAAAATATAAAGATAGAATTGGACTTTATGAAGTTTTTACTATGGATGAAAAAATGAAACAATTAACTTTTGATAAAGCTCCCTCCTTTGCTATTTTAAAACAAGCTATTGAAAATGGCTTAATTACTATGCTTCAAGATGGCATTTTGAAATGTCTTGATGGCATAACTTCACTTGAAGAAGTTTATAGAGTAGTGGGTAATTTTGATTATGTTGATGAATTATATGATAATGTAATTTCACAAACTATTGGTCGTGGAGTTAAATTGGAAGAAAAAAGATATAAGCAAGCTCAGAAAATTAGTGAAAATATAAATAATATTAATGAAGATTTAAATAAAACCCCTCCTAGAGATTTAATAAATCTGATTTTAAGTTTAGCGGTTGTTAGTAAAGCCGGTGATATTCATATTGAGCCAGCTGAAAAACAAGTTAAAATTCGCTTTAGAATTGATGGTGTAATGCATGATATTATAAATATTTCTAAAACTGCCTTTTTACCCGTAGTTTCAGAGATAAAAATATTAGCCGGTTTTGCTACTAATATACAAAAAGCTACTTTAGATGGCAGATTTAGTATTTACGCGCCTGACAATAAAATTGATTGTCGCCTATCAATAATTTCTGGTGGTTACGGAGAAACCATCGTTATTCGTCTTTTAGATAATACTATAGTAGAGCATGGCTTAGAAAATTTAGGTATAACTTCAGTTGCTAACACTTCAATAAAGCAGGCCATGAAAAAAACTAAAGGAATAATTATTACAACTGGCCCTACTGGCTCGGGTAAAACTACTACTCTTTATGCCATGTTAAAAAAGTTAAATAAATCAGACAATAAAATAATTACTATTGAGGATCCAATTGAATATAATTTACCTGGTATTATTCAAACACAAATTGACAAAGAAAAAGATTATACCTTTGCCTCTGCTATGCGATCACTTTTAAGGCAAAATCCTAATATAATTATGATTGGTGAAATAAGAGACGAGGAAACCGCTAAAATTGCCATTGAGGCAGCTATGACTGGCCATTTAGTACTATCAACTATTCATGCCAATAATGCTGCAGGCGCAATTTCCCGTTTAGCGGGCTTAAATATTGACAGATCAGCTTTAGCTAACTCAATTGTATTTACAGTCGGACAAAGACTAGTGAGAAAATTATGTCCACATTGCAAAAAAGAAAATAACATTAGTAAAGATCAGGAAAAAATTGTTAATGAAGAATTAAATAAAATTAAAAATCCTGAAATAAAAATTCCTGAAAAACTAAAATTCTATAAACCTGTAGGTTGTCCTAAGTGTAGTCATATTGGCTTTAAAGGCAGACTAGGATTATATGAAACTATTTCTTCTAACCCCAAAATACAAGAAGTAATTCAAAAAGATAAAATTACTGATCAGAAAATTAGCCAGGTAGCTATAGACAGCGGCGAATTAAATATCTTACAAGACGGAATACTAAAAGCCTTAAATGGTGATACTAGTTTAGATGAAGTATTAAAAGTAATATAAAAATATATATGTTAGAAAAAAATTTAATTAAGAAATTAAAAAAAGATTATCAAACTCAAGAGAAAGAAAGAAGGCAAATAATAAGACAAGCAAATGAAATATTATTTCAATCTAAAAAAGCTATTTTTTCTCTTCATCGAAACAACAATCAAGAAGCTGATAATAAAATCAAAGAATTAACTAAAATTTTAAAAAAAATGGAAAAAGACTTTAGCCCTAAACGTTTACACACTGAAGGAGCTTTTCAGGCCGCCGCTGAAGAGTATGTAGAGGCTGTTTGTTTTCAAGCTATTGTCAAAGAAAAAAAAATTAAAAAAATAAAAGAACTAAATTTAAATCACTATAGTTATGTTGGCGGTATTTGTGATTTAATTGGTGAAATGGTTCGCTATGGCAGTAATCAAGTATCTCAAGGAAATTTTAAAATAGTCAATAAACTAAAAAATCAAGCTCAGGATATAATGGCAGAACTAGCCAACTTTGACTTTACTGGCTTTTTAAGAACTAAATATGACCAAGCCAATGGTCATTTAAGAAAACTAGAGCAAATGAGCTATGATATAAAATTAAAAGAAAAGGAATAATTATGTTAATTGCGATATTTTCTGATCTTCATGACAACTTAAATAATTGGCACTTATTTATAAAAAAAATAAATCAACTAAATATAAAAATTCTTCTTTTTCTTGGTGATTTAACAAGCAATGAAACTTTGAAAATTATTGGCAATGACTTTAAACATACAATTTATTTAGTTTCTGGAAATGCTGATTTATACAATAATAATACTTTAAAAAAATATCCTCATTTAAAACATTTAGGAGAAAGTAATATTATTACAATCGATAATTTAAATATTGGCCTTAGCCACTTTCCAAAATTAGCTAAAGAATTGATTTATAAAAATAAGAAGAAATTAGATTTTGTTTTCTATGGACATAGTCATAAACCCTACTTAGAGATAATCAATAATACCTATTTAGTTAATCCTGGAAATTTGAATGATTTAATTTCTCCCACTTTCGTTTTACTAAATACAAATAATAAACATATAAAACTAAAACGAATATGAAAAATGTTAATTATCTTAAAACAATCAAACCCTTAATTAAAGAGGCCGGACAAAAGGCTTTAAAAAAATTCTACAAGTTTGAACGCCACAATGCTATGCTAAAAAGCAAGCAGGATTTAGTTACTAAAGTTGATCTGGAAACAGAAAAATTTTTACTTAAAAATATTAAAAAAGCTTGGCCTGAACATGGTTTTTTAGCAGAAGAATCTGGTAAGCAAAGTTTTTCTTCCCCATATATCTGGTTTATTGATCCTATAGACGGTACTACTAATTTCTCTATTCATAATCCTTTATGGTCAATTTCAATTGGACTTGCTTATAAAAAAGATATTATATTTGGTGCTATTTATTTTCCATTTCTAGATGAACTATTCTCTGCTAATAAAAATCAAGGTGCTTATTTAAACAAAAAAAGATTAAAATTAAAACCTAAACTAAATCCAGGAAAAATAATCCATACCTATTGTCATGGAAGTGGCAAGGAAAATAAAGATAAAGCAATTAAATACTATACAATACAAAAAAAACAATCCCTTGATTGTCGCCAACTAGGTAGTGCTGCTATTGAACTTTCCTATGTTGCCGCTGGAAGAATTGATTCAATTGTTATCCCTGGCGCTAAACCTTGGGATATTGCTGCTGGATCTTTAATTGCTAAGGAGGCTGGCGCACAAGTTTTAGATTTTCAAGGAAAACCATGGTCTTTAAATAGCTCAGATATATTAGTTTGTCATCCTAAAGCAAAAGCAGATATACTTAAGGTTTTAAAAAACTTGTAAATATATATATAAATATAAATTAAACTGAATAATAAAAATAAAACAAGATCGCTAAGATCTTGTTTTATTGTTAATTAAAAAAGATTTAATTTCAAATAATTTTCTTTAAATACTCTCCAGTATAACTCCTTTTTTCCTTAATAATTTCTTTAGGAGTACCACTGGCTACTAAATAACCACCCTTATCACCTCCATCGGGACCGAGATCAATAATATGATCAACTGATTTAATTACATCTAAGTTGTGCTCAATAATTAAAACGGTATTGCCTTGGTCAACTAACATGTTTAAGACTTTAAGTAACTTTTCAATATCAGCAAAATGAAGACCAGTGGTGGGTTCATCAAGAATATAGAGGGTTTTACCAGTTGATCTTCTTGAAAGTTCAGTCGCTAACTTTATTCTTTGTGCTTCACCTCCTGAGAAAGTAGTAGCAGCTTGTCCTAATTTAATATAATCTAAACCTACTTTAGCTAAGGTGTTTAATTTTTCTCTTAAAGCATCTTTTTTTGTAAAAAAATCTAAAGCTTGGCTAATACTTAAATTTAATACATCATAAATATTTTTATCTTGATATTTTATATCAAGTATCTTATCTTTAAATCTTTTACCCTGGCATAAATCACAAGTTAAATAAATATCGGATAAAAACTGCATCTCTACCTTAATTACTCCATCACCAGCACATTGTTCACAGCGACCACCAGCAATATTGAAAGAAAAATCTCCAGCTTTTAATCTTTTTAATCTTGCTTCAGGCTCATTAGCAAATAAATCACGAATATAAGTAAAAGCTCCAGTATAGGTAGCTGGATTTGATCGAGGAGTGCGACCAATTGGTGATTGGTCAATGGCAATTACTTTATTAATATTTTCAATGCCTTCAATTTTTTTATGTTCTCCGGGCTGAGCTTTAGCGCGATAAAACTTTTTATTTAAACTCTTAGCTAAAATATCAGAAATAAGAGTTGATTTACCTGAGCCAGACACACCAGTGATGGCAATTAACTTACCAAGCTCAATATCAACATTAATGTTTTTTAAATTATGCTCTTTAGCACCAATAATTTTAATCTTTTTTGAGTTTCCCTTTCTAAAATTAGTTTTATTAGGAATACTTAATTTTTTAGATAAATAAGCGCCAGTTAAAGACTCTTTACTTTTTAAAATATCTTGATACTTACCTGAAAACATTATTTCTCCACCATCTTCACCAGCTTTAGGGCCAATATCAACTAAAAAGTCAGCTGCCTTCATCATAGCTTCATCGTGTTCAACTACAATTACTGTATTATCATTATCTCTTAAATTTTTTAGCATCTCAATTAGCTTTTCATTATCTTTTTGATGCAGTCCAACTGTTGGCTCGTCTAAAACATAAACAACTCCACTTAAATTAGAACCTACTTGAGAAGCCAATCGAATTCTTTGGGATTCTCCACCTGATAGTGTAATAGCTGATCTATTTAAGCTTAAATAATCTAAACCCACCATAGATAAAAAACTTAATTTTTTAATAATTTCTTTTATAATCGGCTCTGCAATCAAAAATTGATTATTATTTAAATTATTTTTCTTTAAAAAATTTTCAAACTGTAGACTTAAGTCAATAATACTTTTTTGACTAATTTGAAATATATTTTCTTGACCAAATTTAACTGCTAAAAACTCAGCTCGAAGTTTTTTAGCTTGGCAAGCTAGACAATCAACTGATCTTAGATATTTGTTAACCTCCTGGCGTACAAAACTAGACTTAGTATTTTTATATTTGTTTAATAAATAATAAGACAAACCTGACCAATGTTTATCTCCTTGTAAAATTAAGTTTCTTTTTTTGCTATCTAGATTTTTTATCGGAACTTGCAAGGATATATTGTTTCTCTGAGCTAGACTGTATATCTCTTCTAAAACCTCTCTTTGGCTTCCTAAGTTAATTTTAGATAATGGTTTTATAGCTCCCTCATCAATACTTAAATTATGATTCCATACTAAATTATCATCCACTTGTAAGTCTTTACCTAAACCACCGCAGGAAAAACAAGCACCATAACTAGAATTAAAAGAAAAATTTCTTGGTTCAAGTGGCGATAAATTAAAGTTACATTTTAGGCAAGTAAAGGCAATAATTTTATCTAGCTTTTTTTTATTACTTTTTTTTATTATTTGTTTTTTTAGCTTTGTATTGCAATTAGGACAATATGGAATACCAACACGAGAAAATAACAATCTAAGATGATCATAAATTTCAGTAATTGTACCAACTGTTGAGCGTGGGTTACTGCCTATAGTTCTTTGATCAATAGCAATAGCTGGAGAAAGACCTTCAATTGAGTCAACAGGTGGTTTATCCATTAAACCTACAAATTGCTGAGCATAAGCAGATAATGACTCAACATACCTTCTTTGACCTTCGGCATAAATGGTATCAAAAGCCAAGGAAGATTTTCCTGAGCCCGATAGGCCAGTGATGACTATAAGTTTATTACGAGGTAAATCAAGGCTAATGTTATCTAAATTATTAGTTCTTGCTCCTTTAATTCTAATAAAATTTTTATCCATAAATTTTCAAATTAATAGCTGATATTATAGCTTAAAAATTTAAAAAAAACAAGACTTAGGAAGTCTTTATTGAAAAATTGATAATAATAAATAAACTAAAAAACGGGATAAAAAATTCGTAAAAAGAATATATATAATTTATCCAAAATAGATGGAGTTCTTTTTTTTAAATCTAATTCTTTTGATTGTTTTTTCCAGTTTTCAAAAATTTTTGACAAATCTTTAACTAGATTTTTATGTTGAAAAAATATACCAGCTTCAACATTAGTATTAAATGAAAGAATATCTAAGTTTTGCGAACCGATTAAGCCCTCATTTTCATCAATTAACATTATTTTGGCATGATTCATTTTAGTGGCAAAATATATTTTTACTCCCGCTGCTGACAAACGACAAGCATTTAAGTAATTAATTTTATTTAAGGATTTTACATCAGTATCTTTTGGAATAATAATTTCTACATTAACTCCACGATTCACAGCTGCAATTAAAATAATAATTAACCATCTCGGTGGTAGAAAATAAGGAGTAAGTAATTTAATGCTAAATTTAGCTGAACCAATTTTTTCTTTGTAATAATTATTTAATTGAAAAGCCCCAGTAGTTTGTTTCCAATTGTCAATTACCCAGGATTTTATTTTTTTAGGTATGGTTTTTTTATTATATTTTAAAATAGAGGATTTTTTCCCTCCACAGCGATAATATGAACGAGCAAAAGATTTTAAAATTGGTTTAACAGTATTGCCAGACACTTTAACTTGCAAATCATGCCAGGCTCTTATTTTATTTTTTATATTCACTCCTCCTAAAAAGGCAATTTCATTATCAATAACTACAATTTTTCGATGATTCCTTCTTAGCCAATGACTGAAATATAAAAATTCAACTTTAGATTCGCGTAATTCTCTTACCACCGATCTTTTTAAATAATAACTACCATAGGCGTCAACAATTATTACCACCTCAAGCCCAGCTAAAGCTTTTTTCTTTAAAACACCAATAAAGTCATGCGTATTTTTAGTATCATCTAAAAAAATAAACATTTCAATATATATTGTTTTTTTAGCTTTTTCAATTTCCTTTATCATCCCATCCCAAGCTTTTTGTGAAGTAGTATATAATCGATATTTCATACTATTTTTTTAATTTCTTTTAAATGTTTTCTTGTATGTTTTTCTCCAATTTTAATAGCTTCAAGGGCTAATTTTTTTGAAAATATTGTTTTAAGTCCAGCTTTAATAACTTGCTTTGAAACATCTGGATTAATATTAATATCAGCATCATCAGCTTTTTTTTGACTATAATTATATAAGAGAATTCTAACTGCACGCAAAGCAGTGTGAGCTAAATTAAATCTCTTATCATTGAACTCATTTTTATGATATAAATTAATTGAAATTACTTTATCAGCCCCCATTTTATATAGATTATTTATTGGCAAGGGCTCACATAAAGCGCCATCAACTAATATTTCATTATTTTTTTTAACTGAACTAAAAATTAAGGGTACAGCACAACTAGCTTGAACAGCTAATTTTATGCTACCACGACTAAAAACCTTTGTTTTCCCATTTCTCAAATTAGTAGCCACAATTTCTAATGGAATTTTTGTATCATTGAAAGTATATTTAGAAAAAATTGGATCAAGGTGTTTGGAAATTTTATTTTGACTAAGCAGTCCACCAAAAGAGCTTTTATCTATAAATTGAAAAATATTTCTTTTTCCTAAAGTATCAACTTTATCGAGTAATGTATCAACTTCATTGTTTAGGCTATAATAAGCTGCAATAAAGGAACCAATAGAGGTACCAGATATATAATCAATTTTAATATTATTTTCTATTAAAACTTTTAAAACACCAATATGAGCAAAACCACGAAAACCACCACTGCCAAGAGCTAAACCAATTTTTTTTCTTTTTTTCATATATAAAAAGATTAGTTAATTAATTATTTTTTTCATATCATCTATTGAACTTTTAAAATCAATTAAGCTATTTTTTAATTTATGGTTTATTTCCATTTCATCATATTCATTTATCTGTTCTTGCATTGAATTAATCCATTTTGTTAAAATATTTTTTTCTGTTTGATTAATACTTTTTTCATCTTTCTTAAAAATATCCCACAAATTATTTAATTCTTGTTTACTTAAAGAAATATAAAAAGCTGGTAAATTTTTTTGTTGGCAAATTTCTAATTTTTGCTGATTAAGAGATAATCCATACTTTAAATTAACTCCACCTTTTTTCATTTTATCACTAATTTTTTTAGCTTTTTTTTCTTTTCCATCATCATCTTTATGCCCTAAAACATCATCAAAACCACAAACAACATTACCACTCTTTTTATCAATAATTACATTATCAACACCATTATTATAATCATCATAAAGTGAGGCTCTAACAACCACAAACTGTTCTCCTAAACCCTTGTTTAAAAGGATTGTAATAGCTTTTTCAGCTAAATTAGATTCCTTTAATTCATTTTTTCTTTGCCACTCTTCTTTACTTGATCTGCCTTGATAAAAGGCTTTTTCTTGCTCATCAATCATTTCTTGATCAAATTGATTATTAGTTAAAATAGTTCCATCGGTATTTAAAATTAAACCATTCTCATTATTTATTTCATTTGATAAATTTAACAATTTTTTATCTAATACTTGCTTAAAATCATATAAATCAATTTTTTCCTTCTTTTCACTAGGAAATTTTTCTAAATCAATTTTTCCTAATATTTTTATCATATATGTAATAATTAATTAATATTCCACGACCTAAGAAAATAAATAGATAGTTATAAAATGGCCATTAATTGAGCACCCTGTTTTAGAGTAATTCAACCTAAAAAAATTATTCTGAAATTATAAGTCAAACTATTTTTATATATTTATTTTTTTAATAAATTAATTTCCTATAATAGTATTATAACATTTTTAAAAAAAATTACTCTATTTAAACTAATTATCACTTTATACAAGTAATATTAAATTGATTTTTTAATTAAAAAATGTTATTATATTAATAAGTTTTTTTATAAATTTAATTATAAAACTATGGGTATATTTGGTAAGAAATTTGAAAATTTTTTTACAAACCAACAAAAACCAAAAGAAGAAATGGAAACAAAAAGAACTAAAGAAGAAGCTCAGCTAGAATTAAACGAAAAATTTGGGTTGAAAAAAACTTCAGATTTTCAATTAGCCCTACAAGAAGGCAAAATTGAGTTGGCTAAAAATTGGCTAAATTACATTGCAGAAAACAAAGAAAACTTTCCTCAGTATTTAGCTAATTGGGAAAACTGGCTAAATGACCGTAAGAAAGAATTGGCTCAGCAAGAATTATTCGAAGAATTTGGGTTAAGAAAAACTTCCGATTTTCAATCGGCCCTACAACAAGGCGAAATTGAGTTGGCTAAAAATTGGCTAAATTACATTATAGAGAACAAATCAAGTTTCCCGCAATATTTAGCTACATGGGATAGTTGGTTAAATGACCGACAAAGAGAATTGACTGAAGCCAAAAAATAAATTTTTTGATGTTTTAACAAAAAGGACATGTATTAAACATGTCCTTTTAAATTTGCAGTCCCTAGGGGAATCGAACCCCTGTTTTCAGGATGAAAACCTGATGTCCTAACCACTAGACGAAGGGACCAATAATTAAAAATGAATCAATATGTAGTTGATCCAAATATATTGTAGATATATTTTTTTTCTTTGTCAAATTAAAATTGCTTTTTTAACTATTTTATAATAATATTGAAATATAAATAAAAATAATTATGTATATATTAGGAATTGAAACAAGTTGTGACGAAAGTGCTGCTAGTATTATTTTTGGCAAAAACAAAAAAGTAAAAATTTTAAGTCATATAATTTCTTCACAAATTAAAATTCATCAAAAACATGGTGGCGTAGTTCCTGAAGTAGCCGCCCGTGAACATTTACTCAACCTAATACCAACAATTGATAAGGCAATAAAAAAAGCTAAAATAAAACCAAAAGATTTAAAGGCTTTAGCAGTTACTAAAGGACCGGGTTTAATTACTTCATTAATAGCAGGCACTCAAACGACAAAAGCTCTAAGCTTTGCTTGGAATAAACCAATAATTGCTATTAATCATTTAAGCGGACATATTTACGCTAATTTTATTGATAATCAAAAAGAAATTAAATTTCCCTTAATTAGTCTGATTGTTTCCGGTGGCCATACCTCACTAGTTTATATGAAAGATCATGATAGTTATAAAATAATTGGCGAAACAAGAGACGACGCTGCTGGTGAAGCTTATGACAAAGGTGCAAACATGTTAAATCTTGGCTATCCTGGTGGTCCAATTATTTCTAAAAGGGCTGAAGAATTTAGGCAACAAAAAACTAAACTTTATTTTCCACGACCAATGCTAAACTCCGATAATATTGATTTCTCCTTTTCTGGACTTAAAACTTCACTATATTATCAACTACAAAAAGATAAAAACTGGAAAAAAAGAATAAATGAATATTGTTTTGCTTATCAAGAAGCCATTAATGAAGTTTTGGTTAAAAAAAGTATAAAAGCATTGGATAAATATAGGGTAAAAAGCTTTCTTTTAGCTGGAGGAGTATCAGCTAATTTAGATTTAAGACAGAGACTTAAAAAGGAAATAAAGACATATTATCCTAAGATTGATTATAGAATACCTAAAATTCAATATACAACTGATAACGCTAGTATGATAGCCAGTGCTGCTTACTTCATTTATAAGAAAAGACTTAAAAAAAGTTACACAGGTTGGCAAAAACTAAAAGCAAAACCAGATTTAGAGTTAAAATAAGCTTGCTTTTTAAAAAATTATTATTTAAAATGAATTTATGGCTCGATGGCGAAGTGGTTTAACGCTGCGGTTTGCAAAACCGTCATTCGGGGGTTCGAATCCCCCTCGAGCCTCAAAATAGATAAGTCCATTATATACTGGACTTATTTTTTATTAACAATAATAAATAAAATCTGTGGATAACTTGTGTTATATGTGTATAAGTTTTGCTTTTAAGTCTACATTATTCTGGACTTAAAAACAAAATTATATAAAAATTATGCTAATATTAAATAAAATAAATAAATTATCTAATAATAGATAAATTTGTGGATAAATACTTGACCCTGCTTATAATTCATGCTATAATATAATCAGAAAGTAAAAAGTTCCTTTACTAATTCAATAATTTATCAAAGCTGACATGATAAAGAAAAGCGATTTAAAAGACGTTAAAGAGTAATTATTAAAAGAGTTAATAAATACAAATAAAATAAGTTTGTAAATTAACTAAGAGAGAAATAAGTAAATAATTACTAAGAATTGGTAAAAGAATAAGCTTTAAGTCAGCGAAAGCTCCGTCCTGATAAAAATGTTTTCTCTTTCTATCTTAAATAGACGGAAAAAGAAAAACTTATTAGGACTAGGGCTCAGACGGTGCCAGTATTAAATTTTTAAATATTTTATAATATAAAAAATCGGCCCGTAACTGGGCCCTTTTTTATTGCTTTTTTTATTTAAATCTGTTTAAATGGTTTTATTGAATAAATAAAATAATATGTCTTTGTCAATCGGAATTGTTGGTTTACCTAATGTTGGTAAATCTACTCTATTTAAAACAATAACTAAAAAACAAGTAGAAGCAGCTAACTACCCTTTTTGCACTATTGATCCCAATGTGGGCGTTGTTAAGGTACCAGATGAAAGATTAAACAAGATAGCGCAAATATCTCAGCCAGAGGAAATAATAAATACTACAATAGAATTTATTGATATAGCAGGCTTGGTCTCTGGAGCTCATAAAGGAGAAGGTTTGGGTAATAAATTTTTAGCTAATATTAGAGAATGTGATGCAATATGTGAAGTAATACGTAGCTTTGAAGATAAAAATGTTATCCATGTCAATGGTAAAATTGATCCATTATCAGATCAGGAAACTATTAATATGGAATTAATTCTAGCTGATTTATCTACTGTTGATAAAAGANTAGAAAAATCACAAAAAGATGCTAAAAGTAATGATAAAGAGNTAATATTTCAAGTTAATACTTTAGAAAAGATAAAAAAACAATTAGAAACAGGAAATGCTGCTAGAGATTTAGAATTTAGTAAAAAAGAACTGATATTTATTAAAGAATTACATCTTTTAAGCCTAAAACCTATTATTTACGTTTTAAATATAGATGAAAAGCATGAAGATAGTACTATTGCTATAAAAACAAGTAAAAATGAAGAAATATTAGCGATAAATATTAAATTAGAGGAAGAAATCTCTCAACTAAAGGAAGATGAACAAGCTGAATACTTAAATACTTTAAATTTAAAAGAAAGTGGGCTTGATAAATTAATTAAAATTGCCTATAAAACTCTAAATTTAGAAACATTTTTCACTACTGGTCCTAAAGAGACTAGGGCCTGGACTATAAAAACTGGTACTAAAGCAGCACAAGCAGCTGGTGAAATTCATACTGATTTTGAAAAAAACTTCATTAGAGTTGAAGTTTTTCGTTGGGAGCAACTAATTAATGCTGGAAGTGAGCTAAAAGTTAAAGAATTAGGACAAATTCGTACTGAAGGTAAAGATTATGTAGTTGAAGATGGCGACGTTTGCCATTTTTTAGTTAATAAATAACTATTTTTTCCTTAAAACTACAATTTCTCGCCAAACCTTTTGACCTTGCCTCCCATAAAGCAAGGTTTTTCTTTTATTATTAGATGAATTTTCAAATTCTACTAATTTCCAAGCATCATAATTAGGTTCAATATAATTATTACCAAAAAATACTGGCCAAATCATTACAATTAAACCATCATCTTTTAATATTTGACTAAATTTAGCTAAGGATTGGCTATATAAGTCTTCTAATTCTTCTTTAATAACTGATATATTGCTTAATTTTCGCTGTGGGCCTAAATATGGCTCTGTAATAATTAGGTCAACTGACTTTTCTTTAATAACTTTAGCTAAATTTAACACTGAGCGGTTAATAAAGCGACTGTCAATTGGATCAAGGTTATATCTTTCTTTAGTCCACTTCAAATTTTCTTTACTATCACTAATTGCTTTAGAGGAAATATCTCCACCAATTATTTTTTTGTAGCCCGCTAAAGCTGCTTCACTTAAAATAGTGCCTGAGCCACAAAAAGGATCAAGTAGTACTAAATCTTCTTGAGTAGGGCCAGCTAAATTAATCATTATTCTAGCTAGTTTTGGTGGTAACATACCAGAATAATCATCTCTATTAGGTCGTCCATAATCTCTTTTAGATAATTCCTTAAAATCTTGAACTGCCTCTGTTCTTCCAACTAAAATATGGTCATCATTTTTAGCTATTACTATCTCTGCACCCTTTTTTAATAATTTATTTTGGCTCACCACTACACTAGATAAAACACTTTCTTTGCTAATTACTAAACGACTATTAATATTGAGTTTTTTTAATTCATTTTTTAACTCCAAACCAAAATTCTTAGGCAAAAAATTATCACTATAATCAGAAAAAGCAAAATGAAACTTAGTTTGACTATTTTTAGCTATATTTAATACTTCTTCTTTAATAAAATTTTGAGCTTTGTCGTTTTCTGAAGATTTAAAAATCCCTAAAACCTCTCCCATTTTTATAGTTCCACCTAAATCATCAATAAAAGAAGCAGAAACAATATTTAGTGATAAGTCTACTGCTAGAACTGATTTATTAAAAAATTCTCCTTCTTTACAATTAAGGAGAGATAAAATCTCAGCCAATGAAAGGCTGGGATGGTTACCAAAAACAAAAAATTTATTAGCATTTATATTCATACTAACAATATAGCTAAAGAATAATTATTTGTATAGAGTAAGCTCTTGATTTTTTTAAAACTTAATGTTAAGCTAATCTATACATTTTAAAAACTAATATCTTTCCCACACTTCCTTATAGAAGTAGTTCTAGTTTTAAACTAAAACTAAAGGTATTCTAAGTATGACCCCTGGTTTTCATTAGAATACTTGGGGATTTTATTTAATCAGATAGATTTAAAAATTATTTAATTGTTTGTTAATATATTTTTAAACACTATCCTATATAATTAATATGTCAAAAACAAAAGAAATTGGAGCTAATCATTACGAAATTTTATTTATCATTCCTAATAACTACACCGAGGAAGAGGCTAAAAAAATTAGCGAAAATACAGAGGAAATATTTAAAAAAGCTGGTGGAGAAATAACTTATCAAGAGTATTGGGGTAAAAAAAAGCTAGCCTATGAAATAAAAGGTTTTCATCATGGCTACTATAGTTTATTTGAATTTGATTTAGATGGTGAAAATTTAGCTAGCCTTGATCGAAAATTAAAACTTTCATCTGAAATTCTTCGTCATCAAATAGTTAGAAGGAAAAAAAGAAGTCAAGAGGAAATTGAAAAAGAAAAAGCCCGTCAAGAAAAATCAGCTAAAAATGAAAAAGATGAGAAAAAAGTAGAAGAGCCAATTAAAAAAGAAGTTAAAAAACCAAAAGAAGAAGATAAAGATAAAGAAACAGAAAAAAAAGAAGAAAAAAAGGATGAAAAAGGTGATATAAAAGATCTAGACGAAAGATTAGAAGGAATTTTAGACTCAAGTGATTTAATATAAGCCCCAAAAATAATTTTATTACTTTTAAAATAGTCTCTATTTAAAAGTAATTTACAAAAAATATGAATTTAAACAAAGCAATGATAATTGGTAACTTGACCCGCGATCCAGAAACTCGCAATACGCCATCTGGACAAACAGTAGCTTCTTTTTCTGTAGCTACTAACCTAGTTTGGAAGGACCAATCAGGTCAACAACAAAAAAAAGCTGAGTTTCATAATGTAGTTGCTTGGCGTCGATTAGCTGAAATTTGTGGTCAATATTTACAAAAAGGCTCTAAGGTCTATATTGAAGGCAGATTGCAAACTAATGAATGGACTGGACAAGATGGAGTTAAACGTTTTCGCACTGAAATTATCGCAGAAAATATGATTATGTTAGACAATAAGGGCGACTTTCCTCAAAAAACTGAAGAATCTGAAAATCAAGAAAATACTTCAAGTGAGAATGATAAAGAAGCAGACGAAGACAATGAAGAAGAAATTAAGGTTGAAAATATACCTTTTTAATAAAATTAAAATTTAATTAAATTTATGTCTCAAAAAAAAGTTAAAGAATGCTTCTTTTGCGTTAATCAATTAGAAGTAGACTATAAAGATGTACGAACATTGCGTCATTTTATGAATTATTATATGAAAATCTTACCAGGTAAGCGAACTGGAACTTGTGCATGGCATCAAAGAAAGTTATCTACTGCTATTAAACAAGCTAGAATTATGGCCTTAATTGCTCATACTCATAAATAATATGTTAAATTTCAATCAAATAAAAACTGGGAAGGTAATAATTATCAATGAGCAACCTTATGTGATAATAAAAACTGATCATCATAAAATGGGAAGAGGTGGTGCGGTTTTAAAAACACGCTGTCGTAATTTAATTGATGCTAATATATTAGATAAAACTTTCCAAGGAGTAGAAAAGGCCCAGGAAGCATCTACAGAAACTAAAAAAGCAAACTTTCTTTACAAAGATGAGAATGAAGCTCATTTTATGGATAATGAAAGTTATGAGCAATTTAGTTTAGACTTAGAAAATATTGGTGAAAAGATTAAGTTTTTAAAAGATGATACAGAGGTTGATATATTATATTTCAATGAAAATCCAGTTGCTCTTGATTTACCAATTAAAATGAAATTTGCTGTAACTAGTGCTCCCCCGGGTATTAAAGGTAATTCAGCTGGCAATGTTAATAAAACTGTAGAAATTGAAACTGGTGCTAAAGTTAATGTTCCAATGTTTATAAAAGAAGGTGATATAATTATTATAAACACCGAAACTGGAGAATATGCAGAAAGAGATAAATAATTCATTTTATATACTAAAAAATCATCTTCTTTAAGAAGGTGATTTTTTTATTTCATGTTATAATTAAATTATGGAAATTTTAATAATTATCGCCTTAATATTATTTACTACACTAGCCTATTTTCGTTTAAATTGGGCAATTTTTCTTACCCTATTTTCTCTTCCCGCTTATTTACTACGTTTTAGTATTGCCTCAATTCCTAGTACTCTTTTGGAAGCAATGATTTTAATTGTTTTTTTTATATGGCTACTTAAAGATAAACCCTGGAAAAATTTTAAGGTAAAAAACTTTCGTAAAAGAATAAAATATCCCTATACTCTAGAAATTATTGGTATATTAATTGCTGCTTGGTTAGGTTTACTAATAGCTGATTTTAGTACTGGCGCCCTAGGGATATTTAAAGCTTATTTTCTAGAACCAATAATGCTTTACATAGTTTTAATCAATCGCGGATTCATTAATATAAGAAAATTTGTTTGGCCCCTATCCCTTTCAGCTTTAATAGTTAGTTTAATTGCAATTTATCAACAATTTTCTTTAGGTTTTTCTCTAGACACAATAATGCAAACAAAGGTCTCTTCAATATTTAACTACCCTAATGCTTTAGGACTTTTTTTAGGACCAATTATTCTTCTAAGTTTTGGTCTTTTTCTTTCTTATCCAAAAAGAAGCCATCTTTTAACTTCATCTAAAAAAATACTACTACTTCTAACTATTATTTTGTCTTTTTTGGCAATATTTTTTGCTCGCTCAGATGGAGCAATTGCAGCAGTTTTAATTTCTTTTTTCATATTAGCTATTTTAATTAACAAAAAATCAAGAAAAATTGCTTTAGTATCATCGATATTAATAATTATAGCTCTTAGTTTTCATACTCCTAGTTGGCAATATATTAAAGATAGAGCTAGTTTAAGAGATCTCAGTGGACAAATCAGAAGACAACAATGGAGAGAAACTAAAGAAATGTTAACGGATAGTCGTATGCTGACTGGAGTTGGTTTAAATAATTATCAAACAGCCTTAAAGCCATATCATCAAGAAGGAATATTTGTAAAAGACTATAGAGATCCTCAGTGGCACCGTAAAGTAGTCTGGGATAAAGAGTATCATGAAAAATCATGGCAACCAGTTGAGATCTACCTTTACCCACATAATATTTTTCTTAACTTCTGGACTGAAATTACAATTTTAGGAGCTATTTTATTTATTTGGTTAATTTTTAGAGTTATTTTTGATTTACTTAAAATATTAAAAAGATTAAATTCCACTCAAAGGGGTATAGCATACGGCACACTTGCTTCCTTGCTGGTAATTATAATACATGGTTTAGTCGATGTTCCTTACTTTAAAAACGATCTCTCAGTTCTTTTTTGGCTAATAGTTTCCTTAGCCGCTATTTTAAAGTTAAGACAGAAAAAAAATATATGATATATCTAACACAATTTTTAGCTAAGAGTAAAATTGGTAGTCGAAGGCAAGCAGAAAAGTTAATACGTCAAAATAAAGTTAAAGTCAACGATGATTTGGCTCAATTAGGTCAAAAAGTCTCAGGTGATGAAAAAATTACTATTAACAATAAGATTTTAAATCTAAATCCTGACAAAGAAACTGATGTAATAATGTTAAACAAACCAATTGCTTATACTTGTACTAAAAAATCTTTTTTAAATGAGGAAAATATTTATAGTTTACTGCCGAAAAAATATCAAAACTATATAATAATTGGACGACTAGATAAAGACAGCCAAGGGCTTCTGCTGTTAACTAATAATGGTTTTTTAGCCAATAAAATAAGCCACCCAAAATACGAATTTGAAAAAAAATACCTAGTTCGTTTTGCTAATCAAGAAAACCTAAACTTAAATCCTAAAAAACTTTATGGTAAAATAAAAGAAGGAGTAAAAACAAAAGAAGGTGAAAAACTAAAAGCTAAAAATATCTACAAAGAAGGAAAAGACTGGATCGTTGTTTTAGAGGAAGGTAAAAAAAGACATATTCGTCGTTTATTTATAGCACTAGGTCTAAAAGTAATCTATTTAAAAAGAATCTCAATTTCAAACCTAGAGCTTAAAAATTTAGCTTCAGGGCGCTATAAAGTTTTATCAAGCAAAGAAATAAATAAATTAATGTATGAATAAAACTTATATAATATTTGACGAAGAAACAAAAAAATACGGGGGAAGGCAAAAATTTGTTCTACTTAAAACTCTTAAAGGTTTTATCTTCGCCTCACTACCCCTTAGTCAAGCTCCTCAGCATTATAATATTGTTGATAAAGTAAAAGAAGAAACTAATCCTAAAGAAATAGAGATTTTAGGAGGTGCTTACCTTGGTTTAGATGGCAAAACAATTACACTAGATACATCATCTTTTTCCTATAAGTATGGACCGATTAAATTAGATTGGTCACATTTAAAAAAAATTCTACAAATCATGGTGAGCGACAAATATATTATAAAATTATCTGATGATAAATAAATATAAATATGTTATTATGTTTATATAATAAATTTTTTTAATTTTCTATGGGTGTAAATATTATAGCTATAATATCTTTGGTGATATTATTTTTAATTTTATCTAAATCTGCTGATTTAATAGTTTTGAATTTAAAAAAAATAGGTAAAAAATTAGGAGTAAAAATCTTTTTTTTAGGTATAATGTTAGGCATTATTACTAGTTTGCCGGAATTAGCTATTGGTGTAAATTCATTAATAAAAGATGTCCCAGATATTTCCTTTGGCCATTTAATGGGTGGAAATATTGTTCTTTTGGGTTTAATTTTATCAATTAGTATAATTTTAAATAGAAAGATTAAAACCAATGATAGCTCTAAACCATTTCTTTTTACTCTAATTTATTTATTTTTACCTTTAATTTTTGGTCTTAGTGGACAATTAAATATTTTCAATGGCATAATTTTAATTTTAGGTTATGTATTTTTAATGTATTATCTTTACAGTGATAACAAAAAAAGAGAATGGATAAAAATAAGTGTTGTTAGTCAAGATAGAACTAGTAAAAATATATTTTATATTATGTTAGGCCTTTTAGGGGTAATGCTAAGTTCAGAGTTAATTGTTAGAACTACTCTTTTTATATTAGAAGATTTTAATATTTCACCATTTATTGTTGGATTACTCTTTTACTCTATTGGTACTAATTTACCAGAGTTAACAATTGCCCTTAGATCATTTAAAAGACGAGTAGAAGAACTATCCTTTAGTAATTTAATTGGAGCTACTATGGCTCATATATTAATTTTAGGTGTATTTAGTTTTATTTCACCAATTAATATTGAAGTAAATGCTTCATACTTATTTTTAACTCTTTTTTCATTAGTATTTTTTATACTTCTTTATATTTTCTATCGCTCTGATCGTTTACTTAGCAGAAAAGAAGGTTATGCTCTTTTATTTATGTACTTTTTATTTGTCGCTGGACAAATAATTATTCAATTAATCTAGATGGGAGAAACATTTTTAGGTAAAAATATAGAATATGGCTTTTCAAAAAAACCCGATGCTAATATGCGGGTTTTTCTTGATGAAAATGAAAACAAAGAAACTGAAAAGAATAGAAAGAAATTTTTTAAAAAGAAAAAAATTCCTTATTATTCAATTGTTTTTTCTGAATTAATTCATGAGGATAAAATTAAAATTGTAAATCGATCTGATAAAGGAAAAATTATAAGAAACGTTGATGCTTTAATAACTAATGATTCAAATATAACTTTAACCACAACGGCTGCAGACTGTTTAATTGTTTTTTTATATGATGAAAATAAAAAAGTTATCGCCCTTATTCATGCTGGTTGGCGCGGACTACTTAAAAACATTGTTACAAAAACCCTTAAAAAAATGGAATTTAATTTTAAAACTAATACTAAGAATATAAAAGTTTATATATCGCCTCATATTCAAAAATGTCATTTTATTATAAAAGAAGATATTTTAAATAATTTCAATAAATACCAGAAATTTATAAAAAAAAGTGATAAAATATCAGTTGATCTTTCAGGAATTTTAAAAGAACAATTGTTAAATTCAGGTATTTTAAATAAAAACATTCAGCTTAGTTCTGAATGTAGTTATTGTCTGAAAGACAAATATTTTTCTTTTCGCCGCAGTAAAAGCAAAAAATTAGAAACCATGATTGCCTATATAAAGCTTAAAAAATAAATAAATACCAAAAAGTCAAAAACCCTAATACTCCTGTTATAAAAGGAAAATGCCAGTAAACTTTTTCTGCTGACTTTTTTTTAATTAGTAAGTAAAGAGGAATCAAGGGGTATATTAAAAAAAGAAAAGACAAAGGAAGTAATAAAGAATTTATAATTATAATTAAGGAAAATATCATCCAGAGTAAACTGCAAATCCATAAGGATTTTTTCTCACCAAAAAAAATAGCTGTTGTATAAAGTCCCGCTTTTTTATCAGGCTTTATATCTGGTATAGCTGAAAATAAATGCATAGAAACAGCCCATGCCCAAAGAGCTAATATAATAAACCAATCAGGATTACTTTTTGTAAATAAGAAATAGGAGACTAATCCAGGAATTATATATAAAATATTAGACAAGGAATCAATAATTGGCCATCTTTTAAATCTTAGTGGAGGGGCGCTATAAAAGCTAGCTAAAAATAAAAATAAAGCTAATAATATTTTTACTTTAATATTGGGTATTAAAATTATAATTAAAAAACTTAAGGCTAAAAAAAATATAATATAGTAAAATACTAATTTTCTAAGCTTTTTGCTATTTAACTTACTCTCTTTTTCTTCCTTTTTTATATTATATTTATCAGTATCATAATCAAAATAATCATTAATTCCATATAAATAAATATTGGCAAAAATAAGAAAATAAATTAATAAAATATAAAACCAATAACTTTCTAAAACTGATAGCAAATCACTTGCTACTGCTCCAATCAAAAAAGGACCGGCTAAATATAACCAAAATCGAGGTCTAGAAATTTTAAATAATTTTTTCAACATTTATTTTCTTCTTGTCAGTAAATATTTTATCAGTAAATTTAATTTGTATTTATTTTTTTCTTTTATGTCTAATTTAGTAATAATTTTCTCTGCTGATAATTTATAATCACTAATTAAAAGATTAATTTCTTCGTTGATTTTATATTTTAATATCATAGTTTTTATCAACATTACATCTTTTTCTAATATCTTATCTTTTCCAAAAATACTACTTACAAGCTTTAAGTCTTTTTTGTTAGATTTCTGTCTTAGCAGAACATGATAAAGAGTTTTTTTATTTTCGACAATATCATTACCAATTGTTTTGCCAACTTTTTGTGCATTTCCATCAAGAGTTAGGGCATCATCGGTTAATTGAAATATTAAACCTAAATATACACCAAGTTTATCTAAATCATTAATTGTTTTAGTTTTTTGTTTAGCTAAAACTGAAGCAATTGTAAAAGGCAATGAAAATGTATATCTTGCAGTTTTATATTGATACATATTTAAAACCTGAGTGTCGCTAGGAATATTTTTACTATGAGAAAAAACCAAATCTTGAATTTGCCCAAAACCTACAATACTAAATTCATTGCTTATAATATTAAATAAAAGAGATTTTTGCTTATCATCTATTTTTAAATTAGATAGGACTTTTAAAGCATAAAATATTGCTACATCAGCTATACATATTGCCATACTTTTCCCAAAATCAGGGGCATCATCAATATTTAAATCTTTAGCAATATGTTCATATTTTTTATGCATAGTTTTTTGTCCCCTTCTTATATCATCATGATCCATTATGTCATCTTGTATAAGAAGTGCTGTATGTAAATACTCAATCACAGTAGCTATTTTTATCGCTGAATTGCTAATTTTTTTATCAAATAATTCAAGAGTCATTAAAATAAGTGACCCCCTAACACTTTTGCCAGCTGGAACAGTTTCTTTTAAAGAAACACTAACTTCTTTAGACCAATTAAGATTTAAAAGTGAAATATTTTTGGCAATTTCAATTGATTCTTTATCAATTATTTTTTTGTATTTAGAAAATATTTTATCCATATAGCTTTAAAAAAAACTAAAAATCCAGTAATAATAATTCTAGAAATTGAAGGCTTTACTCCTTTTTCAAAAATTATAAATGGATTTTTTTTAATTATTTTAGCCGTATAATTATACATTAATGAAGCAGTAACAATTGGTATATAATAACGAAAAGACAAATATTTAAAAGCATCAGCTGCTTCATTTTGCCATTTATTATAATAATTTAATTGTTTTTTTATATATAAAATAAAGTTTTTTTCATTTTTTTTAACTATTTCTTTTCTTAGGCTTTCCAGCCCGAACTCTCTCATTTCTTTTATTGGAAGATATTGTCTACCTAAATTATTGTCTTCCTCTAAATCACGAATAAAATTAATATATTGCATAGACCTACCCAACATTTTAGCACCATAGTATGACTGAGTATTAAGTTTCATTATTTTAGACATCATTAAACCAATTACCTCAGCTGAGCCATACATATATAAAATTGTATCATCAATCTCAAAATATTTTTTTTCTTCTAAATCACTCTTCATTGCTTGAAAAAAAGATTCAATCCATTCTAATAAAAATTCTTTTTGTTTAGCTAAAACTACAAAATCATCAATTATTTTATCTTCTACAAAATCACCATTCCAAGCCTTTTTGAATTTTTCATAAAAATCAAAAAACTCTTGTCTTTTTTGCGGACTACTATCAACAAAATCATCAACCAATCTAACAAAAGCGTAGAGAGTGCCTACCTCTTTTTTAACTTTTTTTGGAAAAAAAATACTAGAATAAAAATAAGTACGACTACCTCTTTTAAAAATATTTTTTTGTAGATTATTTTCCATATTCTTTTCTAATAATATCTCTAACAATTTGTGAAGAGATTAGAGTTACTGGCATACCAATACCCGGATGAGTATATTGTCCAGTATAGAAGAGATTTTCTACTTTTGTGCTTCTATGCTTAGGTCTAAAAAAAGCTGTTTGCATTAAAGTATGTGATAATCCAAGAGCCGTTCCCTGATAGGCATTATATAGACTTTTATAGTCATCAATAGAAACAGAACGACTAACTTCAATATGCTCTCTTATNGGAAANTCNACCAGCTTTTCAATATCANTTAGNATTTTNTCANTATATTCCTTTCTAATCTCAGGACTATCTTTTATGCCAGCAGCTATTGGCACTAAAAGGAAAAACGTTTCTTTTCCCTCTGGTGCTACGCTAGGATCAGTCTTAGAAGAACAGTTAATATAATAAGAAGGTTTATCTGGCCAATCTGGCTTATCAAATATTACATTAAAATGCTCTACCCAGTCATTGTGTAAAAACAAATTATGATGTTTTAAATTAGNAATCTGTTTATCTAAACCTAAATAAAGCAAAAAAGCAGAAGGGGCTATAGTTCTTTTTTCCCAATATGATTTCTTATACTTTTGATGTTTTTCTTCCAATAAATTTATTTCTGTATGCGCATAATCAGCGTTTGAAATTACAATATCAGCTTTATACTCCTTTTTGTTAGTTAATACCCCACAAGCTTTTCCTTTTTCAACAATTATTTTTTCTACACTTTCATTGTAAGAAAAACTTGCTCCATGTTTTTTAGCTAAACTCTCAATCGCTTTTACCATTGAAGTCATCCCGCCCATTGGATACCAAATACCTAATTGATAATCAATATAAGCCATTAAAGCATAAAGAGCCGGAGTTTTTTTGGGCGCTCCTCCTAAAAATACTAAAGTATACTGCAATAACTTTCGAGCTCTTTCGTTTTTAAAAAATCTCTTTGTAAAAGAGTCCATATTATCAAAAACATGCAATTTAGAGCCCTCAAGCAACATCTTTAAATTAAACATATCCCAAATACTTCTATATTCCTTATACAAAAAAGACTCAACTGAAACCTCATATTGATACTTAGCTTGATCTAAAAATTTCTTTAATTTTTTTGCCCCACCTTCTTCAAGTTCATCAAATAATTTATATATTTCTTCAAGTGAACCAGGTAAATCAACTATATCATCTCTAGCAAAGAAAACTCGATATGAAGGATCGAGTCTTTTTATTTCATAATAATCCTTAGCACTTTTTCCAAATTCATTAAAAAATTTTTCAACAATATCAGGCATCGTATACCAAGATGGCCCCATGTCAAAACGGAAACCATTTTTTTCCCAAACCATAGCTCTACCACCGGGCTGATCATTCTTTTCAATCACCTTTACGTCATGACCATCAGCAGCTAAAAAGGCAGCAGC
>SL_3KL_010_SEDDRAFT_10000554_pt1 | contig 31034 bp, 26 predicted proteins | sample SodLakKL_010_SED_2_FD_10381 | JGI IMG/M metagenome (IMG submission 10381)
GAGGCGAGCCGCCAGCAGGACACCGAGCCCGCCTACCGGCGTGCCGCCTCCGACGAATAGCGGCGGCGTCCCGCCTGTTGCGTGTGCGCCGTGGTCGCGCCGGGCGTCGGCCTTGAATCCGGGCGTGCAACACCCCACCTTTCCAGCGTACGGGCGCCAGTGCGCCCCTGTTGCCCCTGAGCAGGAGTACCCGTGGACTTCACCGACATGACCGATACCCCCTCCGAAAACACGCTGCTGCCGGTCCTGCCGCTGCGCGACGTCGTGGTCTACCCCCACATGGTCATTCCGCTCTTCGTGGGGCGGGAAAAGTCCATCCGGGCCCTCGATGCCGGAATGTCCGGTGGCAAGCAGATCCTGCTGGTGGCGCAGAAGAGCGCGGACACCGACGATCCTGGCCCTGAGGATGTACACACGATCGGCACCCTGGCGACCATCCTGCAGTTGCTCAAGCTGCCCGACGGCACCATCAAGGTCCTGGTCGAGGGAGCCCGGCGCGCGCGCCTTGCCGAGATGGTGACGGTCGATGATGACTACTTTGCCGCCCGCGCGGACGTGATCCCGGAGGAGGGGGTCGGTGACGAGCGTGAGGAGCAGGTGCTCAAGCGCTCCCTCATCAACGTGTTCGAGCAGTACGTCAAGCTCAACAAGAAGGTCCCGCAGGAAGTCCTGAACTCCCTCGGCGGCATCGAGGACTCGTCGCGTCTGGCCGACACCATTGCCGCGCACATGGCCCTCAAACTGGAAGAAAAGCAGAGCCTTCTCGAGACAGCGGATATTCGTGCCCGCCTGGAGCGACTGATGGCCCTGATCGAGGGCGAGCTCGACCTGCTGCAGATCGAGAAGCGCCTGCGTGGTCGCGTCAAGCAGCAGATGGAGAAGAGCCAGCGCGAGTACTACCTCAACGAACAGATGAAGGCCATCCAGAAGGAGATGGGTGACCTAGAGGACGGCGGCAACGAACTCGATGAACTGGCGGAGAAGATTCGCAAGGCAGGGATGACCAAGGAGGCCCGCGAGAAGGCGGAGGCCGAGCTGGGCAAACTGCGCATGATGTCGCCAATGTCCGCCGAGGCGTCGGTGGTGCGCAATTACATCGACACACTCATTGCCGTGCCCTGGAACAAGCGTTCCCGCGTGCGCCACGATCTGATCAAGGCCGAACAGATTCTGGACGAGGATCACTACGGCCTGGAGAAGGTCAAGGAACGAATTCTCGAGTATCTGGCTGTTCAGCAGCGTGTACGCAAGATGAAGGGGCCGATCCTCTGCCTCGTCGGCCCGCCCGGTGTGGGCAAGACATCGATCGGGCGATCCATCGCGCGGGCGACCAATCGCAAGTTCGGACGCATGTCACTGGGTGGTGTGCGCGATGAAGCCGAGATCCGCGGCCACCGGCGTACCTATATCGGGTCGATGCCCGGCAAGATCATTCAGACGCTGTCGCGCGTGGGCAAGAAGAACCCGCTGTTCCTGCTCGACGAGATCGACAAGATGTCGATGGACTTCCGCGGGGACCCGGCCTCGGCGCTACTGGAAGTTCTCGATCCCGAACAGAATCACACCTTCCAGGATCACTACCTGGAGGTGGATTTCGATCTGTCCCAGACCATGTTCGTGGCGACGGCGAATACCACGCACATCCCCGCGGCCCTGCTCGATCGCATGGAGGTGATCCGGTTGCCGGGTTACACCGAGGACGAGAAGGTCGCGATTGCGCAAAGTTATCTGCTGCCAAAGCAGATGAAGAACAATGGTCTGCGCGAACATGAACTCGTCGTCGATGAGGACACCGTCCGCGAGATCGTGCGGACCTATACGCGAGAGGCTGGTGTACGTAACCTCGAACGCGAGATCGCAAAGCTTTGCCGCAAGGTGGTCAAGGAGATCCAGCGCGGCGATCGTGACGGCGCCGTAACCGTTGATGTCGCGAGCCTGCAGGATTATCTCGGTGTGCGGAAGTTCCGCTACGGCCGTGCCGAGGAAGAGGACCGCGTCGGGCAGGTCACCGGACTGGCCTGGACGGAGACTGGTGGCGAGTTGCTCACCATCGAGTCTGCCGTGATGCCCTTCGGCAAGGGCCGGCAGCACTACACCGGGCATCTCGGCGAGGTCATGCAGGAGTCGATCAAGGCGGCGATGACCGTGATTCGAAGTCGGGCCCCACAGCTGGGCCTGAAACCCGGCTTCCACGAGACCATGGATGTCCACATCCATGTACCGGAGGGCGCGACACCGAAGGATGGACCAAGCGCGGGCATCGGCATGTGCACGGCCCTGATTTCGGCACTCACACAGATCCCTGTGCGAGCCGACGTCGGGATGACCGGCGAGATCACGCTGCGCGGTGAGGTGTTGCCCATCGGTGGCCTCAAGGAGAAGCTGTTGGCCGCACACCGCGGCGGCCTGGGGACGATCGTCATTCCCGCGGAGAACGAAAAGGATCTCGCCGACATCCCCGATAATGTCAAGGAGGCTCTCGACATCCGTCCGGTTCGCTGGATTGACGAGGTGTTCGAGATTGCCCTGCAACGCGCACCCAAACCGCTGACCGCCGAGGAACTGGTGGAAGCCGAGCGCGAGGCCAGGGCCGCTGCGGCACGATCCCCTGCCGAGGGCGATGACAGGGATCACTCCGGCACACTGCGGCGCCACTGAAGCAGAAATCCGCATGTTGCGCGCCACCAATGCTGGCCTCGGCCCCGGGCGCGGGCGTATACTGCCGGCCGCGGCGAAAGCCTCGGCCGAACCGCGCGTTGACAGCCGGGAAAATCGCTTGCTATAACCGGTATGGGATGTGCGGCGGAATGCACAGGCTCCATTCAACAGGCGGTGTCAGGGGCGCCCGGTTCCAGGTCACGATATAACCGTTGGAAAATACGAGATTCCGCCGGACTGACGAGTCAGTCCCGCCCTGTACGCCACCAGAACACGCTGAGGGATATTTGCATGAACAAATCCGAGCTCGTAGACGCCGTTGCCGAAAACGCCGACCTTTCCAAGGCTGCGGCCGGTCGTGCCGTTGATGCGATGGTTGACGTGATCAGCGATACACTGCGCAAGGGCGATCAGGTCACGCTCGTGGGCTTTGGTACGTTCCTGACACGGCAGCGGGAAGCACGTGAAGGCAGAAATCCGCGAACCAACGAAAAGATCCATATCAAGGCTTCGCGCGTACCCAGTTTCAAGGCTGGCAAAGCACTGAAAGATGCCGTAAACTAGCGCGCCGCGCTAGCGGGGTGCTTAGCTCAGTTGGGAGAGCGTCGCCCTTACAAGGCGAATGTCGGGGGTTCAAATCCCTCAGCACCCACCAAGGTTCTCGGAGCGGTAGTTCAGTTGGTTAGAATACCGGCCTGTCACGCCGGGGGTCGCGGGTTCGAGTCCCGTCCGCTCCGCCAAACAGAAGAACTCGACAGGGGGCGCGCGAGCGCCCTTTGTCGTTTTCGAGAGACACACATAGAGGCCATTGCCGGGCCTCGTGCACGTGGGTACAGCGATGCTTCAGGCCATCAGTGATCGCATCCGGGACAGCCGCTGGCTGGGGTATCTCATTGTCGCCCTGATCTCCGTGCCGTTTGCCCTGTGGGGTATCCAGGCGTACTTCACCGGGGCCGGCGCGCAGGAAGTGGCCGAGGTCAACGGCGAGCCGATTCCCACGCATGTACTCGATCGCCAGGCCGGCGAACGACGCCAGCAACTGCGCGAACAGTTCGGTGGCGATTTGCCGGATGACTTCAGTGACGAGCAGTTGCGGATGCAGGTGCTCGACGAACTGATCGATCAGGCACTCATCACCCAGGCAGCCTCACGCATGGGGATGGTCTCCAGTGACGAGCGCGTTGCCGAGATCATCCGCAATCAGGAATTCTTCCAGCGTGATGGCCGTTTCGATCCCGAACTCTATCGCCAACTGCTGGCGCGAAGCGGTATCCAACCCGGCGATTACGAAGCCGACATGCGCCGCAGTGATCGCGTGCAGCAATTGGAGAGCGGTCTGGTCGCCTCCGGTTTTGTACTTCCTTCCGAGACACGGCATGTCGCAATGCTGGAAGGGCAGATTCGCAATGCGTCCCTGGTGAGAGTCCCGAGTGCCGATGTCCTCGAGCGGATCGAAATCGATGACGCCGAGGTTCGTGCCTTCTACGACGAGAACCCGGAACGGTTCCGGACGCCCCTGCGCCTGCAGGTCGCGTTCGTGGAGCTCGATCGTGACGCCCTGGCCGCGGAGGTCGACGTCACCGATGAGGAGATCGAGGCCGAGTTCGATCGGCGGATCAGGCAGACCGCTGAGGAGGAGGCGCGGGAGGCGTCCCACATTCTCATCGAGCTGCCAGCGGATGCGTCCGAAGACGAGGAAGCCGAGGTGCGGGAGCGGATCGAACGCCTGCACGCCGAGATCCGGGATGGCGCTGATTTTGCCGAGTTGGCGCGGGAGTACTCGGATGATCTGGGCTCGGCGGATGTCGGCGGCGAGCTGGGGCGGATCGAGCGTGGTGACATGGTCGATGCCTTCGAGGACGCCCTGTTCGCACTCGAGGAAGAGGGCCAGGTGAGCGATCCGGTGCGTACGCGTTTTGGCTACCACCTGATTCAGCTCACTGGCGTCGAACGCGGGGATCGACCGGAGCTTGCCGATTTGCGCGACGAGATTCGCAGCGATCTGCAGCGGCGCCAGGCCGAGAATCGTTTCTTCGATCGTGTGGATGATCTGGCCAGTGCGGCGTACGAGAACCCCGGCAGTCTCGGGCCGGCGGCCGATGCGCTCGGGGTCGAAGTGCGCGAGAGCGACTGGTTCAGCCGTGATGAGGGTAGTGGCATCGGATCGCACGCGGCCGTTCGCGCCGCTGCCTTCGACGATGACGTGCGGGTCGAAGGCCGGAACAGCGACATCCTGGAACTCGGCGACCGTCATGTCGCGGTGATTCGCCTGGTCGATGAACGCGAGCCGGAGCCGATCCCCTTTGCGGACGTGGAAGACGAGGTACGCAACGAGCTGCGCATGGAACGTGCCGCCGAGTTGCGCAATACCTGGATGGCGCAACTCCGCGAGGAGTTGGAAGCGGGTACCGATCCCGACACGATCATCGAGCGCGGCGAACCTCCCATCGCGGTTGAGGGACCGTACCGCATGCGCTTGCAGGAAGAGGATGGCGGCTTCGGTGATGCGGCTCGCCGGGTGATCTTTGATCTGCCGGCGCCCGACCGCACTGACGGCGGGCCCGTGGTGGGAGATGTACCGCTGGGTGACGACGAAACCGCGCTGGCCCTGCTGCACTCGGTGGAGTATCCCGAGCCTGATGCCCAGCGGGTCGCTCAGTTCGAGTTTCCGTTGCAGCGACTGCAGGCGAACGCCGAGATCGAGGCCTGGTTGGCGACGCTGCGCGCGGACGCCGACATCGATATCAATGAACGGCAACTGCGGCGCTCGTCGAACTGATTGACCGTCAGGCGTGTCGTTACCCTGAAACAGCAAGGGCTCGTCCCGAGCCCTTGCTGATCACCACTTTCGCCTTTGCCGAATCCTGTTGCGGCGGCCGTTCAGGTGCTGCTGAAAGCGGTGATATTGAAACCTGCATCGACGTAGATGGTTTCGCCGGTAATGCCGTTGGCAAGGTCGGAACAGAGGAATGCTGCCGTGTTGCCCACGTCCTCGATCGTGACGTTGCGGCGCAGTGGCGAATCGCGTTCGGTGCGCTCGAGCATGCTGCGGAAATCGCCAATGCCCGCGGCGGCCAGGGTGCGGATCGGGCCGGCCGAGATGGCGTTGACGCGGATGCCGTCCGGGCCCAGGGCGTAGGCCATGTAGCGCATGTTCGCCTCGAGACTGGCCTTGGCCACGCCCATGACATTGTAGTTCGGCATCACGCGTTCCGCGCCCAGATAGGAAAGGGTGACCAGCGCGGCATCGCGGCCCTGCATGAGGGGCCGCAGAGCCTGCCCCAGGGCAGCGAAGCTGTAGGAACTGATGTCGTGCGCCTGCGAGAAGCCCTCGCGCGTCAGATTCTGCAGATAGTCACCGTCCAGGTGGTCACGCGGGGCAAAGGCAACCGCGTGGACGATGATATCGATGTAGCCCCAGCGTGATTCGATTGCCTGGCGCACGCCGGCGATCTGTTCGTCATCACTGACGTCGAGAGGCATGAGGAAATCGGAGTCGACAGAGGCTGCCAGCTCGCCGACACGACCGGCCAGGCGTTCGTTCTGGTAGGTGAAGGCCAGCTCGGCACCTTGTGCATGCATGGCCTCGGCGATGCCCCAGGCAATGGAGCGCTTGCTGGCAACACCGACAATCAGTGCGCGCTTGCCGTTGAGAAAACCCATGATTTCTGTCCCGTTGTGGACCTCGAATGATCAATCCGCATGATACCAGCAGGATCATGCGCCACAAGCGTTGGCGGATGACCGTCGCGGGGCTGTGCTGTGGTTCTCCGGGCTGTGGTTGGCGTGTGTGCGGCCGGACAGGGGGCTACTTGCGGGTGTGGGTGAATACACCGTCCCAGTCTGCCGGTGGCGGCTGTTCGCGGAAGACGGCAATGCGGTCGAGGTACATGCCGTAGACAAAACACTCGGGCCGTTCCCGGCTGAGGGAAAAGAGTTCGCGTTCCGCTTCGTCCCACTCCTGCTTGCGGTAACGTTCGAGAGCGGCGTGATAGCGACGCAGGTCCCGGCGCAACTCACGCGGGACTTCCGCGCTCGGACCGAGCGGCTCATGAATGGCCACTGGATGATCCCGGCCCTTTACACGCACGATGTCGAGCATGCGGAACTCGAAGTCCGGTACGGCTTCGCGGATGCTGTCACTGACCACGAGGCGCGCCCCATAGTCCTTGGTCAGGCCCTCGAGGCGGGAAGCGAGATTGACGCTGTCGCCCACAACGGTGTACGCCATGCGGAATTCGGAGCCCATGTTGCCGACACTCATCAGGCCGGCATTGAGGCCGATCCCCATGTCGATGCGGGGCCAGCCTTCACGTTCGAATCGGGGCTGGAGCTCGTCGAGCGTGCGCAGCATTTCCATGCTGGCAAGCAGCGCGTTGCGGGCGTGATCGGGGTCGCTCAGTGGCGCACCCCAGAAGGCCATGATGGCGTCGCCGATGTACTTGTCGATGGTGCCGCGATGATCGTGGATCACTCGCGTCATCGGCGTCAGCACGGCGTTGATCAGACGCGTGAGTTCTGCAGGCTCGAGGTCTTCCGAAATCGTGGTGAAGCCGCGGATGTCGGAAAACAGTACGGTCATTTCCCGGCTTTCTCCCGTGGTCGTGATCCTCTCGGGGGATGCATCCATCTCTTCGACCAGTTCGGGTGGGACATATTGTCCGAACAGGCGCGAGAGCTGGCGCTTGCCGCGGTTTTCGATCACGAAGCCCCATGCGACGTGGAAGACGAAGAGCACGCCGGCCAGCAGCAGGGGGCTGGCCAGCGGTACGATCAGGCCCGCCCCGGACCACAATGCGAGATTGCCCCCCACATAGGCCGCACCCAGGCCCGCCGTCGCCAGCGTGAGCCACAACGGTGACAGCAGTGGCAGGAGCAGCGTCATGAGCGCTCCCAGTACAACAACTGCCAGGACTTCCACTGCCATCAGATAGGCCGGCTGTTGGCGGATTCTGTCGTCGAGAATGCCGGCAATCACGTTGGCATGAATCTCCACACCGGGGTAGACGTTCTGCACGGGGGTGGTGCGCAGGTCCAGCAGTCCCGCGGCTGTCGTGCCCAGCAACACGATCCGGTCGGCGAGAACGCCCGGATCGGCCTCTCCGCTCATGACGTCGCGAATGGGCACGTACGGAAAGCTGCCTTGCGCCCCGAGATAGGGCACGGGGATCGCACTGCGCGCATCGACGGGGATCTCGTGTCCTGCCATGCGCAGGGCTTCCAGTGCTCGGTAGCTGCCCGAGCCATCCTCCGCGATGACGAGCTCGACGTCGGGCCAGCCAAGATGGGCCCGAGCCACTTCGAGCGCGAGGAGGCCGTATACACTGTCGCCGTGCTGCTGGAGTGTCGGCACGTAGCGGAACACGCCGTCACTGCTGACCAGGGGGTTGTCGAAGAATCCGCCGCCCCGGGCGGCTGTCTGGATCGCGGGCAGATTGCCGCCGTAGCCCTGCGGCCGGGGGATGGGCAGGCCGTCGGTCTGTGCGTCTGACAGGCCGGGCAGGGGGCGCGGCAGGGTGCCGCTGGTGCCGCCGCCATCCGGGCCGTCTACCTGTTGCCGGAAGAAGTGTCCGGTGACCACGTTGCGGCCCTCGATCGCCCGGGCGAAGCGGGCATCGCCATCGAGGCGCGGGGCAATCTCCTCGATGCGCTCGGCCAGGCCCTCCACGTCGGCCAGAGTGCCCTCGGCAAGTTCGCGCAGGCGCTCCAGGGTCGCGCCGCGATCACGTTCGGCGAACACAACGTCGAAGCCGAGAACGTCGATCCCGTAGTCTTCGAACAGGCGCTCGACAAGGTCGGCCAGCATGCCGCGGGGCCATGGCCAGCGACCGAGTTCGGCCAGGCTGTCCTCATCGATGTCGACGATCACGATGCGTTCATCGATCGTCTCGGGCAGGGTCAGATTCAGGCGGGCGTCGTAGGCCAGGTTCTCGGCCTGTTCGAGCAGTGCCGAGCGCATGAATCCCGTCGCGTGGAGAACGAAGGGCACGACCAGCAACAGGCTGATCACGAGTCTTGCGATGCGCTGACGATTCACGGCCCGCTCTCCACGGCACGCAGCGGAACCCGGCCGCCGTCGGGGAGCCGACAGGGATGGATCACGGGCGTGCGCCGAGCCGTGTCTGGCGTGTCAGCGGTGATGTGCTACCCCCTCTCCGGAGAGTCCGGCCGGTGGGCCGTGTCCGTTCCGCGAAACTAGCAAAAAGGCGACCTGCGCGCATCCAGTGCGCAACGCCCATGGTCGTGCCCCACTGGTCGTGCTCCCCGGGGAGTGCTACCTTCAGCGGCTTCGATTGCACCGGTTTGATACAGGAATTCGTGCATGCAAAAACTGATTCGCCTGGGCGTGAACATCGATCACGTGGCCACATTGCGCCAGGCACGGGGCACGCTTTACCCCGACCCTCTGGAGGCGGCGTTCACGGCAGCCGCCCATGGTGCCGACGGAATTACCATGCACCTGCGGGAAGATCGACGCCATATCCAGGATCGGGATGTCGAGCGTGTGCGCGAGCATGTCGACTGTCGGCTCAACCTGGAAATGGCCGCCACGGGCGAAATGATCGGCATCGCTGAACGGATTGGTCCGGACGACTGCTGTCTCGTCCCGGAACGGCGTGCGGAACTCACCACCGAAGGCGGTCTCGATGTCGCGGGTCAGCAGGACGAACTGCGCGGGACGTGCGGGCGTTTGGCGGATGCCGGAATCCGGGTCTCGCTGTTCATCGATGCGGACTCCCGCCAGGTCGAGGCGGCCCGGGCGGTGGGCGCGGAAATGGTCGAACTGCACACGGGTCCATACGCCGAAGCGACATCGATTGCCGAGAGCGAGCGTGCACTCGAGCGGCTCGCCCGGGCCACCGAGCAGGCGCGTGCGCTCGGCCTTGTCGTCAATGCCGGTCACGGCCTGCATTACCACAACGTGCAGCCGGTCGCGGCGCTTGCGGGCCTGCATGAACTCAACATCGGCCACGCGATCATCGCTCGGGCACTTTTTGCCGGCCTGGGTGAAGCCGTTGCCGGCATGAAGGCACTGATGCGTGAGGCGGCCCGCACGGCATGATCGTTGGCATGGGCATCGACATCGTGCGTTCGCCGCGGATCGAGCGGATCCATGCGCGGTTCGGTTCCCGTTTCGCGCGGCGCATCCTCACCGAGGATGAATTCACGGAATGGCAAGCCCGGGGGCAATCGCCGGCCTTTCTGGCCAAGCGTTTCGCGGTCAAGGAGGCGACGGCCAAGGCGTTTCGTACCGGCTTTCGCGACGGCCTTCGGTACAGCCATATCAGTGTCGAGCATGACGCCGTGGGAGCACCGACACTGCGGTTTGACGGCGTGGCGGCCGAACGGGCCGCGCTGCTGGGCGTCCGCCGTCACCATGTGTCCATCAGTGATGAGCAGGGTCTTGCCGTGGCCTGCGTAATGCTCGAAGGTGGACCCTGATCAGGCGGGGTCGATCAACGGCATCGTCGATCAATGGTTTGCGGATGTCGCAAGACCGCCGCGGTCGAGTAGCTGGTCAATGAATGCGAGCAATCGGCGCGCTGCCGGCTCGGCATGCTGCCAGGAGCCACCGGCAACGGCATCCCGGGCCGCGCGTTCGGCTTCCTGCACGATCGCAAGGAGATCGGGTTCATCACAGTAGGCCACGGCGCCATGCAGGCGGTGCACGGCCCCGCGGAGTGCCTCGGCGTCGCCGGCGCCCATCGCCCCAGCGATGGCGCTGCGGCTTTCCGGCAGACTGTGGAACAGCATGGCACGCAACTCCTCGACCATGCCGGTATGCTCGCGTTCACGCGCAGATACCGCCGACTCCGTGTTTGCCCGAGCATCGGCCTTCATCGCAGTGCGCGCGGGTGGTTCAGGAGCATCCACGGCCCCGGCGTGGCGCGTGGCAATGCTGAGGTTGCGCACAATGCGCGTACGCAGATCCTCGCGTCGGATCGGCTTGATGAGCAGGTCATTCATGCCTGCCGCGATGACACGCTCATCCCGCAGCGCCAGTGTGTCGGCGGTGACAGCGATCATCGGTACATGCTGATTCGGCCCCGGCGCCGCCCGAATGCGCCGCGCAACCTCGAGGCCGTGTATATCCGGCAGGTGCAGATCAACCAGTATGAAATCAAAGGGCTCGCGCGCGGCGAGCAGCAGGGCTTCAGCACCGCTTTCCGCCAGGCGCATCGAGGCGCAGTCGTTGTGCAGATAGCTCTCCACGAGCTTGCGGTTGATGGGGTGATCATCGATCACCAGCGCACGCCATTGCGCACCGCTGGGATTGGCGTTGACGGGGCAACCCTCTTCACGCGCATGCGCCACATCTCCTTCACGCGCCGGGGTCAGGCGCTCGAGTTCCTGGCGCAGCCCCTGTGGATCCGCGGTCTTGTGCAGGATGCCGCTGTAGCCGGCGCCGAAGAGGACCTCGCGAGTGCGCACTTCATGGGCATGACTGTAGGCCATGATCTTGCCGGCAGCGTTGCGCAGATCCTGCGGTAACGGTGCGATGTTGCCGGCCTCGGCAATGCTTGCCGGCACGTGCACCACCACCATGTCCTCGGTGCTGGCAATGCGCGTGGCCGCATGCACCGAGTCGATCGGCTCGCAGGCACAGCCCGCGGCATCGAACAGGGCGGCGATGGCCTCACGCAACCGTGGATCGGGCTCGACAAGCACGATACGACCCGGGCGGCTCAGGGGAGAAGCCTTGCCCTGATCGCCCTCCGGGGCTCCCGTCAGCCGCAAGGAGACCTCGAAAACGGAGCCACTGCCCGGTTCGCTCTCGAATTCGACATCCCCATTCATCAGGAAGACGAGCTCACTGGCAATGTGCAGGCCCAGCCCGGTGCCAGACTGCGCATTGCGCCCCGGGCTCGCGCTCTCGCCCTGCGCGAAGGCCTCGAACAGGTGATCGCGGCATTCGCGCGAGATACCGCAACCGGTGTCCTCGATACGAAAGCGCACGTCCAGCATGCCATCCCCCGAGGGTTCGACAGTCGGCGCGATGAGCACGTGTCCGCTGTCCGTGAACTTCACGGCGTTGCTGGCCAGGTTCAACAGGACCTGCTTGAGGCGGACCGGATCGGCCGAGGCCATGGCGCGTGCCGGGGGGATCGGCACGACGACAAACTCAACACCCTTGCGGAATGCCTCCGGGGCCAGCAGTCGGAAGATCTCGCCCAGCAGATGGTTGAGGTTGACCTGGGTGGGTTCGAGTTCCATGCGGCCGGATTCGATCTTCGACAGATCGAGAATGCCATTGAGCAGGGTCAACAGGCTGTAGGCGGACTGATGAATCGTCTCGACGTAGTCGGCATGGACCGGATCGAGGTCCGCATCGCGCAGGAGTTCGGCGAAGCCCAGGACCGAGTTCATGGGTGTGCGGATTTCGTGACTGATATTGGCCAGGAAACGGGACTTGAACTCGCTGGCTGCTTCCGCCACCCGCCGAGCCTCGTCGAGTTCCTCGTTGCGCGCCTCGAGTTCGCGCAGGGTTGTCTGGAGCTCCCGGGTGGCCTCACGGACCCGGTTTTCCATCGACGCCTGGTTGGTGCGGATCTCGTCAACCATTATGCCCACGCCGCGCTCGAGACGCCCCATGGCCCCCGGGGAGGTGGCCTCAAGGCGCACGCTGAGGTCCCCTGCGGCGATGCGTTCGACCGCGCGCGTGATGTCCTGCACGGGCCGCGTGACCCGCCGGCCGGTATGGATCGCGATGATGCCCGTGACCGTCAGCACCAGGAGGCTCAAACCGAGACTCTGCGCAAGGGCGGCCATCTGCTCGCTGCGCACGGGGCCGAGATCGACAAGCAGTTCCACTGCGCCCACATGGCGCTCGAGGTTGCTCCCCGTGGCTCGCGCGGCAGGCAGGCCGACCGGTACAACCGAGTGGGCGATCATGCGGTGGGTCGACGCATCCGCCGCGTGGTCAGCCGGTTCGCGGCCGAATTCGGCCACGATGCGGCCGCTACCGTCGCGGATGAGTCCGTGAACGACGGTCTCACTGTCGACGACACGCGAACGCAGGCTGGCGGCGAGAACGGCGTGATCGCCGGTTGCAAGGCCCAGCCGCGCAACCGTGACGAGTTGGCGCGCACTCGACTCGGCATGTGCGAGGGTGCGCTGCTCGAGTTCCGCGATCCGGTTCTGGGTATGGTAGGCGGTCAGGGCGATCGCGATGACCACCGCGGGCAGGAGTGCAATCAGCAGCACGCGGTGCTCGATGCCCCAACGCTCGATGCCGACTCGACCCATGATTGTCCAGCCCGTGGCTCGCTGGCCACTGATTTCCGAACGCAGCCGCCCGGGATTGTTGCCGTGGATCAGCGGTGCGCTGCGCGCGGCCATCCACGCCCATTGGTCTGCACGTTCAACCCGCGTCCAGGGAGAACTCCATGCGGACACCGGCGACCTCGATAATGGCGTTGTCCGGGATCGGGGATGCCGTGCGCTCGATCGGCTCACCGTTCATTGTCGGTGGTGTCGCCGCATCGCCCTCGACATGCACGATGAAATATCCCTTGGGCCGGCGCGTGATGGCCGCGACCTGGACACCCGGCTTGCCCAGTGTGGTCAGCGCCTTGGTGATCTCCAGTTCCTTGCCGCTGTTGGTGCCGCTGATCACCCGCAGACGCGCCTTTGCCGGTCGATCGGACGAGGCGCCACTTGACTCGCGCACCAGCTCCTCGCCGATCTCGCCCATCGAGCGGTCGAGCGCTGCGCTGCCGGAGTTCTCCGGCATGCCGTCGGTGTCGGGGCGGATGATCATGGTGCGTTCGAAGTCGTCCGCGCCGGAAGCGTCCTGGTTATCATAAGCGAGTTGATGCTTGCCCAGGGTAATGACATCGCCGTGCTTGAGTGCATGCTTCTTGATCACGGAGCCATTGACATAGGTGCCGTTCGTGCTGCCGAGATCCTCGAGGAAGGAGTCGTTGAGGATCGTCAGTACGCGAGCGTGGCGACCGCTGACCGCCAGATTGTCGATCTGGATGTCGTTTTCGGGTCGCCGCCCGATCGTGATCTCCTCGCGATCCAGGGAGTACTCGTCGAGAATCTCGCCGTTGAACATCAGTTTCAGTTTCGCCATGTCGCTACTGTCCCAGAATTGCCCGCATGCATATTTGTTCGCGCCGGATGCCTGTCATCCGTCACTGGAACCAGTCGACAACCCGCCGGAACCAGGATCGCCGTACCGGAAACGGCCGCAGCACCTCGATCACGGCCGCGGTAATATTGTCGTGCCCACCCTGTTCGTTGGCCTGCGCTACCAGTTCGCCGGCAATGGTATCGAGGCCCGCCGTCGGGGCGCCGAGAATCCGGGCAATGTCCACATCGCTGATCATGTCGTTCAGTCCATCCGAGCATAACAGATAGCGATCTCCAGGCAGGACGACGTCCTCGATGAGGTCCACCGCGACGCTCTCCTCGACGCCGAGTGCCCGCGTCACGATGTTGCGATTGAGTGACGCCCGCGCCTCCTCCGGAGAGTAGAAACCGCGGTCGACGAGTTCCTGGAGCAGGGTGTGGTCACGCGTCATCTGCTCGAGGCGGCCTGCGCGGTAGCGGTAGAGGCGGGAATCCCCGACCCAGGCGACGCTGAGGGTATCGTCATGAAAGAGGGCGGACACGACTGTGGTGCCCATGCCCTCGAGCTTCTTCTGACTGCGCGCCGCCTGGCTGATGATGCGATTCGACTGCTCGATGGCGCGCCGCAGCAGCGTACCCTGGTGGCTGAAGTGTGCGGCGGGCTCATCGTCGGTATTGTCACCCAGGTCGCCCAGACCGTCACACAGGGCCTCGTGAATGCTGTCGACGGCCATGCGGCTGGCGACTTCCCCGGCGTTGTGCCCGCCCATCCCGTCGGCGACGATCACCAGGCCGCGCGCCGCGTCGAGCGTCATGCAGTCTTCGTTGTGCGAGCGCCGGCGGCCGGTGTCGCACCGCCCGGCGACATCGATCGATCCCTCGAGGCTGGCCGCTGAGAGGAGCGCGTCACTACTCATGCTGGTGCACTTCCGCCCGCTGCACAGGCGCGCAGATCGGCGGCCATGCGGTGACCATCGGGGTAGCGCGCATCGATTTCCTTCGCCAGGGCGCGGTCAATGATCTTCGCGACACAGTCGGGCAGGTCCGGGCGCACGCTTCGCGGATCCGGATGCGCTTCATTGGCGATGCGGTACATCAGGGTCGCCATGCTGTCGGCGGTAAAGGGCAATCGCCCGGTGCTCATCTGATACAGCATCACGCCCAGGGAGAACAGATCCGAACGCCCATCGACCTTGCTACCCGCGATCTGCTCGGGCGACATGTATGACGGTGTGCCCAGTACCATGCCGGTGCGCGTGCGGCTGGCATCGGTGATGCGGGCGATGCCGAAGTCGGTGATCTTGATCCGGTCGCCGGTGTCGTCGTACATGATGTTGCCGGGCTTGATGTCGCGATGGACGACGTTGTTTTCGTGGGCGTAGGCGAGCGCTTCGGCGGCGCGGGCGATAATGTCCAGTACCCGCGGCAGGGGCAGCAACTGATCGGCCTTGACGAAGCGCGACAGATCCGCGCCTTCGAGAAACTCCATCGCGATGTAGGCAAGGTCGTGTTCCTCGCCGGCATCGTAGATGGTCACGATGTACGGGTGATTGAGACGCCCGGCGGTCTCTGCTTCGCGGAAGAAGCGCTGGCGCACGTCCTCCAGCTCATCGGCCTCGAACTCCTCGGACAGGGCGAGCGTCTTGATTGCGACCACACGATTGATCTTCGGATCGCGGCCGAGGTAAACCGTGCCCATGGCGCCCTTGCCGAGCTCCTTTTCGACATCGTAGCGGCCCAGCTTCGGCTTCTCCACGCCGCTGCCATCCATCACCAGTGTTCCGCCCGCGGATGTGCCTCCACTGCCGAGCATCACCGTGTCTTCCATGGCCTTCGAGCGCTTGCGGCGTTCGTCCAGGTCGCGATAGCCGGCGTCGTACTGCGCCATGTACTCGTACACGTTGCCGGCCTTGTTGAACTGCCGCTTGCGTTCGAAGTCGAGGGCGAGGTTGTACAGGACCTCCATCATGGAGTCATCGAGCGGGCACTTGCGATACTTCTCGAACGCCATGTCGAGCTGCCCCTGGCTCTGGAACGAGAGCCCGAGCATGCGATTGCTTTCCGCGGACTCGGCGTCCGACTTCTGCTTGCCCTTTTCGGTGACGAGGAACCGTCGTGTCATCAACAGGGTATAACCGACCACGAGCAGGGCCGAGGGGCCGGCCAGCTGAACCCAGGCCGATTCCGCCACGAGCAGACCGACCTCCGTGCCGAGCAGGCCCGCCAGCAGGCCCGCGGCGCCCGCGGCCGCCAGGCCTCCGCTCAATACGGGCACGGCGGCGATCAGATAGACCGCGATCAGCAGCCACGCGCCGTACTCGGCCCACGGCGCCCAGTCCGGACGCGTGAAGAAATCCTCCTCGAGCAGGCTCGACACGGCGTGCGCCAGTGTCAACACGGGAGGCGAGGACGTCGTGACCGGCGTCACCTGCGAGTCGCCCACGCCGGTGGCAGTGGCGCCCACGAGGACAATGCGGTCGCGAAAGACCTCTGGCGAGACGCGGCCGGAGAGAACCTCATGGAACGCGACCACGGGGAATGCGTCCGCGTCGTAGAAGAACGTCTTCATCTGCAGGCTCGGATCCGTGCCGATATCGAGTCCGCCGGCACGGATGCCGCGACCGGGACGGACTACCAGCTCCTCCGGCTCCAGATTGAGGCTGCGCGCTACGACGCTCAGGGAGAGGGAGGGGTAGAGGTCACCGAAGTGGTCGATCAGCAGGGCTTCGGAGCGCACGCTGCCATCGACGTCGGCGTTGAAGTTCAGGTGCCCGATCGCGGCCGCGTTGCGTCCCACCTGCTCGATCGGGGGCAGGGCGCCCCGCGCCGGCAGGCCGATGAAGCGCCCGGCGGGCGAGGTGCGATCCACACTGACGAGGGCATTGCGCCGCACGTGATCCGGCAGATCGGTATCGGGATTGCCGACGGGAGCGCCGAGTGAGAAGGGCATGCCCAGCACCACATTGCCGGCACGTTCGATTGCGGTGGCAAGTTCGGCGTCGGTATCGAGGTCGGCGAGCGCGGAGCGCAGGCGGAACTCGAGTTGTGCCAGGCGGTCGCGCGCCTGCGCGCGCTGGTCGTCGCCCTCGATGGCATCCGCAAGAGCACCGATGTCGGCATCACGGTAATAATCGAGCAGCCCTTCAACGTGCAGCAGGCCGGGGTCGACCTGTGGTTCGAGAAAGAGAACGGTGTAGCCGATGGTGCGTGCACCGGCTTCGTCGAGCTGATCGATCAGGCGTGCGTGCAGGTCGCGTGACCAGGGCCAGCGGCCCAGTTCTGCGATGCTGTCATCATCGATGGCGACGACGGCGACACGGTCGCTCGGGTCGGCTTCCGCCAGCCGCACGCTCCAGTCGTAGACCACGCGTTCGAGGGCCTGCAGGGCCGGTGTTCCGGCCAGCGCGACGAAGACGGCGCTGATGACGACGCCGAGGAACCAGTCGCGTGTCCAGAATCTGCGCCGCATCGACCCCCCCCTTGATCGCTCCGGGCTGTAGGGCGCGATCATACTACATGCGGACGCGAACGCGAGATGCGGCTGGCACACCCGGGTCCGACGCGTGGCGCCGCATGGTCTATACTCGCACACGGACCACCGCAGCGACCGAGGATCCGCCATGTCCGCCAGTCGTGATTTGCTGGAGCGTGTGGAGCGCCTCAACCGAATCGGCATCGCCCTGTCCTGGCAGCGTGACACGACCCATCTCCTGGAAACCATCCTGGAGAACGCGCGTGCGCTCACCGGCGCCGATGGTGGCAGCCTGTACCTCGTCGACGGTGACGCCGTCTCGTTCGAAATCATGCAGACCGAATCGCTGGGCATTCGTCTCGGTGGCACCACCGGTCAGGAGATCCCCTTCGAGCCCCTGCGCCTGCATGTCGACGGCCAGCCGAACCGCACCATGGTGATCACCAGCTGCATTCTCGATGGTCGCAGCATCAACATCGCCGACACGCACGCGGAGGCGGCCTTCGACTTTTCCGGGACGCGCAGCTTCGATGCGCGTACCGGGTACGACACGCGTTCCCTGCTGGCCGTACCCATGCTCGATCACGAGGGCGAGGTCATTGCCGCACTGCAGCTCATCAACGCCACCGACGACAACGGTCGGGTGGTCGCGTTCTCGGACGAATCCCACCGCCTGACCGAATCGCTGGCCTCCCAGGCCGCCCTTGCCCTGACCAACAAGCGACTCGTCGACGGCTTGCGCAATCTGTTCGAGTCGTTCGTGCGGCTCATCGCCGAGGCCATTGACGAGAAGTCCCCCTATACTGGTGCGCACTGTCGGCGGGTGCCCGCACTGACGCTGATGCTTGCCGACGCGGCGCATCGCCACGAAGAGGGCCCGCTGGGCGGTTTTCGCCTGGAAGAGAATGAACGCTATGCGCTGGATCTGGCTGCGTGGCTGCATGACTGCGGCAAGATCACGACGCCCGAGTACGTGATGGACAAGTCGACGAAGCTCGAGACCGTGCGCGACGGTATCGACACCATCGCTACGCGCGTTGCGGTGTGTCAGGCCGAACTTCAGGGTGAATGTGCCCGCCGCCAGGCGCAGGCGCTGGCGCGTGACGATCATGCGGCTGCCGCTCGCGCGGAAGCCGAACGCGATACCGGCTGCCGGCAGCTGGCGGATGATCTCGCCTTTCTGCGCCGCGCGAATATCGGCGGCGAAGTCATGAGCGCGGCCGATGTCGAGCGGGTGCGCGCGATTGCCACGCGACAATGGACGGACAGCGCCGGGCAGGCACAGCCGCTGTTGACCGAGGACGAAGTCGCCAACCTGTGTATTGCGCGCGGCACGCTGAACGATGATGAGCGGCGCATTATCGAGAATCACGCGGCCATGACGATTCGCATGCTCGAACGTCTGCCGTTTCCGCGCGCACTGGCAAGTGTGCCGGAGTATGCCGGGGCGCATCACGAACGTGTGGATGGTCGCGGTTACCCGCGCGGGCTGACTCGCGAGCAGATGTCGGTGCCTGCTCGGGCCATGGCCATCGCCGATGTCTTCGAGGCGTTGTCGGCCAATGACCGCCCCTACAAGGAGGCGCGGTCGCTGTCGCAGTGTCTGCAGATTCTCGGGCGCATGTGCGAGGAAGGACACATCGATCCCGACCTCTTCGCCATCTTCATCGACCAGGGGGTATATCGGGAGTATGCCGAGCGCTACCTGGATCCCGCGCAGATCGATGAGGTGGATCCGCGCTCACTGCCGGGCTACGGCCGCGCCGTGTCTGGCTAGTAAAGGCGACGCTTTGACCTATTCGAGCGCGTCGTCCGGCACGTCGGCCATGCCGTTGCGCAAGACTCGCACCGAGAAGCCGCGTTCACTGAGCAGATAGGCGGCGGCCGAGCTGCGGCTGCCCGTGTCGCAGTAGACGATGTACTCGACATCCTCCAGCTGGGCGGCCTTCATGCGCAGGATGAACAGGGGCAGGTTGCTCGCGCCGCGGATGTGGCGGCTTTCGAATTCACCCGGCACGCGCACATCCAGCCAACGCGCGCCCGCGCGCACATGCTCGCTGGCTTCGCTGTAGTCGATCCATCTCTGCAACGGCTCGCTGAGCAGGGGCTGAAAGTCGGCCTTGGCCAGGCGCATCACGGTACCGTCCGTCACCATGGTCACCGTAGCGTTCCGCGGGCTGTCCGAGATGAGGGCTTCCTCGCCAAAGCCGTCACCGGGCCCGAGTTCGGCCAGCCTGATCCCATCGGGGCGCCCCTTGGTCGTGCGCGTCACGCTGCAGCGGCCATCCCGCACGATGTAGAAGTAATCACCCGGGTCGCCCTGGCGGATGATCTCCTCGCCGGCGCTGAAGCCGACGGGTTCCATGCGCATGAAGATGGCCTGGATGTTGGCCGGCGGAATGCGGTGGAAAGCCTCCGTGCGCAGCAGCCGCACCATCCAGTCCTCCTCATCGGCATTCGCCCCCACGCTGACCTCGTCCCCACTCAGCTCGGCGACGTGATAGCTGCCGGTCTGATCCCAAGTGAGCATCATGTCCAGCAGACTGCGGTCGATGGTGTAGACGAGAACGTCGCTGCGGGCAATGGCGGTGCGGCGCGCGGGGTTGCCGCCCTCGAGTGCTGACGCGGCGGCCGGCGAGCCGGCCTCGACGCGGCTCTTGGTGCCATCTCCGGCCAGTACCTCGACGACGCCCTCGCGCAGGTACCACTGCGCGGCTACCTCGTCACCTTCACTGAACAGGCGCTTGCCGGCCTTCAGCCGTACCGGGCGCGCCTTGCGTGCAACCTCCTGCAAATGCTCCGGATTGAGCGCACTGAGGGGTGTGAAGGTCGACAGATCCTGAGTGGTCACCGATGTAGTCATGACGATAGTGAATTGATCCGGGTTGTTGTGGTGTCACTGCAAATGATCAGTGGGAAACTAAACGGGCACCCCAGGGAAAGCAACCATCATGCCCGCGCGGCGTCCGTGGGGGGGGGTTCGCGGTCGTGTCGACAGGCGGGCACAGGGTATACTGCCTCCACTGGTCCCGCGCGACCCAGCGAACTCCGGCGGTGTCGTGTCCGATACCTGTTTTGCCAACTGGCCGCGATCTCGAGACCGCCTCGGCGCATGGTACGCGACCCCGTTGGGCGAGGAGCTGGCGACGGCCACGATGGAGCGTGCCGCCACTCTGCTCGACGGCGTGCATGGCGAGCACGCCCTGCAGATCGGTGCGGCCCGGGATGCCAGTGATCTGCTGGTGGCGGCGAATCTCGGCCACCACCTGTACCTGCGGGGGCAGGCGGGCGATTCGCTGATGGGCGAACCCGAGGCACTGCCGCTGGCCAGCGGCTCCATCCACCTGCTGGTGCTCTGGCACGTACTCGAGTATCGCGACGATCCCGGAGCGCTGCTGCGCGAGGCCGAACGGGTTCTCGCGCCCGAAGGCCGGTTGCTGCTGATCGTGTTCAACCCGTGGAGCCTGTTCGGACTGCGGCGCGTGCTCCCGCACGACGGCGTGCCCTGGAGTGGGCGCTTTCCCGGGCGCCTGCGGCTTCATTTCCGGCTGCGGCGCGCGGGCATGGCGGTGGAGGCCACGGCCGGGTGCTGGCGCCGGCCACCGGCTCACGGGGCCCGCCTGCGGCGCTGGCTCGCGTGGCTCGAGCGCGGGCATCGGTTGCTGGACCATTGTGGAGCCGTGCAGATCATTCGGGCGCGCAAGCGCCGGAATTGCCCGACACCGCTGGCGCTCGATGCGCAATGGCGCCGCCGTGCGCCCGCCGGCCAGCGGGCGGGCCCGGGCGTCTCCGTGCATGGCCGCATGGCGCCGCGGGCAGGAAGCCTTCACTTTCACGAATTACGGGGAGACCGCGAGTACTGATGTCCGACATCGTGACCATTCATACCGACGGCGCCTGCCGCGGCAATCCCGGGCCCGGAGGCTGGGGGGCGATTCTCAGTGCCCGTGGCCGGGAACGCGAGCTCCACGGCTTCGAGCCCTGGACGACCAACAATCGCATGGAACTCATCGCCGTGATCCAGGCCCTGGAGGCGTTGAAGCGTCCCTGCCGTGTGCGCGTGCTGACCGATTCGCAGTACGTGCGCAACGGCATCACGCAGTGGCTCGCCAACTGGAAGCGGCGGGGCTGGCGGACGGCGGATGGCAAGCCCGTGCGCAATATCGAACTGTGGCAACGCCTCGATGCTGCCTGCCAGCAACACGACATCGAGTGGGAATGGGTGCGCGGGCATGCCGGACACCCGGGCAACGAGCGGGCCGACGCGCTCGCCAACCGCGCCATTGACGAAGCACAGGGGGCCTGATGAGACAGGTTGTACTGGATACCGAGACCACGGGCCTGGAGCCGCAGCAGGGGCACCGCATCATCGAGATCGGCTGTGTCGAGATCGTCGACCGCCGGCACACGGGCAATCGCTATCACCAGTACATCAATCCCGAGCGGGATATCGAGGAGGGGGCCGTCGAGGTCCACGGCATCGCTCGCGAGCACCTTGCCGACAAACCCGTGTTCGCCGACATCGCGCCCACCTTCGTGGACTTCATTCGCGACAGCGAACTGATCATCCACAATGCGCCCTTCGATGTCGCCTTCATCGATGCCGAACTGGCGCGCCTGGACGGGGAGTGGGGGTCCACGGCCGAGCACTGTCGGATCCTCGATTCACTGACCCTGGCGCGCCAGCAGCACCCGGGTCAGCGTAACAGCCTGGATGCACTCTGCCGCCGCTACGGCATCGACAACTCGGGGCGTGACCTGCACGGCGCGCTGCTCGATGCCGAGCTGCTGGCGGATGTCTACCTGGCGATGACGGGGGGGCAGACCTCGCTCGGTCTGACTGCCGACGCCGCCGCCGCCGCGTCGCGCCCGGCCAGGGTCCAGCGGCGCGGGGCGCTGCCCGTGATCCACGCCTCGAGCGCGGAACGCCAGGCGCACGCCGAGCGGCTCATGGCCATCGAAGCCGATGCGGGTGTCTGCCTGTGGCCGCGCGCAACGCGCGAAGAGTCGTGAACCCACGGCATCGCAGTGTGTGATTCGATGCAGATCGCGCGGCGATTCAGACCGTGTGGCGCAGCAGGCGCTGTTTCTGGCGCTGCCAGTCCTTCTCCTTCTCGCTCTCGCGCTTGTCGTGCTTGCGCTTGCCGCGCGCCACGCCGACCTCGAGTTTCGCCCGCCCGCGCTTCCAGTACAGTCGCAGCGGGATGAGCGTGTAGCCCTTGCGCTCGACCGCGCCGATGAGGCGATCGATCTCTCCGCGATGCAGCAGCAGCCGCCGCGTGCGCGTCGGATCTGCGACGATATGGGTGGAGGCCGACGGCAGAGGCGTGATGTTCGCACCGAGCAGCCAGACCTCGGCCTTGCGGATGACCACGTACGCCTCCGCGATCTGCGCGCGACCGGCCCGCAGGCTGCGCACCTCCCAGCCCTGGAGTTCGATCCCGGCCTCGAGACGGTCCTCGATGAAGAACTCGTGCCGTGCCTTGCGGTTGACCGCGATGACCGGATCGGAAGCCTTGTCTGCCTTCTTGTTCATGGCGCGGATTGTACGTGAGCGCGGCACGGGGTGGCACCGGTTGCCTTGTGACACGGCGCATTTTTCAAGAGAATTCACGGCTTGCCCGAAACCCGCGGAGAGCACGGTGGCCCACATCAAGCGCAGTGCCGAAGTGCCCCACAGCGCGGAAGCGATGTTCGACCTGGTCAACGACGTCGACAGTTATCCGCGGTTCCTGCCGTGGTGCCGGACCGCGGCCGTGCTTGCGGAGGGGGACGGCTGGCGGCGGGCGCGGATCGAGATGGCCAAGGGGCCGCTGCATCGCTCCTTTACCACGCGCAACGAACTCGAGCCCGGGCGACGGATCCGGATTCGGCTCGAGGACGGGCCCTTCCGCAAGCTGGCGGGCGACTGGCACTTCGAACCCCGGCCGCAGGGCGGTTGCCGCATCGAACTGGATCTCGAGTTCGAGTTCGCCGGCGCCTTCCTCCACCGCGCGTTCGGGCCGATCTTCAACCAGATCGCCTCGACCCTCGTGGACTCGTTCGTGCGCCGCGCCCGCGAGATCCACGGCCGCGGGCCGAGGTAGGCAGCCATGCGCGTGGAAGTCGCCTATGCCCGACCGGACCGGCAGTGGCTGTGGTCCGTGGAAGTGCCCGCCGGCACGACCGCGATGGAAGCGATCCGCCAGTCCGGCGTGGTTGCTGCCTGCCCCGAGGTGGACCCTGAATCCGCACCACTGGGGATATTCGGTGAGGCCTGCAGCCGGGAAACGCTCCTGCGGCCGGGTGACCGGGTCGAGATCCATCGACCGCTGAAGCGTGATCCGAAGACTGCGCGGCGCGAGCGGGCCGCGGTTGCCGCGCGGAAATCTGGCGAGAAAACGCCTCCAGGAGACTGATTCAAGGCGCTTTTACATGGTCGGAGTACCGAGTCCGCCGTCCTCGGGTGATGGCATGGGCGCCGGCTGATCGGGCGCGGGCTCCCCGGGTGCCGGTTCTCCGGGCGCGGGTTGGTCCTCGTCGGGCATGTCCGGAAGATCCGCCGGATCGGGTGGGGCCGGCGGGGAGTATGCATCGTCGACGCGCACCACCTGTTCGCCCTCGAAGTACACGCTCAGTCGCTGGATGTCACCCGCCTCACGGCCCGCTTCGGTCAGGTAATAGATGTAATCCCAGCGGTTGCGATTGAAGGATTCCCGCAGCACCGGCTCTCCGAGCACTTCCCGCACCTGGGCACGCGACATGCCGATCTCGAGGCGTTCGATCTGTTCGGCGTCCAGGATGTTGCCCTGGCGGACTTCAACGCGGTCGGCCGCGGGCAGCCAGCTGGCGCAACCGGAGACAAGGAGGAGCAGGGCGGGGAGGGTGTAGCGCAGCATCGTCAACACTCGGAAAATTGGCTAGAATGAGTCTAAGTAACATTCAGTGGGTAACATTCAGCAGGTCACATTCAGCGGCCGCAACCACCGCCACGGCACTTGCGGGGACGGAACCGAATGGAAAACCAGCAGCTCAGAAAGGCGGGCCTCAAGATCACCCTGCCGCGTGTCAGGATCCTCGAGGTGCTCGAACAGAGCCGGGATGCGTCTGACCAGCAGCACCTTACCGCCGAAGAGGTGTATCGGCAACTGGTGGAGAGCGGTGCGCAGATCGGCCTGGCCACGGTCTACCGCGTACTCTCGCAGTTCGAGTCGGCCGGCCTGGTCAAACGCCATCACTTCGAGAGCGGGCAGGCCGTGTTCGAACTCAACGAGGGCGATCATCACGACCACATCGTCTGCGTCCAGTGTGGCAAGGTCGAGGAATTCACCGACGAAGTCATCGAGGAGCGCCAGCAGAAGATTGCCCGCTCGCATGACTTCGATCTCAACGACCACAGCCTGATCCTGTACGGCAACTGCCTGCGCTGCGATCACGACGGGGGCAAGGACTGAACGGCGTCCGGTCGCGCTGGAGCACGGCCCTGCGTTCACAGGCGGCCCCGGCCAGACAAGAGTCACGGGCTCGGAAGAGGCCCGGTGCCGCCCGAAAGGCCGGACATCAGCGCGCGGCGCGGGCGGCGGGCCGATCCTNGCCCGCCAGCATTTCACGGGCGTGCGCGCGGCTCTGTTCGGTGATGGTCTCGCCGCCCAGCATGCGGGCGATCTCCTCCACGCGCTCATCCCCGCTCAGTGGGTCGAGCCGCGTCTCCACCGACGCCGCGGAGGCGGCCTTGGCCACGCGCAGATGCTGGTGGCCACAGGCCGCGACCTGCGGCAGATGCGTCACGCACAGGACCTGGCGCTGATCGGCCAGCGCACGCAGCTTGGCACCGACGATCGCGGCCGTGCGCCCGCCAATGCCGGCATCGACCTCATCGAAGATCTGCGTCGGAATGCCGGCACCCGCCGAGGCGATGAGCTGTATGGCCAGGCTGATGCGTGACAGTTCGCCGCCCGAGGCCACCTTCTGCAGGGGCGCGGGTGTCTGTCCCGGATTGGCCGCCACGTGAAACGCGACCCGGTCGTGCCCCTCGCGCGCCGGTTCGTCGCGTGCGCGTTGTTCCACCTGCACTTCGAACCGCCCGCCACCCATGCCGAGCGCCTGCATCTCCGCCGACACCTGCTCGCTCAGGCTTGCGGCCGCCTCCTGTCGCGCCCGGGACAGCTCGCCGGCCGCGTTGCGCCAGTCGTCCACCGCCCGGGCGATGGCCTGATCCAGCTCGGCCGCCGTTTCGTTGGCATGCGCTAGGGTATCGAGTTCCGCGCGCAGGCGTTCCAGCTCGTCGGGCAGCGCCTCGGGCTCGACCCGGTGCTTGCGGGCAAGGTCGTGCACCGCGCCCAGGCGCTCCTCGACCCACTCCAGACGCGCCGGATCGAGTTCGGCGCGCTCGGCCACGGCGCGCAGGGCCGTGGTCGCCTCCTCGAGCTGGATACGCCCATTTTCCACCAGGCTCGCGGCCGTCGCGATCGCCTCATCCTGCTCCGCGAGCGACTCCAGGTCGGCGCCGACGCGGCCGACGAGCGCTTGCGCCGCGGCATCGTCGTCATGCAGCAGGGCCAGGCAGCGCTGACACACCTGCAGCACGTCGCCGGCGCGGGCCAGTTGCCGGAGTTCCGCATCGAGTGCCTCGACCTCCCCCGGCTCCAGGTTCAGGGCTTCGAGTTCGTCCACCTGGTAGCGCAGCAGGTCGAGTCGCTGAGCGCGTTCGTCGCCGTCCCCGCCCAGCTGTTCGCGGCGTGCGCGAGCCTCGCGCCAGGTGCGGAAGTGTTCGGCGACCGCTTGCAGGGCCTGATCATGCCCGCCGTGTGCATCGAGCAGGGCGCGCTGGGCCTCGTGATGGCGCAGGGACTGATGCTCGTGCTGACCATGGATGTCGACCAGGCGCTCGCCGATTTCGCGCATCAGGGCCAGTGGGGCGGGCCGGGCGTTGATGAATCCGCGCGAGCGCCCGTCCGCGCTGACCACGCGGCGCAACTGGCAGTCTCCCTCCTCATCCAGGTCGTGCTCGGCGAGCCAATCATGCAGTGGGTCGTCGGCGGCGAGGGCGAAGTCGGCGGTGATCTCCGCACGGCGAGCGCCCTCGCGCACGCTGCCCGTGTCGGCGCGGTCACCGAGGACCAGGCCGAGCGCGTCGAGCAGGATCGATTTGCCAGCACCGGTCTCGCCGGTGAGTGCGGTCATGCCCCCCGCGAGGTCGAGATCGATCTCGTCGATGATGGCGAAATCGCGAATGTGCAGGTGTTTCAGCATTGCAGGATTCCGGTACCCGGCTGCACGGTCTCAGCCCCAGCGCAGCTTCTCGCGGAGAATCGAATAGTAGTCGTAGTCCGCCGGGTGCAGCAGGCGGATGCGGCGCTCCTTGCGGCGGATGCGCAGGATATCGCCCGCCGCCACATCGATGTTGTTCTGACCATCGCTCACGACCTGGCCGATCTCGCGTACACCGGCACAGATGCGGATCTCGATGCAGGACGCGGAATCGACCACGATGGGGCGACTCGACAGCGTGTGCGGGCAGATCGGCAGCAGCAGCAGGGCCTCCAGTGCGGGGTGCAGGATGGGCCCGCCACCGGAGAGGGCGTAGGCCGTGGACCCGGTGGGGGTGGAGACCACCATGCCGTCGGCGCGCTGGATGTTGACGAAGGCGCCATCGACCCAGGTCTCGAACTCGATCATCCGCACCACGTTCTTGATGCGCATGACCACGTCATTGAGCGCCAGCGATGACTGGATCACGCGACCGTTGCGCAGCACTTCGGCCTCGACGAGGAAGCGCCGCTCCTCGGTGAATGCGCCGTCGAGGACCTGGCCGAGGCGCTCGAGCACCGTGTCCGAGGACACATCGACCAGGAAGCCGAGGCGTCCGAGATTGACGCCCATGATCGGCACGCCGGCATCGGCCAGACCGCGTGCGGCGGTCAGCAGTGTACCGTCTCCACCGACCACGATGGCGAGATCGCAGCGCTCGGCGATGTCATCGGGGGTAGCGGCCTGCCCACGCCGGATTACGGCCGCAGTACCGGGATCGAGGATGACATCGATACCGCGGGCGGCGAGAAAATCGTGGACGAGCGCGACCGTGCCGGCGATCTGGCCGTCATCATCAGTCTTGGCAATGAGGCCGATCGAGCGAAAGTGGGGCATCGCGCGAAGGTAGCACGCAGGCCGGCGACCGTCATCCCGATGCAGGCTTGCCGCGGCGTCAGTCGCCGGTTTCTTCCCGCGCCTGCGCATGGAGTGCGTACAGGCGCTCCAGCGCTTCGCGCGGGGTCAACTCGTCGGGGTCGAGGGCGAGGATCGTGCGCTGCAACGCGCCGTGCCCATCGCCGCCGGGTGCTTGCGTGTGAACGTGCGCCGGCGCCGCCGTGGGCGGGGCCGGCGCATCGAACAGGGGCAGCTGCGGGCGCTCGGCCGCCTGATCACCGACCGCGCGCTGCTCGAGGCGCGTCAGGTGTTCGCGGGCGGCACCGATCACGCCGCCGGGCACACCGGCCAGCTGGGCCACCTGCAGGCCGTAGCTCTGGCTGGCCGGCCCGGGGCAGACGCGGTGCAGGAAGACGATGCGCTCGCCATGTTCGATGGCTTCCAGGTGCACATTGGCGATGGCCGCGTGTTCCTCCGCGAGCACGGTCAGTTCGAAGTAGTGGGTGGCGAACAGGGTGAAGGCGCCGATGCGGGTGGCGAGATCCTCGGCCACGGCCCAGGCGAGTGCGAGGCCGTCGAAAGTCGATGTGCCACGACCGATCTCGTCGACCAGTACCAGCGAGGATGCCGTGGCGTTGTGCAGGATGTTGGCCGTCTCGGTCATCTCCACCATGAAGGTCGAGCGCCCGCCGGCGAGGTCATCGGCCGCGCCGATGCGGGTGAAGATGCGATCGACCGGTCCGATCCGGGCCGCGCTGGCGGGCACGTAGGCGCCGGCGCAGGCGAGCAGGACGATCAGCGCGGTCTGGCGCATGTAGGTCGACTTGCCGCCCATGTTGGGGCCGGTGATGACCAGCATGCGCTGGCTGTCGTCGAGCAGCGCGTCGTTGGCCGTGAAGGGCTCGGTCTGCAGCGCCTCGACCACCGGGTGACGCCCCGCCTCGATCGCGATGCCGGGGGTTTCGGCGAGCACCGGGCGACACCAGTCCAGCGTGTCGGCGCGCTCGGCCAGGGTCGCGAGGACGTCGAGTTCCGCCAGCGCAGTGGCCAGTGCGCGCAGCGGGTCGAGGGCCTCGATGAGGTGGTCGAGCAACTGCTCGTACAGCTCCTTTTCGCGCGCGAGCGCGCGCTCGCGCGCGGACAGCACGCGATCCTCGAATGATTTCAGCTCCGGGGTGACATAGCGCTCGACCTGTTTCAGCGTCTGGCGGCGGATGTAGTCGGCGGGTACCGCGTCGGCATGGGTGCGCCCGAGTTCGATGTAGTACCCGTGCACCCGGTTGTAGGCCACCTTGAGCGTCGTGATGCCGGTGCGTTCGCGTTCGCGGGCCTCGAGGTCGGTGAGAAAACCATCGGCGTTGTCGGCAAGCTCGCGCAGCTCGTCGAAGGTGGCGTCGTGGCCGCGCGCGATCACGCCGCCGTCGCGCAACAGGGCGGGCGGCTCCTCGACGATAGCGCTCTCGAGGCGCTCGCGGATGCCCGCGGGATCGGCGACATCCGCGAGCAGCCGGCGGATCCGCTCCGCCTCGGCGTCACCGGCTGCCCGATGGATGTCCGGCAGGGCGCGCAGAGTGGTCCGCAGGGCCGCCAGGTCGCGCGGACGCGCCGAGCGCAGGGCGATGCGGGCGAGGATGCGCTCGACATCACCCGTGCCCCTGAGTGCCTCACGCAGGCCGTCGAAGGCCGTGCGCGCGAGCAGATCGGTGATGGCGTCGTGGCGGGCTCCGATCGTCTGCGGATCGCGCAGGGGGCGTGCGAGCCAGCGGCGCAGGAGGCGGCTGCCCATGGCGCTGACGCTGGTGTCGACGACGCCGGCCAGCGTCCCCTGGGTGCCGCCATCAAGGCCGCGCTCGATTTCCAGGTTGCGCCGGCTGGCGGCATCGAGCAGCACGGACTCGCTGCGCTGCTCGGTGCGCAGGCCGCGCAGATGAGGCAGGGCCGTGCGCTGCGTTTCGCGCAGGTATTCGAGAGCGGCGCCGGCGGCACCAATGGCCAGGGGCAGATCGGCACAGCCAAAGCCGGCGAGGTCCTGCACGCCGAACTGCCGCGTCAGCCCCTCGCGCGCCGCCGCCGGCTCGAAATGCCACGGGGGTCGCCGCCGCGCCCCCGGGCGCTCGAGCAGGCGGGGCGTGACCGGGGCATCCTCGTTGAGGAGAAGTTCTGCGGGCTGCAGTCGGCCGAGTTCGCTGTCCAGCGCCTCCTCGTCATCAACCTCGCTGACGGCGAAGTCGCCGGCCCCCAGGTTGACCGCGGCAATGCCGAAGCGATGGCCCGACTGCTCCACGGCCACCAGCAGCCGATCCTGGCGCTCGGGCAGCAGGGCATCGTCGGTGACGGTGCCCGGGGTCACGATGCGTGTGACCCGCCGCTCCACGGGCCCCTTGCTGGTGGCGGGATCGCCGATCTGTTCGCAGACGGCGACCGACTCGCCCTGCCGGACCAGCCGTGCGAGGTAGTTCTCCACCGCATGCACCGGCACCCCGGCCATGGGGATGTCCTCGCCCGCGGACTGCCCGCGGCGGGTCAGCGTGATGTCGAGGCGTTCGGCCGCGCGTCGCGCGTCGTCGTAGAACAGCTCGTAGAAGTCCCCCATGCGGTAGAACACGAGGATGTCGGGGTGGTCGGCCTTGATGCGCAGGTACTGGCGCATCATGGGCGTATGACGGCTGGTATCGGCGGGCTCGGTCGGTGGCATCGCGCGAGTGTAAAGCAAGCGTTTGTGGTGGTCGCGGTGTGATTCAACCGCACGGTAATCCCGGTGTGCCGCGTGCGCGGTTTCCCCCGCGGGCGCGCACCGGTATCGTGGTGGAACAAGCGCGGAGAGCGAGTATGGCAACCGATACCGAGTTGCGACAACTGGCCGAGCGCCTCGGTGCCGTGCTGGTGGCCCGTGGCAGCAAAGTGGCCGTGGCCGAGTCGTGCACGGGCGGCTGGGTGGCGAAGACCATTACCGATGTGCCGGGCTGCTCTGGCTGGTTTGATCGCGGTGTGGTCACCTACAGCAATGCCGCCAAGCAGGAATTGCTCGGCGTGCCGGACGGCACGCTGAGTGAACATGGTGCGGTCAGTGCGGCGACGGTGGAAGCGATGGTCACCGGGGCGCTGACGACGGCGCCGGGCGCGGATCTCGCTGTGGCCATCAGCGGTGTAGCCGGGCCCGACGGCGGCACGCCGACCCGACCCGTGGGGCTCGTGTGGATCGCCTGGGCGCGCCGCGGCCATCCGCCGGTGGCGCGCTGTTCGCAGTTCGAGGGCGACCGCGAAGTGGTGCGGCGCGCTGCGGTGGCGGCGGCTCTCAGCGGCCTCATCGACGAAGCCGAACAGCCGGAGGTCGCCTGATGCTGCGCCAGTGGTGGGTTGTGGTGGCGATCGCGGCACTTGCCGTGACGCCCGTGGTGTTCGCGCAGACGGCGCAGGCGGACGAGCCCGAGTCGGCCGAGTCCGTGGAGGAACTGCTCGCACGCATCGCAGCGGAACGCGAGGCGCTCGCAACGGCGCGTCGGCAGCAGAATGATGTCGAGGCCGAGCTGGAAGCGCTGCGGGCGCGGCTGGAGGTGCTGGAAGCGCAAACCGAGGAGCGCAACGAGCGGATTCGTCGGCTGGAGGGCGGCGACGAACCGTGATCTGCCGCGCTAGCGTGGTGGCCGGAGGAACGGGGCCGCCGGTGCGCTTCCCGGCGTCACGACACCGGCGCGTCACG
>SL_3KL_010_SEDDRAFT_10000555_pt1 | contig 31021 bp, 22 predicted proteins | sample SodLakKL_010_SED_2_FD_10381 | JGI IMG/M metagenome (IMG submission 10381)
ATTTAAATTTGTTTTACAAGAAATTGGAATATTCTGCTAATGACTTTTGTTGCAATAATATAATCGGATGTAAAAGGTAATAATTCATAAAAGTGATGTATATTTCTAATTAGTAAACGATTACGAAACATATTTTAAACAGTACCCTTTAAAAACCAAACCATAACCTTAGAGAATAATTATGTTTAAACGAACAACAATCACACTAACATTATGTGTGGCTTTATTGGTTGGTGCTGCAGCTTGCGGGCCATCATTAGTTATCCAGAATGTTGACTACTCCCAACCGGTTGAGAGTGTTCTTACCCCGGATAGCGACGAAATGGTTCACGACCAGCGTTATGCAATCAAGTTTTCCATTTCACCAATTCTCGAAGAAGAAGGTGTATCATCGGTTGATGAAATACGCCTGATCAGAAACCGCGAAGGCTATTANTTTGTAACTGCCGCCGGTTTTATGAACGTCTANGTTCTAAAAGCGGAAGAGAGTGAGTTAGAGCTTTCAAAGAAAATTGAAATTTCAGGTGACGGATTGGGTCAGCCGGCTTTTAATCAGCGCGATACTTACATCGAACTGATTGACATGGAAACCGGAGCAACCTATAATCTTGATCATAACTAAGAGAGGAATAACCATGAGATTACTTCATAAAACAACACTTTCGTTACTGACTGTTTTCTTCTTGTTTGCAAGCACCACAGCTTTTGCACAACAGTCAGATTTTCAGATAAAGCAGGACTTCAGAGCGGAACTTTCAGAGTTAACGGAACGAATAATTACTGCCGTATCGTCGGATGAATTAAGAGAACTTGAAGCTGAAATTGATCGGCTTGAAGCAAGATATACGGAACACTCTGAAATGATTTCAGGTGCTCTTTATCCTGAAACTTTTGATGGAAAGATGGGGATTCTTAGTGATACCTATGCATCCACACTGGAGGATGTAGAGTTGATTGAGCAATTAAATGAACGAATTGATGAACTTGCCGCTGAAATGGAAGTGTTCCGTGAGAGGCTCAGCGAGATGAATCTCGAAATGAGCTCTTTGGAAGATCAACTTGAACGTGCTGAGGCAAGCGAAGCTCGTCAAGCAGCTCTCATCAGGCAATATCGCCAGAATATAGAACAGCGTGACAATTTTGTTTCTGAATTTCTTGAGGAACTACTGTCAAAGTACCGCACAATGGATCGCGATACTGAACAGGAAATTACCGAGGCAACAGAGAGGCTGGATGATAACCCGCTTGAAATTATTCAAACCATAATTATCGAGTACATTGAAATGACTGATCACTCCACGGCACTCGAGACTCCGGATTATGTTGCCATGAGAGCTCAGCACGGTTACTTTGATGAGGTTTGGGATAAAATTGGCGAACAGCTTGTTAATACTTTTGCTCCGGACAATCCGGTAACTGCCAGAGAGGAGGTCGAAGATTTGATCGGAGCATGGCTGGCATCGATTGATAATAAACTTTGGGACGCCCTGAGTACCTCGTTCAATCAAAACGGAATTGAGCTTGATCCGTTTACATCACCGGATGATTTCTACGCTGCACTGAATGCATTTGTTGATGCCGCCTATGAAATCAGCCTGGAGCGCAATGATGAGGAAGATCATCAGATATTCAGAAACTTTAGTGATTTCTGGAACAATACCGTAAAAGCTTCCTGGGGAGATCTTCTGATTGAAGGTAATGTTCTCTCTCAATCGCAAATTGCATCTATCGATCTGAAAATGAATGACTGGAGTGAAGCATCTGCTCCAACTTCAAACCTGATGTTTATTTTGCTTTTGATCAGTATTGCAGTGATCATCGGTTTAATCATACTGATCGTAATGATGAGAAGTAAACCGTAGTATAATACTTAAAAAAAAACAGAAAAGCCGGGCCTGGTGATGGTTCCGGCTTTTTTTATTATCATAAATACCGTCATGCCGGACTCCGATCCAGTATTAACTGCTTTTATCAAAGAGTAGAGATCCTGCATCATGCCCGCCTGCTCCCGAACGCTTTCGGGATTCAGAAGGCATGTGCAGATTTACGCATTTTTTGTCATCCCCTGTCTTTTCCCAAATTCTTATCTTCGAACCACGATAATTTCAGGGAAGAGAAACCGATCTTCTAAGCAGCCATTCTCCGGCAAGCAGCAACAGGACAATAAAGAACCAGAATCCGCTGCGGTGCAGATAAACAAATTCTTCCCTGATTTCTTCATCCGGCTGATCATGAATTTGGCTGGCAATCAACTCGTTAGCAGTTGAGAAATTATAATCCGAGAGGAAAATTCCATCAGTTATGTCGGCGATATTTTGCAGCATAGAATCATCACGCCGGGTATCCAAAAATTCTATTGTTGACTGGCTGATATTGACCCGAGCCTCAGCCGTGCCAATTGTCCGGTCAGATTTTGTGGCTGTTGCATTCAGGCGATAAATTCCCTGCGGATAATTACCAAGCTCAGCGGTATATATTTCATTTTGGTGATGATTCATCCGAAAAACATTCAGTGGCTCATCATCATCCCCCGAAAAAATTTCCAGCTCGATGAATGCCTCCGGTTCCGGATCGCCGCGTTCGTTGTATAACCGGGCTCGCACCTCAACCGGTTCATTCTCGGTAAAAGAAGGTTTTACCGGTTCAATCACAAGCGTTCTGCGGTCGGGCGGGGTGGATGACCAAGAGATAAGATTGGTAAAAAGCTGTTCAAAGAAATTTCGTGCTTCCGTTTGGCGGCTTTGCTGAAGCCGGTACCATCCAAAAGCATTTACTGACGCTCTTCGAATGTTAGCTGCATCTTCAACGATTAGAAGCGGAATGTCGGTTTCAGTTCGCTGAAAAATACCGTTTAAAAGCGGCTGTGCAACCGGAGAAAGTTGATAGCTGCCCCTGTACGTTTTTAAAGCAGGCAGTTGCTGCTCGTTTACAGGGTCTACTTCCAACACAGTGTGAGATACCCCACCTGCCAGATTTTCGAAATGAACATCGATAGCTGATTGTGCACCTTCAAGATAGTAGCTTATAACATCTAAAAAATCGCGATCTGATTTTGTATCAAATGAACCAGGAGTTGCAACATAGAGAATCGGTTTTTGTTGCTCTGTAATCCAATTAAAAAGATCGGATCCTGCTTCAGGTAATCCATGCAGAACGATTAAATCCATCTCCTCATCCATTTGCCGGGGATCTTCACCTACAAAACGGTTACCCCGCATGTAGGTTGATGCAAACAGTTCGTTCTGCTGGTCGGTCGCGATCAATCGCCGAATAGTACTTACATCCGGATGGACTTCGAATGCCAATGAAAGAATATTCGTCTTGTCATCCAGCACTTCAACGGTAAACCTTGCGCGGTTGTTTTGATCGGTGAATTCTTCTGGTTTTGGCGGAACATTGATTTCAAAATCGTAAAAACCGGGTTCCTCAAACTCTTTGAAAAACTCAACGATCTGACTGCTTGTGGGTGCAGAAAATTCAATGGTTTCAGAATCAATTAATTCACCATCGCGCAAAAACTGTACTGTGGCATCTTCACCCTCAAAACCTTCCTGCTGAATTTCAACTCTTATAGCCTGCCTTGTAAAAGTATAAATTTGTTGAACATAGTCTACATCAGCTACGGCAATATCCTGCACCCTTGTTGTGTCTCCCACTGGCACGGTAACAACCAGTATGGAAAGATTTTGTGCGGCGAAAACAGGATTTCTGCCCTGTGTTACAATTCCATCAGAAAAGAGAAAGGAAGCCCGGTAAAGATTTTCATTCTCCCTGAGATGCTCCATCACAGCATTCAGATTGGTTCTTACACCATTCAGAGTAAGCTCCTCAGATTCAACAACACCCTCATCAAACAGAAAATAATCATACTCAATTTCATCATTTTTTTCAGACTCAAACTGATCGATAATGGATTGATAGGTTTCAAGTCCGAAATATTCACCACGATCAACCGACATGCTCTGGCTGTTATCAAGATAAACTGCCACTCTTGGGCCGTCAGTCAAAGATATTTGAAGGGTGAGAAATGGGTTTAAAAGTAGAAGAACTAAAATGCAAAGTGCCACGCCGCGCAGCAGAATGAGCCAGCGTTTCTTTCCGGCGGGAATTGAATCAAGATGCTGGTAGCTCCACCAGGCTATGAAAAGAGAAAGTGCAAGAATCAGAAAAATGACGATGATCGGCAATACCGGACTCAATCCCTGTACAAATGCACTGATCATAAAATCCCGGTTTTAAAGATTTTTCAGCAATTTATTGATGATATCTACAGTCGTTAATCCTTCTGCTTCTGCGGCGTAATTTGTAACAATACGGTGGCGCAATACTGGAACGGCAAGCGCCTTAATATCGTCCATCTCTACATTATATCTGCCCTGGGAAAGCGCTCTTGTTTTGGCGCCAAGCACAAGATATTGAGAGGCGCGCGGGCCTGCACCCCAGCTCAGATATTTGTTCACAAAATCGGGTGCCTGTGTGGTATTAGGGCGTGTCTGTGTTGTTAAAGTTACGGCTTTGTGCAGAACATGGTCGGGCAGTGGCACTTCTCTGATGATATTTTGTAATTCGATAATCTGTTCTTTGTCAAGGATTGAATTTATCTCAACCTTTCTGGGAGAAGTAGTTTGATGAACAATCTGTTTTTCTTCTTCCATAGCCGGATAATCCAGCCAGATATTAAACATAAACCGGTCGAGCTGCGCCTCGGGAAGGGGATAGGTGCCTTCCTGTTCAATAGGATTTTGGGTAGCCAGCACAAAAAATGGTTTATCCAGTCTAAAGGTCTGGCCAGATGCCGTGATATTATATTCCTGCATGCCTTCGAGCAGGGCTGCCTGTGTTTTGGGGGGCGTCCGGTTAATCTCATCGGCCAGGACGATATTTGCGAATATAGGCCCTTTAATAAACCTGAAGTTTTTTCTTCCTGTCTCTTTTTCGTCCTCAATTACTTCCGTTCCGGTAATGTCGCCAGGCATTAAGTCCGGGGTAAACTGGATACGGCTGAAAGAGAGATTCAGTGTTTGTGCCAGTGTCTGAATCAGCAGGGTTTTGGCAAGGCCGGGAACACCAATCAGCACACAGTGCCCCCTGGAAAAAAGGGAAATCAGAAGCTGATCAATAACTTCTTTCTGGCCTACAACATTTTTGGCAATTTCGTCTTTTATTTTCTGAAAGGATTCGCTAAAAAATTTTGCAGCTTCTTCGGGAGTCTCAGGAACAGAATATTTCATGGGTAAATCTTAAAGCGATACTGGTTCTTCCACTTCCATATCTAAAGGCAGATCCATTTCATCTTCAACGTCATCAGGGATGGGAATTTTAAATTCTACGTAAACTTCCTCCCGGAGATCATCTATCCATTTGCCCATGCGCTCGTTTCTTTTCTGCTGCAGGGCAAATTGCCTGATCTGTTCGTAATCATCTTTTAGGTTAGCAGTGTGTTCTGGAACATGGCGATCGAGCCGTACAATTCTGTAGGCACGGTTTACATTCGACGTTCTCGGGTTGTAGGATCGTGGTTCGGAGATCTGTCCTTCTTCATCAAGCAACAATGCAATTCTGTAAAGTGCAGGTTCAAGATTATCAAGCTGGTGCATTCTCTGTCCGGTTTGAGGATTCAGAATTCTGCCGCCGAAAGCCCGGGAATCTTCATCTTCAGAATATTCACGCGCAAGATCTGAAAAACTGGCTCCATGATTTAATACACTATCTCTCAAAGCATTCAGCTTGTTAATAGCAAAATCTTCATCAACCTGATCTTCATCTACTCTGATCAGGATATGGTTGGTTTCAATATTATCACCAGATCGTTCATTGAGTCGAATTACGTGAAATCCGAATTGTGTTTCCACTACTTCAGAAATACCACCCGGTTCAAGTGCAGAAGCAGCGGCCGAATAAGGAGCAACCAAATCATCAAGCGGCATCATGGGAAGCAGTCCGCCGCGCTGCGCCGATCCGTCTTCACTGTAAAGCCTGGCCATCACTTCAAAATCTTTGTCGTAGTTTACAACTGAATCCCGAAGAGCCTGTGCTTTTTCATAAGCTTCAATGCGCGCGTCTTCAAGGGGAGGTGGTATGATTACAATTTGTGAAAGTGATATTTGCTCGGGTATAATCGGAACCTGGTCTTCAGGAATGGAATTAAAAAATTCTTCAACTTCAGGTCTTGTAATTGTGATGCCTCTGAGCTTTTGCTCCTGCAACTGCTGGATAACTAACTGCTCACGAAACTGCTCACGGAATTCTGCCCGGATTTCAATCAGGCTTTGCCCGAATGCATCTTCAAGGGCACGTTCGCTGCCGGCCTGGCGGATTAACTGGTCAATTCGGGCATCCATCTGCCGATTTACCATATCGTCGCTCACAACCACAGAATCCATTTCAGCTTTTTCCAGCATCACATAATTGTCAACCATGCTTTGCAGTGCGCTGTACCATAGATCTTCAGAAAAGCTCACATTTTGATTTTCAATTTCGGCCTGTCTCATAAAATTTCGCACTTCATGGTCTACATCCGATTTCAGGATAATACGATCGTTTACAATCGCCACAATTCGGTCAGATGTCTGTTGCGATCTTTGAGCAAACAGAGATGAAGAAAAAATGAGGATGATAAAGACGGTTAATAGTGTCTGTGTATAAAAATTCATTAACTTTGTATGATTATGGATTTTACTGTGTCAGCAGTTGTTCGATTTCACTAACGTTTAATAATTCAATTTCATTATTCGCGTCAGCCTGAAGATAAAGATTTCGAAGGTAAGCATTTGTAATTCTTCGGGCTTTTTCCAGTTTCAGCCATTCCTGGATCTGGGGAATCAGCCAGTCAAGATCGGGATATTCGCCTTCGGTTTTCTCTTCCATTTTCTGCAGCAAGTGATATTGCCCCCCAAAAAAGTGGATGGGTGACCTTTCAGAGAGGCCAAGTATCTGCAAATTCCGGTGCAGTGCGGGTTTATCTGCCAGTGCCATTGAAATCGGCCAGAATTGTGTGGAATGGCGCAGTTGATATTCCGGGTCCACACTATATTGTTCTACCACATCTTCCCAGTCAACACCGTTCGCGAGGTCACGATTGGCACTTTCTGCTTCTGCCCGGGTGCGGGTTGTTAAATGGCGGAATCTCACAAACCGTTCGCCAAGCCTGAGCTGCTCACGGTAATTTTGGTAATAATTCTGTGCCTCTTCGGTGGTTACTTCAAGCTGGCCTCTGTGTTCGTTCAGAATAAATTCACGCAGCATCTGTTCGAGTAATTCATCATGATAACGGTTCAGTTTTTCCTGAAAATCCGGTGTATTCTGGATGCCGATGCGCCGTGCATGATTAGTCATAACGCGCCGCTGCGCCCACTGCCCCGCATAGGTGTACACTGCATTAAGAGTATCCTGCTGCAACAGGAACGTTGGTATTTGATCCACTGCCTGCTGCATGGTTAAATTTTCTCCAGAGACGGATGCAATTATATCATCACCGGGCGAGGTTCTCTGCTCCAAACACCCGGCAAGCAACAGCACAAAAATCAATGCGATCAGGGAATAAAATCGTATCATAAATTACTGAATATTTTCGGGATAAAGATCAACCTGCCAGGTTTCGTGCAAACGTTTCAGGAATTGTTCTTCGCGGATCGGCTGAAAGTCGCTTGCAACCCTGAAAAATGCCTCATCAAATGTCATTGGCCGGGAAGGTTCAATCTTTACAAGATAATAAAATGTATGGAGTGATCCTCTCTCGATAATATCCGTGCTTTCTCCGGGCGAAAGTACACTGATATGTGGATAATGACTGGAATGCTTGCTTCGGGTTGAATCGTGTAAAACCGAAAGGTCATTGAAAAGTATGTGAAGATCGGAAGGGTGGATGCCGTCTCGCACATTATTGAGAGCATCTTCCGTCAAATCCTGCTGAAGTGATGATACCCGGTAAAACTCATATTGATCATCATAAATGTATCGGTCTCGGTGCTCGTCAAAAAATGCTTTTAATTCGTCACGGTCTGCCGTTTCATGATTCCAGATGTACTCTTCGTTCACCCGGAACACCACCAGTCCATCTAAAAATTTGGTCATCTCCTGGCTGAAATCCGGAAAATTACTTTTTGTGATGTGAATCAGCTCAGACCTGATGATCTCTTTTTTAAATTCGTCAAACATTTCTGATGTGATGTCGGCGGAATCCTGCACTAACTCATTTGCTTCCAGATAATTGAGAAAATCACTTAAAGTGTACGAAGTTTCAAGAAATTCAATGAGTTTCAATTCTTCCTTGTCGGTTAATGAAAGATTTAAATCCGGAAAATCATTCAGGAGTTCTTCAATTTTCTCTTTCTCAACAACTAAACCACCGGTTCGTCCCACCGTTTCATAAACCTGTTCACGGCCGGTATCCAGTCTTTGCAACTGCTGCAGCCGGTTCGTTATCGACTCTTCATAAGATTTATCATCAATATAAGTTCGAACCGAATCAACCCGGATGATATGATAGCCATAGCTCATCTCAATGGGTTCAGAATAGGGAGCTTCGGGATCGGTTTCCATTACCTCATCAACAAACTCTTCGGGAAATTGCATGGCATAACCCACCCAGCCGATTTGGCCGTTCCGATTCATCGTTGCACCGTCCTGGGTATAGTTCTGCACAGCTTCCTGCCAGGAGAGGCCCTGTTCCAGCTCCCGGTATGCCTCTTCAATTTGTTCTAAGCCTTCGTTATTTTCACCACGCTGTGTAAATATGTGGCTAATTCTTCGATCGGGCGTTCGTTCTCTTTTTTCCTGCAAAAATATTACATGATACCCAAATTGTGTTCGAACAGGTTCCGAAATTTCACCGGGTTCAAGTGCATAAATTGCATCTTCGAATTCCAAAACGGTTCGCCCGGCCGTAATCCAGGGAAGCTGGCCGCCCATAGAATTTCCGTTTCGCTTTGATGAAAATTCAGCATCAACCTGCTCAGGGTCATGTCCGTCAGTCAATAGTTCTCTGGCTTCAAGCATCCGGTTATATACGCTGTCTTCGAAAGCATCAGAAGAGCCATCGGGTACTTCCGAGAGTATGTGAAAAGCCCTCAATTCAACCTGGTCACGCTCTCTGAATTGCCGTATTTGTTCCTGTTTGATGTTATTCTCGAGCCAGTAGATATACGAAGCTTCTATGCCAAATTGTTCGAATTCTTCCAGTATTTCGGGATGCTGGTGGTATCCCAGTTTGCGGCCTTTTCTTAATTTTAATTTGTAATCTACAAATGAAGGCAAAAAGTCAACGAGCTCTTCGGCCGTAAGTTCTTCACTATCCTGGTTTTGGTTAAAACTGGCGATAAGCTGTCCCAGTGTGATGGGTTCACCGTCAATTTCCGCAATTGTTGCAGAGGTATCAAATTCTGTTGATTGTGATTCCTGTGCAAAACCGTTTGCTGTGATGAGGATGAAACCAAGCAGTAATAAACCTGTTTTCATTGAGATTAGTTGATTGTTTTTAGATTTAATGATGTTTGAACGGATTTAATGAGGCAGTCTTATAAACTGATGTAAATTTTGCAATCTTTAAAATAACATTCCGGCAATTGTTGCAGTCATCAGGTTGGCAAGCGACCCTGCCAGTACGGCGAGCAGCCCAAAGCTGGCAAGCTCGGATTTTCTTCCCGGGGCGAGACCTCCGATACCACCAATCTGTATGGCGATGGAGGAGAAGTTGGCAAAACCACAGAGTGCAAACGTGGCCATGGTCATGGTTTTGGGTGTTAATATACCCTGTTCAACCATATCGGCCATTTGCAGATAGGCCACAAATTCATTCAGCACAACCTTGGTACCTAACAATGAACCCATATTTACGGCATCAACCCAGGGCACTCCAACCAGGAAGGCGATGGGTGCGATGACCCAGCCGAGCAGGGATTCTATGGTCAGCTCAAAATCGGGAAAAGCAGCATTCAGCCCTGTAATCTCACCAATTTCGTATAAAAAGTAGTTCCCCATTGCCAAAAGTGCGATAAAGGCCAGAAGCATGGCGCCCACATTTGCGGCCAGTTTCAGCCCGACTCCGGCACCCGATGCTGCTGCATCAATGCCGTTGGCATCGGTTTTTTCAACACTCATTTTTACATCACCCTTTGTAACCGGCTCCGATGTTTCCGGGAAAATAATTTTTGCAATGACCAGTGCTGCCGGGGCGGCCATCAAACTTGCGCCAAGCAGTTGTTCAGCAAACATTAGCCGCCCTACATCAAGCGGTACGCCATGCGCAATTGAATAAGAGTTGCCCAGCATCTGTACGTAAGCTGCCATCACACCGCCGGCAATGGTTGCCATACCGCCTGTCATAATAGTTAGCAGCTCAGATTTTGTCATCTTGTCGATGTAGGGTTTGATGACAAGCGGCGACTCTGTCTGGCCCACAAAAATATTGGCAATCACGGACAGTGATTCAGCACCGGAAGTCCCCATCACTTTTTGCATTCCCTTCGACATGGCACTCACCACCCATTGCAGAATTCCGTAGTGATAGAGAATGGCTGTTAATGAAGCAAAAAAGACGATTGTGGGAAGAACCTGAAATGCAAAGAAATTCCCCAGGCTTCCCTCCATGCCAGGGCTTTTGGCAAGATCACCGAAAATGAATTCTGCCCCAGCCGTGGTAAAATCCAACACTATCACAAAAAAGCTGGATACCCAGCTAAAGAAAGCTTTCGGCCATCCAAGAGGGGACCAATATTCGGCCATTACGGCGCCTTTCAGGATAAAAATGGCCAGGATAAACTGAATTCCAAGGCCGGTTCCTACCAATTTCCAGTTTATCACTTTTCGGTTATTGCTGAATGCCACCGCAATTGCGATGATAACGGCCATTCCAATAGCGCCTCTGATTATGTCCATCTAATTTTCTGCTTTATTATCGTTGTTTTGAATTGTTTGATTGATTGGCGGCAGAGGTTTGCCGCGCTTTTTATCTGTAGGGGGGCGAAAACAGTGCCGTGCCCTTGGTTCGTAGGATTCTTTTTCTCCGACTAAAACCTTGTCACTGCTTTCTACTATACGCTGCGAGAAGTTTGCCAACATGCCGCTTTCGGCACAGATGGCATGCAGTTTGGTTATGTATTCTGCAATGGCAAGCAATTGCGGCATAGGCTCAAAAGGCTTTCCTTCAAAATCCATGTCAAGCCCGGCTATAATTACCCGTTTTCCGTCATTGGCAAGTGTGTTGGATACTTCAACAATCCGTTTATCAAAAAACTGGGCTTCGTCAATACAAACCACACGCGCAGTAGAAGTGAGAAGAATGATTTGATCAGCCGTATCCACCGTAATGCCCGGCAGGGAAGATTCATCGTGAGAAACCACTTCACTATTGCTGTAGCGATTGTCGACAGCAGGTTTTACGATCACAACATTTTGTCCGGCAATGTGTGCCCGGCGTGCTCTGCGTATCAGCTCTTCAGTTTTTCCGCTGAACATTCCGCCGCAAATAACTTCAATCCAGCCTGCATGGTTAGGCAGAAACGATGGTTCATTCATCATATAAAAAGTATTCCCCTTTAGAAAATATATCAGCATGGAATATATCCCGCAGAGGGGAAAACAAAAAGAGAAGATTTATGGATATTGTACAGTTTCATTAGTTCTTTATCAGACACTCATCTAAAAAAACACCATATTGCATAATTTTTGACTCGGCCAGTCTACCTTTTTCCAACCTCAAATTTCTTTATATTTCAAAATTGTTCAGCTTTTTGAAATCAAAAATGAGTGAACGCTTCAGAAAAAGATTTACAGAAAGAAATTTTACTAAATGAGTACTTACGATCCTTCCAAAATTGAACCCAGGTGGCAAAAATACTGGCTTGAAAATAAAACCTTTAAAACACCAGAAAACAAGGATAAGCCAAAATATTACATTCTTGATATGTTTCCGTACCCGAGCGGATCGGGCCTGCATGTGGGGCATCCGGAAGGGTACACGGCCACCGACATTCTCGCCCGCTACAAGCGAATGAAGGGCTTCAATGTGTTGCACCCGATTGGCTGGGATGCATTCGGGCTGCCAGCCGAGCAATATGCCGTTAAGACGGGCACCCATCCGAGAGAGACCACCGAAAAGAACATCAAAATTTTTCGTGAACAGCTTCAAATGCTTGGCTTTTCGTATGACTGGGATCGTGAAGTAGACACCACTGATCCCAACTACTATAAATGGACGCAGTGGATATTTCTGAAACTTTTTGAACGCGGGCTGGCTTACGAATCGGAAGAACCGGTAAACTGGTGCCCGGAACTGGGAACTGTTTTGGCAAATGAGGAAGTGATTGACGGTAAAAGCGAAGTAGGCGGGTTCCCCGTAATCCGCAGGCCAATGCGCCAGTGGGTTCTCAAAATTACCGCCTATGCCGAACGGCTGCTTGAAGACCTCGAAGGCCTGGACTGGCCCGAATCAACCAAAGAAATGCAGCGAAACTGGATCGGCAAATCCATAGGTGCAGAAATCGATTTTGCAGTTCCGCAGCATGATGAAAAAATCCGTGTGTTTACAACACGGCCCGACACCATTTTCGGCGCCACCTATATGGTACTGGCTCCCGAACATTACCTGGTTGATGTAGTGACTACTGACGAACAAAAAGAGGAGGTGGCTAAGTACAAAGAATACGCAGAACAAAAATCTGACCTGGAAAGACAGGATTTAAGTAAACAAAAATCGGGTGTGTTTACCGGAGGATATGCCATTAACCCGGCCAACGGTAAAGAAATTCCCATCTGGATTGCCGATTATGTCCTTGCACATTACGGAACCGGGGCCATCATGGCAGTGCCGGGCGAAGATGAGCGCGATTGGGAGTTTGCCGAACAGTACGGCCTCCCAATCGTACGCACCGTTCAGCCGCCTGATGATTTTGAAGGCACCGCGTTTACGGGAGATGGCCCGTCCATAAACAGCGACTTTTTAGATGGCCTGTATATTACCGATGCCAAGACAAAAATTATCAACTGGCTTGAGGAGAACGGCGTTGGCAAGAAGAGTGTAAACTACAAGCTGCGTGACTGGCTCTTCTCGCGCCAGCGCTACTGGGGAGAACCGTTCCCAATTATTCATGTTGACGGTGAACCCAAGCCTGTTCCCGAAAAAGACCTGCCGGTAACACTGCCCGATGTGGATGATTTTCAGCCGACAAAAACCGGGGAGCCGCCGCTGGCAAGAGCAAAAAATTGGGTGGAAACCACCGATCCCGAAACCGGAAAAAAAGCACTGCGCGAAACCAACACAATGCCGCAGTGGGCAGGTTCATGCTGGTATTACCTGCGATATATCAGTCCTGATTTTGACGGCGGGCCGGTAGATCAAAATGAAGAAAAATACTGGATGCCTGTCGATCTCTACGTTGGCGGTTCTGAACATTCGGTTCTCCATCTGCTTTATGCACGTTTTTGGCACAAAGTGCTCTACGACTGCGGCGTGGTATCCACCAAAGAACCGTTTCAGAAACTTGTTCACCAGGGTATGATTTTAGGTGAAGTTGAATACACCGCTTACGAAAAAGATGGGAAAATTATCAGTGCGGAAGAAGCGGCCAAAACTGAAGGAGTGAAGCGTGTAAAACTGTCTGAAAATGATGTGGAGAAAAAAGGAGAGCGTTTTGTGATGAAAGGCACTGAAATCATGGTTGATTCCAAAGCTCACAAAATGTCGAAATCCCGCGGAAATGTCATCAATCCGGATGATGTGGTGGAGAAATACGGCGCTGATTCCCTGCGCCTCTACGAAATGTTTATGGGGCCGCTGGAGCAGGTTAAACCCTGGAGCACCAAAGGCGTGGAAGGAGTGAACCGCTTTCTGAACCGGACCTGGAGGCTGTTTTTCGGGGAAAATAAAGAAGAAAAAATCAACATTTCAGAAGATAATCCCAGCTCTGAGCAGTTGAAAGTGCTGCATGAAGCCATCAAAAAAGTGACAGAGGATATCGAAAATATGCGGTTCAATACGGCTATTTCTGCTCTTATGATCTTCGTTAACGAAGCCAACAGCTGGGAAAACGTACCCCGCTCAGTAGCCGAACCATTCTTAATATTACTTTCACCCTTTGCACCTCACATAGCCGAGGAGATTTGGAACCGGCTTGGCCATAAGCAAAGCCTTGCACACGAAGATTGGCCTCAATTTAAGGAAGAGTTCCTGGTGGAAGAGTCGGTTGAAATTCCCGTTCAGGTGAATGGTAAAGTCCGTGCAAATATCACCGTACCTGCCGATAAACAAAAAGATAAAGAGTTTGTGATCGGCCTGGCCAAACAGCAAAAAAATATCATCCGATATCTTGATGAAACAACTATCATCAAAGAAATTTTCGTGCCCGGCCGGATTGTCAATCTTGTGGTGAAGTAAGGTGAATTTGTTGAAAAAATTCGGTTCTGATGGAAATATTATGGGTATCAAAGTTTGAATTTTTTAGAAGGTGTAACTTGAGTTGACAGTTAGCAGTAGGCAGTTTGACAACATTAATAATTGGTTTTCATAAGGTTTAAAAGCTGTTTTTATTTGTTTTGAAGATCTATTGCCATTCAGATATTTCCAAATGAATTGTCAACTGCCTACTATCAACTGTTAATTACCGGCAACCATGATATAGCAGTATCACCATTTGTTCGAAAACAATAATTCTTATCTTTTCTGTCACGTTTTCTACTATTTTCCTTTTTGCATGCGATCTGTTTTTTCCGTTTTACTGCTGATATTTTTCATTCCTGCTTCAGGCCTTGCTCAACTGTTTGAAGATTTTGAAGAAGGTTCCAAAAATGCCTATGCAGCCGGAGTGGTTGAATTTTCGACAGGGGAGTGGCTGCTGGATGATGCCCTGGTTGGAAGTGCCGATGGAGACCGTTTTAACGGTGAAAGATCCGTTCGAATTCGCGACGGCTTCATTCAAATGCTCTTCGATTACCCGGAAGGAGCTTCACTGATCAGCTTCTGGGGAGCCAATTCCGGTTTCAGCGGAGATACGGACGGGGCGGTTCAGGTGTTCTATTCAGATGATCAGGGAGATAACTGGCAGCCCGCCGGAGACACCATTTCACTTACCGAAGAGAACCGGCTGGAGCGGCACGAAATTGAGCTTACAATTGAATCTCCCGTACGGCTTCGGTTCGAAAAAACATCCGGCAACCGCATCAATATTGATGATGTACGGATTGAGCCGTTTGTGGAATTGTCTGATCAGCCAAAACTTTCAATACGCAAGGGCGAAGATCCCATCAAGCCGGGAGATGTTATTGAATTTCAGCCTTCCAACATCGGTGAAACGGCTGAGATGTCCGTCAGGCTGGCCAATCATGGTGAGCCGAACCTGGAAATTCACTCAGCCGGACTCGAAGATGGAAATAATTTTTTCATCACTGATGATTTGACGACCCGGCTTGCATCCAGAGAATCTGCAGATTTGAATATTCAATTCATGTCCAATTCGGGAGGCAGGTTTGATGACAGGCTTACAATTCATTCAAACGATCCTGATGTACCGGAATTTGACATCAATCTAAGTGCGCTTGCCGTTGACGAAGAACAAATCATCGATATTAGTGATGCACATAAGGTGCCGTTTGGTACAAGGGTAACCATTTCCGGGCGGGTAACCGTTGCCAACGAGTTTGAAGGACCGCTTTTTTTGCAGGATGAAACCGCCGGATTTGCCGTATTTCATGAGCCGCTGCACAGCACAGCTCAGCGGGGAGATTCCATTATCGTCACGGGGCCGGTTATCGAGTTTAATCCGTTTGATGGAAAACCGGGGACTTTTCTGCGCCAAATTGCCGCCACCGATCAGGATGATAACATCAGCTTCGAAATTACAGAGGCCGATCCGGTTCATCCCGAACCAATCATCGTTACTCTTTCCGAAATGAACAGCGGTGAATTTGAAAGCCGGTTGATTAGAATTGAGGGAGTTACGTTCCTGGCTGACGGAGTTTTTCAGGGCAATCAGAATTATGGCATTTCCGACCGTACGGGAAGCGGACAGCTTAGAATTGATAATTCTGTTGCTGAGTTAATCGGTGCTTCCATTCCTGCCGAACCTATTCAGATTACCGGAGTGACAGACCGGTTTGACGGTACATATCAACTTAAACCGCGGGATGACGAAGACCTGCGGGTTGAACCCCATAATATTGCAGGAGAAGATATTCCCCGAGAACAAACATTTGATGTGGTAACCTGGAACATTGAGTGGTTTGGCGCATCAGACCGCGGGCCAACCGATTTGGAGTTGCAGATGCAAAATGTGATTAGCGTAATCGAAACAATAGATGCGGACTTATATGCCGTGCAGGAAATAGCCAGTTCGGAACAGTTTTACCGGTTAGTGAACCATCTTGAAGATTACCATGGATTTCTCTCAAGCTACCCGCAGCGCCAGCAAACCGGCTACCTTTTTAATACGGCCGTTGTTGATTCAATCAGTGCCGGGCACCTCACCACAAATCAAAACAGCTACGATTGGGCAAGCGGGCGTTTTCCGCTCTATTTTGAATTTGATGCCACCATTCAGGAGGAAACACGACGCATGAGAAGCTATAACATCCATGCAAAGGCGTTCGGAGACGAAGAATCATACAATCGCCGCAAAAATGCAGCCACTTCACTGAAAGAGTATTTTGATGTATACAGGCAGGATGAAAAGATCATTTTCCTGGGAGATTTTAACGATCAGCTCAATTTCTCCACGTTCAACCAGGAAGTATCGCCCTACCAGGTATTTCTGGATAATGAACGGTACTTTGCGGTAACTAAACCACTGGAAGACCGAGGGTTTGCATCTTACCTTGTGGGGCAATTCCGAAGCATGATTGATCATATCATCATCAATGAACATCTTGTTGAAAAGCATATTGATGGCGCCCAGCGGGTAGAAAATCCACATTATGTAGCGAGTTATCTGTCCACAACGTCCGATCATGCACCGGTGTGGACAAGATTTCAATTTTCTGACAGAACAGAAGAGGACGAAGACGAGGCTGAAATTCCTGATTCGTTTGTCTTAGAGCCTAATTATCCAAATCCGTTCAACCCTTCAACAACAGTGCGATTTTCTTTGCCGCAGGATGAAATTGTGACCATCACAGTGTATGATATTTTAGGCCGGCAGGTTGCTCAGCCTGCGTACGGACAGCCGTTCAGTGCAGGCTACCAGGAAGTATTATTTGATGCGACGGGGCTCTCAACCGGTATTTATCTTTATGAAATTCAACTGGAACCCGGAGAAAGTAAAATTGATAAAATGATGTTTATTAAATGATTATTTTGATTAAACATGCTTAAACCCTATCAAATCGGTTACAGAATGTCCGCTGAGTGGGAAAAACACTCTGCAACACAACTTCACTGGCCATCGAACAGAGAAACCTGGCCTGATGAGAGGCTCGAAAAAGTTGAAAATGTTTACCTCAACATCATCGAAGTTTTGCATCGATATGAGCCGATAATACTTTTAGTGAATACTGAAGTTCAGCCGTCAGTGGTTGAAGATAAACTGATAGCAAGAAAAATTGATCAGCAAAAAGTTCACATTTACCAGGTTCCCATCAACGATGTATGGGCGAGAGACTGCGGGCCAATTTTCATACAAAGAATCGAAAATGGTGAACTTCAACATGCCATCACCGATTGGGAGTATAACGCCTGGGGAGAAAAATATCCGCCATTCGACAATGACAATGCACTGCCGGAGTGGTTTTCAAAAACGTTCAGAATTCCGGCTTTTAAACCTCAAATGGTGCTGGAAGGAGGGAGCATTGAAACGAACGGCCAGGGACTTTTTTTAACAACTGAATCGGTGCTGCTGAATCCGAATCGAAACCCGCATTTATCAAAAGTTGAGATTGAAGAAAAACTGAGAGACTATCTGGGAGCTGAAAAAATTATCTGGCTCAAAGACGGATTGGCAGGTGATGACACCGACGGCCATATCGACGATCTGACCCGTTTTTTGGATACCCGGACTGTTGTAACGATGGTTTGTGAAAATCAATCAGACATCAATTATGAAGTGCTGAGGAAAAATCATGAGATTTTGAAAAACTCTACAAATCAATTTCATGAATCATTACGGGTTGAAACTCTGCCTATGCCGGAAACCAGGATTGAGGGAACTACGGTTGACGGTTCGGATTTCGTGCCTGCCAGTTACGCCAATTTTTATATCGCAAATGGTGTGGTTCTTGTGCCGGTTTACAACAGCAGGCATGATGGAAAGGCTTTAGAACTTCTGAAATCATGGTTTCCGGATCGTGACGTGATCGGAATTGATTGCACCGACCTGGTTTGGGGGCAGGGAAGTATTCACTGCATCACACAACAGTTGTACGGAATTGATTTATAACGAGCGTTTCAATAAATAAATCACCTGCCGGATTGAGTTGGCCTCAAAGTTCGGCAGGTTTTAAAGAAAGCAGCTAAGTTAATCAACTACTGCATAATCGATCAATTCATACACTTCAGAACGAACAAGATCACGGATACTTTCCACATTTTCTATAAATGCAGTTACATCCACATCCGGACTGGACTGTCTGATGATTTCTTCAGTGAAGTGAAATTCAAGATCTCTAAGGTGTGTATAAAAGTTTCCCGTTGCAAAATTATATCCATACTCATCACCACGGGGTAAAATCAGTTGATATAACTCCCAGCCTTCCATGTTACCGTTTTCCATTCTGTACTCGTGGATGGGCTTCGCATTTTCATCTTCCATCATCTGGTAGGTGTACTCACTGCCAGGATTTACATTCATATTATCGAGCATAAAATAACGCGATGGTTTGGAATCTTCATTTCTCAGCACACTATTGTTGATTCTCCATAGCTCTGCAAATTTGGGTGTCATAATTTCATTATACCGGTCTAACAGATTCTCCAATTCTGCTTCCGAGAGTACCTCCCCAATGTGGTCTGCAATATTTTCAAATGCGCAAATTGCACTGCAAATGGATACGGTTACAAAATTGTGATTGGTTTGCCGGCTGCCCGGGTAAAGTACTTTATATATGTACCAATACTTTAAGGTTTCTGCATCAATTCTCGCCTGATTAACAGGCTTCAGGACATTTTCTATATCATCCATAAAGTCATTGATCTCATGGCGTTCAACACTTAAAAAATCGAGTTTCATGTACAAGCCCTGGTGATCTTGAGCCTGCACCGACCCTGCTAAAAGGGTGAGGAAAAAAACAGATATAATTAGATGGCAAATGTGTTTCATAACTCTGGTATGTGATTTTAGGGTATATATCTAATTAACAAAAATCCTGAAAATTTATGAAGTAAAATAACAGGTAAAAAGAAGATCAGGAAATCGAAAATCATTCGGCAGTAAAACTATTGGCTTTCAATTCTTTAACGCTATAAAAAGTTATTTCAGAGAATCGAAAACAATAAATAGTATACTCTGATCTTGATAAAATATTATTAAAATGATATAAATTAGCGTTTCTTCACTAATGCTTAGCTAAATATAACTATTCGGGCACAGAAGGCATACGAAATTTTCATCATTACTCCCAAAGTGATGACAGAAATATTGCACGACTCCAGTAAATAGATTCAATTAAAACTTTCAGGCGTATAAATAAAGTACAGCCCGAAACTTTTTTGAAAAATTCCGGGCTGATTGTTTATCCGATTTCAAAAAAAATAGGATCAGCGAATGTGACGGTTCACGAGGTTCTCAAACAATTCCTGCTTGCCGCTAATCATTTCAGGTTCCCCTTGCTTGATGGCCAGTGCACGAAGATCGGTTAAGGAAAGCTTTCCATCTTCGAAAGCTTTGCCGTCACCCTCATCAAACGAGCTGTAGCGTCCGTCGCGCATTTTCTTATAATCCGATGTATTGAGAATGTCATCAGCAATTAAAAGAGCGCGTGCAAAAGTGTCCATTCCGCCAATATGTGCGTGAAATAGATCGTCCAGGTCCGTGGAGTTTCTCCGGATTTTGGCGTCAAAGTTAAGTCCGCCGGGTGCAAGTCCGCCATGCTCAAGCAGAATCATCATAACTTGAATAGCATCGTAGAGATCGGTGGGGAAGTAATCGGTGTCCCAGCCGTTTTGGTAATCGCCCCGGTTTGCATCAATGCTACCGAGCAGTCCGTTTTGAGCTGCCAGCATCACATCATGCGAAAACGTATGGCTTGCAAGTGTGGCGTGATTGCCTTCGACGTTCAATTTAAAATCATCCAGCAGATCCTGCTCACGCAAAAACCCGATCACGGTGGCAGCATCAAAATCGTACTGATGTTTGGTGGGTTCCATCGGTTTTGGTTCGATCAGGTAAACTCCTTCAAACCCGATTTTACGCCCGTAATCACGTGCCGCACGGAGAAAAGCTCCCATGTGATCAATCTCACGTTTCATATCGGTATTGAGCAGGTGCATGTATCCTTCGCGCCCGCCCCAGAACACATAATTTTCACCGCCCAGTTCAACGGTGGCATCAAGAGCGGCTTTTACCTGCGCGGCCGCATGGCAAACCACATTAAAATCGGGATTGGTTGCGGCTCCGTTCATATATCGCGGATGGGTGAAAAGATTGGCCGTTCCCCAAAGCAACTTCACACCGGTTTCTTTTTGATACTGTTTGGCCAGATCTACTAATTCAGCCAGTTTTTTCTCCGACTCACCAATGGTCTGACCCTCAGGTGCCAGGTCACGGTCGTGGAAGCAGTAATAGGGAACACCAAGTTTGGTGAAAAATTCAAAAGCGGCTTCAAGGCGGAATTTGGCATTCTCAAGCGGATCGGAGGTTTTATCCCAGGGGAAAATCCTCGTGCCAACTCCAAACGGATCGTTATTATCGTTGCAGAACGAATGCCAGTATGCCACAGCAAATCGGAAGTGATCTTTCATCGATTTTCCGGCTACTTTTCGATCTTCATCGTAATGGGTAAACGCCATCGGATTGTCGGTGTCCGGGCCTTCGTATTTAATTTTGTCGATGTTTGGAAAATATTGGTTTAATTGAGTCATAATTTCAGAGTGTTTGATTCATGTGGTGGTGTCCAAAACTTTTTTGAACTCTTTGATTGATTTTTAAGATTGTGATGAAGGTTGATTGGAAAAATTCAGGTCAGTGTGGTTTTTATGAAATTTCCTGTTCCAGTCTTTCAACCCATTTCTGATACGATTCTTTGTATTGTTTTGATTTTTCTTTTTCCGGCTCGTTAACCTGAAGCCGTTCCAGGCTTTTGAATGCTTCTCCGGGGCTGCTAAAAATTCCGGCTCCCACACCGGCGCCACGGGCCGCGCCTTCGGCTCCATCGGTTTTATAAAGCTCCAGAGTTGTACCGGTTGTGTTAACAAATGCTTCTCTGAACAACGGACTTTGGAACATATTGGCCAGCCCGGCTTTTACGATTTGCGTATCCACGCCCATCTTTTTCATAATATCAAACCCGTAGTTCATTGAAAAAACAATTCCCTCCTGGGCAGCCCTCAAAATGTGAGTTCTGTTGTGGCGGTTAAAATCCAATCCTTGAATACCCGACCCGAGATTTCTGTTTTCGAGGATACGTTCAGCGCCATTTCCGAATGGCAGGATGGTTACACCGTCTGAGCCAATGGGCGCCATTTCGGCCAGCTCATTCATTTTCTGATAGGAGAGAGAGCCCCCGTAAAGCAAGTGCTGGCGGATCCAACGGTACAAAATTCCCGTTCCATTGATGCAGAGAAGTACTCCATAACTTGGATTTTCTTTTTGATGATTTACATGAACAAATGTATTTACCCGGGATTGTTCATCATAAGCCGGCTGATCGGTGATGCCGTAAATTACTCCAGAAGTGCCTGCAGTGGTGGCAATATCGCCCGGATTCAGCACATTAAGCGAAAAAGCGTTGTTGGGCTGATCGCCCGCTTTGTAGGTAACCAAAATTCCTTCATTAAGGCCAAGTTCTTTTGCAGCGCCATTTGTCAGTTTTCCAAAATTACTGAAAGATTCGTGTGCTTCGGGCAGCAATTCATCGGATATACCGTAATGATCAAGCAACAGATCTGCTTTTGAATTGGATTCAAAATCCCAGAAAATACCTTCCGACAGCCCTGAAATGGTGGTGGAAATTTCTCCGGTCATCTTCATGCAGATATAGTCGCCCGGCAGCATAATTTTGTCAATCTTTTCGTATGCGTCCGGCTCATTCTCCTGCACCCATTTTAGTTTGGAGGCGGTAAAATTACCCGGCGAATTCAGAAATCGTTTCAGGCTGATCTCCGGCCCTAACTCCTTAAACGCCTGGTCTCCGATGGATGCAGCCCGGCTGTCGCACCAGATGATGGAAGGCCGCACCACGTTTTTCTTTTTATCTACGGCAACAAGTCCGTGCATCTGGTAGGAAATGCCAATCGCAGAGATTTGCCCGGCATCTATATCGGTTTCGAAAAGCAACTCTTTTACGGCAAGTTTTAAATGTTTCCACCAAAGTTCCGGGTGCTGTTCTGCCCATCCGTGCCGGGGTGAATCGATCGCCAGCTCTTCTTTTGGTGAATAAGCTGATCCGTGAGATGTGCCATTATCCGCATCAAAAAGTGAAACCTTAACGGATGAACTGCCTACATCACAGCCTAACAATAATCTGTTTTTGCTCATACAACTATTCTTTTATGTGAAATTTATGATGATTTCCTTTACTAAAGTCCCTTATAGCTGACGTTCAACCCGTTAACACAATTACAATATTCTAAGATTGAAAAAACTGAGTAAACCACCAAGTACTTTGACTTAAAATGACGTTAAATCCGAATAGTTCAATCAGATTTTTGATTTCTTTTTTTGGTTGATATTCTATTTTTAACCTGATGTTCAGTTTCAATAAAAAAATTTGGCAAAATAGACTTCCGAAGTATGAATCAATACTATTAAAATTATGATTTTAAAAATTGAGCTTTTTTTATAAAACCCGGAAGACTTCGGAAGTCTTTGCTCCAGGACCTGCAAGAGCCCGCAAGGGCCTCGCAGAGTTCGATACAATTGAACGATTATTTAATTCCATTTTTAAATCAGTAAACACATTATTTATTTTTCAATAGAAATGACTTTTTTTGAACAGGCCTGAGATGTTTAAAAAAATCTTTGTAAACTGTCTAACAATATTTTATAAGACTTATTTAAAATATTTATTAACCCATGGACCTCAACTGATATAAAACCTGAATGAAGAGTTTCCTGAAAAAGAAAGGGATCGACCTTTCAGTGAAAACTTATTTTATTAACTGTCTGTCATACATGGCATTAGGATTATTCTCTTCATTAATTATAGGGCTTATTATCCGAACTGCGGGAGAGCAGTTAGAAATTGAGATGCTGGTAACGGTGGGCCAGCTTGCCATGGACTTGATGGGGCCGGCAATTGGAGTAGCAATTGCCTACGGGCTGAATGCTCCGGCACTGGTGTTATTCTCATCGGCTGTGGCCGGAGCATTTGGTGCTATGGAAGGAGGACCGGCAGGTGCATATGTCGCTTCCGTGATAGCGGCAGAGTTTGGGAAACTGGTTACTGGTTCAACCCGTGTAGATATTATTGCCGTTCCTTTAGTCACCATTTTTATGGGTTATTTTGCGGCTGATTACCTGGGAGTGATTATCTACCAGGGAATGATTGCATTCGGGGAACTGATCAACTGGTCGGTAGATCAGCAGCCGCTTATCATGGGAATCCTGGTCGCATCGCTCATGGGAATTGCACTCACTTCACCAATTTCCAGTGCGGCTATCGCCATTATGCTGGGCCTCGATGGGCTGGCGGCCGGTGCGGCCACAGTTGGATGTTCAGCCCAGATGATCGGCTTTGCGGTAAGCGGATACCGGGATAATGGCATCGCTGGTTTGCTGGCACACGGTATTGGAACCTCCATGCTTCAAATAGCCAATGTCATCAAAAACCCCTGGATTATCCTGCCGCCCACAATTGCAGGTGCACTGCTCGCGCCACTGGCCACAATGGTTTTTTTCATGCAAAATACACCCGAAGGAGCCGGAATGGGTACCAGCGGATTGGTGGGACAGATTTTCACATTTACGGCAATGGAATTCAGCTTATCGGTTTTGATGTATGTGGTCATTCTCCATATTATTGGGCCTGCATTTTTGAGCCTTTTCATTTCTGAATTTATGAGAAAGAAAAAATTAATCAAACCCGGAGATATGGTGATTCAGGATAAGTAATCGACTGACAAATTTTTTATATTCTGCCGCGTAAAAAATGTCAATATTTATTTCAGGAAATCTTTCTGAAAAATAAACCAACCAAAAGTTAGTTCAATATGCCCAAAATAGTTCAAAAACTCCCCGATTTTGTAAATCTGATTGACCCGGATAAGAATCAAATTTTCAACATGTCCCATGAGGAAGCCGAAGAGTTGATTGCAACCGGAAATCCCGATGAAGTGAGAAAAATTGAAGGGAATTATGCCATCGTAACCAAACAGGAGCAACAGGTGTATATGGCACGATCAATCGGCAGGCCGATGCGCTATTTTATGGCAAAACAGGTAGACGGGCCGCTGTTGATTGTTGCCGACCGTATCGATGAAATTTATGAGTATTTAAAAGAACTTGGACTCGAAGAACAATTCAGGCCGGATTATACCAGAATGGTTCCTGCCCATTATGTTACCCGGCTTGATGTGGTTGGCTGCCCCGATCCAAATCCCGACCACAAACGCTACTTCACACCTAAACGTAATTCACTGGATTCTGACCTCAATAAAATAGGCCACGCTTATGTTGGCGCCATGGCCAATGAATGCGCAAAGTGGCTTGATAACATCCCTAAAGATGAACCGATTGGAGTGCTGTTTTCCGGTGGTATTGACAGCGGATCGGTATTTTTGGTGCTTTACGATCTCTTGTTAAAAAGAGGAGAATCTCCATCACGACTCAAGGCATTTACACTGTCCATTGACAATGGCCCTGATGCAAAACAGGCACATCAGTTTTTAGATAAACTTGGATTAAGCATGTTCCATGAAGTGTTTGAAGGAGAAATTTCTGATTTGGATTATAAAGAAACCATCCGTGTAATTGAAGACTACAAGCAGCGCGATGTAGAAGCCGCAACTATGACCCTTGCCCTGTGTAAAATAATCCGGGAACGCTACCCTGAGTGGACTTATCTTATTGATGGCGACGGTGGCGATGAAAACCTGAAATCATATCCCATCGAAGATAATCCTGAACTGACCATACGAAGCGTTCTAAGCAATCCGCTTCTCTATCATGAGGGCTGGGGCGTGGATAAAATCAAACATTCACTGACGTACAGCGGAGGCCAGAGTCGCGGGCACGTTCGTGTATATGCAACTGCAAGCAAGTACGGTTTCAAAGGATTCAGTCCGTACACACTGCCCAATGTAATTGAAGTTTCTGAGGGCATTCCATTCATCCAGCTAACTGACTGGAAACACGATGAACTTTATGCTTTGAAAGGTGAGGTTGTTCAGCGTGGAGTTAAAGCTGTAACCGGACTCGATATGCCGGTATTCCCCAAACGCCGAATGCAGCACGGAACGGTATCTATGGACGATTTCAAAAAAGTATTTCCTGACAATGAAGATGAGTACAGAATGTATTTCCATTCACTGTACAGGTAAGGTTTCTTAGCGGAATAGACATTTTGTAAAGTCAGGTTAAGTCTGAGAGAACTGATTACTTTAATCCTGTTTGGGGCTCGCAACTACGGAAAGTTCGTCGTCCCGCTCAGAATATTTATGGCGTTTTTTACGTGATGCATCAATAACCTGGATAAAGATGGCACCGATGATGATCAGTAATCCGGCAGCCAGCTCGAATGGTGTCGGGTTTTGGCCAATGGTAAACCAGGCAATCAGAATGGCGGCTATCGGCACCAGGTTTCCATAAATCACAACCTGTGTAGGCCCCAGCTTTCTTAGTGAGCGAACTTTTACCCACTGCCCGATACCAACACCAACCGCACCACCGGCCAATATGGCGATCCATGTCCACTTACCGAAAGACAGCCAGTTCTCCTGAACGAGCGATGGTGACGCAATCACCAGATAGAGCGATCCGCCGATAAGCGTGCGCATAGCCACCATACTGATTGCGCCATATTTTCGGGCAAGCGGTTTGATGAGGTGGAGCTCAGCTATTGTAAGAATAAGGGCAACAAACAAAAGCAGATCGCCGAGCCAGTATCCTTCAACCCGGAATCCGTCAAAAGCGAGCAGAAGTGTTCCAAAACCTGCCAGAATCACGCCAACATAGCCAAAACGCCCCATTGCTTCGGTGCTCATTAAATATCCAAAACCGATGCTGAATACCGGCCCGAGTGCAAGCCAGATTGAGGCCCGGGCACCGTGAGTTAATCCAAGCCCCTCAATGCCAAGCCAGGGGGCAAGAGTGGCTCCCAGAATGGAAATAACTATAAGCCGGAACCAGTCAGACTTTTCTATTGAGGGAATAAATTCGAAAGAGGCACCGCTTACTCTGGCATCGTAGTAGCACTGCAAATATAAAAGAGCAAGCATGGCCATACCACCCAAGGCAAACCTTGAGACACTGAATGAGATAGGAGCCATATCATACAAAGCTACTTCAGCCAGTATGAAATTGGCTCCCCAGAAGAATGTGAATAGCAGCAGAAGGCTGTGATGCGAAACCGCTCCGGTGCGATTCATGGTATGTTAACTGAATAATGGTTCATTGCTGGATAAATCAAATAAAGGAGATGAGAATGCTGAAAAAGAAAGTAAATAAATATTCATGATACTTTATGTAAATGATTGTGAACAGAAGTTGCTTGCATGAAACTGATTTTTTTATATGATTACTAAAAAGCAGTTCGTTAACAAATTTGTAACAAAAGTATATTAAACTCACTTCCGAATTGGAAATGCTGAACCTGATAATAAATGGGAGCAAGACGCTGAAGTACCTGTCAAAAACAATGGTATTGGTACTCATTATTTTTCTTTCTGTTTCTGATTCTCTTTATGCACAGCATCCGGCAAACACATCCGAAGACCAGATAAAAACAGAGCTTGAAAAACTCAAAAAAGCAGAAAATTATTTGAAAAAAGGAGAGACAGTCCCGGCTTTTTATCTTTTAAACGAAGCAGCCGGGCAGTTGGAGAAACCGGGATTCCGTTTTGCATCCCTTTATCTTGATTTGGTGGTGAAGCAGGATAAAAAAGATTATTTCGGAGCAGCAACCAATCGGTTTTTAATGGCACTCAGTCAACCGGCTTTTTCTGTTGAGGACAGCCTTGAAATTCAACAAGAGATGGATATTCTTTCTTTGATACTTGAAAATTCATCCGGTTTTTCCCGAAATTTAGAGAATAAGACGGCGCCTGAAATGGCTCAGTACATTCAGCAAACCTGGATTTCACTTGATCCCACACCTACAATAAATGCCAACCAAAGATTGATTGAACACAGAGAACGGCTGCATAATGCCAGATATAAATATCCTGATCCTGAAGCCGATCATGGAATGGATGCCAGGGGTGTGGCCTACCTGAAATACGGTGAACCCGACATCGTCTACGACCGCCCATTTAATTTCAACAGGGGAGAGCTGCATTATTTTGTTACCGAATTCCAGGAGATGACAGAATCGATGTCACTGACAGCAGATGCGGATGATTTTGATATTTATGTAACAGAAGATGCCGATTCGGCAAGTGAAGCGACAGACAGCGGATTGAATCTGAGTTCGGCAAGGGCGCCTTCGGGATCATCTGCCATTGGGCTGGCAAGAGTAACCGATAATCTGGTAGAAACCATCGGGCAAGACCCCTTTCACACATCCCTGAAAATCTGGATCTATGGTCGGTTTAATAGTGAAATGGATGAAAATCTCATACTCTACTTTAAAGAGGGAAGGAATGATGTTTATGAACGCATCCGTTCGCTGGACGACTGGATTCCGCGCTCTTTATATTCATCGGGAAGTTTTAACGGAAACTTTACACCTGCTTTGCCGCTGCAATACCTGGCCTACCAGCGAGTGATGTTTCTCGACCGGCAATTAATGGATACGTACAATAATCTTCAAAACAGGATATTTAATCATTCGATAGAGCGTTCGGCGACAGAGCTTCGAAATATGGCCAGGAATGTGAGAGCAAACCATCAGCAGATAGCAGAAGCGCGTCAGTTAAACGCACCTGCTGAATACTCCACTGAAACCGAACAAATCCCGCACATACCTCTTCAAACTCATCAATACCGCAGTTTCAATGATTTGGGGCAGCCTGTATTTGTAACATTTATAAAAAGCCTGCCCACCATTCCGTTTTTAAATGATTTTGCCAAAAATCAGGAGGAGCTTCTGATCAATGAGACTGATGATGCTGAGCATATTTTGGAGGAGATTTCCAACTGGTACCACCTGGAACAGGGTGTTGAACTGTTTGATGAAACCATGCAGCGAAAAGGCAGGCTTCGGGGCTGGCCCCAGCTTCATCTGGATATTGAACGCGAACTGCCGTCCGTAATGATTGCTGATGTGCCATTTATGGGTGAAGGAACCCATCAAACATTCTATTCCAAACTTTTTAATGCCCATCCGGAGACGGCGCCACATTCAGAAACGGTTTTTCCGGAAGAATTGCGCGGACTTGGCAAGAAAGAACTTATGCAGGAAGATCACATTGCCACTACCGATGAATTGATGCTGAGTGACCTGATCATCGGTTACGGGCGTTTAAAAGAATCAGGCTCAAGATTTCCTTTTCTTGTCAAACACGATAAAAAAATTCCGGAAGATGAAAATCCTGTGATCTATTTTAATGTACACGGATTGACTTTAGATGAATTGGGTTTCACAAATTTTGAAGTGGATTATCGGTTTGAAACCGACAGAAGATCATTTCTGTTCTTCCGCAGAACCCCTGATGAGCTTTCCGGAACACTTGAATTTTCCACATCAGAGCCCCGTTTTTCAGACAGCCTGGAATTTGACAATCTGCCACTCCGGGAAGGCACCTACACATTATACTGGACACTTAAAGACCTGAACAGCAACTCCCGGGAAAAAAGAGAGCTTGAGATTAACATAATTTCATCCGAATAAGAGATAAATTTTTTGGATCTTATTATGAATTCTTTCTAAATAACGCGAGTTTGACATAAGAATGGCGTGAAGTTGCAGTACTATAATCATTTTCGTCATGCCGGACCCCGATCTCCCAATGGGACAAGCTGGCATCTCCTACCTATAACTACGGCTGGAGATCCCGCATCAAGTGCGGGATGACGCCCTTTTTTGAACAATAACACATTTAAATCACCAAATTCAACGATCTTATTTCGAACTCACGAAAAAAATCTGTTTTAAAATTTCAGGATTTATGAAAATCATCACAAAAGACATTTACCTCAAAACACAAGGGTTCTCGGATATTCATGATGTAACCTCCGATGTGAACAGTATCATTACAGAGAGCGGAATTGCTGAAGGATTCTGCCATATTTTTACCGTTGGGTCAACAGCCTCCGTTTCCACGATGGAATTTGAACCTGCGCTGGTTCAGGATATCAAAGAGAAGCTGGAGGATTTTGCATCAAAAAACATGCGGTCTCATCACTCCGAAACCTGGGGAGACGATAATGGATTTTCCCACATCCGTTCTACTTTTATGGGGCCGGGAATTACCGTTCCAGTAAGAGACGGCCGATGCATTCTCGGCACATGGCAGCAGATTGTGATTCTCGATCACGACAACCGCCCGCGAAAACGCCATGTTGTTGTGCAGGTGGTTGGGAATGACGGCTCTGGTTCGTAGCAGGCTTTTTTATTGTATCTTATTAAAAAATTGAATGTTATAAGCGGAGACAGGAATTCGGAGGGTGAAAAGATCGAAGTTATAAATTTTCGATGTAACCGACCAGGGTTTCATACTCGCCATCATGGCCGCGGAACCCCACCTGGGCGTGTTCAACCCTGCCATCCCGGTTGATGATCACTTTGTAGGGAATGCCGCTGATGTTCAGTTCATGAGAGAGGGGATACCCATCAACGAATAAAAAAGGATAATCTGTTTCGCTGATGAAACGAAGGGCATCATCAGCAGTATCCTCAAAACCGGCTGTTGCGGCTATAAAAACAATCTCATCGGGATATTCATTTTGAACCCGGTTAAAAACGGTGAATGCACTGAGGCAAGGACCGCACCAGGTTTCCCAAAAATCGAGAACAACAATTTTACCCTCAAAATCAGAAACAGAAACTGTTTCACCGTTCCAGCCGTTAAACTCAAAATTCTCGATAGCACGTTTTTGCGATTGGCTGAGTTCACCGGGTGAACTACTGCATGCCGCTGTAACCAAAAAAATGAGAAGTATAATTGGCAATATTTTCAGTAAAATGTTCATAAATAGATTATTTTCCCTGTCACTTAATGTTGTTGTAAAACATTGTGCGTTTTTCTATACCGCGTCAACTTTTATATTGATGTGATGGATTGCTTTCGTAAATTTTGCAAAAATTACAAAAAACTATGGAAAATACATCAGGACTGGGTGAAAAGGCCGAGATACCAAAGGAAATTGACCGCTGGAATTGGGGTGCTGTTTTTCTGAGTGCCATTTGGGGAATTGGCAATAAAACCTATGTGGCTCTGCTTGCATTGGTGCCGATTGTCAACATTTTTGTACTGATTGCCCTGGGTCTTAATGGAAATAAATGGGCGTGGAGAAACAAACACTGGAAAAGTGTAGAGCAATTTAAAGCAGCACAACAGAAGTGGACGTATGCCGGTTATGCTGCCTTTGCAATTTATGTTTTTGTATTCCTGAAAGGATTTTATGAGATTTTCTGGTAGTTTTTGCATTGATTTGGAAGGCCAATTTTATTTAACAACCTGACAGAGTACGTAGAGGCTGTTCAAAAAGGGCGCTCAACAAGATATAATAACTAAGATACCGTCATGCCGGACACCGATCCGGCACCTACTGCTTTTATCAAAGAGAGGAAATCCCGTATCGGGCCTGCCTGCGTTGCAGCTTCGGAAGGCAGGTACAGGGATGAC
>SL_3KL_010_SEDDRAFT_10000556_pt1 | contig 31008 bp, 22 predicted proteins | sample SodLakKL_010_SED_2_FD_10381 | JGI IMG/M metagenome (IMG submission 10381)
CCAACGGAGCCCGATCCCGAAACCTCCGGCCGCGATTTGTGAAAAACCACGGAATTTTAATCCGGAGGTTTGTCCGCGATTCCCGGATGGGTGCCATGGGGCATTCCCGTTGATGGGGTTTCCCGGTAACCCCTCGTTATGGTTCGCGTCGTTGATATGGATCTGGACTCGGGGTTTTTCATACTGGATTTGGTTACCCGGAGCGTTGCCACGGGCTGTGTTTTTTGACGCCTTCAGTGTCAGGTATATACCTATGATCTAATAAAAATTGAGCGTGAATCATCATTTTCCTTGATGTTCACGTTCCGGAGACGAAAGGTCGGCAGCGCCAGAGGTGTGTATGGCGTTCCGGGATTGCTATGAAAATCAATTCTACCCAAACAGAACATCAGCGCCTTTGCCCCGGGAAATCAGTGACTGGTAGCTTTCAAGTTCCTTCTTCACAATCTCATCAGTAAGGTTTATCGTCTGCCTGCGCTCGGCGGCCATGTATGCTGCCTGAACCAGGAATGTAACCTCAACACCATATTCCCAGTCGAGGAACCCGTCTTTGCCGTTCAGGAAAGAATTCACGGCATCTCTGAGCTCGGTGGTATATCCATATAGGTCTGCCTCGTTTGGCTGAACGGCCAGCAGGCCCCTCGATGCCGTTGACTTTTCGAGGGCAAGCTCGGCATCGGCCACACCTTCGGCGGCTTCATCCCCGATAAATATTTCGGAAGGGGAGATCAGGCTGTTTATTTCCATGGCATAACCGGGGCCGAGCCCGTCCATAGAGAGCCGCAGCCCCTGCTTGTCGTACATCCACGAATCGGTGAACTGCCCCTTTACCAGCTGGCCGGTTTCGGGATTCCTGAAGGTCACAATGCCGGTTGCAAAATCCTCGGCCGGTGTTTTCGAGTAGTCCACGCCGTAGGTTTCAAGCAGCTGTTTGCGGTATTTGGGCTGTCCCCATTTCAGCAGCGATGTATCGCACTGCATCGCTACGGGCTCCAGGAATGTGGGCGATTTGCCTTCCGGGGTGAGGATATGCCGGCAGATGGCAATACTGTGGCAGCCCATGTCGGACAGCACCCCGCCGCCCTGGCGAACCGGATCCCAAAACCAGGCATTGTGAGGCCCGGCATGCTCTTCTGTGCTTCGGGCCAGGGTAAAATCACCCATTGCTCTCTGGGTGGGACGCAGCTGTTCAAGTGCGTTATTGATTGTATTCATGTGCAGCTGGTTCTCAAAATAGGATGTGAGCAGCCCGGCGCCGCGGGCAAGCTGCGCCATTCGCCGCGATTCCCGTAGTGTTCGCCCCAGCGGCTTTTCACAGATCACTCCTTTCAGTGCGGCCCCTTGTTTAACTGCTTCGGCTATCTCTTCCATGATGGCCAAACGTGTGTAATTCGGTGAGAAAATGGCCACGGCATCACAGTGTTTGCAAAGTTCCGAAACGGATTTGAAAAGTTTGGGATCGCCCAGTCCGTTTTCCTTCGCGTAAGCAGCCAGCTCTTCGGCACCGCCGCGATGAGTTATTGCCGTTAGTTCACAATTCCGAACCTGTTTCATGGCAACTGCCAGAAACTTTGCGATAAAACCTGATCCGATGAATCCTACTCTAAGCTGCTTCATGAGTGTGTGTTTGCGAAAAAATGTTCATTGTAAGTTTAGATAATTACAATATCTGCCAGAAAATCAATGCTCAAAACCAAGCATAATTTCAGGGATTATGGTACTGCGAACGGATCGGATTGATACGTTTGCCGATTCGGTCGATATATGTATTGTTGCTAATTCATCCAATGCTTCTTTATTCTGCAGGCTGATAATTCACAGGAAAAAATTTGTGGTGAGATATATAAACTCGCGACCCAACATGAGTAACATACCTGCTTTAACGTGATTTAAGATACTTTCCTTGTTCCTAACGAATCAGGTGCAGTGTCAGATAAAACTTTTTCGCGTAAGATTCAATACGGATTGAGGCCGCGTAACTCTGACATCAATTTTAATAGAGGGCTTTGCAGAACCGGTCTTTTGCCCAATGGCTGCGTTATCGGTCGGTTGAAATTCTCACATATTGCCATATGCTTCGGTTTCAACCTTCCTCTGGCCTTGCCCATGAACAAAATCCCTGGTTAAGCAAAGCCCTCTAAAAAATGGTTTTGCATCACTATTTGCATTTTAGATAACCTCGTTTAACTTTATGTAAGCAATTGATGTTCAATAATTAAACATTAATCTGAAATCGAGGCTTCTATGCTAAACAATGATTGGAGTAAACATAGTGATAAGGCACTATTGCTTTTGCGAATTGCCGTTGGTCTGGTGTTCATCTTTGCAGGCTGGGGCAAACTAACAGGAATTGAGGGTGTTCAGGGATTTTTTGGTAACCTTGGAATACCACTGCCGGGATTGATGGCCTGGGTTGTGGCACTGGTTGAATTTGTCGGCGGGCTAATGGTACTTCTCGGGGCATATGCAAGAATTCCCAATTTACTTTTGGCGTTTATCATGCTGGTGGCATTATTCACAACAAAAATGGATGACTTTGATATTACCAACGCCGGTACCAGGGTCGACATAGTTATGTTGCTGGTAACATTATCGCTGGCAGTACTTGGCTCAGGAAAATTATCCGTTGATGCTTTTTTGGGTAAGAAAGAGTGACCATTCAAAATTAGTAAAGAAGAAAAGCCGGTATTATAAGCCGGCTTTTTTTTTGTAACCCGGAACAGAATTTTACAAAACCGAACCCTTTCATCTTGTAATTTTTTGATGTCGAAAAACAACGTGTGACTACATCAATCGGGGATATTATTTCGCGGTAAATCCATCGAAGATCCCAGGGGTTTAACATGTATATCTCATCTAAACTACTACATCCTTATCGAATGAAGAAAATCCAAATCCTGCTTACAACGATTTTGATATCTCTGTTATGGGTTCCCACACTACTGGGACAAAACGGAGGAGAAGCTGAACCAAGCCACAAAAATCTCCATATCGAGCCCGCCCGTTCGGTTCATCTCCAAACTAATGAAGCCACCTGGCTCTCGCTTGATGTTCATCCATCAGGAGAAAAGATTGTGTTTGAATTTATGGGCAATCTTTTTGAAATGCCGATCGCAGGAGGAGAGGCACAGCAGCTTACCCACGGCATGGCATTTGATGCTCAGCCAAGCTACAGCCCCGACGGCAAAAAGGTAGTTTTTATTTCTGACCGAAGCGGCGGGGAAAACATCTGGATTCTGGACCTTGAAACGATGGAAACGGAGCAGCGCACTCGCGGCAATAACTTCAGAATGCAATCACCCATTTTTACACCCGATGGTGAGTATATTATCGCTGCACGCGCAGGCCTGAGGGGAGGGGTACACAAGCTCAGGATGTATCATGTTGATGGTGGCAGCGGTACCGAATTCATGGATACTCCCAATAACCTGAAAACGATTGAACCCGCTTTCGGATCCGATGACCGCTATATCTGGTTTTCTCAGCGAACAGGCGACTGGAACTACAATGCCATTTTCCCACAGTATCAGATTGCAAAATTTGACAGGGACACGGGTGAGCGGCACCTGCAAACTGCTCGCCTGGGATCAGCATTCAGGCCTACACTTTCACCGGATGGTAAGTGGCTTGTATATGGAACACGACATGAGCAGGAAACCGGATTGAGAATCCGCGACCTGGCAACCGGCGATGAGCGCTGGCTGGCCTACCCTGTTCAGCGAGACGACCAGGAGTCGCGTGCCACACGCGATGTACTTCCATCCATGAGCTTTACACCCGACAGCCGTGCAGTAATTACTACCTTCGGCGGCAGGATCTGGCGCGTACCGGTGGATCCGCACTCAGAAACCACGGAAATAGCCTTTGAGATAGACACGGAGATTGAATTGGGGCCAAGGCTGGAGTTCAAATACCCGATTGAGGACGAGCCGGAGTTTATTGCGCGGCAAATCCGGGATGGGGTACCGTCGCCCGACGGAACAAAGCTTGCATTCACGGTGCTGAACGACCTGTACGTGATGGATCTGCCGGATGGAACTCCCCGTAAGCTTACCGAGCTGGATAAAGTTGAAGCTTTCCCGGCGTGGTCGCCAGACGGTCGCTGGATCGCTTTTGCTACCTGGGACCCGGAAGAGGGTGGTCATATCTATCGCAAGCGTGCTGATGGCCGCCGGAGTGCTCAGCGCCTCACCCGCGAATCGGGAATCTATCAGCAAATTGCATGGTCAAAAACACAGGATCGCATTGTTGCCCTTCGCGGCGACAGCCGTAACTACTACGAAGCTCCAGGCCCATTCGTGCCTTTTGCCACTGCCGATATTGTATGGATACCCTCAGACGGAGGTGACCTGAATTTCACAGCTTCAAGCAATGGGAGGGGCAACCCTCATTTCGTGAAAAATGATGACCGGATTTACCTGAACCACGGCCTGCGCGGTCTTATTTCTATCCGGTACGACGGAACCGATGAGAGACAGCACCTATCGGTAACCGGCAGCTCGCCTCCGGGCCAGCAGCAGCCTACACGTGCATCCATCATTCTGAAAGCACCCCAGGGAGACCAGGCCATCGCTCAAGTCGGTAGCGATATTTATACTGTTACAATACCGAGAGCAGGGGATGCGCCCACAATCAGTGTAGCCAATCCCGATAATGCGGCGTTCCCTGCGGCCAAACTCACCGACATAGGCGGTCAGTTCCCTGCATGGGGCTGGGACGGACGAACCGTTCACTGGTCAATCGGAAACGGCCATTTCATCTACAACATGGATGATGCAGCTGAGCGAAAGCGAGAGCAGGAGCGCTACGACCGTGAAAAGCGTGAAGCCGAAGAGGAAGAGGAGGAAAACGGGGAAGAGAATGGTGCAGAGCCTGATGAAGAAGAAAATGACGAGCGTCCTAAAGATTATGAGCCGAGAGAGCTGACTGTAGAGCTGAACATCCGGCGCGACATACCACAGGGCGTGATTGCACTGCGCGGTGCCACCGTCATCACGATGAACGGCTATGAAATCATCGAAAACGGTGATATCGTTATCCGCAACAACAGGATTGAGGCGGTAGGTGAGCGAGGGTCTGTTGATATACCATCCGGTGCAGATGTACGTGATGTGTCAGGCAAAACCATTGTTCCCGGATTTGTGGATACACATGCACATGTGCGCCCGTTCCGCAACCTTCATCAGCCTCAGATCTGGTCGTTCCTTGCTAACCTGGCATACGGAGTAACCACTTTACGTGATCCACAGACGGGTACCACCGACTTGCTTACATACGCCGACCAGGTAAAGGCAGGACATATTTTAGGCCCAAGAATTTACCAGACCGGTCCCGGCGTGTTCTGGTCAGAGCAGATCCGAAACCTGGATCATGCCCGGGATATTCTGAAGCGCTACAGCAAGTACTTCGATACCAAGACTATCAAGATGTACGTGGCAGGAAACCGGGAACAGCGCCAGTGGATTCTCATGGCGGCCAAAGAGCAGGAACTGATGCCAACCACCGAGGGATCGCTTGATATGAAACTGAACCTGACTCAGCTCATAGATGGCTATCCGGGCCAGGAACATAACTATCCGATCTCGCCACTTTATAGCGATGTGGTGCAGGTTACTGCCGAATCGAAGATGGCCTATACGCCAACATTGCTGGTAACCTATGGTGGACCGTGGGCTGAGAACTACTTTTTCATGACCGAGGATGCGGCCAACGACCGCAAGCTGCGAACCTTCACTCCCCGCCGCGACCTTGACGGTAAAGCGCTAAGAAGGGGAGCCGGCTGGTTTCATGAAGATGAATACGTAATGGACAGACAATCACGAATCGTAAACCAGATTTACGAAGCCGGAGGCATAAACGGCGTGGGCAGTCATGGTCAGCTTCAGGGTTTAGGCTATCACTGGGAACTCTGGGCGATGGCATGGGATGATATGGATCCCCATAGAGCCCTAAGAATTGCCACTATACAGGGAGCGGAAGCGCTTGGCCTCGATGGCGACATCGGTACTATTGAAGAAGGCAAGCTGGCCGACCTGCTCATCCTCGACAGAAACCCGCTCGAGAATATCCGTCACACCAATACCATCCGTGAAGTGATGATAAACGGCCGCCTTTTCGACGGTGACAGCCTGAACCAGGTTTGGCCCGAGCGAAGGGCTATTGGCAGACTCTGGTTCCAGGAAGAAGACCCGGTTGGGTTGCCTGGGATTGAAATCATGGATTAAAGACCTGGCAAGCAAAGAGTTCGGGAAAGGCTTTTCGCTGCTGCATTTGTAACCATAAAAGGCCGCAAAGGATGCACAAAGATTCACGAAGGAATCTGCACCCTTTGTGGCCTTTTTTGTATAGTGGTTAAGTCCCCCTTTGAAGGGGGCAGAGGCTCGTAAGAGCCGAGGGGGATGACCCTATGAGTATTGATTTGGCTTAAATTTGTAATTAATTGAGCTTTAAATTATTACCTATCATCCCCCATTACCCTCTTCGAAGAGGGAGACTCTTCACAAAAATTTAAAGTCGAACTCAGACTGAATTCAGGGCACAGCCGTCTGCAAACCTCCAAAAACCCTCCTTTTATATGTATATTATAATGTGATTCTGTACCATCAGAATCTTACATTTGATCGCTATTTAACAGACACACCGAATTAGAGAAATAATAATGGTTAACCAACTACTAAAAAAAATTGAGAGCAAAGAGTACAAAATCGGGATTGTAGGTCTTGGGTACGTGGGACTGCCGCTTATGTGGACCTTTCACGAAAAGCAGATGCCGGTTATTGGTTTCGATATCGACGACCATAAGGTAGACTGCATCGAGTCTGGCACTCCATACATCAAGCATCTTGGCAAAGAGATGATGGCGAAACTGGCCGCTTCGGATATTTGCGAAGCTACAACCGATTTCTCAAGGCTCAAAAAAGCCGATTCTATCCTGATGTGCGTACCCACGCCGCTTGATCATCACCGTGAGCCGGATATGCGGTTTGTGACCGACACCACCAAAACCGTATCCAAAAACTTGAGAAAGGGCCACCTTGTCATCCTTGAGTCAACTACTTATCCCGGCACAACCGAGGAGCTGATCATCCCGATACTTGAGGAAGGGTCGGGTTTAAAAGCTGGAGAAGATTTTTATGTAGCCTACAGCCCTGAGAGGGAAGATCCCGGAAATGAAAACTTTAACACCGCTGCAATTCCAAAAGTGGTGGGTGCACACGGCGAAGATGCACTTAAACTGGCATGTGCCATGTATGACACTGCTATAGTACAGACAGTACCGGTCAGTGATTGTAAAACTGCGGAAGCTGTAAAGCTGACGGAGAACATATTCAGGTCGGTAAATATTGCCATGGTGAACGAGCTCAAGGTGATTTACCACGCTATGCGGATCGACGTGCACGAGGTGCTTGATGCCGCCGGAACCAAGCCGTTCGGATTTATGAAGTTTACGCCTGGGCCAGGCCTTGGAGGTCACTGTATTCCAATTGATCCATTTTACCTCACATGGAAGGCGAGGGAAGTGGAGCGTCCTACACGTTTTATCGAGCTGGCCGGTGAAATCAACACCGAAATGCCGAGATACGTTGTACAGCGAACTCTTGAGGCGCTGAACCATCACAGAAAGGCGCTGAACGGCAGCAAGATTCTCTTGATCGGACTGGCGTATAAGCCCAATGTGGATGACGATCGCGAATCGCCAACCTACAAGCTGATGGAGCTGTTTGAAGAAATGGGAGCGGAGGTGAGCTACTACGATCCGTTTGTGCCAAAAATCAGGCCATCACGAGAGTATCCTCACTATGCAGGCAGAACCTCAGTTGAATGGGGCAGTGATACCATTAGCGCATTTGATGCCGTAGTGATATCCACAGACCACAGAGACGTGAACTACAAAGAACTTGGTGAATGGTCATCATGCATTGTAGACACAAGAAATGCCATGAATGGATACGCTACAAAGAAAGGGCAGTTGTTTAAAGCCTGACATATCATTACGTTTTTAACAGGCCGGATTTTAACTTACTAATCCGGCCTTTTTTATTTAAGGCAGTTTAGTCATTATTATTAATACATGGCCCGTTACAAGTTAACATTCGAGTATGATGGAACAGACTTTAGCGGCTGGCAAATTCAGCCTGATGCCCGCACAGTGGAACAGGTGGTTGAAAATACTCTTTCTCAGCTTTTTAACACTCACATAGATATAGTGGGGCAAGGGAGAACGGATGCAGGGGTACATGCAAGGGAACAAACAGCCCATGCCGACTTACCGGATTCACTGCCACCGGAAAAGGTTTTACGTGCAATGGAAGGAATGCTTCCTGAAGATGTAAGCCTGCTCTCGTTAGAAAAGGCAGGTAACGATTTTCACGCAAGATTTGATGCAAGTTCAAGACAGTACTTGTATCGGATCATCCGTCGTAATTCTCCGCTGAACCGACATTATACATGGTATGTTTATAATAAACTCGATATAGAAATTTTACACGCATGTGCTATGGAAATTATCGGTACACATGATTTCGTTAATTTTTGTATACCACCCGGCCCGGAGAAGATGTCTACGATGTGTGACATTAATGAAAGCCAATGGCAGGAGACAGATAAAGAATTGCACTACATAATTACCGGCAACCGGTTCCTGCGCCATATGGTGCGAAGACTTGCTGGAACCATGATTCAGGTTGCGTCAGGTAAACAAAGTTTTGAAGGATTTCAGAAATTGTTAAAGGGAGAAGCTTCAGATTTAAAAACGTTCACGGCTCCATCTAAAGGACTGACACTAAAAAAAGTATTCTACCAACCTCTCTCGTCATAATAGGCTCAGAGAAGAAAATCGTTTTTATTTTTGAAGAATAAAGTTTACCGTAAAAGTTAAATAAAGCCTGCCTCACGTAGGTGATTTGGTAATAAAACCAATCGGTAGTGCAACAGAACTAAATTTCTACTACAGAGTATGACTCAGTTACAGCGGGATGTGCTCGTTTCCGGTAAAACATCATTCAAAATAGAAGTTCCTTACAAGCTGATTGAGAATGGCGAGAAAGGCAAAGAAAAACCACTGATCGTTTATTTGCATGGTTTTGGTGAAAACATCAAAACCTTTAGCGAAAAATGCGAACCATTTCTTGACCTTGAAGCTTATCATTTATTCATACAGGCCCCGTATCCGCTATATGATCGTTCTAGGGAGAAAAATGTATCCGATTGGGGAAGAGCGTGGTATCTGTACGACGGTAACCGCGGACAGTTCATTAAAAGTCTTGAATTGGCTTCTGAATTTATACAGGAAATCATCGATAAATTACTGAACGTTATCTCAGCCAACAGGCTTTGTGTTGTTGGTTATTCGATGGGCGGCTACCTGGCTGGGTTTTTCGCCCTCACTCGCTGGAAGCATGTGAATGATGTAGCAGTTGTGGGTGCAAGAATTAAAACGGAGGTCTTACAAAGTAATTGGGAAAATGTGAGGCATATCAACGTACTTGCGGTCCATGGAACAGACGACAAGAGTGTAAAGTATGAACCACAAAAAAAAGAAATTGAAAAGCTAAAGGAAAACGGTTTGCAGGCACAGTTCAAATTGATATCTGGAAATCATGATTTTTCAAGTATTTATATTCAAGAAGTTTTAAATTGGCTAAAAGAAAGCGGATATTAATTTTTGTATGGGTTTTCTTAAAAATTTTTATCAATTTAACACCATTCACAAAATGGACTAAGACTAATCTGATAAATTAGATTATGACCACATCTGCAGACCAGCAAAACGGTATGAAAATCCTGGTTATTGAAGACGACCCCACAGTAAGAACTCTGGTAAAGGCAGTTCTTGAACATAGGGGAAACACCGTATCAGTAGCTGAAACCGCTTCAGAAGGTGAAAGACTTGCCCTTGAAAATAACTTCAACATGATTATTCTTGACCTGAGGCTTCCCGACGGAAATGGATATGATGTGTGTGAAAAAATCAGGGAGGAGGGTGTAACCACACCGGTACTAGTACTCTCGGCAGAACACGAAACCGATGTAAAAATTAAAATTCTGAACGTTGGTGCAGACGACTATCTTACTAAGCCCTTCAATAGTGAAGAATTAATGGCCCGTCTCGATGCTATTGCAAGACGATCTGTTCCCAAAGGTGTTGATAAAGAGCTCGTTTGTGGTCAGCTCAAGGTAGATCTGATTACACGAAAAATGATCATTAAAGAAAATGAAGTGGATCTGACGAACAATGAGTTTAATCTGCTGGTCTATTTCATGCGCAATAAAGGCAAGGTCATATCACAGGAAGAACTTGCCAAGAATGTCTGGAACATCCATTTTGATACCCAAACGAATTATATAAACGTTTACATCAGTTATCTGCGCAAAAAAATGCGTGAGCATACCGATTACGATTTCATTGAAACAGTGAGGAAGAAGGGATTTGTATTTCAATGTGAGTAATATGGACAACATGCATTGCTTTCAAATATGAAAATAAAAAAGGCCCCGAATCGGGGCCTTTTTTATTTTTTGAATTTATACTCGACGGCAGCGGATATAAAACTAATCCATCGACATTGGGTTACTTTCAGCAATCTCTTTATACATTTGATATTCCTCGGGGGTAATGTCTGCAAAAAGGTAATTTAGCGGGTCTACGGATCGGCCATTAATTCTAACCTCGTAATGAAGGTGCGGTCCCTGAGTAACACCCGTATTGCCACTGTATGCCACGTGTTGACCTCTGGTTACCTTGGCACCGGGCCTGATCCCTTCTGTAAAACTGGATAAGTGAGCATATCTTGTTGTATAGCCGTTGCCATGATCAATTTCAAGCAGATTACCATAGGTTCCCCGCCGGCCTGCAAATTTTACAACTCCGTCTCCCGTTGCGAATATTTCGGTACCGATATCAGCCCTGAAATCTATACCGTGATGCATTCGTTGATAATTTAACACGGGATGCACCCTCATACCGTATCCGCTAAGGAGTATACCAGGAACTGGACGGATAGCAGGTAAGTGGCGCAATCGTTCCTTGTTGTCGTTATAATAGTTTTTAACTTCGTCAAACGATAACTGCTGAATACTAAGGCGTCTTTCGAGGTTATCAAGCCGAGATGCTGTCCACCGGAGCATTTCAGAAGCGTCTTCGCTGTAGAGGTCAAAGTCTGAATAAAGATCTGCACCACCAGTACCGGCCATTCGTTCTTCGTAAGAAATGGGTTCAAGCCCTAAAACCGAGCGATACATTTCGTTGTCCAATTCAGCAATATTATTTAGCTGAGATTCAAGACTGATGATTGAGGTTTTTGTGATTTCAAGCTGGTCGAGCAGTACTTGATTTTCCGCTTTTAGAGCAATTTCGGCGGGCGTTCCAATATTATGAGATAATATTGCTATTCCAATGCTCGCAAGAACGATTCCGTTTAAAAGCCAAAAGGAGATATTGTGGAGAACTTTTTTCTTGCGATCGTACACAACCGGAACGAATTCGCATCTCTCCTCATCGTAGATGTAGTGATTATTTTCAGCCATGAGTACAAATGGTAGAATTTGAGCCTGACAAAAAAAGATGTCCTGTCTGCTTATAAAGAGAGTCTAACAAGCAAAACGTTACTCAAAATCTCCTTCAAAATACTCAATTGCCCTTTTTGGCATCTCTGAACGCGATTTTTTTTCAGCAATATGCTTCTTTACCTTCTTTTGAAAGGCCTCAGCTGCATCGTAACCGTAGTGTTTTAGAAGGTAATTCATTGCAATTACTTCTGCTATAACGGTGATATTCTTACCGGGTGTGATGGGCAAATGAATAAGAGGTATTTTAGTGCCGAGTATTTCGACGGTGTCGTGATCAAGCCCTGTGCGATTAATTTTTTCGGTGTCCTCCCAGAGTGAGAGCTCCAATACAACTTCCAGTCGCTTCTGATAGCGAATTGATCGAATTCCGAACATTGACATAACATCAATTACGCCCAGGCCGCGTATCTCCATGAAATGCTTATTCATTTCGGAGGCAGATGTCAGCAGAACATTGTTTTTTTTCGTAATCATCACAACGTCATCCGATACCAACCGATGTCCCCGTTCAACAAGGTCGAGTGCCACTTCGCTTTTTCCCAGACCTGATTTACCGGCGATTAGGATTCCTATTCCATAGACGTCAACCATCGTTCCGTGGAGCATGGTTTGCAGAGCAAAATAATCCTCCAGAAAGTCACGAAGCAGATACATGAACCGCGTTGTTTCCATCGCAGTCATGAAGATTGGAACTTTGCGCTCATCCGCCATTTTCAAAAGCGCTTTCGGCAATTCATTATTATCTGTCAGGAAAATTACCGGAATATCAAACGAAACCAGGCGGTTGAATGAATCAGAGCGCTTCTTCTCTTCAAGATTACTGAGAAATTGACACTCCGTGTTGCCGATAATTTGGATACGCTGATACGTGAAGAGATCCACATATCCTGCAAGGGCAAGTCCGGGCCTATGCAGATCAGCTTCAGTCACATAATTGCTTTCTGCCTGTTCTTCACAGATGCATGCTTTTAATTCGACGTCTGTGAGATTATTCAGCCTGCTTACGAGGGCCGATACCTGGACCTTTTCTTTTATCGGTATCGCTTCCTGATCTTTGAAAAGCATGGTAAATGCGGTTAAGTCTTATAATGTAGAATATTTTGGCCCCCGGCATTTACCGGAGGCCACTGGCATTTAATGATGTTCGAAGTGTTTGGTCTTGTACTTGCGGAGTTGCCTTATGGCGTTATCCACTGCTTCACCGATGGCCTGTTCGTAGGTGGGAGCCTGCTCGGAGACGTTGATTAATGTTTTTGGTACTTTCACATTTAGTTCTGCAATTGCAGGATTTTCATCATCTTGACCGGGTCGGAGCACAATGTCGCATACCACGATTTTATCGAAAAATTGTTGCAGTTTTTCTACCGAACTCAGACTAAACTCCTTGAGATCGGGACTGCAGTCGAAATGTCTTGCTGTGAAAGTCGTTTTCATAGATACCTCCAATTAAGATTTATTTTTCTGCCCTTGGATGGGCTTTACTGTAAACTTGTTTTAAACGGTCGACGCTCGTATGAGTATAGATCTGGGTTGCCGAGAGATTAGCGTGCCCCAGAAACTCTTTGATGATGCGTATATCTGCACCTGCATCCAGCATGTGAGTAGCAAAGCTGTGTCGCAACACATGCGGACTCTTCTGAGTGATTTCACTTGTTTTTATCAAATAACTCCGTACAATTTTTTGTACCCTTCGCGGATACATTCGCTTGCCGCCCGGGGTGATAAATAGCGCTCTTCGTGCATCGTCGTCGGTATTGGAAGTAAAGAGTTCCTGACGACTCATCAAATGTTTTTTACAAGCTTTTATGGCTTCATTTCCAAGCGGAATAATCCGCTGCTTGTTTCCCTTGCCAAGTACAAGTAATTGTTTGGATTCAAGATTCAGATCGTTCACATTCAGGTTTGTTAACTCGCTGAGGCGAATGCCTGTAGAGTAAAATATCTCGAGAATAGTTCGATCCTGAATTACGTTTGGTTCATCACCGTCAGCCAACTCCATCATACGCTGAACCTCTTCGGGCTGAATGGTTTTAGGCAGTCGTTTTTCTGCTTTGGGTACCAGTAGCAAGTGAGCGGGATTCTTTTCCACAGCTCCACGGGTAAAAGCGTATTTAAAAAAAGATCGAATAGCTGCTACCTTTCGGGCAATTGTATTTCTTGCCAGGCCATTATCACTTAAGTTTCCGAGCCAAAGCCTGATCATAAGCCGATCGATGGATTCAGGCTTCACATCTTCTTTTTTACAGGATAATTGAGAGGCACAAAAATCGGTAAACTGACTTAGATCGGTTTCGTAAGAGATGATTGTATGCGGAGAAGCGTTTTTTTCAATTTTTAGATAGCGAAGATATTTTTTAATCCACATTTCCATATCCCAATATAGCTTTTTTACCGCCCCAAAATAAACATGCCATTTATTATCGGTTTCTGCTAACAGGAAAAAAATTATTTGAATGCGTATTTGCTAAACGCTTCGGCCTTTCCAGTTGGTTTTTCTTCCTGTAGCATAATCATACACTTTCACTATTCCCAGCCATTGAAACCAAAGCACACCTAAAGGATGTGTAAACGAAAATATTGGGTCCCACCGAAACCAAAATGATAGTACCAGCCTTTGCATCAAAATAAGGGTAATGCTTGCCAGAGAGAGATAGAAAATAAAAGGTGCAAATATGCTGAGGCTCAAGAATAGACTAAACAGCGGCAAAATAAAGACGACTATATGTACGATGGCAGCGAGAAGAAATATCGAAATGGAATTATTAAATCCGGCCAAAAAGTTTTTTCGAAGTCCCTGAAACATCTCTTTATTTGATGTATACATTCTGCAAGATACCGAACCTACACCATGAAACATTCTCAGCCTCATTCCATTGCTTTTAACGTTCTTTGCAAGCTGAACATCTTCTACAACTTCTGACTTTACTGATAAATGACCGCCTATAGACCGGTATGCTTCTTTTCTGAATGCAACACACTGTCCGTTGGCAGCTGCAAATGATCCACTCAATTTTTTGTAAAGAAACGATGGCATCCAACGTGGTTTTCTATACACGTAAATAGCCGGCAAAATGGATACGAGCGCATAATAGATAAGTGGAATAACGGTTTTTTCCCAAAACGTACCAAGAATCTGTTGTGGCCAAACAGTAATCATGTCTGCACCATACTTTTCGAAAGCATTTGATATTCCTTTCAGAGTGTCGGGTTGTACTGCCGTATCGGCATCAAGAAACAGCAGAATATTGCCATCGGCGGCCATCCCAAGCTGTTCACATGCCCAGGGCTTTCCCAACCAATCGTCGGGCTTGGTTTTACCCTGCAGAACGGTGATTAATGCGGGGTGCTGCTTATGAAACGATTTCAAAATATTTGGGGTATTATCATCCGATTGGTCATCCAGCACATAAACATTGTAGTTTGTGCAGGATTGATTTACCAGGCTGCTCAATAGCCTTGCAAGATTCTTTTCTTCGTTGCGGGCGGGTATGCAAACAGATATCTTCAACTCTTCATGTAATGCAGAACGTTGCATCGGCAGGGCTTCAAGATCAAACCTGTTACGAATAATAATTATTGACGTGAATAATAAATATCCCAGTGAAAAGCATAGGCACCAAAATAGAATTGTAATAGCCATTGGCCGTTTTTAAAGTTGCAGATCGTTTTTTCCAAATACAGTGAACAGCATAGAAAATAAAACGTTCATCAGGCCTAAGCAGACTGATTTAGAGATTAAAAATGAAGATTATTTCAGACTATTTCCGGGATATTAAACACTCAAAAGAAAATCCCGGCAGTTATGAATGGTGGTATTTTGATGCCCTCTCTAATGATGGGTACGGAATTGTTGTGATTTTTTATGAAGGTAATCCTTTTTCAAGAAGATATATAGAGGCTCTAAACAGAGACTCGGAAGCTAAAGCATCTGCTTACCCTGCAATCAGCATATCGGTTTATAAAGATCAAAAACCGATTTATTACAGCTTTACAGAAACCAGTCCTGACCTTGCCATTTTCTCAGCTGATGAGCCCAAAGGCAATGTAAAAAAAATACATTTCAGCTCAGAGTTTTCTGAAAAGGAGATCATTTACACTCTCAAGCTGGATCAGGATTTACCGAATGGCGACAGCATTTCCGGTGACCTGGTATTCTCATCTAAACAGTTTTCAGGCTTTGAAACGGGTGATAGTAAGGTGCCAAATCATTCTGACGGCGGTCACTTGTGGAATCTCGTTCAGCCCATCGCTAATGTTGTGGGAAAGATTAAAATTGAAGGATTTGAAAAGCATCAAATTAACTTTCAAGGCGTTGGATATCACGATCACAATGTTGGCTCTGAGCCTATGAAAGAGAGTTTTAGAGAGTGGTACTGGGGAAGGTATCATTTTGATACTCATACGCTGGTGTACTATTTAATGGATCAAGACGGGAAGCAAGATTATAAAGCCTGGCTGATTAATACTGATGGAAACCTTAAAGAGGCTGTTGATATTGATCTAAAAGAAAGGGCGGTTAATGTATTCGGGCTCAGTTCATCACGAATAATTGAAGTTGAGTTTCCTGAATTTCAGATTACAATTCAAAAAGATTGCGTGCTAGATAGCGGGCCTTTCTACCAACGATTTCGCGGGAGTGCAGTTATGCATTCAAAGAAGAATGATATTCGCGCAGCAAGGGGTATTTCAGAGTTTATTTATCCATCCCGCATTTATAATAAATTATTCTGGCCGCTTGTTGACATGAGAATTAACTATCCAGGCAAGGCGCATTGGGTGCAGAAAAGCCAAAGGCTTTATCGCTGGACCTGGTAAAACACAAAACTTAAGGCAGGTTCGAAATAAGAACTAAGGCCTTAAAAGTTCTCCTGTCGCCCTGAAAAGAGTACCGAAGTAGCTGTTAAACAGTTTGATATCGAACTTACTCAACAGAACAAGTTCGACAGTAGCTCGAAAATCACAAACCGCTAAGGGCTATAGGACTCATGTACTCAAAAAAATTTCAAAGATGGGATCAGAATATCTGTAATCAGAAGAAATACACTCATTCAGTGGTTACGAAATCTTTCCCGGAAAAAACGACCACAAAAAAAGGCAGCCATTTTCATGGCTGCCTTATTATTTCTTCCCAAAAAGAAAAGGGATATTCAGCGATTAGTCGAGGAAGCTTGGCGGTACGAGTACAGCATCGATAATGTGCACTACACCGTTTGTTCCCTCGAGGTCTACGGTAACAACGTTGGAGTTGTTAATTTGTACAGCTCCTCCGTCAATTGAGACCGATATTTCTTCACCTTGCAGGGTTTCGGCTGTTTGACCGTCTGAAAGATCAGAAGAGAGAACCACACTGGTAAGTACATGGTACGTGAGGATCTCTGTTATCTGCTCGCTAGTTAAATTCGGAAATGCTTCAAAGGCCGCATCGAAAGCTGCATTCGTTGGAGCAAAAACCGTGAAGGTTCCTTCACCGCTTAACGTTGCTAAAATATCAGCTCTTTCTGCAACTGCTGACAAGAGGGTAGTAAGGTCGTAATTTTTGGCTACGATACCTGTTACCGGTGTAAACGCATTTGGCAGCAACACTTCGTCGATGGCATGAATTACACCGTTTGTAGATGTAACATCAGCTGTTACAACATTAGATGATCCATTTACGACAACACCCTCATCATCTGCCGTGATGTAAAGTGCCTCTTCTGAGCCTGATTCTACAGTTTGCTCATCTTCCAGGTCACCGGCAAATACTTGTGCACCAATTATGGTGTGGTACAGCAGAATGTTTGCAATTTGCTCTTCAGTAAGTGTGGCGGGATCAACACTTTCAAAAAGTGTATCGAAGGCGCTGTTTGTTGGCGCAAATACGGTAATATCAGATGTAGCTACAGCTTCTACTAAATCTGGATATTCGCTAAGGAGGCCTACGAGCGTTGTAAAGTTATAGTTCTTTGAAGCAACTTGTACAGTGTTAAGGAACGCGTTTGGCAGCAGAACATCTTCAACAACATGGATTACACCATTCGAAGCTTCGAGGTCAGCGTTAATAACCTGGGTTGAACCATTGACAAATACTCCTTCCTCACCTGCAGTGATAAATAGTTCTTCCTCATTGGCAGACTGTACTGTTTGTTGCGGTGCGAGGTCTCCAGAAAAAATAGCTCCACCGACAATTACATGATAAGTAAGTATGAAAGCGAGTTGTTCTTCAGAGAGAGTCTCAGGATCTACTACTGAAAAAAGTGCATCGAATGCAGCATCGTTGGGTGCAAATGCCGTATATGGGCCTAAGAACTGTAGGGTAGTTGTTAAACCGCCCTGCTCAACAAGACTAAGCAGTGTATTGAAGTCACCTGCCTCCTGAGCTAGCTCTACCAGGCTTGGGCCTTCTACTGCAACTCTAAGCTCGGTTGGAAGTATTACCTCATCGATAGCGTGTATGATACCATTCGTGGCGTTGATGTTAGCTTCAATTACATTTGCTCTGCCGTTGATTAAAACACCGGCTGCGCTCGCCTGAATAATGGTAAGCTCTTCATTTACCATTTCAACATCCTGTTGTGCTTCAAGGGCTGAAGATGGAATTGTGCCTTCAGTTACATGGTAAGTGAGAGCATTTACAAGCTGCTCTGGCGTTAGCGTAATGCCGTTCTCATCCAGGATATCGAAGAGTGCGTCGAATGCACTATTTGTTGGTGCAAAAACTGTGAGTTCTTCGTTGGATAGGATATCAACCAGTCCTGCGTCGCCTACAAGATCAACAAGAGTTGAAAACCTTGGATCTTCGCTTGCTACTTCTACAATATTGAGTTCTCCATTATCATCACCGTTATCTATGTCAACAATGGTGTCGTCGTCACTGCACGCCGTTAGAATGGATAGCGAGACGATAGGTGCGATGGCGAAAATCAATAATCTGCGGATAGATAGTGATTTCATTATAATTAGGGGTTTGTTTGGGATTAAGGATTCTGACGAATTTGTTGATTGTCAGTCAATTACGCACCTAACATGATTTGAAATGAAAATCGTTTACACTTTTAAACTTTTTTTCAAAAAAGTGAGATCGCCCTTTAAGGTTTCTGTAAAGCGATTTTTAACCGGCCGCCCTGTTAATCCGGTCTCTCAAAGCCGATAGTACCGGAGAAATTTTGTTTGCTGGGAGAGATTCCACCGCAATAAAGGAATATGCGAGATGATCGGCTGTCCTGAATTGATCGTATAGTTCTCTGGCCATTTTTTCGAAGTTGCCGCGATAGCCGATCACATTGGTTTGTTTGAATTCTTTACTGTCTGAGTGAATCAGATAGTACGTGCTGTTATTTACAGAATCAGGTATCGTGCTGATCCAAATCACTCTTGCTTTAGGTTTGTAGTGGGAGTACTTAACGCCGGGGCTTGATGGTTTTTCTTCGTATTCGCCAACGCGCTCTTGAACATTCGTTTCCAGAATTTTCTCAATCATTTCTTTACTTATGGCTCCGGGCCGCAGAATTTTTGGTGTTTTGCTTGTGATGTCTAACACGGTGGATTCAAGGCCAATTTTACAATCACCGCCATCCAGTATGGCAAGTTGATTGCCGAAATCTTCTGTAATATGGCTTACTCTGGTAGGACTTGGCCGTCCCGAGCGATTAGCACTTGGGGCTGTAAGAGGTCCCGTTAAGCGTATGAGATGCAGCGCCATTTGATGGTCAGGCATTCTTACGGCTACTGTGCCAAGACCGCCGGTTACAACATCCGGTACTCTCGCATCCTTAGCCATAACAAGTGTAATTGGACCGGGCCAAAAAGCGTCGGCAAGTTTTCTTGCTGCAGGTGGAACTGTTTTTGCAATACTGTCAAGCTGATCGAGGTCACTAATGTGGACAATTAATGGATTGTCGGCCGGGCGTTTTTTCAGCTGAAAAGTTTTTTTCACGGCCTCCGCATTCATGGCATCAGCTGCAAGGCCGTAAACCGTTTCGGTGGGTATAGCAACCACATCCCCTTTCTGTATCATTTTAGAAGCTTTGAGAACGTCAACAATCATGCTGAAGCCGGTTCGGTTACCGCATTAAATGGTGTGAGCTCTTTCAGATACTTGATGGCGCCTTCAAGACTGTCAATGTTATGAATCACAAGAGTAACGGCGTCATTTTTCTGAACGAGCTGAAATGTATGCTCATTATTTTTTTGCACTTCATTAAGCAGGGTTTGAAAAAAGCCGCTTCCATAAAATTGCTCACCGGTTTTGCTTTCATTCTTTGCAGCTGCCAGCCACATGCGCCCTGAACGGATCGTTACTTTCTTCATCAAAAGCTTTGAAGCATACAGTTTGATCAGTGAGGCGTTAGTAAGATTCTGGCCGGCTTTGGTAAGAGGCCCAAACCGGTCAATGAGCTCTTCCTTCCACTCTGTAATCTGTTCAGCTGATGATGCATCAGAAAGTTTCCGATATAGATTGAGTCGCTCAACACTGTCCTGAACATAATCATTGTCGAGATAGGCTGACTGATCGAACTCTACGGTAGTTTCGGGATAATGAACTTTCTTCGTTTCACTGCCGAAAACGGATTTGTAATCGGTCTCCTTAAGTTCCCTTACGGCATCGTCTAATATTTTCGTGTAAAGTTCAAAACCGATGTCGGTAATAAAACCGCTCTGTTCAGCCCCAAGTATATCACCGGCACCCCTGATATCAAGGTCACGCATTGCAATATTAAATCCTGAGCCGAGGTCGGAAAACTCCTCGAGAGCCGTTAAACGTTTTCTTGCCTCGGGTGTAAGGCTCCCAACTGGTGGTGTAATCAGGTAACAGAAAGCCTTACGATTCGAGCGTCCTACGCGGCCACGAAGCTGGTGAAGTTCCGATAGCCCGAACCGGTTCGCATTGTTAATGATAATTGTATTGGCGTTTGCTATATCTATACCGTTTTCAACAATATTTGTGGATACCAATACATCAAACTTATTTCGATAGAAATCGCGGATAATTTTTTCAAGTCTTGATGGTGTCATCTGCCCGTGCGCAAACTGCACCCGCACATCAGGGATCAGCTCATTAATCATGTCAGCTATCTCCTCAATATTTTTTACCCGGTTATGTATAAAAAATACTTGCCCACCTCGTGAAACCTCTTCAATGATTGCGTCTCTGATTAATGATTCGCTAAAACTGTGGATTTCGGTATATACGGGCTGTCGGTTAAGCGGAGGTGTGTTGATGATGCTCAAATCTCTTGCGCCCATCAAAGAAAACTGCAGTGTTCTGGGAATTGGCGTGGCTGTGAGGGTCATCACGTCAATGGATGCGCGGAAGGCCTTTAACTTTTCTTTGACGGAAACACCAAAACGCTGCTCCTCATCAATAATTAACAGCCCGAGGTCTTTAAACTTCACATCTTTTGATACAATTCTGTGAGTTCCAATCAGAATATCGACCTGGCCCGCTTCAGTTTTTTTTACGATCTCTTTCTGTTCTGCAGCTGTGCGAAATCTGGAGATGGCTTCAACATGAACCGGAAAATCCTTCATTCGTTCACAAAATGTCTTGTAATGCTGATCAGCTAAAATTGTTGTTGGCACCAGAATAGCGACTTGCTTCTGGTTCATAACAGCTTTGAAGGCTGCTCTGACGGCCACTTCAGTTTTTCCGAAACCAACATCTCCACAGATGAGCCTATCCATGGGCTGCGACGATTCCATATCGCGCTTCACAGATTCTATAGCATCCATCTGATCAGGTGTTTCCTCATATTCGAACCGCGCCTCCATTTCGGTTTGCCAGGGGTTATCGGGATCAAAACTGAATGCTGTCTGAGCCTTCCGTTTCGCATACAGTTCAATCAGATCCCGGGCAATGTCTTTGACTTTCTTTCTGGTAGCTGCTTTTTTTCTGGCCCACTCACCGGATCCGAGCTTTGTAATACGGGGCTCTTTTCCTTCCTTGCCCGAATACTTCTGCACTTTGTAAAGGCTCGACACATTCACGTAAAGAATGGAGTCGTCTTGGTATCGAAGAACAGCCGCTTCCTGGGTCGTATTGCGAACGTTGATCTTTTTAAACCCTGCAAACTTTCCGATTCCGTAGTCTACATGAACCACATAATCTCCGATATTCAGATCCTTTAGCTCCTTAAACGATATGCCGCCGCGTACACGCTTCCGCTTTATCCTGGGTCGGTGATAACGGTTAAATATCTGGTGATCGGTGAGCAGGGCGAGCTTCTCGGTTTTGAGGACAAAGCCCTCGTGCAGTGTCATATTCTCAATACGGTAGCTGAAACCTGGACCCGGCTCGCCAAGCAGCTCCTCAAAACGCATCTTTTGGGTTTCATGATCAGTGAGAATAATCACTTGCCCGCCATCTGTGCTAAACTCTTTGATATAATCTTTCAGCAGTTTGAAACTGCCGTTAAATGACGGATGCGGTGCCGATTCAAGGGTAATTGTTCGATCGGCCTCGATACTTCGGCTGAACTTGCCTGTGAAAAACATAGGCCTGTTTAACAGGCCAGCGTCCCAGCTTTTCTCTGTGAGATAGTTTTGCTCGGGTATGGGCAGTTCGTTATTCCCAATGTTGTTGTAAATGGTTTTGGCTTGTTCAAAAAATGATTTGATATCGTCACGAATCAGCTCAGGCTCTTCTACAAACAGGGGGCATCCTTCTGGCAGGTAAGAAAAAAGGCTTTCTTTTTCTCCATTACCCGTAGTGGCAGCATTTGGCACAAGACGGGTTTCGTTGATAAAAGCAACCGAGCGTTGTGAATCGGGATCAAACTCTCTGATTGATTCTATCTCATCGCCGAAAAATTCAAGACGAACGGGATATTCACCCGAGAATGGAAACACATCAAAAATTCCGCCCCTAACTGCAAACTCGCCCGGCGCGTCCACGAATCGGGTTGCCGTATACCCCTGATCGGCCAGCTTTTCGGTGAGTTCGGCAGGAGCGATGGTGTCGCCTTGCTTCAAGAGAATGGAAGCCTTATGGAATATACCTGCCGGTACCAGCTTCTCAATTATTGAATCGGCTGAGGCAACGATGACCGAAACTTCATTTCTGCTCACCTGCTCGAGTACTTCCGACCGCTGTACCATTAAAGAGAGATCAAGTACTTTTTCTGTATCGTACGGTTTTCTTCTCAGTGGCGGAAAAACAGAAACGCCCTGTACGCCGAGATGTTCAAGATCGGATGCAACGGCTGTAGAGCGTTCAAGATCGCGAGTTATATAGAGTAGTGGCTTAAGGTCATCGCGCAGGAGTAGTGATGCTGTAAAGATTACGGAGGTTGAGCCTGAAAATCCCTCAAGCTTTACCTTTTCCTTTTTTTCAACTATCGAGGCTAATACTGACGCCTTCAGTAAATTTTCGATGGGTGAGCGAAGCTGCTCTGTCATGATTTAAGCTGTGCCTAAAGTGATGGTGATAAAGTCTGAGTTCTGGATCAGGGATGAAACAACGGTGAGCGAGTCAAAAAACGTTCGTTCAGAAATCCGAGCAGCAGAAATCCAAGGCCCGACAGCAGGTATAAGGGGTAGCGGTCTTCGTAATCCACGTAGATAATCTCTTCTATTTCGGTTGTTTCAAGTCGGTCAATCTCATTGTACACCTCGATAAACTCCTCGAGATCGGTGGCGCGCCAGTATTTGCCGCCTGTGATGGATGCAATGTGCTCCAGCATTTCTTCATCAATATTAACGGGTACATTTTGGTATCGTCGTCCAAAAATCGGGTCATCAATAGGATAGGGGGCCGTTCCCCTGGTTCCAATACCGATTGCGTAAATTCGTATCCCAAAAGTGGCAGCCATCTCACCGGCCGTAACGGGATCAATTTCACCGGCATTGTTCATCCCGTCGGTCAAAAGGATTATCACCTTGCTTTCAGCTTCGGAATCCCTGAGCCTGTTTATTGCTGTGGCGATTCCCATACCAATAGCGGTTCCGTCTCGCACCATGCCAAGATCAACCGTTTCGAGCATGTTCTTCAACAGGGTGTAATCGAGTGTGGGTGGTACCACCGTAAAACTTTCACGAGCAAATACATTGATGCCGATTCTGTCTGATTCCCGCTTTTCAATGAAATCGGCCGCCACTTCCTTGGCCGCGATCAGTCGATTGGGTTTGATGTCTTCAGCCAGCATCGATGAGGAAATGTCGATACTAATCACCATGTCAATTCCATCGGCAAACCGTTCTACAGTTGTGTTTTGGAGCTGAGGTCTGGCCAAAGCCACTACAATGAGTGCATAAGCGGCCGTGTACAGCAGGGGTGTAAACCACACCAGCCAAGCCCGGTAGTTGCCCGAAATTCCCTGCAATCGGTTTAATGACGAAAATGTGAGGGAAGCACTTTTTCCGGAGAAATGCTTCCACAGCAGATAAACCGCAAAAATCGGTATCAATATAAGCAGCCAGAAATATTCAGGATTAGCCCAGCTCATCTGTTTATCTCTTCCGTAGTTTCTTGTTTCAAATCTTCTGATTCAGCAATAGCCTGTTCATAACGAAACTTAAGGTGATCAATTTTCTCACGGTCGTTGATCTCAGCGGTTTTTACAAATTCAGCAGCTTTTTTCATCACACCTACGGCCAGGTCTGTATTGGGCCTGAAGTTGGCAAATTTCACCATATCGGCTTCGTTCAGCACCGATCGGGTGATCTTTATAATTTCGGAAGGGGCGAGTTCTTGCTGAAGAGATGATGCGATTTCTCTTGTTGTCATTTCAAGGGCGGGAAACTCGTATACACGCTTAATGTAGCGGCGGATGGCATCTCCAAGAATGATATAAAAATTCTCAAATTCAGGTATGTTTTTCAGCTCATGCGCTGCAGGGAGAGCGTTCAGCTCGTTTTTCAGCGACTTCAGGGGATCAATAAATGGCTCCGGCTGTTTGACCACAACCGGTTCGGGATCAGGCTCCCTTGAAACGAACCATCGGTAGAGCAGGTAGCTTAGAATTGCAAGCAGAATAAATGCGGCGATATAAGGCCAAACGGCTCTGGCAAAATCAAAAATCGGTTTTAACGGCCTGAACTCCTCGTCGTCGCTTGCCAGCACGGTTTTAAAGTATAGCGGGACCCTCGCTGTTGATAGTGTTGTGTCGCCTTCGCTTCGGTGCAGTGTAATTTCTTTGCTCGGTATGGTGATATCATCTGTTGCAAAAAACTGAAATCGGTACACAAGGCTGTCGCGACCCGCCGTAGTCTGAAATCTTTGTCTCGACAATAGATCAAGGCTTTCATCAAAATCGTCCGCATCGGGGTAGGTTATCGAGTTGTACATTCCCTGAACCACGAATGTGAGCTCGAAAATATCTCCCACACTGAGTGAGTCGGTTTCGACAAATGTTGCAACCTGTTGAGAGTATGCCGATGGCGATGCAGCCAGAAGAATGATAAAAGCGAGAGTGAAAGCTCGTTTCACTGAGGTAAAAACGATTGAATTTAAAATTTAATGCTTTTGCAATAAGCTCGATAAGATAACAAAAAGAACAACGAAAACTGTTTACGTTTAACTGGAAATGATCTCTGCGTATTACAAATTACTTTGTTCAATTAAAATCTGATAGGTGGTTGTGCCTCTGCGGGTTTTGCTAAAAAAACTTCCGTTTTGAGGCTATGCTTTCTACGCTAAAGCCGCGTTTTGAAAGTTTTTTGACTCTTATTTACAGCAATTTTTTCACAGCTAAGTGATTTCCAGGGAAGATAGAAACATGCAAGAACTTCAGTTAAAATCGATGTGGGAAAATTTTTAGGAACAGGCACCCTGCGAAGTGATGGAACTATACTACTGCTACATCGATTCTTAACCAATACGCTGGATAAGTTCAGAGGTTTGATATCTGCATTTATTCCGTTAATTTATTGAACTGCTTTAGGAAAACGACTAACTGTAATTATCCGGATCATGAGAAAGATTTTTCTCGCCGTACTTTTTGTTCTACCCGTAACCATTGTTGCAGCGCTATATACCAATGAACCTGTAGAAACCAATGAGGACGCTGAATTTATCACAGTCCAAAATTTGGTGGAGATCCCTCCTGTACCACCCAAAGACATTTTTGGTTTTGTACTCGAAGGCGTTGATATCTTTGAAGACCGAATTAAAAGAAACGAAAGCCTTTACATTATTCTGCGAAGGTATGGAGTAAGCCCCCAGCAAATACATTTAATACAGCAAGCAGCCAGGGGTGAAGTGAACCTGAACCGGCTAATACCCGGACAAAAATACAGGGTGTATACCAGTGATGAGGAGGCGTTTGCATTTGTATGGCAAAGCAGCACCACTCAATATGTATCGATTCTGTGGGACGATGATATAAGGTTTGAACGAGGAGCGATCCCCATTGAGCGCAGGCAAGTCAGAACGGCCGGAACTATATCAAATTCACTCTACGAGGCAGTGAGAGCTGAAGGAGCTTCTAGTCTGCTCGGTTCTGAACTGGCGGAAATTTTTGGATGGGAAGTAAACTTTTTTGCCCTTCACAGAGGTGACCATTTCAAAGCGATTTACGAGAGCCTGTACGCCAACGGTGAATTTATCGGGATTGGAGATATTATCGCGGCTGAATTTCAGCACCGCGGAAGATACCACCGTGCTTATTTCTACGATAACGGTATCAGACGTGGTTACTTTGATGGCCAGGGAAATAGTTTACAAAAAGAGCTGTTAAAAGCTCCCTTCAGGTATAGCCAAAGAGTAAGCTCTGGTTTTTCCAGAAACAGATTTCATCCTATCCTGCAGCAAAACAGGCCGCATTATGGCACTGACTACGCTGCTCCTGTAGGTACACCTGTGATATCGGTTGGAGATGGTATTGTAATTGAGGCCCAGAGAAGAGGCGGCAATGGCAATATTGTACAGATCAGGCACAACAGCACCTATAAAACGGCCTATCTGCATCTGAACGGTTTTGCACCGGGAATTCGCGCCGGTGTTGAAGTTACACAGGGACAGGTAATTGGATATGTTGGGCAAACAGGCCTCGCAACAGGCCCGCACCTCTGTTATCGGCTCTATGTAAATGGCAGGCCTGTGAATTCGCGAACCGTGGATCTGCCGGCTTCTGATGCTCTTGAAGAAGAATTCCTAGACGAATATTTAGAGTACATCAAAACACTGGATGCCGAGCTCGACAATTTCGAGCTAATGCAGAATCTGGCTTCAAACTAAGGTATGCTGCAGCCGACTTTTTCCAGTCTGCTTTACAAACGTCCTATCCTTCTCTGGAAAAAACTAACCAAAGGCTGGATGTAGGATTCATTGGTGTACACGTCAATCGCATCCATTTTATTCTTGATGAAGTACTCATTGAGGTGTTTCTTATCGGCTAGGTACTTTTTTTTGTAATCCAGTCGAACTCTTCTGCTCGAAGTGTCAATCCATTTCTGCTCTTTGGTTTCGGCATCAGTTAATGGAATTATTCCGAGATCCGGCAAATCCTCCTCAAGCCTATCATGAATCACCAGGTTCACGAGATCATGTTTTCGGGATGTGATTTTGTGCTGTTTTTCAAATTCACGGTCTTCAAAATCTGAAGCCAGAACGATGATGGATCTGCGCGTAAGCAAATTATTAACGTACGATAGTGCATCCCTGATAGATGTATTGGTTCCGCCGGGTTCGGTTGTGTAAAGTTCACGAATAAGCCGAAGCACGTGGGTTCGCCCTTTTTTTGGAGGTACCACCTTCTCGATCTTGTCACTGAAAAGGACCAGTCCCACCTTGTCATTGTTTTTTATTGCGCTGAACGCGAGCACCGCGCAGATTTCAATGGCAAGTTCCATTTTGGTTTGCGAAAGGCTTCCAAAAAATCCGCTGGGTGATATATCCACGCAAAGCATCAGTGTTTGTTCTCGTTCTTCTTCAAAAATCTTGATGTAGGGTTCGCCATTTCTGGCAGTAACATTCCAATCTATTTGTCGGATATCGTCTCCAAACGTATAAGCGCGTACCTCAGAAAATTCCATGCCCTGGCCTTTAAAAGCGGACTGGTACTCTCCGCCGAAAATATTGTTTACGAGTCCTTTGGTTCGTATTTCAAGCGTTCTGATTTTTTTTAAAACTTCTTTGGAAATCATTGCAAGTGGGTCTGGAAGCGGGTTTGGGTGGATATCTTATGAAAGGCTGAATTTAACAGATTATTGTTTAAAACCATGACCCGACGACAGTAATCGTGATACGATTAAATGTGTAAAGAAAATTTCACCATGTGGGGTTCCGTACAGGCAAAGGTAACAACAGCATAACACTTAGGTAATGATTTAATAAGTTGGCCTGTCTATATATACAAGCAAACTTTACTAAACCGATCTTTTACCCAAAGGCAATCTCAATTGTTAGTCAAAACCTTCATTCAGAGGCGTCGGGACTGAGGTTTCAACCTTCCACAGTCCTGCCTTTAAAAAATCCCCGGTCCTGCAAAGCCCACGATAAATATGAATACCACAGAATATGTTAATTGGAGACGATTTTAATCAAAAATGCAGGCTACTGCTCACAAGACTGGCTACACTTTCGGATAATTCGCCTGATAATTTGGTTAACGTAGAAAAACTAAATATGCCATTCGGGTACGATAGAAACGAAGTAAAAAGCTATCTCGAATATTTAAAAGAGAGGGGATTCATCAATCTTCGTTCTATTGGAGGGCCGCTTTTATACGGTCATGTTTCGGTTACCAAAAAAGGGCTTTCCAAAGCCAAAGAATTGAGTATGAGAAAAAAATAAATGCCAACTCTTCTGGAGTTTTATCCAATCTTTAATTGAAACTTTGCTACCTTTGTTTCGCAAATTTTCAGTTAATAAAATTACGATAAAATGATTATTGGAGTTCCAAAAGAGATAAAAACGCATGAGAATCGAGTGTCACTTCAGCCCGCTGGTGTACTTCTGCTTAAGAGGAATGGACATGAAGTGTTTATTGAGAAAGGTGCAGGGGTTGGAAGCGGCTTTACAGATGAGATGTATGTAGAGCGGGGTGCCAAAATTGTGGATAATGTTGAGGAAGTATGGCAAAAAGCCGATATGATCATGAAGGTAAAAGAGCCGATCCAGGTTGAATACTCCCGGATGAGAGCTGGTCAGATCATCTTCACCTATTTCCACTTTGCCGCAGATCGTGCACTAACCGAAGCCGTCGCAGAATCGAAGTGCATAGCAATTGCGTACGAAACTGTGGAGAAGAAAGACGGATCTTTGCCTCTGCTCATTCCAATGAGTGAGGTTGCCGGACGGATGGCTGCACAAGAAGGTGCAAAATACCTCGAAAAACCCACCGGAGGCAGAGGTGTTTTGATGGGAGGCATCCCAGGGGTTCCGCCTGCCAACGTACTTGTGCTTGGCGGCGGTATTGTGGGAGTCAATGCTGCCAAGATTGCTGCGGGCATGGGTGCCAACACTACCATACTTGATATTAACATGCCTAAACTTCGGTACCTCGATGACATTATGCCGAAAAACGTACGTACTCTTTACTCAACTGAGGCTGCGATTCGTAATCGGCTGCCAAAAACCGACTTAATAATTGGTGCAGTTCTCATTCCCGGTGCTAAAGCTCCAAACCTAATTCGCCGCGACATGCTTAAGGAAATGAGGCCAGGAACGGTATTGGTGGACGTTGCGATAGATCAGGGTGGATGCTTCGAAACTTCAAAGCCAACCACACACGCCGATCCAATCTACGTCATTGATGATGTTGTTCACTACTGTGTGGCCAACATGCCAGGGGCGGTGCCCTACACCTCAACACTTGGCCTGACCAACGTTACTCTGCCTTACGCTGTACAGATAGCCAATAAAGGCTGGAAGAAAGCGCTTAACGACGATGCAGAGCTGAAAAAAGGCCTGAACATAGCCGATGGCAAAATAGTGTACAAAGACGTGGCATCTGCTTTCGATCTTGAATACACCCCGATTGAAGATGTGATGTAGATCGTTTATAAAGATCACCCATTTATACAGAGCCCCGGATGGAAACACCCGGGGCTCTGTTGTTTTAAGCGGTGATCTTTTCTCAGGTTATTGGATATGAATACCGTTTTAAAGATTAATCAGGATTATCTACATTGTGCTGATCTTTTAACAAACAGGGGACGGTATCATGATGAAAAGGAGCAGAATTTATCTGTGGGCCATAGCATCGGCCCTGGGCGGCTTTTTATTCGGTTTTGATACGGCCGTAATTTCGGGCGGCGAGCAAAACATTCAGCTGATGTGGGGTTTGAGCGACATCATGATCGGACAGACAATTGCGATGGCGCTCTATGGAACCATCATCGGAGCGATATTCGGGGGTATGCCGGCACAGAAATACGGGCGGAAAAATTCACTGATCTGGATTGCTGCAATATTCCTTGTTTCGGCTGCCGGCTCAGCCCTCGCACCTGAGGTCTATTCACTCATGTTTTTCCGATTTATTGGCGGGCTTAGTATTGGCGCTTCTTCGGTAGTGGCTCCGATGTATATCTCCGAAATTGCACCCCCGGAAAAACGAGGCAAACTCACGGCGCTTTTTCAGTTCAACATTGTTTTGGGTATTCTCATCGCCTACTTCTCCAACTTCCTCATCGGAACGGAGAACATCGAATCGTGGCGCTGGATGTTGGGGGTTGAGGTGATTCCGGCCACGCTGTTCCTAATCATGGTATTCACCATTCCCGAAAGTCCGAGGTGGCTTGTTGTAGCCAGGGGCAAAGTTGATGAGGCAAGAGAGATACTGAAGCTGATCAATCCCGAGAACACTGAGCAACAGCTGAAAGCCATCCAGGCCAGCGACCTTCAGCCCGGCCGTGCAGCAAAACTGAGTGAATTTTTCAGCAAGCGGTATAAATTCCCGATTTTGCTTGCATTCCTGTTTGCCTTTTTCAACCAGGTATCGGGCATCAACGCCATCATCTATTTTGCCCCGAGAATATTTGACCTTACCGGCATGGGCGCCGAAGCCGCTCTTCTCTCAACCGTGGGAGTGGGTGTGGTGAATCTGGTTTTCACCATGCTCGGCCTTCTATTGATTGACCGTTTCGGCCGGCGATTTTTGATGTACATTGGTTCCTTCGGCTATATCATTTCTCTGTCGGCCATTGCGTATGCGTTTTTCACACAAACGTTTGTGGGTATTACGGTGCCGTTGTTGATTTTTGTGTTTATTGCATCGCATGCCGTGGGGCAGGGCGCGGTGATCTGGGTTTTCATTTCCGAGATATTCCCAAACGCTGTGCGTTCATTCGGAAACTCGCTGGGAAGCAGCACTCACTGGATCTTTGCCGCCATTATAGCGGGCAACTTTGTGTATATCGAGAGCCTGTTTGGCGGCGGCCCCATCTTCGCCTTTTTTGCATTCATGATGGTTCTTCAGCTGTTATTTGTCTGGAAGCTCATGCCAGAAACGAAGAATATTTCACTGGAAGAGATGGAAGTGAAGCTTGGAATAAGCGGGGAGGAACTGAAAGAGGTAGTTC
>SL_3KL_010_SEDDRAFT_10000557_pt1 | contig 30994 bp, 23 predicted proteins | sample SodLakKL_010_SED_2_FD_10381 | JGI IMG/M metagenome (IMG submission 10381)
ACGGCCATTTTGAGCAGCTGCATCACGAATTAAATTGGTTTTTTGATGGCGGACATAACCACGAATCAGTTTCAGCACTTGTGGAACAATTATGTGAAATAGCACCTATGCAGGAGTGGACGCTTGTTTTAAGCATGATGAGGGATAAAATGACCCCTGATGTTTTGAACCAACTTCAGAACTTTAATAATGTCTACCTATACCCGCAGGAACAAGAACGTGCGGCAACATTTGATGAATTAAAATCATTTTTCCCCTCAGGAGTGCATCTTAAGGCAGATAACAGGCTCCCCGAAAACTGGATAGAAAAGCACAAAACAGAATTAGTAATTTTTGGTGGAAGTTTTTACTTTTACAATGTCGTGAGACGATGGATGGGAGCCATTGCAACGAATTGATAGATTAATTTCTTTCCACACCACTCATAAATGCAGTTTCCCATAGCGCCCTTCTGCTTACAAGTTGTGCGCTCCTCTACATGAAAACTACTCAAGACTAAAAATATACTTATGTCGGAGAATCAAACCGATACATCTACAAATAACGATATCGAGTCGCTGCGCAAAAAATCTGTGCAGGAACTTAAACAGATTGCAAAATCGATTGGCCTGAAAGGGGTATCGGCTTTGCGAAAGGAGAGCTTGATAGAGCGGATTAAAGATACTGCTACGAAGCAGAGGACCGAGAAGAAGAAACGGTCGGATGCTGCTCCAAAATCAAAATCTGATAAAGTGCCTGATGTGCAGTATGGCCAGCAATCTCACATCCAAACGTACGACGACGAAAGTTCCGGACGGAAGAAGAAGGGCAGAGGGGCGAAGCATAAACACCCCAAAAAGAATAAAAATCATGTAAGCAATGTGCTGCCCGAATCTGATGCCGGTGCACTTGATGATCGTCTTGAGGAAATAAAATCGAAACTGGGCAAGTTTTTATTGAACGAGGGGACACTGGAGATTTTGCCTGACGGATATGGATTTTTACGCTCCGTCAATTACAACTATAAAGCGAGTCCCGATGATATTTATGTATCTCCATCGCAAATTAAACGGTTCCGACTTCGTCAGGGCGATTGTGTGATTGGAATTATTCGTCCGCCCAAAGTTGGTGAACGATATTTCGCCCTGCTGCGGGTAGAAGGTGTAAACGGTCGCATTCCGCGAGATATGGATAACCGGGGCGACTTTGAAGATTTGATGCCGATTTATCCCGATACGCGTTACAAGCTTGAAAATAATTTCACGGAATATACCACCCGCCTGATGGATATGTTTGCCCCGATCGGAAAGGGACAGCGTGGATTGATTGTCGCCCAGCCTAAAACCGGGAAGACAACCATTATGCGCAACATCGCCAATGCGGTAAATAAAAATAATCCCGAGGCGAAGGTTATTATACTTCTGGTTGATGAACGCCCGGAAGAGGTCACCGAAATGCAGCGTTCCGTTAACGATGCTGAAGTTATCGCTTCCACATTTGATGAGAAACCGGAAAACCATATTGGACTTTCGGAAATTGTATTCGAGAAAGCGAAACGGTTGGTGGAGAGTAATCACGACGTGTTACTGTTGATTGATTCCATTACAAGGCTTGCACGTGCCTATAACGTTGCCGGAACCACCTCGGGCAGAACCATGTCAGGTGGTGTGGATTCGGAAGCGTTAAAAGCTCCGCGTCAGCTTTTCAGTTCGGCACGGAATATTGAAGATGGCGGTAGCTTAACGATTATTGCCACTGCTCTTGTGGAGACCGGTTCACGAATGGATGATGTGATTTTTGAAGAATTTAAAGGTACCGGTAATATGGAATTGGTTCTGGACAGACGATTGGCCGAACGACGTATTTTTCCTGCAATTGATATTTTCAAGAGCGGAACACGACGTGAAGAGCTTATTGTACCGGATGAAGAGCGAGAAAAAGTTGTACTTCTGCGCCGCTACCTGAATAATCACAATCCATTTGAAGCGATGGAGTTCCTGCTCGAGAAGATGAAAGGAACCAAATCAAACGAAGAGTTTCTTATTTCGATGAATAAGGAGTAAGCAGGCAAAAGTGAGAAGTGGAAATTTCTGCATTGAATTAGACTAAACACTTTTACAGTCATGCTGTACCTGTCTGCCGAATCCGCCGGCTGGCGGAGCAGACAGACTTGATACAGCATTTCCTTCATCTGTACATGCTATATGTTCAAGAGTAAGATTTGTGAATAGCATTAGTTAATCCACAGTAAAGAATCTTAGACAAGGGTCCATCTATCTAAATACTGTGTATGAAATTAATATTTTCTTTTAGGTCGTTCACTACCAATGCGAAAAGCCCCCCTATATTTAGCTGAACGGGTCTACATTTTCCTCTACTCAAATTTAAAGCTGTTTTGTGATATGCCGATGATGTAGGTAAAGGTCACTTTTAGTTTAGAAAAATATTTTATGACTAAGACTCACTCAACTCTTGTAAAACCCTGAGTTCTTTTCGTAATCTAAGGTTTCTTTTAAGGCATTAGAATCACACAAAAGGTTCTTTCACTTATCCTTAAAAAATCCTTATCATCTTTACTCTGTTTATTGTCTCAACTACTTTAGAAAACCCACTTTCAGCGATTTAAACGATCATGAGCCACGTTCAACGACTACTTCTTTTACTCCCCTTTCTAATTTTTTCATTTATTTACGTAGACAACTCCATTGCACAATCATTACCTGATGGCGTGGATATTGAAACGGTTCGATCTGATGATCTTTCAGATGCTCAGGTGCGAGAGCTGGATGAAGAGATACAGAGCCAGGGGCTGACACTCGACCAGTTCAGCAGCCTTGCCATTCAGCGTGGCGCCCAAAGAAATGAGGTGAGTCGGCTTACACAGCGTATTCGTCAGCTCCGCACTCAAACAGATGCTGATGAAGAGAGACAAAGAGAGGAGGCAGGGCAAACCCGAGAGCTGGCCGAGGTTGATTCTGTATTTGTAGATTATGAAACTGAAGAGGACGAGACTCCACGCGAGGAGCGTGTGTTTGGAATGAGTCTTTTCGATCAAATATCTCGTACGTTTGAACCCTCTTTTAATATTCCAACGCCACGAAATTATACGGTGGGAGCGGGCGACCAAATTGTTATTGATGTTTGGGGTGCCGCTGAGCAGACCTACCAGCTGATTGTAAATGCGGAAGGGGCAATTAAAATTCAGAACTTAGGCCCTATATATGTAAATGGACTCACAATCGAGGAAGCGAGTGACCGAATTATTCGTCGACTGGGAGATATTTATTCGGGGCTACGGCCGGATCAACCCGACCAGGCAAACACCTATGCGGATGTAAGCCTTGGCAATGTGCGAAGTATTAAGGTTACCGTAATGGGTGAGGTAAAAATGCCCGGAACTTATACGGTCTCCTCGTTATCTACAGCATTTAATGCACTTTTTGCTGCCGGTGGGCCGAATCGGGACGGATCGTTCAGAAATGTACAGATTATCCGCGGCAATGAAATTATTGAGAATTTTGATCTCTACGATATCTTGGTAACGGGTAACCAGGAGGGAAATATTCAGTTGAAAGATCAGGATATTATAAAGGTTGACCCATATATCAATCGAGTACAGGTTTTGGGCGAAACTAAAAGGGTAGGATATTTTGAACTGAAGGAGGGAGAGACACTGGATGATCTGGTGGATTACACTGGTGGGTTTACAGATAGAGCCTACACAGAGCGGTTGGTATTGAAACGACGTACACCGACTATGAGAAGTGTTTCTGATGTAGAATATCCTGAAGGAGGAGATCTAGAAATACGAAATGGGGATGTTCTTGAAGTGGGACGTGGGTTGGACCGGTTTGAAAACCGCGTATCAATTCGTGGTGCAATTTTTCGACCGGGTGATTTTGAGCTTGAGGAAGGAATGACATTGTACGATTTGATCCAAAAGGCAGATGGGCCAAAAGAAGATGCGCATTTTCAACGCGGAATTATTTATCGGACACGAGATAATTTAACCGTTGAGACGATACCGTTCAGCCTTCGAAATGTATTGGATGAACCTGAAACGTATGACCTTGAATTGAGACGGGATGATGAAGTTCGAATTGCTTCCCTTTTTGAACTTCGTGAAGAGTATAATATTCGCGTAAGTGGGGCTGTAAATAATCCCGGTGAGTTTGATTTTACTGAAGAGACAACCATTCAGGACGCTATTTTACAGGCTGATGGATTTCGGGATGATGCTGCCGAATATCGAGTGGAAGTAGCCCGGAGAATTGTGGATGATGGTGAACAGCTCAAGACGGATCGTGTTGCTGAGGTATTTCAATTTAGTGTAGATAGAAACCTGGAGTTCGCCGAGGAGGATAAAGATTTTGTACTAAAACCTTTTGACCAGGTGTTTGTGCGTCTCAAACCAAATTACCAGGCACAGCAGATTGTGCGTATAGAGGGTGAGGTTCAGTACCCCGGCGAATATGTTCTTGAAGATCGTACCGCACGTCTGTCGGATGTTATAGAATGGGCCGGAGGCCTGTCTGATTACGCCTATCCACGAGGAGCTTCTCTGGAGCGTACACTCGATGATGTTGCAGTGGACGAACGAAGTGTAGTAGGTGACTTGGTTCGTGTTGATGGACAGACGACTCGAGTAGGTATTCGCCTTGCAGATGCACTGGATAACCCTCAATCGAATGTAGACCTTATTCTTGAAGAGGGCGATGTAATTCGAGTACCTAAACAACTTCAAACGGTTCGTGTTGAGGGAGAGGTACTGTTCCCCGTAAGTGTCAGGTATGATGAAAGCCGTTCGTTTCGAGATTACCTGAGCGCCGCCGGTGGAGTGACTGAAGACGGGCGTCGAAATCGAGCATATGTTGTTTACGCAAACGGCGAAGTTGATCGAACCAAACGATTCTTGTGGATTAGAAACAATCCCGATATCGAACCTGGTGCTACGATTGTAATCCCGGAAAAACCGCAGCGTAGAGAACTTACTCCTCAAGAGCGAGTTAGTTTAGCATCGAGTGTGGCAGCTACGTCATTGACTATTATTTCAGTAATTAATGCGATTAGAGATTAAGTGACATTAATCTGTAGGGTATAGGAGCCGTAATATTTATCGGCTTCTTAACTCCGTTATAAATATACTATGGTTACCTCTTTATGTACGATCGAGCTTTTTTGTTGAAACTTGTAGCAGCAAAAATGCCGTTTGGAAAATATGAAGGTTGGTATATTACAGATCTGCCTGTTCATTACCTGGAGTGGTTTGAGAGAACTGGATTCCCGAATGGCACTTTAGGACAGCAGATTGCCACTATGTACGAGATTAAAACGAATGGGCTGGACGATCTGTTGAAACCAATCAAGCAAACAGTACGTAGCAGTAGACGTTAATATCAAACATTTACAGAGATGATGGCTGGAGCTGAACAAAAATGGTATGTAAAGTACACCTTCATTCTTGCAGGGTTGATACTCTCCGTATATACCATGATTGTGGCTAAATCTGTTCTTCAGCCTCTACTGTTTGCCCTCTTTTTTTCCATTTTGCTTTCCCCAATGTGTCAGTGGCTCGAATCCTACAAAGTGCCGCGGCTCCTTTCAGCTTTTCTTGCCATATTAACGGGGCTTCTTGGGTTAATTGGTCTTGGATTCTTCTTCTACACACAGATATCAGCTTTTGCCGGAGATGTTGATATTTTCCGGGAGCGATTCGAAGAGATTCTGGAGAACGTTCAGGCGTTTTTAGCTGCCCGGTTTGGGATCGATGAATTTATCGATTTTGATCAGATGAGAACCTCGGTGATCGATTTTTTTGGGGAAAATACAGACACCATGCTTCGTCGGGTTGCGGATGCCGCATCCGTGTTTACATCGATATTTTTGGTGCCGGTATTCATGTTTTTGATGCTGATTTTCCGTGATTTCCTTAAAGAATTTGTGCTGAAAGCTTTTGGCCGTAATAGCGAAAAAGACTATAAGAAAGTTGCGCGAATCATCACAAAAGTGAAGGATGTTGTGCAGGGTTACATCACGGGAATATTAATGGTTATTCTCATCCTAGCAGTGATTAACTCTATTATGTTGATGATTGTTGGAGTAGAACACGCCATATTTTTCGGTGTATTTGCCGCGATGCTGAATGTAATCCCGTTTATAGGTCCGATGATTGGATCTATTTTACCGGTGGTTTATGCCTTCTTTACGATGGATTCCCTGCTCTATCCACTGATTATTTTGCTGGCGTTTTATATTATTCAACTGTTTGAAAGTAATCTATTTACACCGGTTATAGTAGGGCGTCAGGTGAGTATCAATGCTTTTGCCGCACTGTTGTTACTTTTTATAGGTGCTCAGATTTGGGGGCTTGTGGGTATGATTCTGATCATCCCGCTGGGAGCGATGATGAAGGTTGTCTTTGATGAGGTGGAATCACTGCAACCGTACGGTTATTTGCTGGGTAAAGTGCCGAAAGAGCCATCACGTGAGGGTAGATTAGCACAAAAGATTTCGCAAATCTCCGAAAAGGTGGAAGAGAAAAAAGTAGCGAAGGAGAAAGAGAATTCGGATGACGATAAGTAACTTGAATTGCTTCTCATCTACGCTTTGGTTGGCTTCTCTCTAATTGTTGGCCTTTAATGAATTTCCTTGTCCATTTTTGCTCGCCCAAAAACGGACGGAAAAAGGGCGCAACCATTCCGAACTCCTTCGAACGGATTCTGTACCAAAACGTTGGCGGGATGTCTCGCCCGTTCTTTGTCAGACACGGAATGCTTGAGTAGGGGTCTCTATCTTTTGGTCCTTCCGGTTCTACCCGTGTAAGAGGTTTTGGAAAGTGTTAGGAGTTATGGCCGGTTCGTTGAAAAAAACCTAAGGTAAAATGAGTCAGGTATGTTGACGCTGCCAGAGGAGTATGAACATAACCTGACAGCACCTACCGGATCTGTCAGCGTTGGGATGTAGGTAGCGTAGGTGCAATTCCCCTATTACTACTCTAGGTCCATAGCAGGTATTTGGCCCCTGAGTTCTCCTCGTTCATATCTGCTTGTGGAAATATTGATATAGAGCATTCCACTGCTCAAGGCTTCTTTTATACCTTCGCTTAGCTCAAACCGGTTCTCATCTGCATGAACCTCACCGGCTAGATAATCTTCATCTAAATCTATAGTCAATTGAAAAAGTTGATTCCCATCTTCACCACTACTTCCGTGAAAAATTTGAGCAGAACTGTATGTGCCACGTAAATCAGAAAATTGACCTTCTACCAACAAATAGTCGCCATCTAGTGTGATTTCAAAATGGCCGTATCCGGGAGTGCTGACACTATGTACCTGCTCCTCACCGGTGGTATTTACCTGCACGGTGGACTGTGCATTCAGGTTAAGTGAAGTGGTTAGTAAGATTGAAAAGAGTAGGGCAGTGAATTTTTCCATGGCTTTTAAATAGGTTTTGAAGTTATCCGTTGATCAATTTTTTGGCAGTATAAGACGTAAAGGGTCATTCTCCTACTCGCTCCTCGATATCCCCTTCGAAGGGAGGGGACATTTATCCATTTATTCGACTCAAAGAGTTAATAAATTAAACGACTTTTTAATTAAATCTCTATTTACTTCCTGAATAGAGCTCATACTCCAATAATCTGCACTCAACGGTTGTATTAAAAAACTGCGTTTTGCTTGATGTTCGCAAACCCACTTTTTTACCAAGGGCGTTATTTCCCGTAAATACATATCCCCATTTACCGGCACCTTTATCTTTCATAAAATCACCGATGCTTCTGTAGAGTGGCCGTAAATCCTCACCCGGGTCAAGACGCAGGCCGTATGGGGGATTCACGACGATGACGCCATCGCCATCGGGAACCTCTGTCTCTTCTAGCGGGCAGGTATTGAACTCAATCAGTTGATCTACACCGGCAGTTTTTGCATTACGGCTTCCGGCAATGGTTGCAGCCGGATCGATATCTGTGGCGATAATTTTACCTTCTACNTCCTTCAGCGGTTTTGATGCCGCTTTTGCCTTATCACGCATATGCTGGTACTCCTGCTTATCAAACCCATTGATATGCATAAATCCGAAATTGTGACGAAGTGAGGCGGGCGCCCGGTTGGTTGCCTTTAGTGCCGCCTCAATCGCCAATGTAGCTCCACCCGCCATCGGGTTGATGAAGTGCTGCCCCGGTTCCCATTTTGTGGCCGCTATAATGCCTGCAGCGAGTGTCTCCTGCATCGGGGCAGAAACATTTTCAGACCGGTAATTCCGTCGCGAAAGTGACTCCCCGGAGGTATCGATAAAAATTCGCGCGATATCTTTGTTCCAGAATAGAAAGAGCACCGTTTTGTCGAGGTCTGACCCACTATCAGGTCGAGATCCAAGTTTATCACGCATCCGATCGGCTACCGCATCTTTGCACAGTACATTCGCATACTGATCGTTTTCAATGGTTCGGTGATCAATCCGGGAGGTGACGGAGAAATATCCATCCTCCGGAATATAATCCTCCCACGGGAGCTCCTGCAGCCACTCTTGAAGCTGTTCAGGTCCGTTTATAGGCTTCTCATCAATCAAGTAGTGTACACGATGTGCGGTTCGAAGCCAGTAATTTAGCGTCATGCAGTCGCGCAGATTTGCTTCAATTTCAAGCCCGGTATCACGGGTGGATGTAGGTTGAAATCCCAGCTCTTTAACTTCGTCGGTTAGATAGGGAGGGAGGCCGAGCGGACAGGTGATGCTTACAGTACTTTTCTTTGAAAAATCAGCCATTATGTGGAATAAAAATCTTTGGGTTGATGGAGGTATTCGTGTAGTAGGTACCTGAAATAAAAAATCCCGGAGAAGTCAATTGATGACCTCGTCCGGGAACATAGCGTTATTTAAGAATCAGTTTTCTGCAATAAATGCAGAAACGAGTTCTTATCCGGCTTTTTCAACCAGCTCAATTTCAAAAGAGAGGTCTTTTCCGGCCAATGGATGGTTTGCATCCAGTGTAAGTTCTTCGTCGCCTACTTCCGTAATACGTACGGGAACGGCATTACCATCAGGCTGATTTACCTGCAGCTGCATTCCAACTTCCGGTTCTACATCGTCTGGGAGCTGATCTTTCGGTACGTTAATCAGCAGGTCTTCCCGTGGTTCTCCGTATGCTTCATCACTGGGGATATCAACATTTGTTTTTTCTCCCTCAGCAAGGCCAATTACAGCCTTTTCAAATCCCGGAATCAGCTGGCCTTCGCCCAATTTAAACTCAAGAGGCTCACGCTCTGCAGATGTGTCAAAAACTGATCCATCTTTTAATGTTCCTGTGTAGTGTACTTTGACGGTATCTCCGTCTTTTACTTTAGACAAAATGTTCCTTTGTTTTATATTCAAAATATTGTTGACCGAAAGATAACCTTTTTTAAAGAGAATATAGAATTGAATACATTCAAAACTCCATCAAACGATCAGATAACCGCTATTTTAGAAAATTCTAAGACTATTGCAGTCATTGGCTCATCAAGTAATCCATATCGAACCAGTTTCCACATTGCGCAGTACCTTCAACAGCAGGGGTATGGCATTATTCCCATCAACCCCAATGAAAAAGAGGTTTTGGGGGAGAAAGTGTATAACTCAATTTTAGATATCCCCGATAGTGTAGAAATTGGTGTGATAGATATTTTCAGGAATAAGGAGTTCACGCATGAAATGTTGCAAGAGATTGCGGAATGGAGCGATAAAACCGGTCAAAAGCCCTTGGTGTGGACCCAGCTGGATGTGAGCAATAAGGAGGCGGAAGAAATAGCAGAAGAAAATGAGCTACCGTACGTAAAGAATAAGTGCTTGATGGTGGAGCACCGGAATTTGGTAAAGGGGTAGTGGGGCAGACAGAGACGCGGAGAAAAGCACGCAGAGGCGCAGAGACGCAGAATTCTCCTAAAAACATTTATAAGTTCGAAATCACCTTTTGTGCTCTTGCAATGATTCGTAATTCCCCAGAACAGGTGGAGCTACAGATACAGTCAGATTCTTAAAAAATAAATTCCAGGACATTAATCCCCCTCCGCGTCTCTGCGGATCTGCGTGTTTAATTCAATTACTCCTTGGGCATCAGTACTTTATTTCTCTCTTCGGAGTATTCATCCATTTTTGATTTGAGGACGGTTTCTATCTCTTTGCGTTCATCTTCAGGGATGGCGGTTACAAACTGTTTGATTCGTTTCTCTTTGTTTCCTATCAGCTCGATATACTCCACCATAATAACATCTTCGCTTTCCCACCCCCAGGCAATCACGTGTTTCCAGGGGATAAGGTGATCCAGAAATATGATCCCTTTCGATCGAAATTCCGGAACGACTTTTAGTGTCCATCCAAACAGGCCAATGGAGATTAGTGAGATACCGGATGTTACACGTATGCCGGTAACGGGAAGATCTGTGAGAAGCGCTGTTCTGTAGAGTCCGTAGATAATGAGCAGGATGGCGAACAGGGCTGGGGCGTAATCAATCCAGAATGAACGGTGCTGGTAGAGCACGGAACCGCCATCAGCTCGGTAACGAAGCAACCGATAGGCGTAACCGATAAAAAAGCCGGCGACCAGGGAGTAGATGATCATCATAAATGGAGCGGCGACATCTTGGGGAAACAGATCCATTACGTAGGCGATCATCAAGCTGGTAAAACCGACCAGTACAATCAGTGCGGTATTCAGTACTCGCGCGGGAGTTAATTTATTGAGCCGGAACCACGGCTGTTGACCTGCAAACGCGGCTATTCCAAAAAAGGCGACTAAAAAAAGGCTTAATATCCACATAAAACGAATGTATCTTTGAGCGATGAATGTTAACCACAGTGAACTCTAACCGCAACCTTGTTTCCATGGATAAATTGTACCGAGCCAAATCGATAGATGTAAGTAATTCCGAACAATTTTTAGAAATTTTATGGTCGGATGGGCGCAAAGATCGATTTCCACTGTTCGGCCTTCGGAAAAACTGTCCGTGTGTATCCTGCCGGGGCGGTCACGACAAAATGGGACGTTTTGAACCGCAGCTTTTTGCCGTGGAACCGACCAGAGAATATAAAATAAAAAATGCCGAAACGGTTGGGAATCACGCACTGAAAATTGTTTGGGATGACGGCCACGATTCCGGAATGTACCGTTGGAATCTGCTGCGGAAGATGGGGGAGTCGATGGATGACTTAAAAGGGGCGTAAATTTATATTATTCTTTCACGGATCAGCCCGGTAAATCCTCCAACAATCGCGGCAATGCCGATTATAAAGAGCCACTTAATTTCGCTGTCAGGTGATACATTGAACAGCGGGTTATACTCCGAACTAAATACAAGGTACTCCTGACGGGCTACTAAAATCATAAAAAGCCCAATAACGAGAATGATTAGGGAAAGTACTTTTTTAGGATCCATAAGTTGCGTAAATGGAGTATATGTTATTACGTGGTTCTGTAATTATAACAACATTTTTGTAATAGAGTTCAGGTAACTTTTATTGAATCTCCGGACTTAACCCGGATTTTAACTTAATAACTCTACTTTGAATTTATAAAAATTGTGAAAAAACGGAACGTTACTTACAGGTAGATTCTTTTATATTATATTGAATGTACAATGTCTTAACTCTATGAATAACAACTACGAAGCAGGCAAAATTTAAACTCTAACGGTAATTAAACTATTATTATGAAAAATCGATTCTCAATACTATCACTTCTTTTACCGGCATTTTTGCTGGTATTTATTGGCTGTGATGTTGAAGAACAAGTTGAATCTGATGAGTTCGAAACAACAACGCTCAATTCTGAATATGAATCTATAGAGCTTTCTAAAGTGGCGGGCCCTTTCGAAAACCCGTGGTCAGTAGCCATTTTACCTGATGACAGGTTTCTTGTAACCGAGCGTCCGGGACGGTTAAACATCGTTGAAAACGGTGAGATTACCGAAGTAACAGGAATTCCCGAAGTTACAGCAAGGGGACAGGGCGGTTTATTAGAAGTATTGCCTCATCACAACTATCCCGAGGAAGATTGGATCTACTTAACGTATTCTAAATCTAACGGTGATGATGAAACGGCAACAACTCTAGTCCGCGGAAGAATAGATGAACAAAACGCGTTTATTGATGCAGAAGAGATCTTTGTCCAAAACAGATATTCTTCTCCCGGTCGTCACTACGGTTCCAAGCTGGCATGGATGCCTGATGGTACGCTGTTAATGAGTATTGGTGATAGAGGAGGAGAACCACCAAGAGCACAAGAAACGGATGATCACGCCGGAACACTGCTTAGGATGAATGATGACGGTTCTGTACCGGATGATAACCCGTTTGTTGATGATGACAGCGTTCTGAATGAAATTTACAGCTACGGGCATCGCAACATTCAAGGCTTAATCGTTAACCATGAGAATGGTGAAATTTGGTCGACCGAACACGGACCTCGTGGCGGTGACGAATTAAATAAACATGAGCCGGGCGAAAATTATGGATGGCCTACGGTTACACTCGGCCGTGATTACGGCGATGAGGGTATTTTTCCGGGCTCTGAAGCACGAACTATGGAAGGGATGGTAGATCCTATTTATGAGTTTCTTCCAACTCACGCACCTTCAGGATTGGCAATGGTAACATCCGATCATTTTGAAGCGTGGGAAGGCAACCTGCTCGCCGGTGGACTTCGCAGCGAAAGAATTCGCCGTCTTGTAATTCAAGATAATGAAGTGATTCATGACGAGGAGCTACTTTTAGGTGAAATTGGCCGGATCAGAGATGTACGCGAAGGACCTGACGGCCGGATATACGTATTGAGTGACCAAGATGATGGTGCACTTTACATGATGCGAAGCGATGACTAAAAGAGGTTGAATAACCGGTAACTATTTAAAAGCTCTGCACAGTAAATGTGCAGAGCTTTTTTTATGGACGATTCAATTTTTTGAAACCACTATTTTTTTAATTTGGTTTCAGTTCTGTATAATGATGAATCACATAACATTAACTACATAATCTACTCTATTATGAAACAGTTACCTTTAGAAAAATATCACGATCTGGCGCTGCTTTTGCTCAGAATTGGTGTTGGTGTTGTTTTTATCGTGGCCGGTTGGGGAAAGTTAACAGGAATTGAAGGCGTACAGGGGTTTTTTGGAGATTTAGGTATCCCGCTTGCCGGAATGATGGCCTGGGTAGTTGCCATTGTTGAATTTGTTGGTGGCTTGATGGTTCTAACAGGTCTTTATGCTAAGATTCCAAATTTGCTATTAGCCGTAATAATGGTTGTAGCATTATTTACAACAAAACTTGGCGGAGAATTTAGCGCAGCTCGTGTAGATATTCTGCTGCTGCTTATGACTCTTGCACTTGCCATCTTAGGAAGCGGTAAATACTCTTTGAACTCTATGTTAGGAAAAGAAGACGTTTAGAGGCAGTATTTGTAGGATATAAAAAAGCCGGTCAGTTTCTGCTGACCGGCTTTTTTTAATTCTGCCCTAAAAAACTATTTCAAGTCTTTAGCTTTTTTATTTATTTCTCCGGCACTTTTTTCAAGTCGTTTTACCAATCGTTCAACGTCTTTATCATGGCCCATTTCTTTTAGTTTGAACAGGACCAATGAAAGTGCAAAAAATGTTTGTGGCCAGAGGCCAATAAAAATTCCTGTACGCTCGGCGTGTGCGTTCTCTTCTTCATCTTCTGATTTTTCGGTGTACCATGCGGCAACACTTGCTGCAATAGATGTAAAACCGAGTCCGGCTGTTAGATATCCAAGTTTATCAAGCATAATAGTCTATTGTTTAAGTTGGGGTTAAGTACCTTGATGTTACTGTGTCAACATGAATATCTGTGAGCTCGTTTCATTTGTAAAGGGAATTCCCGGTAGACTATCTATTTAAGAATCACATCATACAGATCTTTTCGCCGATCTTTTAGCGTTCGTACGCTACCGTTTTGATGGAGCTCTTTTAGCAGGTCAAGATCCACATCTACCAAGAGCATCATTTCGGTATTTGGTGTTGCTTCTGCTTTGATACCGTTTGTGGGAAAAGAAAAATCACACGGGGTAAACACCACGGATTGCCCGTACTGCATATCCATATTGTGGACTTTAGGCAGGTTCCCAACACTTCCTGCTACAGCAACATAGCACTCATTTTCAATGGCGCGGGCCATGGCACAATTACGCACTCTGGAGTAGCCATTTTGAGTATCCGTCATAAATGGGACAAACAGAATATCCATTTCCTCTTCTGCAAGCAGCCGGCTCAGTTCAGGAAACTCTACATCATAACAGATCAGAACGCCAACTCTCCCTGCATCCGTATCAAACACGCGGATTTTATCGCCACCGCTCATTCCCCAGGCTTTTACTTCATCAGGGGTGACATGAATTTTCTCATACGATTCAATTTCTCCGTTGCGCTTGCACAGATGCCCAACGTTGTATAGAGAATCACCCCGAACTTCCGGCATACTTCCCGTTATGATGTTAATGTTGTAGGAGATGGCAAACTCAGCAAAAACATCCCTCATCTTGTTAGTATATCCCGCAAGTTTTCGAATGGCATCCGGTTCACTCAGATCATTAAACTCTGCCATCAACGGAGCGTTGATATACTCCGGGAAAAGCAGAAAATCGGCTTCATATCCGGAAACAGTATCTACAAAATATTCAATCTGCGCTTTTAGATCATCAAAACCACTGTATGAACGCATTTGCCACTGCACCAATCCCATACGAACCACTGATTTATTCGGTTTGATGGATTTGCTCGGTTTCTCGTAATAGATATTCACCCACTCCAAGAGGGCAGCATGTTCGTGTGATGCCTGGTCTTCAGGCAGATAATTTCGAGCCAGCCGTTTTACGATAAAATCATTCGAGAGCTGAAAATTCAGTACGGGATCGTAAATCTCTTTGTTCTTTACTTTTCTGATGTACTCCTTTGGTGACAATTCTTTATGATACTTAGCGTAGTTTGGGAGTCGACCACCAAATACAATACTCTTTAAATTTTTCTGTTCGCAAAGCTCCTTTCGGTAGTCATAAAGGCGACGCCCTAGACGCACACCTCTATAATCCGGATGAACCATTATGTCGAGCCCATACATTGTATCTCCATCGGGAGTGTGAGTTTTAAAGGTGTCATTCCCCGTCATTTCGATGTAGGTGTGATCTTCCTGAAAAAATTTGTAGTCGATTAAAATTGCAAGTGCAACAGCTACCAATTTTCCATCAACTTTAATACCAACTTGTCCTTCGGGAAAGAGCTCAATCAGTTTTTTGAAATGAGTTTCTTCCCATGCTGCATCTTCCACTCTGGGATAGCATTTTAGCATAAGCTCTTTCAGGTCGTTATAATCAGATGGTTTAAGATATTCGAGATCGACTTTGTCAAAAGATTTCATGATAACGGTTGATGAATATTGGTTCAGTTTCAGATAATATGAGATTTGAGGCTATGGTTTACAAATAGATTCTACCTGATTATTGAACATTATTTTACAGAATCTGTTTATAAAAGATAGATATAGACTCTTATGATGGATATGAGGTAAATCAGTCGGTTAAGATATAACGGAGGAGCAGATTAACAGTTCAAACCAACAAATGGATACGGGCACAGGAAAGGCTGGAGCACACCACCACAGTCTTCTGTTTCTGTTTACTTTTTTTTGGGGCGCAAATTTTATACTCGCAGAAATTGCGTTAAATGAGATGTCACCGATCTCATTCAGTGTCTCCCGGTTTGCTGTGGGAGGTGCCGTAATGTTACTGTTGATGTATTTCCAATGTTATTATGATGCAAAGAGAGCCGGTGAGCCATTTCAGTTTATTCCACATATCGAAAAAGGAGATCGTATTCGTCTGCTTCTTGTGTCCGTTTTTGGTGCCACACTGGCTCCCTGGCTTGGTATTGAAGGTCTGGGCTTAACGACAGGATCCCGTGCCTCTATCTGGTTGGCTCTGGGGCCGGCAGTAAGTACACTGTTTGGATTTTGGTTAGCTACCGAAAAAGTAGGTAAGTACGGTTATATCGGTATTGTACTGGCAGGAATTGGTACTTTTACACTCGCTTTCGATGGTGTAATTGCCACGGGAAATTACCTGGCTGGAGATGCGCTTCTTTTCATTGCACTGGTTTTGACGGTTATTGAGTTACATCTCATCAAGCCGCTTGCCAAAAAGTATGGTTCAATTAGCATGGTGGCGCTTCGAACATTAATTGGAGGCACATTATATATCCTTATTGCTTCTCCATCCCTGGTGCAGGAGAGCTGGCTTACATTTGGCTTTTGGACTTGGTTTGCGATACTAGCGGGGGGAGCAATAGGCGTTGGGTTGGGGCAGTGGATTAAAGTTCGTGCACTGCGAAAATTGGGGCCAACTCGAGTTGTCATTTATGGAAATTTAGTGCCTGTTGCTGCAATGGTGATCGCATGGTTTTCAATAGGTGAAAACCCAAGCTATTACGAAATTTTTGCCGGTTTGATGATTGTAATGGGAGCGATATTTATCCAGGTTGTTGATGTGTATAACCGGGGTGAGAAACGATCACCCGAAGATGATGAACTTTCAACCATTAGCAGTGGAAAACAGGAATAAAGTTGTAGATTAGAACGATTTTTGAATGGGAAATGTGTAAAAGTATCAATGAATAAAAATACAAATGGTATGATTAAATCGACGATTACTACTTTAATATTTTCTTTATTGCTATTAATTGGATGCTCCATGCCGGAAGGGCCTGTACCACTATCGGGAGATGTGCCTGAAGCCGAAGGGTGGAACACAGAGGTCGTCCTTAGCGGCTTGGAACATCCGTGGTCTATGACATGGCTTCCTGATGGAGATTTACTCATTACTGAAAGAACCGGTCAATTGAAGCTGGTACGTGATGGAGACCCCGAGCCACAGCTTATTGGTGGCCTGCCTGAAATATATGTCAGCGGACAAGGTGGATTGTTAGATATTAGCTTACACCCCGATTTTGAGGCTAATCGTTTGATTTATCTCGTCTATTCAACCGGAGATGACGATGCAAACAGAACAACCGTTGGCCGCGCTGTATTGGAAGATCAAGAGCTCCGGGATTTTGAAGAGATATTTAGGGTTTCGGATGATAAAAACGACGATAAACATTTTGGCTCTCGAATGTTGTGGCTGCCATCAGACAACTTTCTTCTTACAATAGGTGACGGTGGTGCCTATGTGGATTACGAGGGGGAGCGGATACGCCACCAGGCTCAAAACACGTCAACACATTTTGGAAGCGTTTTAAAATTGACGGAAAGCGGAAGTCCGGTGGATGGAGCTCCTTTTGTTGAAGGTGAAGATGTGCGTGATGAAATCTGGTCGTATGGCCACAGGAATATTCAGGGAATAGCTTTTGATGCCGAAAACGGCAGAATTTGGGCAAATGAGCATGGTGCACGAGGCGGTGATGAACTAAACCTCTTAAAAGAAGGTGCAAACTACGGCTGGCCTGAAGTAACCTATAGTCGTGAATATCACTTTACAAAAATAACAGATGAAACTACGAAACCGGGCATGGAAGACCCCAAAGTGGTATGGACTCCGGCACAAGCCCCTAGCGGGTTGGCATTTTATACGGGAGATAAATTTCCCGATTGGCAGGGCGACCTGTTCAGCGGCGGGCTACAGGGCGAACAGGTACGTCGGATAATACTTGATGGGGAGTCGGTAATGGGTGAAGAAAAGATACCTATTGGGCAGCGTGTTAGGGATGTGAGACAAGGCCCTGATGGATACCTGTATGTATTGACCGATCATGAAGATGGGGAGTTGATTCGTATTGTGCCGCAAAATTGATTTGGGAAGACACGCGAAGTCTCTACAGACTTCGCGTGTCTAAGTACTACTTAAAAAACTTTAATAAAGCTCAACATGCCGGAAGGACCAGAAATACATCGCGAAGCCGATAAAATCAGAGATGCCATTGGAAACCAACCCTGCAGATACGCCTATTTTTATCACGATCACCTGAAGCCTTTCGAGAAGGAGCTTGTTGGCAGTACATTTAATTCTGTTGAAGCTCACGGTAAGGGGATGGTGATAGAAATAGAAGGTGGTCACTATTTTTATAGTCACAACCAGCTGTACGGCAAATGGTACATCAAACCGGCGGGTGAGTATCCGGACACTAATCGAGAGCTTCGTGCGGAATTACGAACGGACTTGAATTCGGCACTACTCTACAGCGCCAGTGAGATTGAGATAATGGATAAGGAGTCGTTGAATGAACATTCCTATCTTACAAAATTAGGCCCTGATGTTTTACGGGATGTTACGCCCGAATTGATTGCAGAAAGAGCCGGTTCTGATCAATTTAACGGGCGGTCGTTTGCAGCGCTGCTTTTGGATCAGCAGTTTTTGGGTGGAGTGGGAAATTATCTTCGGACAGAAATTCTGTTTCATTCAGCGATTCATCCGAAAGATCGCCCAAAAGATTTGACCGATGAAGAGCTATTGGAGTTTGGGAAATCTGTACTGACGATATCACACCGGTCGTATGAAAGTGGTGGTATTACGGTTGATGACGAGAGTCTGCGAACGGCCAAAAGCAGGGGAGAGAAACGAAAAACCCATCGGTATTACCTTTTCGGTAGAGAGGATGATGATTGCCGGGTTTGCGGTAGCACTATTGTAAAGAAAAAAATATCAGGGCGCAGAATTTATATCTGCTCGAATTGCCAAAACAGGTAGAAATAATAAAAGCCGCCTCAATCTCTCGAGACGGCTTTTGGTAAATGTATGAATGAAACAGGCTACTATTTCAACTCATATTAAATTTAGTATCCATCGTTCTGAAAGAGATTCAGATTGGCATTTACATCAGATGCCGGCAGTGGAAAAAGGTTATAATGCTCAGAGGTTCCTGCTCCTTCTTGCTCGCCACCTTTGTATGCCCAAACATATTGATCAGATGTAAATAGTCCGTATCGAATTAAGTCGGTACGTCTNTGNCCNTCCCAGTAGAGTTCACGGGCTCTCTCATCGAGAATAAAATCGAGATCGAGTTCGGCTGCAGTTATGTTTCCGGATTGATCACCATATGCACGTTCACGCAGTTCGTTTACGTAGTTTAGTGCTCTGGTTTCATCACCACCGCCTCCACGAAGTACGGCTTCAGCGTACATCAGGTAAACATCAGCAACTCGAAACATCGGGAAATCAGTGTCTACAAATTCATCATTACTTGCAGCGCTGCCGTCGGAGTTAACATTTTTCCATTTAGTTACCGCATATCCATCTCTGAAATCTGAGATATCATCAATTTCGAGGTTTTGCCCCTCGGTGTGGAAGAGTGCTCTGCCATCGTTATCCTGATCGAATTTTTCTACAAACTCAGGAGTAACTCGGTGACCGGCCCATCCACCACCTATACCAAATTCTGATGCACTCATATCACCACCTACAGCAGCATGAATGATAAATGTGGTTCCACCAAAAGTTCGGGTATTTTGTCCGTCGAACCGTACCGGCATGATAATCTCGGGGGAGTTATCATTGTCAGCCAGAAAGAGATGTTCGTAATTCTCTTCGAGATAGTAGCCACCATCGTCGAGCACTCTCTCTGCAAAGGTTCGTGCATCACTGTATCGCTCTTGGCCGGTGTAAACCTCGGCGTTAAGATAGAGCTTGGAAAGCAATGTCCATGCAGCGGCTTGATCAACCCGGCCATACTCATTTTCACGAGTGGCGGGGAGATCTCCTTCAATGGCTAGAAGTTCTGATTCGATATACTCAAATAGATCTTCAGCATTTGTTTGTTCCGGCATATCGGCACCAATGGGGTTGTCTTCGGTAACGAATGGTACATTACCGCCATAAAGATCGAGGGCGTGCCAGTAACTGAGTGCTCTAAGAAATCGAGCCTCGTTCAGGTATCCCGCAATAACATCCTCATTTCTCTGCTGTGCTTCGCGAATGAACTCGTTGGTAAGCGGAATCTGGTAAAAGATTCTGCTGTACATGCCGAGCACAAAGTCGTTGGAAGCGTTCCAGCTCTGTGTATTAAAATCGGGGAGACCGGGGTCATTCCATGCTACTACAGCTTCATCGGTAGGGATTANTTGGTTTACCCAAAGCTGACGAATATAGCTTGAAAANCCTTCGTCAATTCCCTGTATATCGGGGTTACCGGCCGGTCCTTGCTGNCCGGTNGTGGCGTATCCCGCATAGAGTTTTGCTAAAACCTGACGAAAATCCTCAGGAGTATCNTACACAACGTTCGAAGAGATTACGCTTTCGTCAAGAGGCGATGTATTCAGATCATCCGTACAGGATGCAGCGAATACCGTAGCAGCAAGAACGAGCGAGCGCAACCGCAATTATTTGATAACTTGTTTTAAACATAATTTTGTTGTTCAAAGATTTTCATTAAAAATTGAGATTAACTCCCAATACAAAGGTTTGTGGACGAGGGTAGAGGTTATAATCAATACCTCCTACAACTTCAGGATCCTGTCCGCTATATCCGGTAATGGTAAATACATTTTGCATGGTTGCTGATACACGCATGGATGAAACTGCATTAAACAGATCATTAACAGTGTATCCTACAGAAATGTTATCCATTCGGAAGAATGATGCATTTTCCAGATAGTGATCTGACAAATACTGTGGACTTCTGAATAGTGTTTCAACAACACTTGTAGTCGTATTTGTCAGGAACCCTGTGGAGTTGTACATCTCATTAAATGCGGTGTTATCTGAGGCAACATTGTTGTACACGTAGTTACCAAAGTTTGCGCGCGCTGAGAAGGATGCGTCCCACTGCTTATGCTCAAAACGTGATGATATTCCAAAGGTTACATCAGGTGTTGGGCTTTTAGATCTGTATAGATCGTCTGTGGTTATGTTTCCGTCTCCGGTTTGATCTACAAATTCACCTTCAATAGGCATGCCATTTTCATCATACACCTGCTCGTAGAGATAAAATGTATTTCTTGGATGGCCTACACTGTTAATCTGTGCAGTATTACCTGTACCACCGGCGATTCCACCAACAGGAACTCCGATGAAGTTCGGATCATCAACTGTTGTAAGTTGGGTGATTTCATCAGTGTTGAAGGTGGTGTTAAGCCCTACTTGCCAATAGGTATCTTCGGTAGATAGTATTCGACCGGTAACATTAAATTCCATACCTCGAACTTCCAGCGTACCAACGTTGGAAAGAATCTGATTGGTAAAGTTACTTCCAGCCGGTACGGGAATCACGTTTAACAGATCATCTGTTTGACGGTAGTAAGCTTCCACTGAACCGAATAGACGTTCATCAAAAAGGGAGTAATCAAGACCAATATTGTAGGTCGTTGTCTCTTCCCATTTTAGATTGGCGTTAAACCCATCCGGACGGAATGTTCGTAAAAACTCATCTCCAAACTGGTACTGCGCTGTCTCTTCACTAATTGTATAACGCGCAAGGTATGGATAGTCTCCCTGGCCAATTCTCTGCTGGCCGGTTACACCATATCCAAGGCGAAGTTTCAGTTCATCAATGGTTTCTACATTTTCAAGGAATGGCTCTCTGTGCATCTGCCATGCAAATGCGAAAGATGGAAATAGTCCCCATCGCTCATCAGGAGAGAAACGTGATGTACCATCTTGACGCAATGTGGCGGTAAAGAGATACTTCTCATCGAACGTGTAGTTTGCTCGTCCAAAGAATGATACCAGGTAGTGTTCAGTGGCATATTCTGTATCGTTATTAACCTGCAGAACTTCATCTACATTGAAGTTAGTAGAGTAGTTTGATCCCTCTTCGAAGTGATGCTCCCAAGAGTAACCTGCAGTAACATCGAGTGCGCTTCGAAGCTGTGGTAGTTCTGTTTCGTAATTCAGGTAAAAATCGAGTACTTCGTTCTCTTTACGCTGCGTATACTCAGAAATTTCACCACGTGCTGTTCCGCCACCTGCAAATGCTGCCTCATCTGTAACTAAGGTTTGGCCATTCCCAACATCGGAATAGTCGAGCCCCATGTTTAATGTAGCCGTCAAGCTAGGTAAAAAATGAAGGTCGTAGTCAATCTTTAAGTTGGCAATTCCACGATAAACAGTCGATTCATCCTGGCGCTGATCAATCAAAGCAGCAGGGTTTGCCGGTGAAATCGGGATGGGGCTTCCATCGCTATCAGTCCATGCAAAAAATCCGCCATACTCATCGTTTCCGGTTTCAACAGGCTGTGTTGGGTCGAATGTGATGGCTGAACCAATTGAACCAGTATCAGCAAAGCGATTATCAACCTGCATTGCGCGTACGTTGGCGTCAACTCGCAGATGATCATCAAGAAATGATGGATTCAGAGCAAGTGAACCTGTAAGTCTGTCGTTTGAAGAGGTGCGTAAAACTCCCTGGTTGCCGGAAAATCCGAGTGATGCCCGGTAGGGTAGGTCTCCAATAGAACCGGTTGCGTTTAAAGTGTGATCCTGGCTGAAGGCATCTCTAAAGATCTCATCTTGCCAATCTGTTCTGCTATCACCAAGAAGATCTCTTCCGCGATCGCCATGAATGGCTCCAACTACGTTCTCGAACTCTTCAACACTGAGTACTTCTACTCTATCATTATTGGTTTGATAAGAGAATTTACCGGAGTAGCTAACCTGTAACTCCTGACCGGCAGACCCACGTTTGGTTGTAATAATTATTACACCATTAGAAGCTCGTGAACCGTAAATTGCAGTTGCAGAAGCATCTTTCAAAATGGTAATAGACTCAATGTCATCTGGGTTGATTGTATTTAAAGGATTTCTCATTCCCGAAATTCCGCCGTCATCCAGGGGAATACCGTCCACTACAAAAAGTGGATCGTTACTGGCTGATAGGGAAGAGCCTCCACGAATACGAATCGTTGAACCTGCTCCGGGTGCACCACTATTACTGGTTACATCAACACCGGCTGCACGCCCGGAAAGTAGATCCTGAGGCGAAGTGATGGCCCCTTGGTTGAAATCTCGTGAGCTGATAACATCCACCGAGCCGGTATTATCGCCTCGTTCTCGAACACCATAACCAATTACAACCAACTCGTCTAGTCCGGTTACATCGGTTACCAATTCTACATTAAGCTCATCTCGTCCTTCTACGTCAACTTCTAAACGTTGATATCCAATGTATGAGAAGACAAGAGTTGTTTCAGGTGATGGTACAGTCAAGCTGAATTCACCATCAAAATTAGTCGTTGTTCCTTGATCAGTGGTTCCCTGAACCACGATGTTTACTCCGGGAATAGATTCACCGGTTTCTGAATCCGTAACTGTTCCGCTGACTTGATGTGACTGAGCACTTGCCGACCAGGCAAATATCCCTGAAAGTAACAGCAGAAGCAGCAATCGTATCTGATTTTGCTTCATAAAATGTCTCGTTAGTTATTGGTTAGTAATGATTGTTGATAAACTGTAAGCGCTTTTACGTCCAAAAATTCCAAATTCGATGGATGTGAGTTTACTTTTATCTAAAAATATTTAACTAAGATGAAATAATTATGAAAACGCTTACATCTAAACTATGGAAAAGACAACTGAGAATAAATATTAGAAGACAAAGATCTTATAAGTTGAGTAAATACAGTAATCTAACTGTATAAAATCTGTAAGTTTTAAGTAATAAATGGGAGGTCGAAAAGGGAATTACGACCTCCATTTGAGATAAAAAACTCCTTTAAGTTAATATTCGGAGTTGTACGGGTTGCAAGGAAAGTCTCCGGGCTTCTCATCTTCTGTGGGATTTACAAACACAGCAGTGGTTAAAGCCGGAATGGTAACAACGCCATTCTGTTCCACACTTTGTCGCACTGTTTGATCAATACTTTCAGCATGTACATTATGAAGGTCAAAAGTCTGCTCTTGATTATCAGAGTTAACAATAATTACAATTCCATCCAGGTAGGGATCGATCTGTTCATCTACACAAGCACCATCAGAAATGGTTTTTGCAATTATTCCCGGAATTTGATCGGCTCCAGTATTATGAAAGGCAACCCGTTCGTGAACATCATCTCCTGTTGCAAGCCTGAACAGGGGAGAGCTGTATCGTATTTGTAACTGCTCTTTAAACAGTGCGTGGGCCAGTTCCATATGTTCTTGTTGAACGTCAACATTTGCCTCTCGCTTAATCTCTTCAATATCATCCCATCGCTCCCGGTTATCCCAGGCGGGCGGCATTCCCAGCTCCCAGTTATGCGACTCCATGGTAAAATCTACAGTATTGAACCAATCTCCCGATTGATAACTGTTTCGATCCATCGATTTGGAGCGGAGCATGTCAGTGCCCAGTTGATAAAAGGGAATTCCCTGGCCAAAGTTGATGATAGCATTTTTCAGCATATGCACACGAACGCGATCATCCATACTGAAATCGAAAGGCAGTTTCGCCTGGGCATCATCCCAGAGGGTTTCATTATCGTGCTTGTCGATGTAGTTGATCGACTCCTGTGGATCAATAGCATAGCCAATCCCTTCATTTTCGCCTAACACCGTTTCACCAAATCTATTTTCATAACGGTAGGTGCTCAAATTTCCGGTCATCCCAACTCGTACACGATCAGCCATTCCCAAGAGTTCATGTCGGGCCTCATCTGATGCCTCGTTTACTTCGTTCGGAAAGAGATACAATCCATTAGCAAAACCTTGTGCGTTGCGACCGTTACCGGCATAAAACGGGCCTTTAATGCCGTCTCTGATGCGATCATTAAAGTTACCGATCCCGGTTCCGCCCATGTTAAATTGCGTGGCCTGTATAAAAATTCGGTCGTCGGCAACCTCGCCAAAATTCCATCCCTCTCCATAAATAAAAATGTTTTCACCATCTACGCCATCCTCTTCAAGAGTTAACTTGGAAAGCTCTTCCTGTAAATTCTCCATCACGTAGCGAGGGTGGTGCCCCATCAAATCAAACCGGAAGGAATCGATTTTATACTGCTTCGCCCAAAATACGACCGAGTCAATAATCAGTTTCTCTTTCATATTAAATTCGGCGGCAGTATTCGGGCAGCAAGTTGATGTCTCTACTTCGCCGGTATTGGTATCCAGCCGATGATAGTACCACGGCACCACTTGGTCAAGCACTGATTTATCATGAAATCCCACGGCATGGGTGTGATTGTAGACCACATCCACAACTATGTTTAACCCAACTTCATGCAGTGCTTTTACCATTTCGCGAAGTTCTAAAATTCGCTGTGCACCATCGGGATCGGTAGAATAACTCCCTTCAGGAGCATCGAAATGAAATGGATCGTATCCCCAGTTAAAGCCATCTATATCAGATAATCCGGGGTGGTCCGGTGAGTGCATATAGGCTTGAATCTCCTTGGTCAGCGGATCATTAGCGGCAAGTTCCTCAAAAATTTCTCGTATGGGTGTATCTCCGTACCGATCGCAATTAGCCTGGACCTTCTCATGGTCTGTCAGTTCACAAAATTTGCTGAACGGATCATCCAGGTCAACCCGCTGATCTTCATCCTCAATAATTGTGGCGATATCGTTCACCGGCAGCAGGTGGAGGTGGGTCAGTCCGGAGGTTTGCAGGTCAATCAAGTGACTCATCCCGTCGGATAGATTCCTTCCGTGCACGCCATTATGCGTAAACGCCATATATGTACCACGGTGCTCCTCGGGAACTGTGAAGTCGCCAATGCTAAAATCACGCATATGGGCTTCATAAAGGCTTATATCAGTGGCAGCCGGCAGCTCTTTTCGAATATCATCCCAGCCGGCCGGCTTCAAATCCATATCATTTTCAATGTTCACAAACTGGCTGTATCTGCTGTCGGTACTCAAGCTGATGGAGAAAGGATCGGTCACTTCAAACTCATTAATTTCTCCGTTTTCAGGATGGTAAAGCGTCATATCCAGCCGATAGAAATGTCTGTCAAACTCTTCATCCACAAAAAACGTCCAGACGCCGGTTTCAGGCCGCTCCACTTCCGGTTCTACGGTTCGAACAAGAGATTTATCATCCATGTAAATATTTATCGCCAACTCTTGTGCCGTGGGTGCCCAAATTTTCAACTCAATCTGACCGTCGACATAGGTTAGCCCCAAATCGCCGTCATAGGTGTAAAAATCATCGATNACTCCGTGTGGCTGCACTTTTGTGGCGGCCACGGGTTGATGATCGTCGTTATATGCCACGGCGATCAATTGCCCTCTCAGTGCCTCTTTTACAGTCTCTTCATTGGCATCAACATCAAAAACAGGGCGGTCGGCTATATGGCGGAATTTATCCGATTGGTAGGTATCCAGCACGGCATCGGGCATTAGCTCAATCGCTGTTCCCCCGGTTACTTCGGTTTGATGAACGTCGATATCGGCATCGCTGCTATAGCGGAGTTCGTAGTAGGAGGCCGAAGTTTCAGAGTCCCAAATTAAGCGATCTCCTGAAATCCAGTGTGCGGCTGCTCCGGAAATGGAGACGTCCATATCTTCAGAATCATCAGTAACATCAGGTTGGGTTGTGCCGCAGCTTATAATCAACACAGAAGTGATAAAAAGTAACGGTAGCAATTTGAAAGTTTTCATAGTCAGGTATATTCCGGTTTTGAGGGAAAACGTGAGGCCAACTTTTATGCAGGATCAAATTATCAGCCAACCCCATTTCAGGGTGAGATCCATGCCATAAACTCTGTTTTAAATTCGTACTTTTATAAAACTATGATCTATTTGAATAACAATCTATGGCTTTTGTTACTGCTGTTTGTTCTCGTTTTCATTCAACAGCCTGTTGAAAATGAATTCTTTACTCCGAATGAAATATCGGTAAATGATACTGTGAGAGAGGAATTGAGAGAAAAATATGAAAACAGAACGCCGGAAGAGTGGGGGCAAAATGTTGAAGGTGTTCGAACTCGATTTAAAAATGACGGGCAAGAAATTGCGCTAACACTCGATGCCTGTTCGGGAGAATATGATGAAGATCTAATCCATTTTTTGCAGAAAAATGAGATACCGGCCACACTATTTTTGAGTGGAGTATGGCTGCAGAATCACACACAAGTCGCTGCTGATTTAGCGGCAGATCCACTGTTCGAAATTGCTAATCACGGGTTGAATCATCGCCCTTGTTCATTAACCGGGAAGTCAGCCCTTGATATAGAAGGCACTAAAAATTTTGATGAGGCATTTGAAGAGATTTATCGTAATTCCGAATACATTAAAGAAGTCACCGCGGCGGAAACAAAATTTTATCGATCTGGTACAGCTTTTTATGATGAAGTCTGTACAGCGTTGTCAGAAGATATGGATCATGTCGTCGCCGGTTATACCATTGATGGAGATGGTGGAGCCGATTTTTCGTCCCATGATGTTAAGCAAAAACTGCTATCGGCAGATTCGGGTGATATCATACTTTTACATATGAATCAACCCGAATCAAGTACCTATGAAGGGGTGGAAAAAGCGATACCTGAGCTCATTAAGGCCGGATTCTCATTCGTAACACTATCTGAGCGAGCCCTTTACTGAGACTTGTAAAAGCTGGATATAAATTTCATCTTAGGGAGTTGCATCTAGCGATTATAACAGATTAACATTTGCCAACTATATTTAAACCGAAAGATTCTCATGTACAATTTTACGACCCGATTAACAGCAATTGCAGCAGCAGTTGCGGTACTATTTTTACTGAATGGCTGTGCTCAGCCTCAACCGGAACCTGAATCCGGTATTAATTATACGGTTCCGGATCAACCCGAAATGTCAACGGGATATACCCCTAAACCGGGCTGGGAAACCTCTGAATTTGCAGTTGCTGCTGCCAATCCATTAGCCACAGATGCCGGCTACCAAATTTTGCAGGCGGGTGGTTCTGCAGTGGATGCAGCTGTTGCGGTACAGATGGTATTAACCCTGGTTGAGCCACAATCGAGTGGAATCGGTGGGGGAGCTTTTTTACTCACATTTGACGGTGATGAAGTTCACGCCTTTAACGGCCGGGAAAAGGCTCCTTCTGCAGCCGATGAAAATCTGTTTATGGATGAAAATGGAGAGCCGTACTCCTTTTCTGATGCCGTGCGAAGTGGACTTTCTGTTGGGGTGCCGGGTACAATCGCTATGCTCGCTGAAGCCCATGCAGAACATGGAAATTTAGAGTGGGAAGAGCTTTTTGGTCCGGCGATCACACTTGCGGAGGATGGATTTAACATCAGCCCAAGACTACAGGGATTGCTGGATGCTGACCAAACTCTTCGCAAAGATTCGATTGCACGAGAGCTTTATTACGATGATGAAGGCGAGGCGCTTCCGGTTGGGCATACGCTGCAAAATCCGGCGTTGGCAGAAATTCTCAGAAATGTTGCCGCCCAAGGCCCTTCGGCTTTTTACAATGAAACCGTTGCCGGTGATATTGTTGATCGTGTTCAATCGCACGAGCGTCCCGGTTTGATGGAAGTTGAAGATGTTTTGGCGTATGCAGAACTCGATTTTAAAGTAGATCCGATGTGTAACGACTGGCGGTCGTACGAAATTTGCGGAATAGCCCCGCCATCATCCGGCCATATTGCCGTTATGCAGATTCTCGGCATTATGGACCATTTGGAAGCACCATCTGAAGTTTTACAGGACTCCATNCCCACGGCCGATTGGNTNCANCAGTATNTNGAGGCGTCGAAATTAGCCTATGCCGATCGCGCAAAATATATTGGCGATGCCGATTTTGTTGATCCGCCCGCTGGAAGCTGGCACAGCCTTCTTGCCCCTGACTATCTGCAGAAGCGGGCCAGCTTGATTGAAGATCGCGCGATGGAAAGCGCAGAACCCGGGAATCCTGGCAGTTTAAGTTCTGCATTTGGAATTCAGCCCGAACAGCCGGAGATGGGTACTAGCCACATCAGTATTGTAGATCGGGATGGTAATGCCGTTTCAATGACAACAACCATCGAGCAGGGTTTCGGAAGCAGAATTATGAGTGATGGAGGAACTGGTCTGAAAGGCGGCTTTCACCTGAATAACGAGCTGACCGATTTCGCCCGCATTCCCGAAGATTTGGATGGGAATCCGATGGCTAACAGAGTTGAAGGAAATAAACGGCCGAGATCAAGTATGAGCCCATCATTGGTTTTAGATGCCGAAACCGGGGAGTTTGTATCGAGCGTGGGATCTCCCGGCGGTGCAGGTATTATCCATTATACAGCCAAAGCTATCATCGGGATGCACGGTTTTGGTTTGAATGCACAGGAAGCGATAGATCTGCCAAACTTTGTGAATTATAACGGCCCATCCATCCTGGAACAGGATCGGTTTACGGCAGAAATCATTGAGTCACTCGAAGCGATGGGGCACGAAATTGATGAACGAGACTTGACGAGTGGAATCCAGGCGATACAAAGAATTGAAGGCGGATATTTTGGTGGTGCTGATCCACGGCGCGAAGGCGTTGTAATGGGAGATTAACGGTATCATTCGACTTTAAGCAGACACGCGAAGTTTCCAAAACTTCGCGTGTCTTTTTATAAGCTTTACTAAACAATTAACCTTTACGAAAACACTACTAATATGACCATTCTTGAATTTTTCCTGTTACTTTTTATCGCCGGAATTTGCGGCTCCATTGGTCAATCTATTGCCGGGTATTCACGGGGAGGATGTGTCGTCTCCATTGCGGTAGGATTTATTGGGGCACTTTTGGGGTCATGGCTAAGTGGCGAATTGGGACTCCCTGAACTATTTAATGTCACTGTTGGGGGAAATCAATTTCCAATCATCTGGTCTATAATTGGATCTATTATTTTTGTTACCGTTATTGGGTTATTAACGAAAAGACGTTAAATCTGAATTGATATTTCAGATATTGAAAGTTGAAATTTTAGACTTTATGAATTGTCACTGATATACCCTCACATAATCAACCTTCATTGTTGCCGGAAATGGGGTGGATTGATCCGGGTTTGGCAGAAAGTCACCGCCAACGGCAAGGTTTAGAATGATGTGAAACGGGCCGGTAAAGGGATCATAATCGGAGGGCAGGTCATTGATCGAAACGGTTTGGATCCTTTCATCATTAAAATACCATCGCATTTCATCAGCGGTCCATTCAAGGGTGTAAATGTGGAATTCATCTGAAAGATTTTCTCCGGTATCAAACGTGCTGACTTCACTGTTGAGGCACTGTCGGGTTGCATCGGTGCAGTTTTCTCGCCAGTAGTGAGCCGCAGCGTGGGTAACCGTAGGCTGATCGCCCCGATATTCCATTATGTCAATTTCACCACCTTTCGGCCAACCTATTTCACGCATCGGCATCATCCAGAATGCGGGCCAAAACCCGGTACCCATCGGCATTTGTATCCTCGCCTCAAATCTTCCATGTTCCCAGCCCACTGCGGTACTATCGGTAGAAATACGGGCGGATGTATACGGTTTGATACCTGAATTGCCACATTCGTACTGTTCATCTAAAGCCCGTATGTGAAGCTTACCGTCTTCGATGAAGAGATTTTTTTCCCTGGAGGTATAACACTGCTGTTCGTTATTATAGGCGCCGCCTTCCCACGGAATCCATATATCGGTATTCAGCGTATCACTGTCAAATTCTTCACTCCATACCAAGGTATAACTGTCTGTAGCTTCAGAAGATTCATGGTGGTAAAAATCTGCGATAATAGTAGGTATTGTGAAAAGCAGAAAGAATGAAATAATCGTACTCGGAAGTTTCACAATTTTCAGTCAATTTGGTTAGAAATATTGAAAGAAGGCTTTGAAAAACACAGAGATACTTCGACTACATTCGTTGCTCCGCTCCTCATTGCGCTCAGTATGACGTTAAACGTCACATTGAGCCTGCCTGTGCTAAAGCTTCTGCAGACAGGCGCAACGAAACGAAGCCGGTGTTTTTCCGGTCCCGATCCTTCGGGGTGGAGTGAAGTCGAAATGTATCCATTAAAGGTTTTTCAAAGTCTCTTAGTACCTGATAATGACTCAATCTACCGGTTATTTTCAAAATTTGTGTAAGGAATTTAGTTGAGAAGGTTCATACAAATAAAAAGAGTTATGAACAGATCACTTATT
>SL_3KL_010_SEDDRAFT_10000558_pt1 | contig 30962 bp, 30 predicted proteins | sample SodLakKL_010_SED_2_FD_10381 | JGI IMG/M metagenome (IMG submission 10381)
TGGCGGCTGACGATCATGTTCAGGCCGATGATGACCTGGGCGGCCACGCTGATGGGATCGACCCCGGTCCAGGGCGTGGAGCCGTGGGTCTGCTCGCCGTGAATGGTGATGGTGAACTGATCCGATGCCGCCATGATGCCGCCCGGGCGGTAGCCGATCTGGCCGACCGGCGCCAGCGACCAGATGTGCTGGCCGAAGATGACATCGACGTCCGGGTCGGTCAGCACCCCTTCGGCCACCATCATCTCGGCACCACCGTCCTCGCCCGGCGGCGTGCCTTCCTCGGCCGGCTGGAAGATGAACTTGATGGTGCCGGGCAACTCCTCGCGGCGGGCGGCGAAAATCTCGGCCACGCCCATGAGCATGGCCATGTGGGTATCGTGGCCACAGGCATGCGAGACCGGCACCTCCTCGCCCAGGTACTCGCCGGTCACGCCGTCGGGCGAGAACGGCAGGTCGGCGCGCGAGGGCACCGGCAGCGCATCCATGTCGGCGCGCAGACCGACCACCGGGCCGGGCCGACCGCCTTCGAGTACACCGACCACGCCGGTATGGGCGATACCGGTCTCGACCTCCATGTCGAGATCGCGCAGAAATTGCTCGATGTAGGCGGCCGTTTCGAACTCCCGGTTGGACAACTCGGGGTTGGCGTGGAAGTGGCGGCGCCACTCGACGACGCGGTCGAACAGCACCTCGCTTTGTTCATCGATCCAGGCATGCCAGTCTTCCGCCTCGGCACGCAACTCCAGCGAGATCGAGCCAGCCAGCACGGTCAGTGCGGCGGCGACAGTGGCAAAACGGTTCACGGCGACCCTCCAGGCAATCTCGATTCGTTACGGCCATTCTTGACCGAGTGAAGGGGCAGTGCAAGGGCGTGTCAGCAGATAGCACACGCTTCCACGGGCAGACCGGCACGGATCCAGCCGGGACCATGATGGCTGCCGAGCATGCCCTCGGCGACGTGCTGGACGTTGGTAAAGCCCCAGCCACGCATGGCGCGCACAACCTGGCCGGTGCGATTGCCGGTGCGGCAGATCAGCACGATGGGCGCTTGCTTGTCACCGTCAACGGCCTCGAGCACCGCATCGACAAAGGCCTGCGCGCCGCCTGGCTGCTGCATGCTGATGCCGATGGCATCAGGCGCCATGCCGGTCTGCTGCCACTCCTCGGGCTGGCGAATATCGACGAGCACCACCTCGTCACGGCTGACCTGCTGCATGGCCTCGGTCGCGCCAACCACCAGATCGTCGGCGGCGGCCGGCGAGGCCCAGAACAGCATGAGCGAAACGGCAGTTGCTAACAGGGATCGCACGTCACAGGCCTCCGGAGGGAACCGGCGATGGGTTCCTGACTTTAACAAACCCTAATCTTGCTTGGCAATCGCCGCACGCACTGCCGCATCGACCAGAACCGAGGCATCATCAACGGCGCGCTGGATGCAGGTCGCGGTCGAAGGAGAACCGCGCGGATACATTTCGGCAAGCAGGGTACAGACTTCGGTGGCAATTTCCTGCACCCGTTCCTGCAACTCGAGAAAGTCGGCGGTGCGGGTCAGATCAAGGTCGCCATAATCGGCGTAGTCACTGCGCTCAACCATCTCCACCTCGTAGCCGCCGACTCGCCGCGTGGTTCGTGTCACCCGCGGCGCCACCACCCGGATGCGATCGGTCACTTCTTCATCCGCTGCCTGCCCGGAATATGCCGGAACCGGGGCGGCCGATAGCAGGACCATCACAAGTACTGCCGATGCTGCGGCAACAAGCAACTTTCCAAACATGACTCTCAACTCCTGCAAAAAAAGAAATTCGACCAGACCAGTGCAGGCTGACACAGTCTGCCAGCTCGACTGTTGACCGGCATCAAGCCCGCCGCAAAGATTTGACCGCAAAGTCGGCATGGTTGCTCGCAGCGGCCATGCGATAATCGCTCACCGTTTCCAACGAACCGCCCCGCATGTCCCAAGCCGCCGAACTGCGCTTCGTGCAACTGGGTGCGCTCGCGTTGCGCATTCACCGCGTCGATCTGCCGGCAATCTGTGCCGACCTCTCTCACCGCCGCCAACAGGCGCCCGGCCTGCTCGCCAACGCCACCCTGCTGCTCGACGTCTCCGAGATCGATACCCCTTCGGCCGACGATATCCGCACGCTGGTCTCCGAACTGTCCGAACAAGGCTTTCCCATTGCCGGCTTGATCGCCAGTTCGATCGCAAACACGCTGGCAGACGAAGTTGGACTGCGAGTGATCGGACGGACGGCCGAGGCGCGCGAGACGAACACCAGGCACGCGCACCGATCCGGCAAGACCGACACCGTGGCCACGCTGCGCGTTGACCGACCAGTGCGCTCCGGCCAGCAGATCTACGCGCGCGGCGGCGACCTGGTGGTGCTGGGCAATGTCGGCGCCGGCGCCGAGGTCATTGCCGATGGCTCCGTGCACGTCTACGGCTCGCTGCGCGGGCGTGCCCTGGCCGGTGCCCAGGGCGACCGCACGGCCCGAATCTACAGCATGGACTTCCAGGCGGAACTGGTTTCGATCGCCGGCATCTACAAGGTCTTCGAGCAACTGCCGGCCGAGTTTCGCGGCCGCCCGATACAAACCTGGCTTGACGGCGAACAGATCGAACTGGCCCCTATCGCCGAGGGCTGAGCAAGCCGCACGATGCGGCCATCGAACGCTAGTCCGGCTGGGTTAGAATGCCGGGTCGGTCGCGGGCCGCCAGGCCCTTTTCAAATCAGGAGGATCCGCACTTGTCAGAGATCATCGTTGTCACTTCAGGCAAGGGGGGAGTGGGCAAGACCACCACCAGCGCCAGCATTGCCACCGGCCTGGCCCAGCACGGAAAACGCGTGGCCGTGGTCGATTTCGATGTCGGCCTGCGCAATCTCGACCTGATCATGGGTTGCGAGCGGCGCGTGGTCTACGATTTCGTCAATGTCATCCAGGGCGATTGCACACTGAGACAGGCGCTGATCAAGGACAAGCGCCACGACACCCTGTTCATCCTCGCCGCCTCGCAGACCCGCGACAAGGATGCGCTCACCGAAACCGGGGTCGAGCAGGTGCTCGACGAGTTGCGCAAGGAGTTCGACTACATCGTCTGCGACTCGCCGGCCGGCATCGAACGCGGCGCGCACCTGGCCATGTATTTCGCTGACCGCGCCATCGTCGTGGTCAATCCCGAGGTCAGTTCGGTGCGCGACTCCGACCGCGTGCTCGGCATCATGTCGAGCAAGTCAAAGCGTGCCGAGCAAGGCGGCGAACCGATCGCCGAGCACCTGCTCATTACCCGCTACTCGCCACAGCGCGTGGAAGAAGGTGACATGATGAGCGTGACCGACATCGAGGAGATCCTCGCCCTGCCGGTCCTCGGCGTCATCCCCGAATCGGAGATGGTGCTGCAATCGTCCAATTCCGGCGTACCGGTGATCCTCGACGACAGCGCCCCGGCCGGCCAGGCCTACGCTGACGCCGTCGCCCGACTGCTCGGAGAGGAACGACCGATGCGCTTTGTCGAAGCCGACCGCAAGGGGATCTTCAAGCGACTGTTCGGGAGCTGACCATGGGAATGCTGGATTTTCTGCGCAAGCGCAAACCCGCCTCGGCCAACGTGGCCAAAGAACGCCTGCTCATCCTGGTTGCCCAGGAAAGGGCACAGCGCGGCGGACCCGACTACCTGCCGCTGCTGCAGCGCGAACTGCTGGAAGTGATCCGCAAGTACGTGAAAGTCGACAACGAGGCGGTGCAGGTGCGACTGGACAAGGAAGGCGAACAGGACGTTCTCGAACTCAACGTNATCCTGCCCGACACCGATGAAAGTGATTGATCGACTGACCATGTATGCCTTTTCTGCGTTACTGGGCGTGGCAGCTCCGACCCTGGCTGACGACGACTCGACCACCCTGCTCAACAGCGAACGCATCGAGCAACGATTCGGCAGTTACGGAATCGAACTGCTGGCCCAGACCGACGCGGTCAGAACCGCCAGCCTCTACAGCCTCGAAAACGGCGAGAAGGTCACCCGCACCTTCGCCGTCACACGCTACAGCGATTCGGTTGATGCGCGATTGTCTCAAGCACATGAACGCATCCTGGCCGGCGGTTCCATCGGCGCGACCCTGGCCAAAGCCGGCTGGACCGTGACACGCCTCCACCTCTGGGTCGGTGACGTGCCTGCCACCGCCGACATCGGCAGCCTGATGAATATCGAGGATTCATCACCGCTCGGACTGCACATCTTCGACCTCGAAGTCAGCCGCGGAGACGAGCGACTGCACTACGCCACCATTGCCGAAGTCCACCACCCCGACCACCTCGACCGAAACGGCATCGAGCAGTTGTTCGGGCGCATAGAGGTTCCATCCGGAACACGCGCGGCATCCATGCTCAGACTCACGCTGAACGCCATGCTGGAAGTGAAATCGTCGGACCGCGAGTCAACGACCTCCGGCTAAGAAAGGGGCTTGCGAGGCAGCGGGCGGCACTCCCTCACCCGCTGCAAACCGCCGGGGCACGTCAAGTCACCCCACCCCGTTTCGGTCATTGCAAATTCGGTCATTCGTATTTGTTTATAACTTGGTGCTTGGTGCTTGGTGCTTGGTGCTTGGTGCTTGGAATTTCTCTGGTTTGGTGCCTGGTGCTTGAGATCTCTTGACTTTGCTGCTTGGTGCCTGAAACTCCGGTTTCTGGAGATTCCCATCAACGCTCATCCGAGTCAACACTGGCCAGGTGGCGGACCGGTCGATCCCCGCTATCGGTGGTGCGCCAGTGCATCATTCGTTCGGCCGCCTCGAACAATTCGGTCGGGTCTTCCTCGGCATTGATATCGGGGAACTGCACCACGAAGCGCAGATCCATGCGCACCGACATGTTCGCCAGGCGCATGCTGGAACCGCCGATGCGATGGCGAATCCGTCGGGTCAGCACACGCGCACCTTCGCGATGAGTGCCCATCAGGATGATACTCAGCAGATCGGGCGCGGTTCGGTGCACGCTGTCTTCGTGACGCAGCACGTGCACCAGACTGCGGTGCAGATTGCGCATGACCGCATCGGCCCAGGCCGGGCCGAAACGATTCCGGGTATGCCAGTAACTCTGTAACTGGACATGCATCAGCGCCAGATCGAGTTGCTGGCGCTGGTGAAAACTCAGGGCCTGCTTGAGGCGAAACAGGAAGGCGGCCGGCTCCTCCCCTTGCTCCGACGCCAGTTCTCTGGCCAGCACTGGCGTGCCGCCGGCCGTCGGATGGTCCGCAACCGGCATATCCAGCGCCCCCACGTCGAGGGCATGGCGAAGATCGTCGGGGCTGAACGGCTTGGGGATGAAATCGGTCGCACCTTCGCTGATGGCCAGTTCACGCGCCGCCGACTCTTCCTGGCTGGTGACGACCAGGATCGGCAGTCGATTGATATCGGCACTGGGTGATGAGCGAATCCGACGGATCAGTTCGTGACCGTCCATGACCGGCATCATCAGATCGGTAAACACCAGACTGATCCGGTCATCCTGCTGGAGGCGATTCCAGGCCTGACGACCATCCTCGGCGAGCACGACGTCACAGTGATCATCGAGAAAACGATGACCGGCATAACGCATCAGCCGCGAGTCGTCGACGAACAACACGCGAGCGGGAATACTGGAACGTTGAATTGCCGTGGCCATACGTGTGCCAACCCCTGATATAAACCGATCCCTACGGCCAGCGCCCCACGCTGACCTCGCATCGGAGCCCCTGATTGTGCGCCAAGCGGGCACCGCGTTCAAGTAACGCCCGGCAGACCCGCAGCGTGTAACCTGTCATCTCGATGAGTTCGACGAGATTCATGAACGCAGGAGAAACCGGAATGAACGACAAGCACCCCCCTGAAAGACTGTCTGCATTCGACATGGTCAATCGGCTGTTCGACCGCGCCGCCGACCTGCTCGGTCTGTCGGAGGAAAAGCGCACCGAACTGAAGACGCCGTATCGCGAAATGATGGTGCGCCTGCCCCTGCGGACCGAAGCCGGTGAGCAGAAGGTCTACAAGGGGTACCGCGTTCAACACGACAACTCGCGCGGGCCGATGAAAGGCGGAATCCGCTATCACCCCGACGCCGATCTCGACGAAGTGCGTGCCCTGGCCGCGCTGATGAGCTGGAAGACCGCGGTGGTCAACCTGCCCTACGGCGGCGCCAAGGGCGGCATACAGTGCGATCCGGAGGAACTCTCGGACCTGGATCTCGAGCGTCTGACCCGCCGCTTCGCGCACCGCCTGGAAGGTTTCATCGGCGATCACGAGGATATCCCCGGGCCCGACATGGGAACCAACGCCCGCGTCATGGCCTGGATGATGGACGAATACTCCAAGTTCCACGGCTTCACTCCGGGCGTGGTCACCGGCAAGCCACTTGAGCTGGGGGGGTCCGAAGGCCGGCTGTCGGCCACGGGACGCGGCCTGTTCTTCGCAGTCGAGCGTATCGCCCCCGAGATCGGCCTCGATCTCGACGGTGCCAGGGTGGCGGTACAGGGCTTCGGCAACGTCGGTTACTGGGCGGCGCGCTTCCTGGCCGACGCCTGCTGTCGCATCGTCGCCGTCAGCGACGTCCACGGCACCATCGTTCACGCTGACGGCTTCGACGTGGAAGAACTCAATCGCGTCCGCGAAGAGACCGGAAGCATCACGAACATCGATCTTGCCGGCATGGAGACGCTTCATCGAGACGAACTGATTGCACAGCCCGCCGACATCCTGGTTCCCGCCGCACTCGGCAGCACCATTCACGAGCACAACGCCCACAGGGTCAACTGCCGCCTGATCGCCGAGGGTGCCAATCACCCGACCACGCCGGACGCGGACAGGATCCTGGCCGACAACGGCGTGACTGTGCTGCCCGACATCTACGCCAATGCCGGCGGGGTGACCGTGTCGTACTTCGAGTGGGTGCAGAACCTGCAGCAGATGCGCTGGGATGCCGAACGCGTCGACCGCGAACTGCGGCAAGTCATGCACGATGCATATGACGACCTCAAAGCAGCAGCCGACGAATTCGATACCGATCTGCGCACCGCCGCCTTCCTGGTGGCCATCCGGCGTGTGGCGGGGGCCGCACAACTTCGCGGCATGCACTGAGTGCAGGACTTTGTCGTGACAGCGGTTCAAGGGGCCGGCCCCTGAACTCGGCCAGGCGCATACCAAAGGGCACAGGCCGTGCGATACTGAATAACCGGAATCGATGCATGGAATCACGGAACATGACCGATCTGAAAGCGCATCGCGAGGAGATCGCCAACGCCCTCACCCATGGTCTGGGTGTGGTCCTGGCCATCGGTGGCGGAGCGGCATTGATCACCCTGACGGCGATCTACGCCGGTGCCCGCGAGATCGTCAGCGCATCGGTATTCGTCGCCTCGCTGGTATTGCTCTACACAGCATCCACGCTTTACCACGCCACCCGCCAACCGCGCATCAAGTCGCGGCTGAAGGTGTTGGACCATTGCGCCATCTTCCTGCTGATCGCCGGCACCTACACGCCGTTCACTGTCGTCGCCATGCAGGGCAGTTGGGGCTGGTCGCTGTTCGGTGTGATCTGGGGGCTGGCGGTGATGGGGATCGTGTTCAAGCTGTTCTTCACCGGCCGTTATCGCGTCCTGTCAACGGCGACCTACATCGGCATGGGCTGGCTTGCTCTGGTGGCTTTCATCCCCCTGGTGCAGGCGCTGACGCCGGCGGCACTGGGCTGGCTGATTGCCGGCGGCGTGCTCTACACGGCCGGAACGGTGTTCTACCACAACGAACGCATTCCCTACAGTCACGCGATCTGGCACCTGTTCGTGCTCGGCGGCAGCATTTGCCACTTCGCCGCGGTCACGGCCCAGATCGTGCAGCCGGCGATCAGCTGACCCCCCGGTCAATCACCGCCGGAATCGCCCAGCACCCAAAGAAACAGCCCGAGAAAGATGGGCGGCAGACTGCACAGCATGATCAACAGTCCGGCACCGGTCGACAAGGGTCCGAAAGTGAATACGGCACCGACAACCACCAGCGCCAGACCAATCAGCAGCAAGATTTTCATGCTCGGGATTTTACCCGCTTCCAGTACAGGCAGCATGGCCATCGGCATCAAGGCGGGGAACCTCGGCGCCCGCGAGCGGCCCAACAGGCGCTGATTCACCCGGAACCCCCACCATGCACGCCCTGGATCATGGCATTTCCATCGGCCCACTCGGCTTCAGCCTCGGCACCTTGCTGTTCCTCCTTGCCGTTGCAGTGGCGCTGAGCTGCGGTGCCTGGCTGGGGCGCCGACAGGATCTGGCAGTCAATGACGTCCTGTTCAACCTGCTGCTGATCGGATTGCTCGGCGCACGCCTGGTCTTCGTGCTGCGCTATTTCGACAGCTTCGACGGACCGCTGGCCATGATCGACATCCGCGATCGCGGTTTCGACCCCCTGGGCGGTCTCGCCGCGGCCGCCTTGCTGCTTGCCTGGATCGCCTGGCGGAACCGCGAACGACTCGCGCCGGCGCTGACTGCGGGTGCTGCGGGCCTGCTTGCCTGGATCGTGGCCGTGGCCATCGCGGTCATGACCGCGGCCGAAGCCGAACGTCTGCCGGACACCAGCGCACTGAACCTGGTTGGCGAGCCAGTCAGCCTGGCAGCCCTGGGGCCTGAAAAGGGCCGCCCCCTGGTAATCAACGTCTGGGCCACCTGGTGTCCGCCGTGTCGACGCGAGATGCCGATCTTCGAGCTCGCACAACGCGATCACGAGCATGCGACCTTTGTACTGCTCAACCAGGGTGAGGATGTCGCCACCGTGCGCTCCTTCCTGCAGTCGCAGGGGCTGGAGCTGGACCATGTCCTGCTCGACCACGACAACGAATTCTCGCCCCGGGCCGGAGTGCGCGTACTGCCCACGACCCTGTTCTACGACGCCTCCGGCAAGCTCAGGCGCCAGCACGTCGGCGAACTGTCCGGTGCCACGCTCGAACGCCACCTCGAATCGTTGCGTCACTGACCCTGGGTGTGTTCGTTCAGCCGGACTTCAGGCGCGCTGTTGTACAACATGTGTTATCGAACCACCAACTGACTCGGCCCATGGCCTGGAGGCAGCATCATGAAAATCGTCCAGAGTATTGCCATTACGCTGGCCCTGATCGTCGCAATCGGCCTGTCCGCTCCGGCAAAGTCAACCGAACCGGCCCCCTTCACCGAGGCCGAGCTCGACCAGATGCTCGCCCCGATTGCACTTTACCCGGACACGGTGCTGTCGCATGTCCTGATTGCCGCCACCTATCCTCTGGAAGTGGTGCAGGCGGCCCGCTGGTCGCGCCACAACCCCTCGTTGCGCGGAGAAGAGGCTGTCGCCGCCGTTGAACGCATGGACTGGGACCCCAGCGTCAAGGCGCTGGTCGCCTTCCCCGAACTGCTCAAGCGCATGGACGAAGACCTGGACTGGACGCAACGACTGGGTGACGCATTTCTGATGCAGGAAGAAGAAGTCGTCGACGCGGTCCAGTACTTGCGCTCGGAAGCCTACGCCCGGGGCCACTTGCAGTCCAACGAACACGTGCGAGTGGTGCGCGAGACCCGATACATCTACATCGAGCCGGCCCGAAGCCAGGTGGTCTACGTGCCCTACTACGATCCGCGCGTGGTCTACACCCGCTGGCGCTGGTCCAGCCATCCGCCGGTCTACTGGCATCATCCGCCGGCCTACCGCAGCAGCGTGGTGTTCTACTGGGGGCCGGCCTACCGTGTGGCGCCGACCTTCTACTTCAGCTCGTTCCACTGGTCACGCCGCCAGGTGGTGAGCGTGCATCACCACCATCATCACTACCATTACCACCGGCATGTTCACACCCACCGGCATTTTAGCTCGGGCCGGGAAATCGCGCGGCACACCAGTGCCCGTCACTGGCAGCACAACCCGGCGCACCGGCGCGGCGTGAGCTACCGCCCCGGCATCGACCAGCGCCGTTTCGTACAGCAACAGCAGCGCGACAGCGCGAGGTCCGCCAACGTGCGTTCGGCCTCGGCTCGTGCAACCGGCCCGCAGCGCGCGCGTACGATCAGCCAGCAACGGCAATGGGCCGACCAGCAGCGAACGGCCGCACCCTTGCGTGAACGGGCCCAGACCCGAAGCCAGGCACAGACTCGCAGCTCCGGCAGCAGTCAGATTCAGTCGCGATCAGGTCAACCCGGCAGCACGCAACGCTCGGCCAACGTACGCAGCGAGGCATCGACCCCCAGAACCGCGGCCACGCGCCCGGACAACCGGGTTCAGCGCCAAGCCCAATCGGATCGGACGGCAAGCACGCGGTCGGCGAGTTCGGCTCGCAGCGAAGCACAGACATCGCGAACCGCTTCGACCCGGACCGACCAGCAACAACAGCAGCGTCAAGCTGCCCCGGATCGTCCGGCGAGCGCCCGCCAGGCCGGCAACGCACGCAGCCAGGCTTCAACGCCGCAGTCGGCACCTTCGCGCTCTGCCAACCGGGGCCAGCAGCCCCGAAGTCAGGAATCCAGTCGGGCACGCGCTGCCAGCAGCCGCCCGGATAGCGGAGCGCGCAGCACATCCCGGAAAACCGCCGCACCGACTCGCGAGGCGGCCCGGCCGCAGGCACGTGCGCCACGCGCGGCAACATCGTCCAGCCCATCCCGGTCCGCCGGCACGGCTTCCACGACACGCCAGCCGCGCTCGACGACTGCGCCATCGCGCAGCCAGCCTTCCCGGTCATCGGCACCAAGTCGCTCGTCGAGCTCCACCCCGCAAAGCGAATCAAGCCGGAGCACATCACCCCGGCCCTCATCATCGACCAGCCGGGGCTCGTCGCGCGGAGCGACTACCTCGCGCTCTTCCAGCCCCGAACGCAGGTCGAATCGCAGTCAACGCCGCGTCGACTGACACCGCCAGTTCGGCCAGGCCCGGGGGCTCGCGAAGCAGCGGGTGGTGCCCCCTCGGCCGCGCCCGAAAAAGGCCAACGGCCCCATCGACAAGTTCATTTCACACAGGCGTTATTGCTGCTTCGAATTTCTTGACTCGGGTGCTTGGAATTTTTCCGGGTCAGGGACTACCAAGCCACCAGAGCTGAGCGTCACTTCAGCATGGCCTTCAGGCTGATTTCGGCCGCCGCCAGAACTTTCGAGACCGGACAGCCCGACTTGGCCGCCTCGGCATGCTTGTGAAACTCGGACTCATCGATACCCGGCACCTCGGCCTCGCAGTTCAGTTCGATACGGGTAATGGACGGACCGCCATCGCCCATTTCCAGATGGACCGATGCGGTGGTGCTGACTGACTTCGGAGTGTGACCGGCACCGGCGAGAATGTTCGACAGCGCCATCGAGAAGCAGCCGGCGTGAGCGGCGGCAATCAGTTCTTCCGGGTTGGTTCCCGAACCTTCCTCGAAGCGCGAGCCGAACGAGTACTGGCCCTCCCAGGCACCGCCCCCCAACTTCATGGTGCCGTTTCCGGCCTTGAGGTCGCCGTTCCATATTGCACTGGATTTGCGTACGGGCATGCCTGTCTCCTTTACTTAATGGGTTGATGTCCCTCGATTCTAACTCCGGTAGCGTGATCCACAATCAATGAAGCAGTTCACGAACTGCACCCACCGCTGATTCAAACGTCCGATCAAGGCGTCTGGCAAGTCGAGCCGTCCGGAATGGTCAGTCGCGTGGCCACGAACTCCCCGCTACCGAAAGCGGGCGAGTCGTAGGAGAACCGCCCGGTCGTGCAATCGTCGAACGACACGGTCAGCTGACCCCATGTTTCGAAGTCATCCCCGGGCGGCGGGCTGAGAAAGTCTGCCGACTCGTTGGGGCCGGCGACACGGATCAGGTCCATGGTGACGCTGCTCGCCCCCCACTCGAAACCGGTCACGCCGGTCAGCCACATCGGCTGGCCGTCGCTGAAGTCATACCAGTACAACACCATCAGAGGCCCCTGCTCATCCGAGGCGTCGTTGGTCACCTCGATATTGAAGCCCACTCCGGATCGCGCAGGATCGAACCAGGAGGCGGTGTGCAGTGGCATGATCGGAAACCCGTCGACCTCGACCGCACGCCGGATGAGTGGTGGACGCACCGGCGCATCGATGTGCTGGAATTCATCCACGATTTGTCGGCCGGTGGTCAACTCGTTGATTCGGTTGACGACACCCATGCCGTAAACCACCTCGCCAAACACGGTGTAACTGCCATCGAGATTCGCATTGCTGCCAGTGTTGATATAAAACTGCGAATTGGCCGAATCCGGATCACTGCCGCGGGCCATGGCAATCGTACCGGGTGCATTGAGCCGTCCGTTCTGGGCCTCGCTGACGATGTTGTCGAACAACGGTTCCCGGAACTGGAAGTCCGCCTCAAAGCCACCAGCCTGAACGACGAAATCCTCAATGACCCGATGAAAGATCAACCCGTCATAGAACCCGGCGTCGACATAATCAAGAAAATTCTGCGTCGTGATCGGTGCATTGGCGACATCGAGCTCGATGAGGATCGGTCCGTGCTCGGTATCCAGCCATACACGGGATACATCGGCGGCGGTCAATGGTGCAAACAGCAGAGCAAGGCAGGTTGCCAGGATTCGGGACATGAGCATCGCTTCCAGGGGAAAGTGCTCAATGTAATGTCGGGCGATGTTTCTGTCGAGCCCGACGGTGGGAGTAAAACCACCACTATGTAAGAGTATGCTAATGTTATGGCCACCGATCACCTCAAGCGGAGCCCGGCAGCCATGCCCCTGCAGTTTCACCCCGAACACCCGGCCCTGGCCGGCGAGCTGCACAGCCGCCCGCATACGGTACTGAATGCCCCGTGCGCCGTGGCCCATCTGGCCATCGTTCCTGCCGGTGACGCCGGCCTGCGTGAACTACTGACCGAACTCGATGACGGCAACGCCACGACCGTGGATGAACGCCACCATGCCGTCACCTTCGGGGCACTCGCACTGCGCTGGGAGCGACATACCGAGTTCGAGTCGCTGGCGATCAGTCGCGCTTGCAGCGGGCAGACGCCACCGGGCTCGCCGGTTGACGATTTGCCGCCGGGCTGGCTCGATCGCATCGCGGGCGATATCGTCTCGGCCGCACTGGTTTTCGTCGAGGGAGTTGAGGGAGGCTGCAGCAACGCTGAATTGCCCGAACTGCTGGGCAGCAGCCATGTCGTCGGCAGCCGCGTGCTTGGCGAAGCGGCCACCGTACACACCGCCTTCTCCCATACCGGCGACGGCTACGTGCGCTATCACGTGCGCGACCTGGCCATGAGCCCCGACCANACCGGCCGCCTGGTGCAACGCCTGATCGAGATCGAGACCTACCGCATGATGGCCCTGCTCGGCCTGCCGATGGCCAAATCGCTTGCACCCGGGCTCGGACGACTCGAGCAGCGCCTGGCCGAACTGGTCGCACGGCTGGATGCGGTGACCGACCTGGCCGAGGAACAGGCCCTGCTCGACGAGCTGTTCGACCTGGCCCAGACCTCCGAGCAGCAGGTGGCCGACAGCGCCTATCGCTTCGCCGCCACTGACGCCTACGGCCGGATCGTCAACGATCGCCTGCGCGATTTGCGCGAGCAGCGCATCGACCACCTGCAAGCCGTGGGGGAGTTTCTCGAGCGCCGCTTCGAGCCGGCCCTGCGGACCTGCCAGGCCACGGCCCGGCGCCAGGAAAGCCTCAGCCAGCGCATCTCGCGCACCGCCAACCTGGTTCGCACGCGGGTCGACGTCGGCCTGCAGAAACAGAACCGCAGCCTGCTGGCCACCATGGCCCGGCGCTCGCGCATGCAACTGCGACTGCAGCAGACGGTCGAGGGCCTGTCGGTGATGGCCATCAGCTACTACTCGCTGGGTATCCTGACCTATCTTCTGGGCGGGTTCATCGAGACGGACCGGCTCAGGCTGGTGGTCTCGGTGACCGCCCCGGCTTTCCTTATCGCCATCTGGTTCCTGCTCAGACGCTGGCGCCACCACATCGCCAGGGACGAGGAAGAAAATTGATCCGGATCAGGTCGCTGCACTGGCCAACAGCTATTGTTGCAGACAGGCACCTGCGTCGATACCAAGGAAATACCGATGACCCGACCCCAGCTGAGCGCATACATTCCAGCCGCCGTACTGGCTCTGGCGTGGCTACCGGCCGCAGCCGATTCCGTCGATCGCGAAGCACTGCTGGGCACCGCCCAGGCCCTGTTCGCGCCGTTGCCGGAGGTAGTCGACAACCCCGACAACCCGCTGACCGAGGACAAGGTCGAGCTCGGCAAGATGCTCTACTACGACCCGCGCCTGTCGCAAAGCGGCCTGTTCTCCTGCAATAGCTGCCATAACCTGGCTACCTACGGCGTCGACAACCTGCCCACTTCGCTGGGTCATCGCTGGGCCGTGGGTCCGCGCAACTCACCGACGGTACTCAACGCCGCCTTGCATGCCAACCAGTTCTGGGACGGACGCGCCGCCGACGTCGAGGAGCAGGCCGAGGGACCCATCCTCAACCCGATCGAAATGGCCATTCCCAATGAGCGTGTTGCCGTCGAGCGCATCGCCTCCATGCCCGACTACGTGGCCTGGTTCGAGCGCGCCTTCCCCGACGAGGACGAACCGCTGACTTATGCCAACATCGCCAACGCCATCGGAGCTTTCGAACGCACCCTGACCACGCCCGATCGCTTCGACGATTTTCTCAAGGGCGACAAGGATGCACTGAGCAACGATGAACTGGCCGGCCTGGAAGTCTTCATCGATTACGGCTGCGCCGGCTGTCACTCCGGGCCCGCGCTCGGTGGCAACATCATGGCCCGCTTCGGTGTGGTCGAAGAGTACTGGGAAGCCACACGCGAGTTCCTGACCATCGACCAGCCGACCATGCCCATGGATGTTGGCCGCTTTGCCGTAACCCAGGACCCCGACGACCTGTATGTCTTCAAGACACCATCACTCAGGAATATCACCCGTACCTACCCGTACTTCCATGACGGTTCGGTGTGGGATTTGCGTGACGCCACCCAGATCATGGCCCGGGTTCAGCTCGGCGAAGAAATCGACGAGGACGACATGGACAAGCTGATGGCCTTCTACCAGGCCCTCGAAGGCGAGATCCCCGAGCATGCCCTGCGCCTGCCGGTGCTGCCGGCGGCCACCGCCGACACGCCGCGACCGGAGCACCGTTGACAGCGTGACGGGCCGGAGCGTCACCCCGGCCCGTCTGCAAACTCAGTCCAATCGTTGCTGGCAAGCGGTCGCATCAAGGGCGTAGATGTGACCGTCCGTGGAAGCGAAAACAATCGTTTGATCGGCCAGCACCACTCGCTCGGCGATTGATCCAAGCTGCAAGATCAGCCGTTCGCCATCCATCCCCCGCCCGGATGCAAAGAGCTCACGGAAGCTCTCTTGCCAACTTCCGTCATCTGCATACACCAGCTGATGATGCTCACGACTTCCCGCTGTGGCGAAAGACCAGCGCAAGGTGCCGTCAGCCGGATCGAGCGCGTGCAGGCGTCCATCGAATGCCCCGAACAGCAGCTCGTCGTCGTGCAGCCGCGGAGCAGCAAATACCCGGGCATTGACGCGCTGCTTCCACTCGACCTCCGCGCTGGCACGGTCAATGGCATAGACAGTCAGTGAATCAGAAGTACCGACGTAGACGCGCTCAGCGTCAATGGCAGGCGGCCCGATGATCCAACTCGGCTTGCGGACATTCCAGTGGCCGGTACCGGTTTCCGCATTCAGCGCATAGAGGTTGTAGTCGCGGCTGCCGAAATAGACCACGCCATCGGCGTAAGTGGCCGATCCCTGGATGGCGCCTTCGGGAAAATAGGTCGAACCGACCGTCTTGAATTGCCAGACCAGGTCACCGCTGGCGACATCCAGGGCGCGGAACCAGCCATCGAAGCTGCCAAAGTAAACCTGCTCGTCGACCACCAGCGGCGTGCCGCGGATGGCGCCACCTGTAGCGAAGAACCAGCGCAGTTCTCCGCTGACTGCATCGAGTGCATACAGCATCCCGGAGCCGCTGCCGAACAACACCCGGTCTCCGGCAAGCACGGCCCCCGACAGCGTGAAGTCCCAGAAATCAACCGGCCCCGGTTCCGCCGTTTCGAAACTCCAGAGCAACTCCCCGGTGCCGCGATCAAGTGCGCGAAACAACCCGTCACGTCCCTGTACGTAGACGGCATCATCGGTCACCAGCGGCGTGGCGTCGACCGCACCATCGGTCTGGTAACGCCAAATTACCCGGCCGTTTCTGGCGTTCAGTGCGTGGACTACGTCATCGCCGCCGCCGATATACACGGTTTCTCCCTGCACCGTCGGTGCGGCGAAGTTTGGCTGGCCGGTCTTGAAAACCCAGTTCGCTTCACAAGCCGCTTCGGCCGATCCAAGCGACGTCACAACAACAGCGAGCATGCCCAGGGTTGGCAAAGGAAATCCTTTAATGTTCATTAATGCGTCCTTCAATTCAGTGGGGAAGTTGCTGCAGCCAGTTGCGCATCGTGTCGAGCAATTCCGGCGACAGCAGCATCTCGCCGAAGCGATGTGCCCCGACCGACTCACCAGGCAAGCGCAGGAAGAAGTGATCCTGCTGGGGCAGGATGCGTAGCGTTACATCAGGATTGCCGGCCCGCACCAGCCCATCGAGCAGCACCGCAGCATTCTGTTGCGGCGAAGTCAAACGGTCGTGACTGCCGTAGATGGCGAGCACGGGCATCTTCACATCAGCCAGCACAGCACCCGGGTCCTCGGCCAGGAAATGCCGCACCCAGATGTCTTCAATCAGTTCGTCTGCACTCACCAACTGGCCGGCACGCTCAGCCAGACAGATCAGCACGGCCATGGTCTTGGGTTCGAGCGACACAATCTCCTCACCCCTGCACAGCCGGTTGAGTTCCGGCTCCACTTCCCAGCAGCCTGTCCTGAAACGCCCGTCGGGGCGATGGTCTCGTTCACTCATGATCTTCATTCACAGTTGAAGGACCACCAGGTCCTGATCGAACAACAAGCTCTCACATTCCATCGGGTGCAGGCATGTGCCATAAGTCCGAGGGGCGCGCCAACAGACCGGCTGAATCATCCTCGGTTCGCCTTGCGAAGCAATCTCCAGAACAACTCCAGAACTCTTCCAGAGCTTCTCCAGACAAGCGTCAGGCCAGTCGCGAACGGGCCGCCCAATGTCCCGGGGCGTCAGACGAATCCCGGCTGCACCGCCGGGCACAGACTGACGGTTGTGCTCCGCAAATTTCTGGAGCCGGACGGCGGGTTCACTCTCCACCCCGCCCCGGCTCCCCCTTTTTGCACACAACCCACCACAACCAGCTCCAGCCACCGCACCCGAATCATCGGGGAACCGGAGGTCACGGAGCACCCCGTTCACCCACTACAAGCAATGGGAGTTCATTCACCATGAAAAGAAAAACCCTCAATCATGCGATTCGCTCGGCTCTGTTCGCGGGCTGCGCCTCGACCCTGGTCATGGCCGCACCGGTCATGGCCGACGATGACGTAGGCCTCGCTGATCTCGATCGCATCCAGGTCACCGGCTCGCGCATCAAGCGCACAAATGTGGACGGCGCGTTGCCGGTCACCGTCATCGAACGAGAGCAGATCGACCAGTCCGGTGAAATATCAGTGGCAGAACTTCTCAACAGTTCGCCGTTCAATAGTTTCGGCTCAGTCCAGCCACGCTCTGGCACTGGCGCACAAGCCTTCGCCGGGCTGTCATTGCGCGGCCTGGGCATGCAGCGAACGATGGCATGCAGTTGCGCTACGGCATATCCCAACCGGAACGCGAAGGGGGCAAGACGAGTGAGGGTCACATGGTCTGGGGTACCACCGGCGACTGGGGCAGAGCGCTGGCCGGCGTATCACGCAGCAGCCGCGGCATGGTTTACGCACAAGACCGTCCCTGGTCGGCAGGCCCGATGTTTAGTGCCTATGCGAACAATTACGGCCGCGTGGGCTTCGATGCTGAAGGCAATCCAATCCCACTGTTCGCCTTGATCGGCAGCGCGAAGGATTTCCACCCCGAGGAAATCGGCTGCGGCGACATCGGCGGGGGATTCCTGGACGGCGACGACCTGTGCTTTTATGACTACACCCTGGTTTCGGCCGACGAGGCCGCGACGGCCAACGAATCGATTTTTGCCACGGGAGAGTTCGACATCAATCATGACTGGCGCATTTCCAGCAGGGCCAGCTATACGCGAGCCGACTCCTTCGGACGCTTCGCTCCGGCCCCCGAGACCATCCTCCTGGATGCGAACTCAGCATCAATCGCGCAGGCAACATCGGTCAGCTCGACCTCGATTTCGGCGTGCGGGCCAATCGCAATGATTACAACGAGGACGGTTACAACTTCCTGTCGATTCCGGTCGCGACAAAGTACATCTATTTCCGCTACACGCAGAACTTCTGATCTGCCCCTTCGTGGCGGCCCGTTCATCCGGGCTGCCACGCCTTTGGTCAAGGCGTGACCTCTGACACTGGTCCTTACAGACGTCACTGCCGCACAATTTCCTCACCATCTGGACCAAACAAGATTCTGATGACAATGAGATACCTGCTCGCAGCGCTGCTGCTGACCGCTTCAACCACTATTGCCGCTGCCCCAGGCAGCGATCCAATCGATGCCATCATGCAAGCAGCAAAGGAGACCCGCTCAAGCGGTCTGGTCATCCTCAGAAACGGCGAGGTGCTCGCCGAGTGGCTGGCTGAACCAGACGGCGAGCCGATCGAGACCATGTCGGTGACCAAGTCCATCGTTGCGCTGGGCGTGGCGCGCATGCTCACCACCGGCGAACTGCAGTCTCTCGATTTGCCGCTGGCCGAGATCTTTCCGGAGTGGCGTCAGGGCCGCAAGGCCGAGGTCACCGTTCGACACCTGCTCAACCATACCTCGGGGCTGCAGAATCACCCCAATGCCGGCGTGGAGATCTATCCCAGCCCGGATGTCGTGCAGCTGGCACTGGCCGCGGAACTCGACCATGCACCGGGCAAGCATTTCGCCTACAACAACAAGGCCACCAACCTGATCGCCGGATTGTTCAAGCCGCTGACCGGTCGCGACATGGCCGACTACATCGGCGAAGAACTCTTCGCGCCACTGGGCATCGATGACTGGCGCTGGATGCGTGACCAATCAGAAAACCCTTACGGCATGGCCGGGCTGCAACTGCACCCGCGCGACCTGGCCCGCATCGGCCAGCTCGTGCTCGAGCAGGGAAGCGTCGAAGACCGGCAAGTGATCGATGCCGAGGTCCTCGCCGATTTCGTGCGTCCGGGTTCGGAGTTCAGTGAAACCGCCGGTCTCTTGTGGTGGCTGCAACCGGCGTGGGAGCGCTTCATTGTTGACGAGCAGTCGCTCGATGAACTCCAGTCCGCCGGCGTCGAATCCGGGTTCCTGGAACGGCTGGCTGCCGCACGCGGCAGCTACCCGTCCCGAGACGAGCTGCATGCGGCATTGGCCAGCGCGCTGGGTGAGAACTGGCACGCGGAAGCGCGCGAACAGCTCAGCAGCCACGGTCTTGCCGTATCGCGCCGCGAGACCAGCGATGAAATCGTCGGCTACTACGGTGACGGCTACCTGGGCCAGCACCTGGTGGTGATCCCGAGCACCGGCACCGTGGGCGTGCGCATGATCCGGCACTTCGACGGCGTCGGTCCCGAACACTCTTTCGCCGACTTCCGGCACAGGCTCGCCGAACTGGAATGATCCACCGGCCCGGCGACGGGCTTTTCAGTTCTTGACACTGCCAGGCTGATCCAATCGCTCATCAGGGGGTATGCTCAGGTCAGAATCTGACCATTTGAGCCTCGTTCCGTGAGCAATCAGCCACGCATACTTGTCATAGACGACGACCGCGAACTCGGCCGGATGCTGGTCGAGTTTCTCGCCGCCGAGGGCCTGGACACCGAAACCGCTGCCGACGGCGAGACCGGGCTGGCGGCAGTGCTCGGCGGCCATTTCGACGCAGTGGTGCTCGACGTCATGCTGCCGGGCAAGAACGGGTTCGATGTACTGCGCGGCATCCGTGCCAGAAGCCAGGTGCCGGTGATCATGCTTACCGCGCGCGGCGAGGAAACCGATCGCATCGTCGGCCTGGAACTGGGGGCCGATGATTACCTGCCCAAGCCGTTCAATCCGCGTGAACTGGCCGCACGCCTGCGGGCGGTGCTGCGACGCATGCACGCTGGTGGCGGCGAGCCGGTCGAACACCTCGGCATCCGGCTCGACCCACAGGCCCGACGGGTCAGCCTGGACGGTGAAACCGTGCAGCTGACCGGGGCCGAGTTTGCCGTACTCGAAAAACTGCTCGAGCAGCGCGGAGAGGTCGTGGCCAAGGACGACCTGGCCGAGCACGCGCTGGGCCGCAAGCTCGCCCCCTTCGATCGCAGCATCGACACGCACATCAGCCGGCTCAGGAGCAAGCTCGGCCCACTGCCCGATGGTCAGCCGCGCATCCAGTCGGTGCGGGGTCGGGGTTACCTGCTGGTGGGTCCGTCGTCATGACGCGCCTTTATCTGCGAATTTTCTTCTCGTTCTGGCTGGTCATCGTGCTGACCATCGCCGTGGTATTGACGCTCAATCACCAGCTCGAACGGGCCTGGCTCGATGATGCCGAGATCAGCCAGCGCGCCGTGCGCATGACCGCCAACCTGGGCGACCAGGCCCGCCGGGCGCTGGAACAAGACGGTGAAGCCGGTCTGCGCCGCTTCGTCGAGCGCGGTGACCACCGGCGTTCCCGCATGCAATTGTTACTGTTCGACGGTAACGGCAACGAGCTGACAGAGCGATCACCATCGCGTGCCGTCACTCAGGTCGTCAGGCAATGGCAAAACGACGGCGAAATCCCCGGCCCACGCAGTCGCGGGCAATTCCTGGTAGAGATCTCCAGCGCGCAACACGGGGACTTCCTGCTCGTGCTCTCACCCCCGCAGCGCCCCCTGGCCCTGCGCCTGCTCGGCCCGATGGGGCCGTGGGGATTGCTGGCGCTGGCCATCATCTTCAGCGGCCTGATCTGCCTGTGGCTGGCACGAACCATTACCCGTCCGGTACGCGAGATGCGTACCGCCGGGGAGCAGCTTGGACAGGGCCGTCTCGACGCACGCGTGCCGGAGCGAGCTGCCCGCCGTCGCGACGAACTCGGCGACCTGGCCCGCGACTTCAATCGCATGGCGGCCCGACTGCAGAAACTGGTCGGTGCCCAGCAGCAACTGCTGCGCGATGTCTCGCATGAACTGCGCTCACCGCTGGCACGACTGCAGGTGTTGCTGGCACTGGCCGACGGAGCGAGTGATGCCGACAGCCGCCGGATACACCATCAAAGCATCGAGCGTGAGGCCGAAACCCTCGACCGGCTGATCGGCGAGATCCTTGGTTATGCCCGCCTCAGCGAAGGCATCGAGCCGGATTTCGAGGCCATCGATCTGGTCGATCTGATCGACGACATCGCAGCATCGGCGCGGCTGGAAGGTCAGCCGAAGGAGATAGCGGTCGACGTCACGGCACCGGATGCCCTGGGTCTGATTGCCGACGCCGAACTACTGCATCGTGCCATCGAGAACATCGTGCGCAATGCACTCAGACACTCGCCAATACAGGGCACCATCCGGCTCGAAGTTGCCCGATCAGGCCCGGATGCAGTATCGATCGTGATTACCGACGAAGGTCCCGGTGTGCCCGACGAGCGACTCACCGACATCTTTCAACCCTTCGTCAGGCTCAGCCGCGAACGCAGTGAAGCGGGCATCGGCGGTGGCGTCGGGCTGGCCATCGCGCGCGCTGCCGTCGAACGCCATGGCGGGCGGGTCAGTGCCGGCAACCGCGCCGAGGGTGGCCTCGAAATCCGTATCGAACTGCCCCTGCGCAACACTTCTCAACAAAACGCATCGACCCGACACCCAACATCACGTTGAGCGGGCGCATCATGGTACTCACGATTGAATTCCACCCCATCCCTGCTAAGGAGGATGACATGAAGAAGCGATTCAACCAACCGATGCGCAACCTGTTTATGGGCCTGATCACTGCCGGCGCCATCGGCCTGGCCGCCCCGGCCCTGGCTGATCACCACGGGCGCATGCTCGACCGGCTCGATGACAAGCTGGAACTGAACCAGCAACAGCGCGAGCAGATCGGCAACCTGATAGAAGTGCACCGTGACCAGATGCGCGATCAGCGCAAGGCAAAGCGCGACGGAGATGGTCAGCACGGCGAGGGCCGCGGCCAGTGGCGCGAAGACCGCATGGCCCTGCACGAGGAAATCCGCGAGATACTCGATGCCGGGCAGGCTGAAAAGTTCGACGCCATGCATGAACGCAAGGGTCGCAAGCACCGCCGCGGCCACGGTCAGCACGGTTACGGCATGCAGGCTCTCGATCTGGACGACGAGCAACGCGAGGCCATGCGCGAACTGATGCGCGAGCATCGTGGTGATCGTGAGGCCGTGCGTGCCGGCATGGAAGAGATCCTTGACGATGAGCAGATCTCACGGCTAGAGGAAATGCGAAGCCAGCGCGGCGACAAGGAGCGCAGACACCACCGCCGGGGCAACAACGGTTAATTACCGAACCATCATTAACCAAACTGCAAACGCACAGCGGCGGCCCATTGGCCGCCGCTGTTTTTGTTCACGAGATGCCCGCCTGGATGCGATCCTTTCAGTCACGGGACCGCCATCCGGGGCCGGCGACAGCCAACCGCTTAATCCCCCTCGGCTTCGGACACCAGCTCCAGCAGCGTGTCGAGGATTTCCTGTCCGCGCTCTCCGGCCTGATCGACATAGATGTCGCGCACACCTACGCTGAGCTCGCGAAACACCTCGCGCTCCTCGTCGGTCAGCTCGACGAACTCGGTGCCGCCGGCATCAATGATCGCCTGCAGGCGCTCCTCGTTGTAGCGGATCTGCTCGCGATCGATCCAGTCGACCATTTCATCGCGGGTCTGTTCAACCATCTCGCGCTGGTCTTCGGGCAGGTTGTCCCACCACTGGCGGCTGGCCGCCACGGTGGCCACGAACTGGGCATGGCGACCTGAGGTCAGGTAATCCTGCTCCTCGTAGAAGCTCATTTCCTCGATGGCGAAGATCGGGTTGACCTGGCCATCGATCTGACCGAGCTGCAGCCCGCTGTACACTTCAGCATATGGCATGGGTGTCGGATTGGCGCCATAGGCCCGGTAGGACTCGACCAGGATCGGCGAAGTCATGGTCCGGATCCGGAAATCCTCGAAGTCCTCCGGTGTGCGCAGCGGCTTGTCGCCGCTCCATACCATCCAGCCTTCCTGCACGATGGCGAGCAACTGGAGATCCTCGTCGCGGTAGGGCTCATGGAACAGTTCGTGCAGCCGCGGATCCGACAGTACCTGGCGATTGACCTCACTGTCATCGGACAGCACGAAGTGCAGTGTGAAAACGCCAACTTCGGGAATGGCATCGGCCAGGTGACCGGGGGATGCGAAGGCCAGTTCGAGCGCACCGGACTGCATCATTTCAGTGATCTGCGACGAGGTACCAATCGAGCCGTAGGGGTAGATCTCGATCTCGATCATGCCGTCGGAACGCTCGGCCAGACGGCGGGCGAATTCCTGCGCGTAGGCATCCTGCACGCTGCCCTCGATTTCCTCGAGGGCGAACCGCCAGGTCACCGGCTCGGGCTCGGGTGGCGGTGCGGGTTCGTCCACCGCCGTAGTTTCTTCATCCGGGTCGGCACAACCGACCAGGGCCAGCATCAGAACCAGAAGAAATCCGGTCGACAAGCGCATGATGTACTTCATCGCACTTTCTCCGCAAACATTTGGGCTTGAATCCACTCTCGACCTTAACACAAGCTTCAAAATCCGGCGCCCGGCATGGGCTGGATTGCAGCCGATGCGTCAACGCTTGTCGCGCTGCCGCCTGCCCGCTATGGTGAGGGATCATTTTCCGGCACTCACACGATGAGCAATGATCAGCCAACGGGCCAGAGACGCTGGCGTAGCGGCTTGAAGCACGGATTCGCCTGGCTCGACGACGGCCTGTCCTGGTTCGAACGCAGCGCACTGGTCACCTGCATCCTGGCCATGGCGGCCATTTCGGTGGCCAACGTGATTTCACGCAACACGCTGGGCTCGAGCATCCAGTTCGCCCATGACGTGACCCAGATCCTGCTGGTCATCGTCACTTTCATGGGCATCGGCATCGGGGCGCGCGAGGCGCGCCACATCCGCGTCTCCGCCATACACGATCTGCTGCCGAAGTCGGCGCGCAAGGTACTGCTGATCGTCGTGAGCCTTACGACCAGTCTGCTGCTGTTCGCGCTGGCCGGATACGGCTGGGACTACGCGAAGTCAACCCAGCGCAGTTGCCGGGTACTGCCCGATCAGGTTGAACTCCTTGGGCTGACGATTCCGGTCGGCTCCATGCCGATGTCGGTCGCGGTGGTGATCGTGCTGGCCGCCCTGATTCTCGCCGGCCATGGCGTGCGAATGATTCATCACCATGGCGGCCGGCTTCTGTATCGGCTCGGGCCGATCATGCGGCCACTGGCGCTGGGAGCGGGGCTGATCGCCGGATTCCTGGTCGCCGCCTGGCTGTTCGGAGCCTTTCTGGAACTGGTCGGCAACCGCGAAGGTCGCTGCCGAATCACTTCATCGACCGGCTTTCCGGTCTACCTGGTTCACATGCTGGTCCCCCTGGGCTTCATGCTCGGCGCCATCCAGTTCGCCCTGGCCGCCATCCGCAACATGATCAGTCCGGACAATTACCTGTCCTGGTACCGGCGTGACGAGTATCTGGCCGCCGAACAAGCCGGCATGAGTGAGACCCAGGCGAGCCGGGTCGAGGCCACGGAGGAACGCGATCATGGTTGAGTTCTTCGAATGGATCGGCCTGTCGGCCATGAGCACCACCGACGTGGCGCTGATTGCCGGCGCCATCATGATCGTGCTGCTGTTGATGGGCTACCCGATGATGGTGCCGCTCATCGTCGGCGCACTGGTGCTGATGTTTGCGAGTTTCTCCACCGTCAATCCGGCCACGCTCGTACAGCAGATGATCGGCGGAGTGGAACAGACCGTGCTGGTCGCCGTGCCGATGTTCATCCTCGCTGCCGACATCATGATCAAGGGACACACCGCCAATCGCCTGCTGGACCTGGTCAGCAAGTTCTTCGGCCATATCCGCGGTGGCCTGCCGGTGACCACGGCAGTGTCGTGCACCCTGTTCGGCGCGGTGTCGGGTTCAACCCAGGCCACGGTGGTGGCGATGGGCAAGCCGCTGAGGCCAAAGCTGCTCGAGGCCGGGTATTCCGACCGCTTCTCCATGGCCCTGATCATCAATGCCAGCGACATCGCGCTGCTGATCCCGCCGTCGATCGGCATGATCATCTATGGCGTGGTCTCGGGAACTTCGGTGGGTGATCTGTTCATCGCCGGCATCGGACCGGGACTGATGATCCTGGTTCTGTTCGCGCTGTACTGTTACTTCATCTCGGTGTGGAAGGGCATACCTGTGCTGCCAAAGGCCGACTGGAAGGCCCGGTTGAAAGCGGTGCGCAAGGCGCTGCTGGCCTTCGGCTTTCCGGTCATCATCATCGGCGGCATCTACACCGGCACCTTCAGCCCGACCGAGGCGGCCTCCATGTCCGTCGCCTATGCGCTGCTGCTGGAGATGGTCATCTATCGACAGGTCAAGCTGGCCGATCTGCCCAAAGTGGCGCTGTCAACCGGCATGATCACCGCGGTGGTGTTCATCCTGGTCGCCGCCGGCATGGCTTTTTCATGGATCATCTCGTTTGCCCAGATTCCGAACCTGCTGCTCGGCGACATCCTGGCTACGGCGGCAGACAATCCCTACCAGGTGCTGGTGCTGATCGCGGTGGCCTACTTCATCGGCTGCATGTTCGTCGATCCCATCGTCGTCATCCTGGTGCTGACTCCGATCTTCGCTCCAGCCATCGCCGCGGCCGGGCTTGATCCGGTGCACGTGGGCACCATCATCGTGCTGCAAGCCGCCATCGGCTCGGCCACGCCACCGTTCGGCTGCGACATCTTTACCGCCGTGGCCATCTTCCGACGACCCTACATGGAGATCATCCGCGGCACACCGCCGTTCATTATCATCCTGCTGGCTTCGACCGGGCTGCTGATCCTGTTTCCACAAATCGCGCTGTTTTTGCCCGAGCTGATGCGCTAGTGTGCCCCGTCGTTAATCCTGAAACATTCAGAGTGTGACTGAGTCGACAAATCAAGGCGCGAACCGCAGTGAATGGCCAGCCCTTGACCGCCGGCTAAAGCCGGTGGCTCGCGATGCAGCGGGCGGCCTCAGGCGCATCAAGCCCTCCACTCCCGTTTCGGACATTGATATTCCTGATTACCCATGAAGTTCAGCCATGAGCTGACTCGGTTTTCTGAAACCGCAGATTTCGCAGATTTGCGCAGATTCAATGGATTACGGACGTGGTTGGGTAATGTCCAGCAGTTCCGGGGCGGGCCGGTTCTGTCATTCAGACCGTGGAATCTGGTCTCGTACATGGCCGGGCAACTGGATTCAGGCAACTGGATGATAAAAATCCTAGCAACATCAGTAATCTGCGTTAATCTGAGAAATCTGCGGTTCCAGGAACTCAAGGCGTAAACGGTGCTCAAACAAGTAGATAATCAGGTTGATATTTCGGTCATTAGAATCTGTTTCGGATTTGGTGCTTCGGATTTAAGCTTTCAGCGCGCAATTCACCCCCTGAAAGCGAGGAGTTTACGAATCCCCTATCGGCAACTCTGAACAGCCGAAGGCTTGAATGATGTACTCAGATCCGTCCTCGACGAACAGAAGTTCTGTGGCGATGGTGAATGACCAGCAGCGTGGAAATCAACAGCGAGATCAGGAAGATGATCAATGGTTGCACCTCGCCGAAACGTGGTTCGATTCGCTGGCTGATCGAGCGCATGCTTTCGCTGAACTCTTGTGCCGCCTGGATTACCGGCCGGGCCTGCTCACCCAGATCCACCCTTCCCGAGACTCCGTCGACCTCCAGCCAGCAATGATCCGCCGGGGTCGATCCACTCTGTCCCGTTGGTGGCACCTGCACGCGAAAATTCAGCCTTCCCGGGTTATACCGCTCCAGCGAGGCTCGAAAATCCTGGCAGTCATGCGGCTCGGCCAGGATGACCAGAAAACGCTCGGTCATGTACGGCGGCCAGACCCTGACGACGAGCATGTTGAGCGCGGTGGTGAGCAGCAACAGCAACAAAACCACACGCAGCAACAGTCCGAATAAACCGTATGGTGCCTCAAGCTTGCCTGGTCCGGTTCTTGTTTGCATTCCCCACTCCCTCTCCCTGCAGCCTCCGGTGAGTTTAGCCACCGCAGCCATGGCCGGCAACCCCGCAACTTACACTCTGCAAATCACAACCGTGGCGGACGACGATGGTCGGTGGCCTGCTCGTACGCGTAAGCCATGGCAAGCAATTCCGGTTCACTCCAGGCGCGGCCGAAAAATGACAGGCCGACAGGCAGGCCGTCGATCAGCCCCATGGGCACGGTAATGACGGGGTAGCCGGCGCGCGCGGCCGGCGTACTCGAGGAAATCAGCAGGTTGTCACCCAGGGTGAGATCGGTCTTCCATGCAGGGGAACCCGAGGGTGCGACCAGGGCGTCCAGTCCGTGCTCGTCCATGACCCGGTCGATGCCGTTTTCGCGGGTTTCCTGATGCATGGCCAGCAGTGCATTGCGATACAGCTCACTGTCCAGGTCCCCACGCTGGGAGGCCATGAATATCCGACTGCGATCAAAGCGCGCCGTCTCCTCGGGATCGTCGCGTATGGCCTCGATCAGGCCATCGAAATCGGCCACCGGAGCGCCGTCCCCCAGCCCTGAAAAATACTCATCTAGGCCGGCGCGAAACTCATGCAGCAACACTTCCAGGGCCAGGGCGCTGACATCCTGTTCGGCGATCTGCTCGACCTCCACGATCTCGGCCCCGGCCCCCTTGAGCGCTTCGACAGCAGCATGCGTGAGGGCATCGACCCGGTAGTGAACGCCCATGGGCTTGGTGTACAGGCCGATGCGCCGCCCTTCGAGGGCATCGGCATCCAGGTAGCTCGTGTAGTCGTCGCTGCGATGTTCGTCGGCCTCCCCGGTGGCCGAATCTTCGGGATCGGTGCCGGCCAGCACACCCAGCACGGCAGCTGCCTCGCTCACCGTACGCGTCATCGGGCCGGGGCTGTCCATCGAGCGCGAAATCGGAATGACGCCGGAGCGGCTAACCAGCCCCACCGTCGGCTTGAGCCCGACGATACCGCTGGCCTGGGCCGGACAGACAATCGAGCCGTCGGTTTCGGTGCCAACGGTAAATGCCGCCAGGCTCGCACTTGTCGCGACCGCCGAACCCGAACTGGAGCCACAGGGGTTGCGGGTGGTGTCGTAGGGATTGTGCGTCTGTCCGCCGAGCCGGCTCCAGCCGCTGGAGGAAAATGAACTGTGGAAATTGGCCCACTCGCTCAGGTTGTTCTTGCCCAGGATGACCGCGCCGGCCTCGCGCAGTCGTTCGACGATGAAGGCATCGCCCGGCGGTATCGAACCTTCGAGGAGCTTCGAGCCGGCCGTGGTCGGCATGTCGCCGGTATCGATATTGTCCTTGAGCAGCACGGGAATGCCATGCAACGGGCCACGCGAGTGACCGTCGGCCAGCTCCTCGTCAAGCCGGGCCGCCTTTTCCAGTGCCCCTGCGTTGACCGTGAGCACCGAGTTCAGCGCAGGACCGTCGCGGTCCAGCGACTCGATCCGCGCCAGGTAGGCACGAACGATATCGGTGACGGTGAATTCGCCTTGCCCGTATCCGGCCTGCAGTTCGGCGATGCTCACCTCGGCGACATCAGGCTGATCATCGGCGAGTGCCGGGGCAAGTGGCGATACGACAAGCGACAGAACCAGGAGCGCCGGAAGGTGCTGCATGAAACATCCCGTTGATTAATCAAAAAGTTATGATGCGAGTGTAACCGAACCTGCCGCAAGGGCCACAGCGGCACTTGACAGGCGGCGAGAAGTCTGCTTTAAATGCGTCTCATGAACGCTGAACACCGCCACCAAAGCTTCTGTGCCATGTGCATGTGTATGTCCGCCTCTGCTGCGGGCTCGTGCACGGCTGTGTTCTGATTTCATACTGACGCAAACCTGACCACGAACCAACCCGCAGCGTCGAGACGCTGGCGGGTTTTGTCGTACCTGAAACTCCCCTCCCCGTCTCCACGCTGCGGCACGAGAAGTCCGGCATCACGCCGCTTGCTTCATCAACGCCAAGGAGACGACCATGTCCAGTACCACCGACAAACCGAAACGCTTCGAGACCCTGCAGGTCCACGCCGGCCAGCAGCCGGCGCCAGGCACCAATGCCCGGGCCGTGCCGATCTACCAGACCACCTCGTACACCTTCGACAACGCCGACCACGGCGCGCGCCTGTTCGCGCTGGAAGAGTTCGGCAACATCTACTCGCGCATCATGAACCCCACCACCGACGTGTTCGAGCAGCGCGTGGCCGCGCTCGAGGGCGGAGTGGCTGCCCTGGCCACCGGCTCGGGGCAATCGGCCCAGCTGGTCACCATCACCACCCTCGCGCAAGCCGGCGACAACATCATTGCCAGCGCCTCGCTCTACGGCGGCACCTACAACCAGTTCAAGGTGTCACTGCCCAGGCTCGGCATCGACGTGCGCCTGGTCGAGGGCGACGACCTGGCAGCGTTCGAAGCACAGATCGACGACCGCACCCGCGGGATCTACGTCGAAGCCATCGGCAACCCCGGCTTCCACATCCCCGACTTCGAAGGACTGTCGAAACTGGCGAAGAAACACGGCCTGCCGCTGATCGTCGACAACACCTTCGGTGCGGCCGGCTACCTGTTTCGGCCGATCGAACACGGCGCCGACATCGTCGTGCAATCAGCCACCAAGTGGATCGGCGGCCACGGCACCTCCATCGGCGGGGTGATCGTCGATGCCGGACGCTTCGACTGGGGCAACGGCCGTTTCCCCCTGTTTACCGAACCGGCACCCGGCTATCACGGACTGAATTTCTGGGAAACCTTCGGCCCGGACGGTCCATTCGGCAACATCGCCTTCATCATCCGCGCCCGCGTCGAGGGACTGCGCGACCTCGGCCCGGCCCTGAGCCCGTTCAACAGCTTCCTGTTCCTGCAGGGCCTGGAAACCCTGTCGCTGCGAGTCCAGCGCCACGTCGACAACACCCAGGCGCTGGCCGAATGGCTTGATAGCCATCCTTCGGTCGAATGGGTGAACTATCCCGGCCTGCCCGACCATCCCTGGCACCAGCGCGCCAGACACTACTTCCGGCACGGCTTCGGCGCGGTGCTGACCTTCGGCATCCGCGGCGGCGAGACGGCCGGGCGCAAGTTCATCGACAGCGTCGAACTGGCCAGCCACCTGGCCAACGTCGGCGATGCCAAGACGCTGGTCATCCACCCGGCCTCGACCACCCACCAGCAGTTGAGCGACGACGAACGCCGCGCCGCCGGGGTGAAGTCCGAACTGATCCGCGTCTCGGTCGGCATCGAACATATCGATGACATCATCGACGACTTCAGCCAGGCCTTTGAACGCGCCGGTCTGGAGGCGGCGGCGTGATGAGCGAGCTCAAGTCCGTTCACATCGAGCACCCGCCGCCGCTGGAGGGCGGCGGTCGGCTCGAGCGGCTCGAGATTGGCTATCGCAGCTGGGGCAGGCTCGATGCCGGTGCCGGCAATGCCGTGCTGGTCTGCCCGGCACTGACCGGCGACGCCGATCTGGAGGCGTGGTGGCCGGGCCTCATGGGGCCCGGGCGTGCGCTGGATCCCAACACCGACTTCATCATCTGCCCGGATGTCATCGGTGGCTGCGGCGCCACCAGCGGCCCCCGCAGCCGCAGCGGCAGCGGCCGGCGCTGGAAAAAGCGCTTTCCCGCCGTGAGCGTGCGCGACATGGTCGGTGTCCAGCAATTGCTGCTCGAGCGGCTGGGTGGGCGGCGATTGAAGCTGG
>SL_3KL_010_SEDDRAFT_10000559_pt1 | contig 30926 bp, 27 predicted proteins | sample SodLakKL_010_SED_2_FD_10381 | JGI IMG/M metagenome (IMG submission 10381)
GGAATTCAAACGGATCTTGAATCACGCGTGCTAACATCCGATGGTAAACCTCTGCCTGGGCTTTATGCAGTTGGTGAAGCTGCCGGTTTCGGAGGCGGGGGGATTCACGGCTTGCGTTCTCTCGAAGGCACATTTTTGGGAAGCTGTATTTTAACGGGAAGAGCTGCAGGAAAATCAATCGGAGGCAATTAAATAAAATGGATCTATAGAAAGCTTTGTGGTAATTGGAGATATAAAATAACTTGGTTGCTGGTAATTGACAGTAGACAGTAGGCAGTTGATAATTTGATAATTGGGTTTATTTGAAGATGAACCATCTGTTTTTTATTTGTTTGGAAAGAGCATAAGCCGTCCATATTTATCCAAATGAGTTGTCAACTGTCAACTAAATAAGCAACTTCTTAAAACTTCACGCCATGATATCCATCAAATTTCCTGGAGATCCACAAAAATCAAAAAAATGAAAAAAACCGGTTCACAACTTACAGTTTTTGCACTTGAAAAGATTGGTTTAACACACACGTTTGGTATTCCGGGAGTTCACAACACGGAGCTTTATGATGAGCTGAATAAATCGGCCCAAATCGAACCGGTGCTTGTAACACACGAATGCGGCGGTGCTTTTATGGCCGATGCAATCAGCCGGACGTCGAACCCGATCGGCTGCCTTGTGATTGTACCGGCTGCCGGAATGACTCATGCCATGAGCGGCATCGGGGAGGCGTACCTGGACGGAATCCCGATGCTGATTATCTCCGGAGGAATCCGCACGGATACGGGGAAAGCCTACCAATTGCATGATATTGATCAACAGAAAATTTTGTCTGGAATCACCAAAAGAAGCTGGAAAGTTGAAACTCATAAAGAGATTATCCCGGTTATTTACGAAGCGTATGAAACAGCGGTGAGCGGCGAACCGGGACCGGTTTTTGTGGAGATTCCCGTTAACCTTCAGCTCTTTCGCGGTGAAATTGATGAACTGCCCGAATTTCGCTTCAACCGAAGCATTCCGGAACCTGATGAATCAGCCATCCGTCAGGCCGCCAAACTTCTGATGGAAGCCAAAAACCCGGGACTTTTCCTGGGATGGGGCGCGGCAGATGCAACAAATCAAAGTATAAACATCGCCGAATTACTGGAAATGCCGGCGGCTACCACACTGCAGGGTTTGAGTGTTTTTCCCGGAAACCATCCTCTTCATACAGGTATGGGAATCGGAACATACGCCGTTCCAGCATCCGAAAATGCATTTGAAGAGTGCGACTGCCTGCTGACCGTGGGTGCCCGTTTCGGTGAAATTCCAACCGGAAGCTTCGGGATGAAAGTTCCCGAAAATTTGGTTCATGTGGATATCAACCCGGAGGTATTCAATAAAAATTACCCGGCAAAAGTGACGATTCATGGCGATGCAGCGGATGTTTTGAACCGGTTAATCAAACTTCTTGAACGGCCTGAAACGGCAGATGAGCGGGGGAAAAAGCTGCGTGCCATCATCAAAAAGTCTAAAGAAGAATATTTCAACGAATGGGAAAAAGCGTCAAATGGCGGCCGGGTGAACCCCGCACTGTTTTTCAGGGAATTGCGAAAACAGCTTGATGATGAAGCTATTGTGACGGTGGATGACGGCAACCACACATTTTTGGCAGCAGAGCTTTTCGAAGTGCGAAAGTCCCGCCATTTTATCTGTCCCACCGATTTTAACTGCATGGGTTATTGCGTTCCGGCGGCAATCGGGGCAAAAACCGGCAGCCCGGGAAAACAGGTTGTGGGTATTGCCGGAGACGGAGCATTTTTGATGACAGGTATGGAACTGATCACCGCTAAAACACGAAAAATCGGCGTGGTGATTTTTGTATTTCATGACGGAGAACTTTCCCAGATTTCACAGGGACAGGAGATTCCCTACAGCAGAAAAGTCTGTACCAAACTGGGTGAAATGAACTTTGAAGGCATGGCCATGGCCACCGGAAGCCGGTATTACAGGATGAAAAATAATGAGGAAATAGCCGATGTTGTTTCCAAAGCGCTGAGAACAGCAGAAAAGGGAGAGCCGGTAATTGTGGATGTAAATATTGACTATTCAAAACAGACCCGTTTTACAAAAGGAATTGTTAAAACCAATCTTGGGCGGTTTCCTTTCAATGAAAAAGCCAGGTTCATCGGGCGGGCATTGAAGCGAAAAATTACCGGTTAGTTGGGTATTTTTAAATAAAGTGATGAGGATAAAAACAGATAATCGCCATTTAATAAATTGTCACTATTGTCGTATCAACAATAGAATGTCGGGAATATGAGACTTCCGAAGTCTACATCAACACTAAGAAAATACTTGAAAGATAAAATTAGACAATGTTTAATTTAAACCTGAAAGACTTCGGAAGTCTTTCTCAACCTAATAATCTATAATTGACATAACGCTATATGAAAGCTCAAAAATCATCTAAAAATCTGCTGTTTAAATTCATTCTGTTGCTACTTCCAATTCTTATTATAAATGCATGTTCAGATAATGAATTGCAGGAGAGTGCTCACGATTTGCCATTTATCAAAGGCGTTTATGGCAATCCTGCAACCCTGCTCGAAGCCGGCTACCGGTTTGATGAATTGGGGATGAATGCGATTTTTGTCCGGAGTATTTCGCTTGATCAGGATCTGTATGATGCGGCAATGGAGCAGCAGCAACGGGTTTATGTTGAATTTCCCACGCTGCTTGGCCGTAATTATGTGGAAGAGCATCCCGAAGCCTGGCCAATTAATGAGAAAGGGGAACAGGCGCCTCCGGCCGACTGGTTTATGGGGGTATGCCCAACCGACCCGGAATTTTTTGAGTTTCGGAAAGATCAGCTACGAGACATTTTGAATAACTTTGATGTTGACGGCATTTTCCTGGATTATGTGCACTGGCACGCACAGTTTGAAACACCTGATCCCATTCTGCCGGAAACCTGTTTCTGCGATCGGTGTACGGCACTATTTTCTGAAGAATCGGACATTGAACTGCCCGATGCTGATATTCCTGAAACAGCAGAATGGATTCTTGAAAATGCAGACTCTGAATGGCGGGACTGGAGAAGCCAGGTTCTTAATGGCTGGGTTGCAGGGATGAAGTCGATTGTGAGAGAATTGCAGCCGGACGCCCTGGTCGGCATTTTTTACTGCTCCTGGTTTCCCGAGGATTACGATTCTGCACTCTACCGTACACTCGGAATTGATGTGGAGGCGTTCGCCGAAATGGCAGATGTGCTTTCTCCGATGCTGTTTCATAAAATGAAAGATCGGTCACCGGAGTGGGTGGGTGAATATACAAACTGGCTTGGTGGGGTGATTGAGGCATCAGTCGAAAATGAACCATTGGTCTGGCCTATTGTTCAGGCTCACGACAATCCTGTTGAGGTTACACCGGAGGAGTTTCGTCAGGTGATGGTGGAAGGGTCAAAGTCTCCGTCTTCCGGAATTATGATGTTTTCGGATCAGTCACTGCTCGACAACCCAGAAAAAATTAAGGTTATGAGACAGTTGTATGTTGAAGAGATTTCTAATGACTGAATTTGGGTCGAATAATCAAATTGAGATATGATACTTGTCACCGGAGCAAACGGAAACCTCGGATCAGAGACGATTCAAAAACTGCGACAGAATAATCCCGGCTTGTCTGTTGCCGGATTTNTGAGAAGTGAAGAAAAGGGAGCCGGATTGAAGAAACTGGGTGTTGAAATCCGGATCGGGGATTATTTAGATGTTGATTCTGTAAAAAAAGCTCTGCATGGAGTAAATACNCTCCTCCTGATTTCATCATCNACACTTAAAAAAAGGGTGGAACAACACAAGAATGTGATAGATGCAGCCGGGCAAAGCGGGGTTCAGNACATTTTCTATACAAGTATGCTGCGTGCAGAAAAGTTGTTATCACCNCTGACACCTGATCACTATGAAACTGAAAAAATTCTGAGAAACTCGGGAATTCCATTTACTATTCATCGCCATACATTTTATACCGAATTTTTCCCTTCAATATTGGGAAATGCACCGGAAACGGGACGGTGGTATTTTCCCGGATCCGGTAAATCCATGAATTTTGCTTACCGCACGGAGATGGCCGAGGCTCTGGCAATCAATGTATCTGAGGCCTCAAAACATCAGGGAAAAACGTATGAGATAACCTCGGCAGAGGCTTTTACCTTTCAGGAGTATGCCCGACTGGTGAGTGAAGCTTGTGGTAAAACAATCTACTACAAAGATTTAGCTTTGGATGAATACACCAATCAGTTAAAAAAATCGGGGTTTACGGATGATGAGATTGCATTGGCTGAAGTAGTAGCCAAAACCGTAACAAACGGTGCTCTCGATTATACTTCCGGTGATCTTGAAAAGATTCTGGGCCGGAAACCCAGATCAGTGACAGATTTCATCAGGAATGTACTTTTTTGAAACTGAATGGCTGAATAATAAAGGAATCTCCAAAAATAAGATTTTGAATCGTAATTTACTGAGTGCATTTTGAAGCAGTTCATCCCCATACAAAATGTTCTCCAGATATCAGTCATCCTCGACAGCAGTTTTTGCTGTATATCTGTAATCGGTTAAAAGCGCAATATTAGCCTGTCTTTTTTTATCAGGGCAATGAATATTATTGCAAATTTTGCTGTGATTTTCTGTTTTTTATCCCGGAATACAAATATCCTATAAAAGCACCGGCGGTTGCTGGAATCAGCCATGCAAAGCCGGCTCTTGCCAACGGAATTTTATCAACGGCCAGATTGATAAAATCGATGGGAAGCCCGATCAATGTAAGAGCTTCGGGAATGCTCGTCAGGAAGGCACCCGAAACAGCACCAATGTAGATAGCCCGATCTGCTACCGGCCTGCCGATGAGTGTGAGTACGATAAGGGCAATCGCTACAGGATAGACGGTTACAAGCAGCGGATAAGCAACATTTACAATTGTGGTAACACCCACGGTTGCAAAAATTCCGCTGAATACAACCGTAATTATGGCGATGAAATTATAACTGAGGCGGTCTTTTGTCAGGGCGCTGAAATAGTCGGCAACCGTTGCTGTAAGCCCGATTGCAGTGGTGAGGCAGGCAAGGCTTACGGCAAGACCGAGCGAGTATTTTCCGGTATCTCCCATAAGTTCATCAGCGATATCAATCAAAAGATCTGTGCGCTCTACAGTAATTGCATATATGGAACTGGCAGTTGCTCCAAGGTACATCAGTCCACCATAAACAAGCCCGAGGCCCAGTGCAGCAATACCGCCGGCCAGGGTGGTCATTTTCACTTGATCTTTTACGTTGGTGTATCCTTTATAAATCAATGATCCAATTACAATCTGAGCAAAAACAAGCGAAGCAAGAGCATCCATCGTTTGATAGCCCTCCCTGAAACCGTGTCCGGTCGGGCCATCAAGATTCATTTCCGCGATTGATCCCAATGGAGAAAAAACTCCTTTCAAAATAATCCAGGCCAGAGTGATGACGAGAAAAGGCGTCAGAAACTTCCCGATTTTATCCACAACTTCAGTCCGGTTCAGAGAAAACCACAACGTAATTCCGAAAAAGATTGCAGAAAAAATTCCTGTAGAAAATTCAGGCCAGGAAGGCCGGACACCAAGTTCAAAGGCTGTGGCAGCTGTCCGGGGAATGGCAAGAAGGGGGCCGATAGCAAGGATTATGATGATGCCGAGGACCAGACCAAACCAGGGGCTCACGCGGTTTCCCATATGTTTAATCGTACCGCCCGCTTTTGCAGCTGCCATGATTCCGAGCAGGGGCATGCCAATTCCGGTGATAAGAAAGCCCAACAGTGCCCATTTCCAATCAAGTCCTGCCAACAGCCCCATGTAGGGCGGGAATATCAGATTTCCGGCCCCAAAAAACATGGCAAACAGAGCAACACCAATGATGAGAGTATCCTTACCGGCTTTCGTATTCAATCGTATTTCCCAATATTAGTTATGGGTTCGTTCAGAATTTTATCAGCTTTGTACGAAAATCTGTTGAACTGAAACTTTAAAATATGGAATTCATGATGAATGTGAAGCATGTGGTATCACAAAATCAAATCTCAATTTGTTTGGTGAGCTCCATTGCCCAGGAATAAACATTTTCCAAATCTTCTCCCAGTAATGTAAAATGTGCCATTTTCCGGCCGGTTTTACTCTGAAGTTTCCCGTAGGAGTGAAGGTGCCCTGCGGCGGCTGCATCTTCCGCATGCTCGATAACTGCATTTCGGTTATGTGTACCCAGCAGATTTATCATGACGGCAGCGGGTTGAATAAGCGAGGGGTTTCCCAGCGGTAAACCGCAAACAGCCCGAACGTGATTTTCGAATTGTGAAGTTACACATCCCTCAATCGAGTAGTGGCCAGAATTGTGAGGGCGCGGGGCCGATTCATTCAGCAGAACTTCTCCCTCTTTCGTAAGAAAAAATTCAAAAGCAAAGATGCCTTTTCCGTCAATGGCTTCAGTTGCTTTCAGAGCCAGTTCCTGAGCTCGTTTTTGAACAGGTTCACTGACGGGAGCCGGGGTTTTAACGGCCACACAAATGTGATTTTTCTGAACCGTTTCACAGCAGGGGTACACAACATGGCCGGTTTCGTTCCTGGCTACCTGGACAGCCAGTTCATGGGTGAAATCCACAAATGCTTCAGCGATAATATCGTGTCCGGATTTTCCCCCGAGATTACGGAAAGCTTCCAGAGCTTCATCGGCTGAACTAACTGTCTTATTTCCGTATCCGTCGTACCCTCCCTTGGATGATTTCAGCAAATACGGCCAGCCATACATGTTTCCAAATTCGGATAAATCTTCATCATGCTGGATGAGTTTATATGGTGTAACCGGAATTCCCGCACGTTCGAAGGTCTGTTTTTCGATCAGTTTGTTTTCGATGAGTGAAAAGCTTTTGGGTGACGGGTAGATGGGAGTGCCGGAAACTGTTTCAAGCTTGCTGAGAATTTCAGAATCGATGAACTCATTTTCCAGAGTGATTACATCACATTTATTTGCAAATTCAACCATTAAACTTACATCACCAAAAGAACCGGAATAGGAGTGAGGGGTCATAAATTGAACAGGTTCATCTTCGGGGCGATCCGAAAAAACAGCAATTTGCATTCCGAAGCGAAAAGCCTGCAGAGCCGACATTCGGGCAAGCTGACCGGCTCCGAGAAATCCGATCACAAAATCGGAAGAGAGTGGATTTTTCATGGATAGTATCAGTAGGTTAATTTTGCCAAAAGGTATTGATTTTAGCAATGAATTTTGAACTGAATTTGAATCTATTCGGGAAAAGCAATAATCGCAGTATCTTTACCTTTATATAAAGTACGAGATTGAATTAAACTGCAGAATTATGCAAAAGGAGATTACATCAGAACGAATTCCCATCAAACTGTGGCTGAGTGACCTGGAGGAAGGCGCACTACAACAAGCTAAAAACCTTGCCAATCTTGATATCGCTTTTCGTCACATTGCTATTATGCCAGATTCGCATCAGGGTTTTGGCATGCCGATAGGTGGCGTATTGGCTGCAATTGATGCCATCATACCGAATGCAGTAGGTGTTGATATTGGTTGCGGGATGTGTTCACTTCGTACAAACCTGACGGAGATTGATCAAAAGAACCTGAAGAACATTATGGGCCTTGCCCGCAAGCGAATTCCGGTCGGGTTTAAACATCACAAACAAAAGCAGGATCAAAAGTGGATGCCTGAGGCCGAAGGCAACCTGCCCATCGTAGAGCAGGAGTACGACAGCGCTCAGCACCAGGTGGGTACACTTGGCGGGGGTAATCATTTTATTGAGCTTCAGAAAGGTTCGGACGGATATCTCTGGATTATGATACACTCGGGCTCAAGAAATATCGGGTATACCGTTGCCCGGTTTTATAATGAAAAGGCCAAAAAGATGAATGAAATCTGGTATTCAGACTTCCAAAAAGATCTGGCCTGGTTTCCTTCTGATTCTGAGGAATTTCATCAATATAAAGCCGAGATGGAGTACTGTATCGAATTTGCTTTCAACAACCGAAAGTTGATGATGGAACGGATGAAAGAGTGCATTGCCGATGTTTATCCGGAGGTGAAATTTTCTGGATTTATCAATAAACCGCACAACTTTGCCGCCGATGAAGAGCACTTTGGGCAGGAAGTAATTCTGCACAGGAAAGGGGCAACCCGGGCACGTAAAGATGAACTGGGCATGATTCCCGGATCACAGGGCAGCCCGTCGTACATTGTGAAAGGAAAAGGGAATAAAGATTCGTTTGAATCGTGCTCACATGGAGCCGGTCGTACAATGAGCAGGAACCAGGCTCGAAAAACACTGGATTTGAAGGAAGAGAAAGCAAAACTGGAAAACCGGGGAATTATTCATGCCATCAGGGGCCGTTCGGATCTGGATGAAGCTCCGGGTTCATATAAAAATATTGAGGAAGTGATGTCACTGCAGCACGATCTGGTATCGGTAGAAGTGGAGTTGCAGCCGCTGGCGGTTATTAAGGGTTAATAAAATAATTTCATTCATTCGGCTCATTGACGATTGCTTTTTTCGTCTGCCGAATTCCCCGCAAACCTCATCATCCCTTTCTTCTCTTTAATTAAAATTCGTCAGCCCAGAACTGCACTGGGCAGACGAGGTCTGTCCCGGCTGCCGATTTAAGACCAAATTATTGAATTACCACTCTAATAGTGGCGATATCACAAAGCCAGCTCTTCGATTACGTACACCAAACCAGATGCGACTCTTGCCATGCTTTCGTAATCAAGCCGTTCAGGTGTGTCGTTGGTGGTGTGATAGTAAGGATCACGAAAGAGCAGGGTATCGGTCACCAGAAAAGCACTATAACCATGCTGCCAGAACGACCAGTGATCCGACCACGACACTCCGGGAATAAAACCCGGCAAGGCAGCTCCTTCTGCGTTTATCGTTGCATTTTCCTGAAATGTTCGGGTTACCCGGTTCAGGAGCGATGTGTCTTTCAGGCGGGTTACAAAACCAATAAAGTTGGCTTTATTGGGATAAAAAAACCCGATTCCGGGAAAGGGATAATTCTGGCTGCCGGGCTCATCATTGAAAAATCCAAGCCCGTCCAGAGCCATCATGGTGAAGATGTTTTCACCCTGCTCCCGGCTGCGTTCTGCATATTTGTAACTCCCCATATTTTCCGTTTTAAAAAAGGGTGGCTCTTCGTTAGCAAAAGCGATAAAACGAAGAGTTTTAGGCTGAGGCTGGTTTGCAAAGATTTCTGCCAGTGCCAGCATCACAGCCACTGCAGACGCATTATCGTTTGCACCGGGAGAATGAATGACTGAATCGTAGTGGGCGCCGATAATCACAATCTCTCCGGGCTGTTCAGTTCCGGGAATTTCTGCAATAATATTGTCGGAGGTGCCGGGCGGGGAACCCATCACGGCTGTGCGCGAATAGGTGTGAATTTCAGGCTCATATCCCATCGTCTCAAACCGCTGAATGATCCATTTGGAAGTCTGTTCCATCGTGCCGGGCACAAACACATTCCGTTCACCGATTTCCGAGGCTAAATAGAAAACATCATTACGAAGCCGGTCGGTCAGAGCTTTTTCATGTTCAGAAAGAGGCGTTGGATCGATATTTTGGCCTGAGGGTGGCATCATCCATTTCCATGAACCTAAAATAATCGAATAAAAAAGAATGAATCCCGCAGCAGCGATGCCTAAAGATATAATTGGCTGCCATTTACGTCGCTGCCGGTGATCCATATTGTAAAAACGTTTATTGAGAAACCGAAACTATTTTCTCAGCTTCGGCCGCCAGTGCAAGTACGGCATCTCTGTACAGAGAGCTCGGGTTGTACCGAAAAACAGCGCCTTCCAGTGTGCCGGTTACCTCTTTAAAATGCTTCAGATAGTTGGCAATGGAATAGATATTATTGTCCATGTCGAAAATATCATCACCCACCCACCAGCGATTTACTGAATAGGGGATGAACTGCGCAAACGACATAGCACCGGCATAGCTCGATTTCAGTTCAAATACGTCAATTCCTTTTCGCTCGGTAAAAATAAGAAGCTCCTCAAGCTGGGCGCGGGCAAAATCGGATCTGTAATCTTCGCTGTACATAGAAACATAGGCATTTAGAGGGTTGAAACGTCCGATGTTTTGCCCAAAATCAGATTCGACTCCGATAATGGCGGCAATAACGGAACCGGGGATTCCGTATTCTTCTTCAGCTTTTTGCAGTGCTTCGGAGTTGTTCTCCATAAAACCGCCAATACGTCTTTTTTTGTCTTCAAAACCGAGTATTCGCTGATATTCTTCCAGTGTTGGTGTTCGCCGTTCGGCTGAGTTGCGAAAGCGATCTCCAATGCTGTCATAAATTTCAAATCGGGAATCTTCCAGCAATGATTTCAAATCAAGATTTTTGCTTTCAAAATATTCGACAAGTGAATTAAGCCGGTCAGGATCGGAGGCACTTTTCTCGTCGGCGGATGTGTCATAGGCTTTAACTGAATTTGATTGCATCAACACAAATATGAAGGTGAATGTGATGAAGAAAAAGGATCTGTATATCGTTTTCATAGACTTACTCTGAAAAGGTTGTAGATGATCGGTATGATGATTAATAATGAATTTACGCTCAAATTAATGAATTTGAAAACATTCACTGAGAAAGTTGTTGATTTTTTTCCTTGATTTGAAATGGTTGAAAAAAGTTCTGAGATTTCCGTTAGTTTCACTTTGAAAGTTTAAAATGGTTGCTCATATTAATTTGCAATCAGCTAATAAAAATCAATCTATCAAAAAAACTTTGTTATGAGAAAATTACAGTTTGCTCTTTTATTATCACTGGGGATGTTTCTGATGATTACCACAACTGCCGAAGCACAACGAATCAGTGCCGGCGGCGGAGTGGGTTACGGCAGTAAATCTGAAAATGTGAATTTTCAGGTAAATGCCTATTACCAGCTGCCAACATTGCCACTTCGTTTGGGGGGTGATGTAGGATTTTCCAAACCGGAAGATAATCTCACCGAGGTAGAAACAAACCTGAATGTGCACTTTATGGCCCTTGATACCGAACTGTTGAGTATTTATACCATTACCGGACTCAATGTGCTTTATGCACGATTTTCTGATGATGACTTCTCAGAATCGGACACAGATACCGGGTTTAACCTTGGTGCAGGCGGCGAACTGGATTTGGGTTTTGGCCGCGGTTTTGGTGAAGCCAAATATATTGTAGGTAGCGACCGGGATGAACAGTGGGTCTTCGGTGTGGGTGTGCGTGTCAGAGTATCGAATTGACGCTTCTGTCATCTGAAACAATTTCCGGCCCGGACACGTCAAAGTCCGGGCTTTTTTTTGCCAAATGGTTTGTATCGGAGCTCTGTAATAGAATATTTATCGGGAAATGCTCATATTCTATGAATAGAGAAAAATCTAACAAAACGAACAAATCGGTTTTATCGGTTTAAATTAAATCATTCATTTCTATGAACTCATCTAAAATCACCATCCTTGCAGCTATTTTTATCATGTTTTTGGGATCTGCCTGNGAATCTCAAACAGAACTGGATATCAATCAATCTGCGGATTATGGAATTTTCGATAATTCGGTCACCATTGGTGATGTTACTGAAGAAGGCAGATTTTTATATGATCCGGCCAATCAAAGCTATAAAATTACCGGGACCAACTCCGGAAACGAAAAAGTGATGAATTATATGTGGAAAGCCATTCAGGGAAACTTCATCATTCGTGCGGTGGTTGAGATTGGCGGAGATTTGTCCGGACAAAGTGAACTTGGCTGGTCAGTCCGTAACAACATAGCTCCGGAATCGGAATTTGTGAATGCTTCTATTGATGGCAGTGGAGCGGCGTTTATGAATATCCGTGAAGTTCGTGGAGGAGAAACCGGCACCTACCATCTGGATGTGAATGAGCCAAATGTTATTCAGCTTGCCCGATATGGAAATCAATTTGTGATGAAAGCGGCAAAAATGGGAGAGCCTCTTCAGGAGCTCGATGAATTTGAGGTGGATCTGAATAACGAAATTTTTGCAGGTTTGTATGTTCAATCCGGTGATTCGAATGAATTTGAAACCGTATCGTTCAAAAATGTACGAATTGTAAAACCGGCCCCCGAAGACTTTGATTTTTATCAGGACTATCTGGGCAGCCGGATGGAAGTGATTGATATTGAAACCGGCAATCGTACCGTATTGTTCGAAACCGAGCACTCTTTCGAAGCCCCAAACTGGCATCCCAACGATCAAAAACTGGTCTTTAATTCAAACGGATATCTCTATAATTATGATTTTGAGACCGAAAAAATTACCCATCTGAATACCGGTTTTGCGATAAATAATAATAACGATCATGTTATTACTTTTGACGGAACACAGATTGCCATCAGCCACCATGTTCCGGAAGATAATAACCAATCCACAATATTTATTTTGCCGATTGAGGGCAGCAACGAACCCCAACAGGTAAGCCAAACCGGCGCGGGCCATGCATTTCTTCACGGTATATCACCGGATAATCAAACCGTAATTTTTACCGGCTGGAGAAACGACAAGTACGATATTTATGCCGCAGATGTGAACACAATGGAAGAAACTCAGCTTACCGATACCCCATATCTCGATGATGGCTCGGAATATTCTCCGGACGGAGAGTACATTTATTTCAACTCCAACCGCACCGGTGCTATGCAGATCTGGCGGATGCGCCCCGATGGAAGCGAACAAACCCAGCTTACGTTTGATGAGAATTTCAATGACTGGTTTCCCCACGTTTCTCCCGATGGTAAATGGATCGCATTTTTGAGTTACGGAACCGATGTGGAATCGGGCGATCATCCATTTTACAGAGAAGTAACTCTTCGGCTGATGCCGGTTGAAGGCGGAGAACCAAGAATTATTGCGTATCTCTACGGCGGACAGGGAACCATCAACGTTCCGAGCTGGTCACCAGACAGCCGCCGCTTTGCTTTTGTCAGCAACTCCGGGCGGTTTTATTGATCACGACAATGCAAAGATTTACGATGTTTTGTTGTCTTCATGAGCAAAATGGTCATTTTTTTACGACCATTTTGGGATGTAGAAGAACGATGAAAGGAAAGATAAAATCAGTAGAAAAAAAATTTAAAGAACGTATTGATAACCTCTTCGTACAGTTGATTTAAAGACAGGTTGTTCTTATTTACATATGATTCCGAATAACAATAGCACAAACTGTAAATTATAGATTCATTTGATATGTTAGACAAACTAAAAGAGGCAGTACGCAGTGTATCAGATCTCTCCAAAGCCATGCAATTCGATCCATCCAAGTTTGATGATCCGATTGCTGAACAAACAGAATGGACGACTCTGAGTAAAAGCTCAACCAGCTTTAAAACACACAAACTGGTTACCGATGATGTAAACCGAGCAGAGTTTAAAGCCACTCTGGGTGCTACTCTTTTTTCGGGAATATTTATGGGAATTGGTGTGATTGCATTCGTAGTTTGGGTAAATACAGTTCTACAAGAAGGAATCAGCTTTACTTTCGATTCTCTGGGTCTGCTGTTATTTCCCGTAATATTTGGTGGTGTCGGATATTATCTGTTTCGAAAAAATCGGAAACCCATAGTTTTTGATAAATTAAAAAATGCATTTTGGCGATCGAATGAAGAGCCGGATCATCATACCGATATCAGAATGATGGAGGATGGAGCCCATCTCGATGATGTTCATGCATTGCAGTTATTGAGAAAATATGTGAGACGTAACAACAGCAGTTCTTCAAGCAGCTCCAGCCGCCGAGGATATTACGTGTACGAATTAAATCTGGTTCTGAAAGACGGAACCCGCCGATTTGTAGTATCGCACGGCTCTGGTAATTCGTTGATGAATGACGCCAAAAAACTGTCTGAATTTCTGAATGTTCCGGTCTGGAGTGCCGTTTAAATTTTCTTTCTGAAATTTTTTTAATCACAGCAAAACCAATTTTCTATAATTTGGTTGCATTTCATTTCCTGAAGCGATAGTTTCTTTCTCATAATGACAAATACATTAGTACATACAACATGGTGGTGGCACAGCCGAACATATATGGCAGTGGAATCACTATGATGTAACTTTTTTTAGCAACAATGTTTTCAAACCCACTGCAGATTTCTGGAGTGGGTTTTTTTGTTTTAGGCACATATGAACTTTCAAACATTTTCAAAACTTGCAGAGCATTATTCCGCCATACCCGTTTCAAGGCGGATGATGGCCGATATTCTTACACCGGTTTCGCTGTTTCTCTCCATCCGCGAACAGGCAGAAAATCCATTTTTGTTTGAATCGGTGGAAGGCGGAGAGCACCTGGCCAGATATTCGTTCCTGGGCTGCAACCCCTATCAATCACTGCTGTTTGATGGTACAGATACAGCTTTGGTCGATCAACACGGTGAGAAGAATGTGTTGAGTGAATCTTACTTCGAAGCACTTCAGCGCCTGACAACCGTACACACAGAACCCAAATTGCCCGATTTGCCAAGATTGACCGGTGGAGCTGTGGGTTTTTCATCTTACGATACAGTGCGTGAGGTTGAAACGCTTGAAAGTGTGCCTGAATCTGACTTGCAAATTCCTGAAGCAATTTGGTCGTTCTATGATGAAGTGTACGCTTTTGATCACGTGAAACAGCAAATCGTGATGATGAAGACCGTTTTTATTGATGAAACCACGGATCTCAAAAAGGCATATGAAAAGGCGGAACAAGCACTTCAAAAAATGGAGAAGCGCGCATTACAGGGCATGAAACCTGCCGGCACATTTAAGCTGGAAGCAGAAAATCTTTCGAGCAACCTGGAGCAGAGTCAGTTCCAGGACATGGTTAAAACGGCAAAAAATTATATTTACGAAGGAGATATTTTTCAGGTGGTTCTGTCTCAGCGGTTTGAAGTTCCTTTTCAGGGCGACAGTTTTACACTCTATCGGGCGTTGAGAATGGTTAATCCGTCGCCATATCTGTTCTATCTCGATTTTGACAACTTCTCCCTGGTTGGATCTTCACCGGAAGTTCTGGTTCGCGTAACCGATACCGAGGCCAGGCTCCTGCCCATTGCAGGTACACGTCCGCGAGGAGTGAATCATGAGGAAGATTTGATGTTAGAGAACGATTTGAAGAACGATCCGAAAGAAATTGCCGAACACATTATGCTGGTTGATCTCGGCCGGAATGATTTATCGAGAGTTTGTCAATCCGGTACCGTTCGCCTTGAACGGAACCAGGCCATCGAACGCTTTTCGCATGTGATGCATATTGTGTCGGATGTGGTAGGTGATATTTCACCCGATAAAAGTTCTGTCGATGCACTGATGCAGTGCTTCCCGGCCGGTACAGTGAGCGGTGCTCCAAAAATCAGGGCGATGGAAATTATTGATGAACTGGAACCAACCAAACGCGGCCCATATGCAGGAGCTGTCGGCTACTTTGATTTTTCCGGAAATATGGATACCTGTATTGCCATCCGCACCATGCTTGTAACCAATTCAACCGTGTATATTCAGGCAGGAGCCGGTATTGTAGCAGACAGTGATCCGGAAAAAGAATTTATTGAAACTAAAAATAAAGCCGGTGCCCTTGTCGAGGCGCTCAATGTGGCTTTGGAAATAACGAAATAAGAACATTAGCATCGGAATAAAAAAATCATTCCGTTGTTTAAATCAGATACGCAATACTGAATGAATATGAACAAGAATAAAACCATATTATCCGGAATACAGCCCTCAGGAAAGCTGCATATCGGAAACTATTTTGGCGCAATGCGGCAGCATATCCGGATGCAGGAGGAGGGGGATGCCTTCTATTTTATTGCCAATTACCACTCTCTCACCTCTGTAAACAACGGGGAAACGCTCGACCGATATACAAAAGATGTAGTTCTCGATTATCTTGCGCTGGGGCTTGATCCGGAAAAATGCACATTTTTTGCCCAATCCGACGTTCCTCAAACTACCGAACTTGCTTGGATTCTTGGAAGTTTAACTCCGGTTTCTCTGATGGAAAAAGGCGTTTCCTATAAAGATAAAGTAGCACAAGGCCTCAGCCCGAACATTGGCCTGTTCACCTATCCGATTCTGCAGGCGGCCGACATTCTGATTTACCACTCCGATCTGGTTCCGGTGGGAGAAGATCAGAAACAGAATATTGAAATTTGTCGCGATCTGGCCGGTAAACTGAATTATACCTGCGATGCTGAATTGCTAAAGATTCCCGAAGAGTATATCGTAAAAAGTGTTGCTGTGGTTCCGGGGGTGGATGGCCGAAAAATGAGTAAATCGTACAATAACACCATCGATATTTTTGATGAAGGAAAATCACTAAAAAAACGCGTGATGTCCATTCAAACCGACTCCACACCGCTTGAAGAACCCAAAGATCCGGATACCTGCAACGTGTATGCCCTGATTAAACTCTTTGCCGATGAGGATCAAAAAGAAGCAATTCGGGAAAAATATCGGGCCGGCGGATACGGATATGGCCATGCCAAAAAGGAACTATTGGCTCTGATTAAAGATTATTTTTCAGAAGCCCGTGAAAAACGCAAAGAACTGGAAAAAAATATGGATTATGTGTTTGATGTTTTGCGTGATGGCGGAAAGAAAGCCCGGGAACGAGCCGAAACTGTAATGGAACCGGTTCGGTCGAAGACAGGGCTGTTCAGAAGTTTTTAAATAATTCAGCAATGAGTCCTGTGTCACGAGAACTTCACTCACGACACGGGTTATTTTTCAAGACTATGATTTTAATCATCGACAATTACGATTCATTTACTTATAACCTGGTTCACATCGTGGCATCGGTTACGGATCATTACAGAGTAATCAGAAATGATGCTGTTTCGGTGGAGGATGTACGAAAATTAGGTCCCGAGAAAATTTTGATTTCACCGGGACCCGGACGGCCCGAAAATGCCGGGATAACCGAAGCGGTTATAGCTGAGCTGGGCAAAGAAATTCCGGTACTTGGGGTTTGTCTGGGCCATCAGGCCATTGGTCAGGTTTTTGGGGCAAACGTTGTACATGCACCCAGCCTGATGCACGGAAAAACATCAACAATCATTCACGATGGTAAATCCATTTTCGAAGATGTACCCGATGGATTTACGGCAACAAGATATCACTCTCTTGCACTCGAAGCCGGATCTGTTCCTGGGGAACTGGAAATTAGTGCACGTACTAAGGATGGTGTGATTATGGGGGTGAGACACAAAACCTTTCCGGTGGAAGGGATTCAATTTCATCCGGAAAGTATTTTGACTGTCGAAGGACCAAGAATTGTTAAAAATTGGATGAAATTGAGCCACTCTTTCGTCTGATGTAATGCGGCAACAAAGTAGAGCCCCTTTAAGTAGATGTATTAATTTTAAACCTTAATGAAAAATCAGTGTCTCAATCATTTACACAAATATTAGAGAAAATTTCAAAGCCGGAGAATCTTTCGGAAGACGAAGCTTCTGCGGCTATGAAATTGATTTTAAGCGGTGCGGTTTCCACCGAAGAAATATCGGCATTTCTGGTTGCGATGAGAATGAAAGGCGAAACAATTAGCGAGCTCACATCCTTCGTAAAAGTGATGAGAGAGGCAGCAATAACGGTGAACGTGGACACGAAACAAGCTGTTGACTTGTGTGGTACGGGCGGAGATAAGTCTGGAACATTCAATATCTCCACAGCTGCCATGTTTGTTGTGGCGGGTGCAGATATTCCGGTTTTAAAACACGGAAACCGAAGTGTATCAAGTAAAAGCGGAAGTTTTGATGTTCTGAAAGAATTGGGCGCCGAACCCAATCTGTCCAAAGAACAGGTTGAAAAACTGTATAACGAGACAGGGATGGCATTTATGTTCGCCCCTAATTTTCATCCTGCCATGAAATTTGTAATGCCGGCCCGCAGAGCCCTGAAAATTCGCACCTTTTTTAATATGCTCGGTCCGCTGCTTAATCCGGCAGGAGTTGAACGCCAGGTGATTGGTGCATTCAGTAAAAATGCAGCCGGCCAGATGATTCAGATTCTTGGAAACCTTCAGGCCGAGAGAGCCTTCACACTGAACTCTCACGATGGCCTTGATGAGGTAAGTTTGGCTTCGAACAGCGAAATTTTTGAACTCAACAGCCGGATTTCAACCACTTCCGAGGTGTTTGATCCTGTTTCGCTGGGATATAAAAAAGTTGATTTGGAAGAGCTGATGGGAGGAAATGCATCAATTAATGCCGCGATTATAAAAAAGATTTATCAAGGTACATCTACTGATGCGCAGCGAAATATAGTGGAACTGAATGCAGCATTTGCCATTCGGGCATCCGGAAAAACGGATAATCTTCAGGATGCAAAAACGCTTGCTTCTGAAAGTATCGATTCCGGAAAGGCATTAAAAAAACTGAACCTGTTTATCGAAGAAACTCAAAAACTATCCAAAGCCGGGTGATGGCAAACATTCTGGAAAAAATTACCGATCAGACAAAAGAGGATCTGCAAAAACGAAAACGTAAAGTTTCACTGCGGGACTTTGAATCTTTTCCCGGATACGAGAAAAGCAGGCTCGATTTTGCAAAAGCTCTGAAAAAAGTAGAGACTGTTTCCGTTATCGCAGAAATTAAGAAGGCATCGCCCTCAAAAGGAGTGATCCGTGATGATTTTGATCCGGTGAAAATTGCAGAGCAATACATAGAAAATGGAGCATCGGCCATTTCCATTTTAACGGATGAACCGTTTTTTCAGGGATCGTTGCAGTACCTTGAAAAAGTTTCAGAATTAAGCCCGATTCCATTACTTCGAAAAGATTTTATCATTGATCCCTATCAGATAAAAGAGGCCAGGGCTTTTGGGGCGGATGCAGTGCTTCTGATTGTTACAATGTATGAGGGGAGTCAGCTTTCTGAGCTTTTGTCGGCGGCAAAAGAGTTTGGCTTGCAGACACTTGTTGAGTGCTATCACGAAGAAGAACTGGTGGGGTTGGATTGGAACCAAATTAATGTTGCAGGCGTAAATAACCGGGATTTAACTACATTTGAAGTGGACCTCCACCGTGGTGTTGAGATTTTAAAACAGTCTCCTGAGGGGGTTGTTCGTGTTTCTGAAAGCGGCCTCAATCAACCCGAAGATTTACATTTTCTGCTTGAAAACGGAATCCATTCTGCATTAATCGGAGAACACTTTATGCGGCAACCCGACATTGGTAAAGCAGTAAAGGAGTTTATTTCAAAATTTGAGAATAGCAGTAGAAAAAAATCAGCTTAAATAATGAGTATTCCCGGAAAATCTGAGATGGAATACAATTTTTCGCACAAAATTTCTGATCAAAATTGATTTTATGACCACAGAATCTGAGAAAACACAAGTAAAAATTTGCGGTATCACCACTCTTGAGGATGCCCGATTTGTATCCGGAGCACTGGCTGATTACATCGGTTTTATTTTCTATCCCGACAGTCCGCGATATGTAGAACCGGCTAAAGCGGCTGCTATCATTAACTGGATAGAAGGCCCCAAAAAAGTTGGAGTTTTTGTCAATCAGCCGCTTGATGATGTAAACAACATCGCCAGGCAAACCGGTGTAGATTTGGTGCAGCTCCATGGAACCGAACCACCGGAATACTGCGATTTGGTTGATTTACCTGTTATAAAAGTGTTTCATGTAACCGATCAAACCAGGGCTGATGAGCTAAAAACGAATTTGGCTCAATATGAACATTCAGCCGATTATTTTCTATTTGATTCAAAAACCGAAACTCTTTGGGGCGGAACCGGGAAAACATTCAACTGGAATATTTTGAAAGATATTTCCATGAAGAAACCCTTTTTCCTCTCCGGTGGGCTCAACAGAGAAAATATTTTAAGTGCTCTTGAAACTGTAAAACCGGCAGTGATTGATCTGTCCAGCGGACTTGAGAAAGTACCCGGCATCAAAGATTTCGACAAAGTTGAAGAATTCTTCGATGAGATGCGGAAATTCCGGGAAAAACAGGAATTATAAAATGAGTTTAATTTATCGGGTACTGCTTTTTAAGAGTTTAAGGCTCGATTCACACGATTGAATACACAAACAATGAAATACTCAGCACCCACAAAACAGGGCTATTTTGGTAAATACGGTGGAAAGTTTGTTCCGGAAATATTGATTCCGGCACTTGAAGAACTCGAAGTGGCATACAAAGAGGCCGATAATGACCCGCTCTTTCAAAAGCAGTACCACGATTTACTGGAGGAATATGTTGGCAGGCCTACCAAACTTACTTATGCCGACAGGCTAACTGAACATTACGGGAGGGCAAAAATTTATCTGAAGCGGGAAGATCTGTGCCATACCGGAGCGCATAAAATCAACAATGCCATCGGGCAGCTTTTACTTGCACGTAAAATGGGTAAATCCCGGATAATTGCCGAAACAGGGGCCGGTCAGCACGGCGTTGCCACAGCCACTGCCTGTGCAAAGTTTGGGTTTGAGTGTGTGATTTATATGGGCGCTGAAGATATGGAGCGACAGAAACTGAACGTAGAGCGTATGAAGCTGCTCGGTGCAGAAGTTCGTGAGGTTACCAGTGGTTCGCAAACCCTGAAAGATGCTACAAATGAGGCCATTCGCGATTGGGTGACCAATGTGGATGACACTTTTTACATTATCGGGTCGGTAGTGGGGCCGCATCCCTACCCGATGATGACCCGAAATTTCCACCGGGTTATTGGTGAAGAAACCAAAAAACAGTTAAAAATTTCTGAAGGCCGAACACCCGACTATCTTCTTGCCTGCGTTGGAGGCGGGAGTAATGCCATAGGATTTTTCTATCCCTTTATTGACGATACGAATGTAAAAATGATTGGTATTGAAGCCGCGGGACTCGGTGCAGATACTAATCAAACGGCGGCAACACTCACAATCGGAACACCCGGTGTGCTGCACGGCTCGTTGAGCTATCTGCTTCATAATAATGAAGGGCAGGTGCAGCTGGCACACTCCATTAGTGCAGGTCTGGATTATCCCGGAATTGGCCCGGAACATTCCCATCTTCACGATACAAAAAGAGTTTATTACTACGGTGTAACAGATCAGCAGGCGATGGAGGCGGTTCAACTGATTTCAAAAAAAGAGGGGATTATTCCCGCAATTGAAACCGCACATGCTCTTGCCTACCTTGAAACCCTGATGCCATTGACTCAAAAAGATCAGATTGTTGTGGTAAACTTCTCCGGAAGGGGTGATAAAGATATGAGAACAATCTCCGACTGGTTTTTCAGCCGNAAGAACGGATAATTTGATAAATATAGTTTTTTAATGAATAAACAGACTAAAAAGAAACAATCTTCGAGAATCCGTTCAGTATTTCANTGGCGGAAAAAAGATGAAAAGGTGATGTCACTTTTTTTGACGGCCGGCTATCCGGAACTGGGTGCAACAGCGGAACTGATTTTAGGCTTGGAAAAGAGCGGAGCTGAAATGATAGAGCTTGGCATGCCGTTTAGTGACCCGCTTGCCGACGGCCCCACAATTCAATACGCAAGCAATGTGGCGATTGAGAATGGGATTACTATGGATAAAATTTTTGGCATGGTGCAGGAGGTTCGCAAATCGTCGCAAATACCCATTATATTAATGGGATACATAAATCCTGTTTTGAGGTACGGAATTGAACCTTTTTGCGAAAAAGCAGCTCAAAGCGGCGTGGATGGACTCATCATCCCGGATGCTCCGATAGAAGAATCATCTATGTTGGCCAGATCGGCCAGAGCAAATAACCTTGATTTAATTTATCTTGTAGCACCAAACTCAACTGATGGCCGCATGAAGCGTATTGACGAACACAGCAGTGGTTTTGTTTATTGCGTTTCTGTGACCGGTGTGACCGGAGCCCGCCAGGGTGATGAGGTAGCGCGATCAGTCGACAGATTTATCGGCCGGGTCAATAAAAATGTGATAAAAAATCCCAAAATGGTTGGATTTGGAATCAAGAATCACGAAGATGCAAAAATTATATCAAAAAAAGTGGACGGTTTTATTGTCGGCAGTGCGCTGATTGATTCAATCCGGTCATTTTATCCCAATAATGAGTGGAAACGAAACGTTTTCACTTTTGTTAAAGATTTAAAATATGGAGATCATCAAAAACACAAGGAATAAACTATTTATGCGTACCTATTTCCTGCTACTACCTGTACTTGCATTCCTATTTGTAACTTCCTGCGATAGCGACTATCGGCCCATGTCTATCGGAGGGGTTGATGAAGTTGTTGTTGTTATGGACTCTACCATGTGGGACAGTGAAACCGCAATGGCTATAGAAGAGACGTTTGGCAAAGGAATTGAAACACTTCCCGGCTACGAACCAACCTATCGATTAATATTCAGAGATTTTAGCACGAATTCGCAACTGGACGACCTCAGGCAATATAAAAACCTGATTTTTGCCAGCCCGATTGATGATGGTACCAATGTGGCTAATCTGATCCAGGCTATTCTGAGTGAAGAAATTGAGCAAAGAGTTCGGGATGGAGAAAGCTTTGCCTTTCCGATGCAAGACCGCTGGATGCGTGATCAGTGGATTTTGCTGCTGACATCAACGGGCGATGATGAACTTGCAGAAAAAATTATGAATTCGGAACAAGCCCTTGTTGGCAATTTGCTTGATCGGGAGTTTGAAAGACGTGAACGCGAAGTTTTTCGCAGAGGCGAGCAGGTTGCCATAAGCGACACTCTATGGGAAAATTACGGCTGGCAAGTAAGAATGCAGCACGACTATGTGTGGACGATACGTGAAGACAATGCGGCCGTATTCCGGCGTTATTTGCCCGACAATGACCGTTGGATTATGGCCTGGTGGAAAGACGGAGTAGAAGATGTTGACTTTATAGACCGTGACTGGATAAACGCAACCCGTGATTCGTTGTTGGAACTGTATATTCAAGGCGAGCGGGAAGGTTCGTACATCACAACCGAATACCGAAGGCCTGTAAATACCCGCGAAATTGAACGGAATGATCGAATTGTCGGGCTTGAAACTCTGGGAACATGGACCATGACCAACGACTTTATGGGAGGCCCGTTTGTGAACTTTGTCTATCACGATCCTGAAACAGAACGTCTGTTTTTGATTGAATACGGGCAGTTCGCTCCCTCTGTTGCCAAACGGCGATTTGTAAGACAATTCAGGGCGATGGGACGTACGTTTGAATCAGACTCAACGTGGACAAGCGAAATTCAGGAGCCGCTTACACAATTCCTGATTCCAAATGAATAAAATTGAAATGGCCGGACATTCAATGGCCTGAAACGATATTATATCGTCAGGCCATTTCGTTTGAGAACATTACAAGAACCTGGAAAAAACGTCATCCAGGTCACGATTTATGTCTTCAATCAAAACGGGTTTGAACTTTTTACCGGTTAACGTTTCAAAAAGTTCTGCATATCGCTGATAAATACTCCACCGGAAAGAATCGGGAAGAGTTGGCAGCGTTTGCCCATCAAGTCCCTGAAATTTTTTTTCGATCAGCCACTCCCGTAAAAATTCTTTGGACAGCTGCCGCTGAGGTTTTCCTTCCCGAAGCCGCTGTTCATAGCCTTCCAAATAAAAATATCTGGATGAATCGGAGGTGTGTACTTCATCGATCAGTGTAAGTTTGCCATCATACAGGCCCATTTCGTATTTTGTGTCAACAAGAATAAGACCTTGCCGCTCAGCTATTTTACTCCCTCTTTTATAAAGTTTAAAAGCTGCGTTTCGAATATTATTCCACAATTGCGGTTCAACGATGTTTTGTTCCAGAATTTCTTCTTCAGAAATGTCTTCATCATGGCCTTCTACAGCTTTTGTGGCAGGAGTTAATATGGGTTCCGGAAATTTCTCATGTTCCTTCATACCATCCGGAAGAGGAACTCCGCACAACTCCCGTTTACCAGATTTATAAACCCTCCAGGCGTGGCCGGTCAGATATCCGCGGACAACAATTTCTATCGGAATCGGATCGCATTTTTTTGCAATGGTAACATTAGGGTGGGGAATGTCTAAAATGTGAACAGGAAGAATGTCACTCACTTTATTGAATCCAAACGCTGCCAATTGATTCAGAATTTGCCCCTTAAAAGGAATTGCTTCTCGCATGATGTGATCAAAAGCCGAAATCCTGTCGGTAGCTACAATTCCGAGTGTATTTTCGGTTAGTGGGTACACATCACGAACTTTGCCCTTGTAGGGCGAAACGGAAGTAACGGTTGCATTAGTTTCAGAGATGCAGTTATCAAGCGCCAGCCGTTGGTCCATAAAATTACGAACCCTTTGGATTTTTCGTAGAGTTTCGGGCTACAAGAATTGGATCGATCACGGTCTGTACTTTATGGTCAGTACCGTATCGAATAATTTCCGAAAGGCGTTTAATTCCTTGTACACCGACAGAATACATTTTCTGGTCGACTGTGGTCAGATCGAGATATTTGGCAAATTTGATGTTATCGTAACCCATTAGAGCAATATCATCGGGAATTCGCATTCCCAGCTTGTTCAGTGCATGGTAAGCTCCGATTGCCTGTGTATCGTTGGCACAGAAAATTGCATCCGGGAAATCGTCCATTCTGTCGTATTTATAAATGGCTTCGAAACCGGCCTCTTCCGTAAAGCCGGCGTGTTTGGCACTTTCACCGGTTATAAAGAGCTTTTTCTCAACGGGCATTTTAAATTCCTTCAGAGCATCAATATATCCGGTTTCACGTTCTTTGGATGTTTTTGTGTTTAACACGGGTTTGATCATTCCAAGCCTATGATATCCCTTTTTGATCAAATGTTCGCCCGCCAAAAAGCCGCCTTTCCGGTTATTAAGCTCGAAATAATCATAATCAGGATGCGAACTTCCAATGAGCACAATGGGTATTGCAGATGATTGAAAGTGAGAATGTACATTTTCTGTAATATCAATGCTGATGGTGATCACCGCATCGGCTGTTCCGCGATAAAAGAAATTTTCAATACCTTCTCTGGGATTTTTTGATCCGGTATTGTAAATCACAATATCAAGATCCATATCCTGAATTTCATCCTTCACACCTTTTAATATTTCGGTGTAATATGGGGTGGTAAAAGAAGGTACAGCTATGGCAAGCATTTGAGGTTCGCGGCTGGCCAGTTTTCGAGCACTTACCTGAGGCCTGAAATTGAGAGCAGTGATTGCTTCGTTAACCTTTTCTTTGGTTTTTTCGGATACATTCGGAGAGTTGTTCAAAACTCTCGATACGGTAGAAATTGCCACTCCGGCACGCTGTGCCACTTGGTAGATGGTAATTTTTTTACTTTTCGATTTCATTATCCCCTATCAATTAAATTATCAATCAAATTCTTTTCCCGATATTTAATTATCAAGATATGCAGCTAAAATAAGAGAAAAAAAGGTTTATAGTATAATAATTAAAATTATAAGGAACGTTTTATCTCAAAAAAAATATTTACACTACTGAACGCTTAAATATGTTATGATGACAAACCTCTTAAAAATACCTTATAGCTACATCAGGCCCATCTACGAAAAATCACATTTTCATCATTCCGTAATTTCTGAAATTAACGATTCAAATCTCAGGTTGGCCTATTCGCATTGCCGGGCAATAACAAAAAAACATGCCAAGACATTTTACATGGCAACAAGATTTCTTCCCAACCAGAAACAGAGAAGTATTTTTGCTATTTACGGGCTTTGCAGATACCTGGATGATCTGGTGGATGAAACGGAAGATTTGGTTCAACAGAAAAAAATCAATGATACTGAAGTAACTTCCAGGCTGGAGGCATTCAGAATTAAGCTGATCAGCACGTACAGAGGTGTGGAGCATGGCAATCCGGTACTTTTGTCGTTTGCGGATGTATTAAATGTTCATAAAATATCTCTTGAACTGCCGCTGACACTTCTCGACGGTGTGAAGATGGACCTGTCAAAAAACCGCTACTCCACATTCGAAGAGCTATATGAATATTCTTATAAGGTGGCTTCAGTAGTTGGGCTTATGACCAGCGAGGTGTTTGGATATGATGATCCGAAAGCACTGAATCATGCCATTGATCTCGGCATTGCCATGCAGCTTACCAATATTCTCAGGGATGTGGGCGAAGATCTGGATAAAAACCGGATTTATCTGCCAAAGGAAGATCTTGATACATTCAACGTCACAGAAGATGAACTTTTTGAAAAAAAGTACACCGACCGATTTGTTAATCTGATGAAGTTTCAAATAAAACGCGCCAGAGACTTTTATAAAAGCGCAGAAGAGGGGATATCGATGTTGAAAAAAGACAGTCGCCTGCCGGTAATGCTTGCCAAGGAAAATTATAGCCGCATTCTAAATAAAATTGAGGAAAATGACTACCGGGTTTTTCATCAAAGAGCCTATTTAAACTCTTCAGAAAAATTATCGGTTCTTCCAAAAGTACTTTTACAATTAAGGTAAAGCTTTTTTCACTTTTCTTTCCAACTTGATATAAAAGCGCTTTCTGTTCTATAATTTTTCTATATCTTACAAGTAACAGGGAGGCAATCCGGAAATATTAACAGAACAGATTGATAACGTATGAAGAGAACATATAAATCCTGGAAAAGTCCCAGTATGGGCAAGGAAATGGAGCTATTAATTTTTGGGGATGAGGGGACACCGGTCATTGTATTTCCATCTGTTCATGGAAATTACAGGGAATGGGAAGAAAAAGGCGGCATTAAAGTCCTTTCCGAACAGATTGATGAAGGCTATAATCAGTTTTTTTGCGTGGACTCTTTTGCTGAAGAAAGTTTTATGAATGAAACCATTGATCCGCTTACCAGAGTTCTTCGCTTCACTCAGTACCAGGCCTACATCATGGACGAGCTGCTTCCATTTATTTCGGATGAAAATTCCAATCCGTACTTCATTACCACCGGTGTTGCGATTGGTGCATATTGTGCTCTGCTGATGGCACTCAAATATCCCACAAACTTTCACAAGGTAGTGGGTATTTGCGGTTATTACGACATCAGTGTACATATGGATGGTGTAGTGGATGACAATATTTACTTTAACAACCCGGTAGAATTTATTCCAAATCTGAATGACGAAAAACTGCTTAAAATGATCAGTTCGGTAGATATTCGGCTGCTAAACTACAAAAATGATCCTACAAAGGATGAAACCCGTCAGATGAGCGACGTATTATGGTTGAAATTTATTGAACATGAGCATTATGTTTGGGATGAAGAAACACCTGATTTATGGACACTTGCACCAAACATGCTTAAAGATAACCTGTTCTGATTCAACTGAATGAAACCAATTAGGAAAGTACTGATTGCAAACCGTGGAGAAATTGCGCTCAGAATAATCCGTACCTGTCGTGAAAAAGGAATCGAAACGGTAGCAGTTTATTCTACTCCGGATGCCGGAGCTCCGCATGTACTTGCTGCAGATGAGTCGATACATATTGGAGAAGCAGCATCTTCAGAAAGTTATCTGGTAATGCAGAAAATTATCAGGGCAGCAGAACAATCTGGGGCAGATGCCATTCATCCCGGTTATGGGTTTTTAAGTGAGAATGCAGAATTTGCCACACTTTGCGGTGACCATGCTATTATGTTCATTGGGCCAAGCCCGGAATCCATCGAAATGATGGGAGATAAAACACGAGCCCGGGAGCTGATGGCTAAAGCCAACGTTCCTTATCCGCCCGGAACACAAACCGCTCTTGTAGATATTTCTGAGGCGAAACATATTGCGGATCAGATCGGCTACCCGGTGCTGATTAAGGCAGCAGCCGGGGGCGGCGGGAAGGGGATGCGCATTGTGCACGAAGAAAAAAGCCTGGAATCTGCTATAAAAGCCGCCCGTTCTGAAGCCAAAAGTTCCTTTGGAGACAGCAGGGTTTTTGTTGAAAAGTATCTTGAAGAACCGCGCCATATCGAGTTTCAGATTTTTGCTGATCATCATGGAAATACCATACATCTGTTTGAACGCGAGTGTTCCATACAGCGAAGACATCAAAAAGTAATTGAAGAGGCTCCTTCAGCGGTACTTGATGATCAACTTCGTCAGAAAATGGCAGAAGCAGCCATTTCAGCAGCAAAAAGTTGTAATTACGTAGGTGCCGGCACCGTTGAGTTTTTGGTTGATAAACATAAAAATTTCTACTTCCTGGAAATGAATACACGCCTGCAGGTGGAACATCCGGTAACCGAATTGATTACCGGGTTGGATCTTGTGAGCTTGCAAATTGATGTTGCAGAAGGGAAAACATTACCCATGAAACAGGAAGAGATAGAAAAACGGGGACATGCCATAGAGTGTAGAATTTACGCCGAAGATCCAACGGATAACTTTCTGCCTTCTATTGGGTTGCTTTCCCGCCACAGAATTCCCTCAGGTCCCGGTGTGCGCGTCGATGCAGGAATTGAAGAAGGGCAGGAAGTACCTGTCTATTACGATCCGCTGATATCCAAACTTTGTGTACATTCCGAAAACCGGAAAAAGGCCATCGAGAAGATGCTTCGTGCACTCCGTGAATATGAGATCTCCGGAGTGCGTTCAACCATACCGTTTTGCAGGTTTGCTGTTGATCATTCTGCATTCAGGCAGGGAACGTATGATACTCATTTTGTGCAAAACCATTTTAATGCAGAGTTATTTGGTAATTTTGATGAAATGAATGTTGTAGCAGTTGTATCTTCCATGCTTAAAATGAATAACCAGAACAATTCCTCTTCCGGGCTGCCTTCCGTTGAATCGCCAAATGGCAAAGGTAGCCTGTGGTGGCAAAAAAGAAATCAAAAAGCGTGAAAGAAAATCCCGAACTGTTCAGCAAACTTGAAAATCTGCTCACCGAACAACGAAATCCAGCAAGTATTAACATCGACCTGGCCGACTCGCTGACCATCGTAAAAATCATCAACGAGGAAGACAAAAAAGTTGCCTGCTCGGTCGAGAAAAAACTTGATGTGATTGCCTCGGCAGTTGATAGCATTGTTGAAGATTTAAAAGAAGGGGGGCGGCTGCTCTATTTCGGCGCAGGTACCAGCGGCAGGCTTGGTGTGCTTGATGCAGCAGAATGCCCACCAACGTTTGGTACGGATCCTGATACCGTGCAGGGATTTATTGCCGGTGGTAAAGAGGCGATGTTTGTGGCCCAGGAAGGCGCTGAAGACAGAGAAGAATTTGGTGAGCAAGAAGTGGCCCGGCTGAATGTAAAGCCGGTGGATGTGGTCGTGGGACTGGCAGCGAGCGGACGTACACCGTATGTACACGGAGCATTGAAACAGGCTGCAAGAATTGGCTGTAAAACCATTATGGTAACAACTGTTTCCAGTGATCAGGTAGAAGTAGAGGTCGATTTTATGATTGATGTACCGGTCGGGCCTGAAGTGATTATGGGAAGCACGCGGATGAAAAGCGCCACAGCTCAAAAAATGATTTTGAATATGCTTACTACCGGAGCCATGATTCGGCTCGGCAAAGTGTACGAAAATGTGATGGTTGATCTCCAGCTAACCAACAAAAAACTTGAAGAACGGGCAAAACGAATTGTAATGAGTCTTGCCGATGTGAACTATCAGGAGGCGACTGAATGGCTCGACAAAGCCGGTCATCACGTAAAAATTGCTTTGATGATGGCACTGACAAAAAAGAATAAAGATGAGGTGGGCAAATTACTCAAAGAACACGATGGATTTATCCGCCGGGCACTTGAAAACCTGGATCAATGACTCTTCTTTTTGCATCATTTTATGCACTCCCAGCCGTTAAAGTGGATGAATGAGGCTGCAACCTGCTCAAGCAAATAATGTTAGAAGCCAATACCTTGACAGAACAACAAAAGAATAAACATTTATCGGATGAAGATTATCGCAATCGTGTATTATCCTGTATTGTGGGGGTGTTGATTCTGTTTATTGCAATAGTCAGACTTTGGCCGGATGTAACCTATGAACCTGTTCTCGATTTTGAAACATACGAGCAGGATATAGTCATGCTGGATGATATTGAGATTACCCGTCAGGCTACATCACCACCTCCACCGCCAAGGCCTCAGATGCCCAATCCTGTGCCCGATGATGAAATTATTGAAGAAATTGAAATTGAGTTTGATATGGATCTCGACCTGCCGGACCTTCCCTTGCCAGACCCCGGTTTTGGCACAGGGCAAACAGGTGATGAAGAGCGCATCGTCGGTAATCCGCAAATTCCGCCAACCGTGGTTCGAATTGTGGAGGCTTCAGCACCGGATGAAGTGCCGGATGAATATCGCGGAAGGCTCGAAATGATTGTCAACTTTTTGGTAGATACAGACGGCAGTGTGGAGGAGGTCAGTATCATGGAAATCCGCCTCTACAATGATGACGGGACCTACGAAGAACTTCCCTATGTGCAGTACGGTTTGATGGATGCCGTGTTACGAGCGGCCATGCAGTGGCGATTTCGACCTGCCCGGCAGGATGGTGAACAGGTAAAAGCCTTTACCCGGCAACGGTTTAATTACTGATCGCTGAAAAAGGCAGGAAATAAAAAAAGCGTGATTTTGATCTGAAAAACACGCTTTTTGCGGAGGGGGAGGGATTCGAACCCTCGGTATCTCGTTGGAGATACACTCGCTTTCCAGGCGAGCCCATTCGACCACTCTGGCACCCCTCCATTTATAAAAAATGGCAAGATAAGAAATATAGGGGTTTGGTTGTCTTTATTCAATGCCAATTGGAGAGAAGTTATTCCAAAGATTGCTAGTTTTTCCAGAATGAAGCATAGCAAAAGGTTTCAAAGAGTTATATCCTTCCAATAGACAGATTTTCATACTTATAAAGAAATTTTTACTGAATTGATTTGATCTTTTTCAAACCTGATCAAATCGAAACTGAATGACAAACAATATGCAATTGTCCAAACAACTATTTCTCATTTGTATTTCAACTGCGTTC